>Ga0326597_10007556_pt1 | contig 14781 bp, 14 predicted proteins | sample RVTome_12_FD_203789 | JGI IMG/M metagenome (GOLD analysis project Ga0326597, IMG submission 203789) | Soil microbial communities from uranium-contaminated site in the Upper Colorado River Basin, Wyoming, United States - RVT100D185 | ecosystem: Environmental > Terrestrial > Soil > Contaminated >... | reverse complement strand
CGCCACGAGCGCGACCGTGCGCAGGCGGCTCCGCCGGCGCATCGGCGTGACGCCCTCGAGTCGCCGCCGTACGACCTCGGGCAGGCCGGCGGTCTCCGGAACGTCGAGCTCGGCGGCGAGGTCGCGCAGCCGCAGCTCGAGGTCGCTCATCTCGTTCCCTCCATCCGCTCGCGGAGCCGTCCCAGCGCGCGCGAGAGGCGCGACTTCACGGTGCCACGTGGCACGCCGAGGGCCTCGGCCATCTCGGCCTCCGGCAGGTCGAGGAAGTAGCGGTAGGCGATCACGAGCCGGTCGTCCTCGCTCATCTCGTTCAGCGCCTCCACCAGCTCCCGCCGGTCATCGTGCTCCACGGCCGCCCCCTCGGGGGATGGAGCCGCATCCCCCGGGGGCCGGCTCGCCTCCGCCCGAAGCGCCAGCGCGGCCCGGCGCCCGGCGGAGCGCCGCCGGTTCCGGGCCTCGTTCGCCACGATGCGCAGCAGCCAGGGCCGGAAGGGCGCCTCCCGACGGAACCGGGCGAGCGCGGCGTACGCCTTGACGAATGCGTCCTGCGCCGCGTCCTCGGCGTCGGCCCGCCCCGCCACCATGTAGGCGGTCCGCACCGCCACGTCGCGGTAGCGCCGGACGAGCTGCTCGTAGGCGTCGACGTCTCCGGCCTGCGCACGGTCGATCAGGTCCTCGTCGCTCAGTGGCCGGCTCCCCACAGGTGCTCGCGACTCGCGCTCCATCTCGCGTGATGTTCCCACCCTCGTACACCGCCGCGCGGCACGAGGTTCCCGCCGTCAGATCAGCGACAGCTGCTCGGGCTCGGGAGGTGGCTCGCGGATACGACGGGTGTTCGAGGGGTGCCCCGCACGGCCGATGCCGTAGCGGCGGGCCAGCGCGTGGACGCGCGCCGAGACGTCGGCCTGGTACGCCTTGGGGGCGTATGCGCCCTTTCCGTAGAGCTCCTCGTAGCGAGGGACGAGCTGGGGGTGATGCTCGCCGAGCCACTGCAGGTACCATTCGCGTGCGCCGGTCCGGAGGTGGAGCACGATCGGGGCGATGTGGGTTGCCCCCGCCTCGGCGATGGCGCGAACCGTCTCCTCGAGGGCCTCGTCGGTGTCGGAGATGAACGGAAGGATCGGCGCCATCAGCACTCCGCACGGGATGCCGGCATCGTTGAGCCGCCGACAGACGTCGAGCCGCCGCCGCGGGTTCGGCGTCCCCGGCTCCACCGCCCGCCACAGCGCGGGGTCGACCGAGCCGACGGAGACGTTCGTCCCCGCGTCGGTCACGGACGCGCACTCCTTCAGGAGGTCGAGGTCGCGAAGGATCAGCGTGCCCTTCGTCAGGATCGAGAACGGATTGGCGAAGTCCCGCAGCCCCTCGAGGATCCCGCGCATCAGTCGGTACTTCCCCTCCGCACGCTGATACGGGTCGACGTTCGTCCCCATCGCGATGTGCTCCCCGCTCCACCTCTTCGCGGACAGCTCCTTCCGCAGAAGAGTCGGAGCGTTGACCTTCACGACCACCTTGTTGTCAAAGTCGTTTCCGAAGTCGAGGTCGAGGTACGTGTGCGTGTTGCGAGCGAAGCAGTAAAAGCAAGCATGCTGGCATCCCCGGTACGGGTTGATCGTCCACCGGAACGGGACCCGTGAAGCCTCCGGGACACGGTTGATGATCGACCTCGCGCTCACCTCGTAGAAGGTGACGCCTCGGAACTCGGGGGTGTCGAAGGTGCGGACGACCGCGCCCTGCTCGAAGAGGGGAGCGGTGAGCCGGTCGTCCTGGCCGACGACGTCGAGTCGGAGGTTGTCCCACCGCATCCCGGCAGGATAGAACACACGTTCGAGTGGCGCAACGGCTCCCGCTCTGCGAAAGTCCCGTGCGTGACCGGCAAGGACCCCGTCTCCACGAACCGTGGGTACTGGAATCGCGAGAGTGCCGAGTACCAGAAGCTCCACGGCGACTCGCTCACCCGGACCGCACGCGCCTGGGGCGTCTGGCGGATCCCCGAGTCCGAGCTCGACGCGCTCGGCGAGGTCGCCGGCAAGGACGTCCTCGAGCTCGGTTGCGGGGCCGCCCAGTGGTCGATCGCGCTGGCCGAGGACGGCGCGCGCGTCGTCGGGATGGACCTCTCCGACGAGCAGCTCTCCCACGCGCGGACGGGGATCGCCGAAGCCGGGGCTCGCGTCCCCCTGGTGCACGCCCCGGCCCAGCGGCTCCCGTTCCGGGACGAGAGCTTCGACCTCGTCTTCTGCGACCACGGCGCGATGTCGTTCGCCGACCCGCGCGAGACGCTCCCCGAGGCCGCCCGCGTGCTCCGTCCGGACGGGCTCCTCTCGTTCTGCATGCCGACCCCGTGGCTCTGGGTCGCCTGGGACTGGGACGCCGACGCCCTCAGCGATCGCCTCCACGCCGACTACTTCGAGCTCGGCCCGCAGCCCGTGCCGGAGGGCTACTTCGAGTACCAGCTCCCGTACGGCGAATGGATCAGGCTCGCGCGGGCGGCCGGGTTCGAGGTCGAGGACCTCATCGAGCTTCGCCCGCCGGAGGAAGCGACCTCCACCTACGACCTGGTCTCCGCCGAGTGGGCCCGGCGCTGGCCCGCCGAGCACATCTGGAAGCTCCGCCGCCGCGGCTGAGCCGCCCGGCGAGGGCCTCGCTGTATGATGCTGTCATGCTTCGCGACGAGGCCCGGGTCCTGGCCACGCAGAACGCCGACGGCACCTGGCACGCGGCGCTGGACGACACCGAGCTCGGCGCCCCGACCCTCGACGCCTGCATCGGCGCTCTGCGGCGCGCCCTCCCCGGCCGCGCGCTCATCCTCGAGCTTCGGCCGAAGCTGCTGGGGGTGGCCGAGGCCGCAGCGCTCCTGGGATGGGACCGCCGGCGCGTGATCACCTACGTGGACCGCGGCTCCTTCCCGGAGCCCTTGGAGTCGCTGGCCGGCGGCCGCGTCTGGGCGCTCGACGACGTCCGCGAGTTCCACCGGGCGTTCCTTACGCGCAAGGAGCGCCGGAACCGCCGCGCCGCGCGCGCCGCCACCGCCCGCCTCTCCGCCGCCACGGATTGACCCACGGTCAGCCCTCCGGCCTATACTCCTTCCGTCCGAACGAAGGAGGTCAACGTGGGCATGAAGTTCCTGTCCGACGAGTGGGCGAACGAGGTCACCAAGCGGCTCAACGAGAACGATGCCTTCAAGCAGGCCGCCGGCACCCAGACGACCACGCTGCAGCAGGTCATCAACACCCCCGAGGGCGAGGTCAAGTACTACTTCAAGCTCGAGAACGGGCAGGGCGAGGTCGCGCTCGGCGAGTCCGACAGCGCAGAGGCGACGATCACCCAGGACTACGACACGGCCGTCGCGCTCGCGAAGAACGAGCTCAGCGGGACCGCCGCCTACATGGGCGGCAAGATCAAGGTCTCCGGCGACCTCATGAAGCTCATGCAGATGCAGGGCGTGTTCAGCACCCTCCCGGCCGTCGCGGCCGAGATGGACGTGGACTACTGAACCCAGCTCATCCGCTCGAGGGCCCGGAGGGTCGTTCCCCCGGGCCCTCGCCGTTTCCGGGCTCGGCCCAAGTCGAGGTCATCCGGAGCGCGCGCCGTCGCAAGACGATCTCGGCCGAGGAGCGCGGCGGCCGCATCCTGGTGTACGTCCCCGCGAGCCTCAGCGCCGCCGAGGAGCGCGAGTGGGTCGAGAAGATGGTTGCCCGGCTCACGAAGCGGAGTGAGACCCGCCGCCTCAACGCGGGCCGCTCGCTCGAGGCGAGCGCGCACCGCCTGAACGAGCGTCACTTCGGTGGGCGGCTCCGGTGGGAGTCGATCCGCTACGTGACGAACCAGGCCTCGCTGATGGGCTCGTGCACCCCCGAGGACCGCACGATCCGCATCTCTCACCGCGTGGCGCGGCTTCCGGACTGGGTTCGCGACTACGTGGTGATGCACGAGCTGGCCCATCTCGAGGAGGCGAGCCACTCGCCGCGCTTCTGGGAGCTCACCGAGCGGTACCGGCTCACCGAGCGGGCCCGCGGCTACCTGATGGCGCTCGAGAACCCCCCGACGCTCGGATAGCCGGGCCGTCTCACTCCGCCGGCTCGGTGCCGTACAGCCGGTCCCCGAAGTCGCCGAGCCCCGGAAGGATGTAGCCGCGGTCGTTCAGCTGCCGGTCGAGCGCCGCCGCGTAGATCTCCACGTCGGGGTGCGCCTCGTTGAGCGTCTTCACGCCCTCGGGCGCGGCAACCACGCACACCATCGTCAGCGACGCCGGCCGCCGCGCCAGGATCGCCGCGCACGCCCGCGCGGCCGAACCGCCCGTCGCGAGCATCGGGTCGAGAAGCAGCGCGAAGCGGCCCTCCATCGGCGGGAGCTTCTCGTAGTACGAGGTGGGCTCGAGCGTGCGCTCGTCGCGCTCGAGGCCGATGTAGCCGACCGACACGCCGGGGAACAGATCGGTGACGGCCTCGAGCATCCCGAGGCCGGCGCGCAGGATCGGGATGGCCACCAGGTCGTCACGGAGCGAGTGGCCCTCGGCCTCCTCGAGCGGTGTCGCGACGATGTGCGCGGTGACCGGGAGGTCTCGCGTCGCCTCGAGGACCAGGGTCGTCGTCAGACGCTTCGTGAGGGTCCGGAACACCGGGGGCGGGGTTGCGCGATCGCGGAGGTTGGTCAGCAGGTGATGCGCGAGAGGGTGCTCGACCACCGTGAGTCCCATGTCCTGCATCCTACCGGGGCCGGAGGTCCCGGCGGATTCCGGCCGTTCGGTCTGTTCTTCTCAGGAGCGCTTGAGTACAATCCCGCTCGGGAAACTGTAAGGAGGGGGGAACCATGAGGGGGAAGGTATCGTTCTTTGCGCTGCTGACCGTCTTCGCGCTCATCGCGGCGGCATGCGGCGGTGACGAGGAGCCGGGGGGAGGAGGCGCGAGCCCGACCGACGCGCTGCCCGGCAGCGGCATGCTCGCCTGCCAGGTAACCGACACCGGCGGGATCGACGACAAGTCGTTCAACCAGACCGCGTACGCGGGCATGGAGCGCGCACAGGCTGAGCTCGGGGTCGAGATCGACTTCCTCGAGTCGCAGACCCAGGCCGACTACGAGCCCAACATCCAGGCGTTCATCGACCGCGGCTGCGACATCATCGTGACGGTCGGGTTCCTGCTCGGCGACGCCACGCAGGCGGCGGCCGAGGCGAACCCCGACCAGAAGTTCGCGATCGTCGACTTCGCCTACGACCCGGCGCTCGACAACGTGCTCGGGCTCGTGTTCTCCACCGACCAGGCGGCGTTCATGGCCGGGTACGCGGCCGCCTCGTACACGAAGACGGGGACCATGGGGACCTTCGGCGGCATCAACATCGGCGGCCCGGTCACCGACTTCATGGACGGGTTCTTCGCCGGCGCGATGTACCACAACGAGCAGAAGGGGACCGACGTCCAGGTGCTCGGCTGGGACCCGGAGGCCGCCGACGGCCTGTTCACCGGCGACTTCGAGAACCAGGACAACGGCCGGCGCGTCACCGAGGACCTCATCGCCGAGGGCGCCGACGTGGTCATGCCCGTCGCGGGCCCGGTGGGCCTCGGGACAGGAGCCGCGATCCAGGACTCCCCCGAGGACGACGTGATGGTCGGCGTCGACACCGACTGGTGCGTGAGCGCCGAGGAGTATTGCCCGGTCGTGCTGACGAGCGTCGCCAAGAACATCGACGTTGCCGTGTACGACTCCATCGCGCAGGTCGTGGACGGCACGTTCGCGGGTGGGCTCTACGTCGGGACGCTCGAGAACGAGGGCGTGGGCCTCGCTCCGTTCCACGACTACGAGGCCGACATCTCCGCCGACACGCTCGCCGAGCTCGAGGAGATCCGGGCGGGCATCATCGACGGCTCGATCTCGACGAAGGGCGTCGACTACCTGTAGCGAGAACGACGACCATGAGCGAGGGGGGCCCCGGACGCGCGGGAGCCCCCCTCTCTCATCAGACGGGGATGATCACGTGAAGCTCGAGCTCGCCGGCATCAGCAAGCGTTTCCCGGGGGTGGTCGCGAACGACCACATCGACCTCGAGGTGGGCGAGGGCGAGATCCATGCGCTGCTCGGGGAGAACGGCGCGGGGAAGACGACCCTGATGAACGTCCTGTACGGCCTGTACTCAGCCGACGACGGCGAGGTCAGGATCGATGCCAAGGCCGTCACGTTCTCCTCGCCCCGCGACGCCATCGCCGCGGGGATCGGGATGGTCCACCAGCACTTCATGCTGATCCCAGTCTTCACGGTCACCGAGAACGTGATGCTCGGCCAGGAGGAGGCAGGGCCGCTGGGGCTTCTCGATACGAGGAAGGCGGAGCAACGTGTGCGGGAGATCTCCACCCGCTACGGGCTGGCCGTCGAGCCCGACGCGATGGTCGAGGATCTCTCGGTTGGCGCGCAGCAGCGAGTCGAGATCGTCAAGGCCCTCTACCGCGAGGCCGAGTTGCTCATCCTCGACGAGCCGACGGCGGTGCTGACGCCCCAGGAGACAGAGGAGCTGTTCGGGGTCATGCGATCCCTCCGGGAGTCGGGGAAGTCGATCATCTTCATCACCCACAAGCTGAAGGAGGTGCTCGCGGTCGCCGACCGCATCACGGTCCTGCGCCGGGGGGCCGTCGTGGGAACCTCCACCCCCAAGGACGCGACCGAGCAGACCCTTGCCTCGATGATGGTCGGCCACGACGTGCGGCTCGAGGTCGAAAAGGGGCCGGCCCAGCCGGGGGAGCCCGTGCTCCGCCTCGAGGACGTGCGGGTGCTCGACGATCGCGGCCAGGTCGCGCTCGAGGAGGTGTCGTTCGACGTCCGGGGGGGCGAGATCCTCGGACTGGCGGGGGTCCAGGGCAACGGCCAGACCGAGCTGGTCGAGGCCATCACCGGGCTCCGGCAGGTGACCGGCGGGCGGGTGCTCATCGACGGCCGGGACATGACCAGGGCGAGGCCCCGGTCGGTGTTCCTGGCGGGGGTCGGGCACGTCCCCGAGGATCGCATCGGCGACGGGCTGATCCTCGCGTTCTCCGTCGCCGACAACCTCGTCCTCGACCAGTACTACCTTCCGCCATTCGCTCGGTGGATCGTCCGCGACGACGCCGCGGTGGAGCGCGCGGCGAAGGATCGGGTCAAGCAGTTCGATATCCGGACCCCGTCCATCCAGATGCCCGCGGGGAACCTCTCGGGGGGGAACCAGCAGAAGGTGATCGTCGCCCGGGAGCTGTCGCGGCCGATCAAGCTGCTGGTGGCCTCCCAGCCCACCCGAGGGCTGGATGTGGGGTCGGCGGGCTACATCCACGAGCAGCTCGTTGGAGAGCGCGACGGCGGCACCGGCGTCCTGCTGGTCTCGACGGAGCTCGACGAGGTCCTCGCGCTCAGCGATCGCGTGCTGGTCATCTACCGGGGTCGGATCGTGGCGGAGGTCGACCCGAAGGCGACGACCCGCGAAGAGGTGGGGCTCCTGATGGCCGGCGCGGGGACGCGGAGCGAGGGCTCGTGAGCACGGACCCCGGGTCCGGGCGCAAGGAGACCACGCCGGAGACGGCAGCGGTCCTCCCCGAGGTCGAGCGGCAGGGGCCGTGGCGGTCGCTTCTCGTGCCCTTCCTCGCGTTCGTCACGGCGCTGGCGATCGGCGGGCTCATCATCATCTTCTCCGACGCCGAGGTGCTCAGGGCGTGGGGCAACTTCTTCTCCGATCCGCTCGAGGCCCTGAAGCGCTCCGGCATCGCGGTGGCCGACGCCTATCGGGCCCTGTTCACCGGGTCGCTGGGCAGCCCCATCAAGATCTTCGACGCGATCCGGTCGGGAGAGGTGGCACAGATCGAGGCCGCGTTCCGCCCGATCTCGGAGACGATCGTCGCGGCCACGCCCTTCATCTTCACGGGGCTCGCCGTCGCGCTCGGCTTCCGGGCCGGCCTGTTCAACATCGGCGCCGAGGGGCAGATGAACGCGGGCGCGATCACCGCCGCGTTCGTCGGCTTCTCGGTGACGAACCTGCCGATCTACCTTCACCTGCCGCTGGCCATCCTCGCCGGCTTTGCGGGCGGGGCGATCTGGGGGATGATCCCGGGCATCCTCAAGGCGAAGACGGGCGCCCACGAGGTCATCACCACGATCATGATGAACTTCATCGCGCTGCGGATCCTCGACTACCTCCTGCTCCGGCAGCCGTTCCAGCGCCTCGACCGGCCCGACCCCGTCAGCAAGATCGTCGAGCCCAGCGCCGAGTTGCCGGGGATCCCCGGCTCGAACCTGCGGGTGCACCTGGGGTTCGTGCTGGCGCTCGGTGCCGCGTACGCGGTGTGGTGGCTGCTGTTCCGGACGACGAAGGGGTTCGAGTTCCGTGCGGTGGGCGCGAACCCCGACGCCGCCCGCTACGCGGGCATCGGGGTGGGCGCGACCTACGTGCTGGCGATGGGGCTGGCCGGAAGCCTCGCCGGGCTCGGCGGCGCGAGCCAGGTCCTGGGTCTTCACAAGTACCTTAGTCCGGGCTTCGCGAGCGGGATCGGCTTCACGGCGATCGCGCTGGCCCTGCTCGGGAAGTCCCACCCGCTCGGTGTGGTGGGGGCCTCGCTCCTCTTCGGGCTGCTCCAGGCCGGCTCCACCTCGATGCAGGCCGCGACCTCGACGCCGGTCGACATCATCGTGGTCATCCAGGCCCTCATCATCGTGTTCATCGCGGCCCCTGCGCTGGTCCGCGCGATCTGGCGGATCAAGGCCCGGCGTGAGATCGGGGCCGAGGCGTTCACCAAGGGGTGGGCGGGATGACGGTCCGCCCGATGTCCGTCACGCGCTCCCGGGTGCTCGGCATCCTGTTCCTGGCGTTCGCGGCGTTCGCGGCGTGGTGGTTCGGGGCGCGGGCCGAGGGGGGCCAGAGCACCACCTTCCACCTCGGGGAGAACGCGCCCGACGCCTCGCTCCCGGTGCAGGCCAGCGTGTACGTGATGGCGGGGGTGATGGCGTTCCTCGGCGGGGTCCAGCTCGTCCGGGGGTTCGGCCGCCGGACCTATGTGATCCTCGGCGTCGTGGTGGGGATCTTCGTGCTCTCGTTCCTCACCTTCGCGGCCCGCGACGCGTCGCTCAACCTCACGGCGATGCTCAACAGCACGCTGCTCCGAGCCGTGCCGCTCACGTTCGGCGCGATGTCGGGCGTCCTGTGCGAGCGGTCGGGCGTGATCAACATCGCCATCGAGGGGATGTTCCTGATGGCCGCGTTCACCGGCGCGATCGTGGGGAGCGCCTCGGGAAGCCTCACCGTCGGCCTGATCGGCGGGGTCCTTTCGGGGGCCCTGCTCGGTTGGCTCCTCGCCGTGCTCTCGATCCGCTACGTCGTGGACCAGATCGTCGGCGGCACCGTGATCAACATCTTCGCCGCGGGCATCACCGCGTTCCTGTCGGCCCGCGTCCTCCAGGAATACCAGAACCTCAACAATCCGGGCCGGTTCCAGGTCGTGAACGTGCCCGGCCTCTCCGAGATCCCGGTGATCGGGCCCGTGCTGTTCCGCAACAACATGTTCGTGTACCTGATGCTCGCCCTCGTGATCCTGCTGCACATCGCGCTGTTCAAGACGCGATGGGGGCTCCGCGTGCGGGCGGTGGGCGAGCATCCGCTCGCCGCCGACACCGTCGGGATCAAGGTGCTGTTCCAGCGGTACCGGAACGTGATCCTCGGCGGGATGATGGCGGGCGTCGGCGGCGCCTTCTTCACGCTCGGCTCGGTGGGTCGGTTCGACGAGGGGATGACCGCGGGCCGGGGGTTCATCGCTCTCGCGGCGATGATCTTCGGGCGATGGTCGCCGATCGGCGCCTTCGGCGCGGCCCTCGTCTTCGGGTTCGCCGACTCGCTCCAGACGCGCCTCGCGATCCTCGACGTCGGCATCCCCTCGGAGTTCTTGCTCATGGCCCCCTACCTCGCCACGATCCTCGTCGTCGCCGGCGTGGTCGGACGTGCCAGGGTCCCCGCCGCCGACGGCAAGCCCTACGTGAAGGAGCACTAGAGCCTCGCCTACGGCTGCCAGGCGGGATCGCCGAGGCACAGCCAGGTCAACGACGTCTTGTCGGCGACTGTCTGGATCGCTCCGGTGGCAACATCGACGGTGTAGATGCTGCAATCGTGGACGAAGACGATGCGGCTGCTATCGGGCGACCACTCGGGCGCATAGGCGCCCGGCATATCCGTCAGCTGGACGGGGTCCGTCCCGTCCGCTCCCATGACGTACACATTGCCCTGCGTGAAGTTGCTCCCCTCGGCGTGGGCGATAAAGGCCATCTTCGTTCCGTCCGGGGACCACGCCACCTCTCGCGGACGCCCGTCGTCAGTCAGCTGGCGGGCGTCAGAGCCATCGGCGTTCATCACGAAGAGGTCGTAGACGAATCGGTTGCCGGATGGGAGCGACTGGCGCGTGTAGACGAGCTGGGACCCGTTTGGGGACCAGCTGAAGTCGTACACGAACGTATCCGGCGGAGTGACGGGACGAGCGTGGGAGCCGTCCGCGCCCATCACCCAAAGCTCTCCGGCGCTTTCCGCCGCGGGGGCGGGGTTGTACCAATCCACCTGGACGAACGCGATGTGAGTACCATCCGGGGACCACTCGAGGTCTGTGACGCCCGCTGGGATCGGCAGCTCGTTGATGAAGAGCCGATGAAGCCCGGTGCCATCCGGTCTGAGGGTGTAGATGCCCTGACCCAAGGAGCCACCCTCGGCGCCAACCCTGAACACCGCGAGCCGCTCGCCATCTGGAGACCACGTGGGAAGCGAGTAGAGAGCAGCGTCGAGGTCGAAGTGATAGGGGTTCGTCCCGTCGCTGTTCATGACGTAGAGGCCTTCGGGGGACGCGCCTGGCGGTGGGTCGCCGGATTCCTCCCACTTCTGATACTCCTCCAACCGCTTCTGCCACTCGTCAAAACGCATCCGCCACTCGTCAAGCTCTACAGCGCTACCGGATTCGGAATCGGGCGGCCTCGGCGGACGAGGTGGACGGGGGAAGGTGCGCGTGGTGCTGAAAGCGATCAAGCCTTCTGGCCCACCGGACGGCGGCTCGGGCGACGGTGTGGCCGAGGGTGATGCGCTCGGGGTCGGTCCCACCTGAGGGGTCGGGGTCGCCCCCGGCCGGGGCCGGTCGGGGCCCCCCTGGAACGCGCGGAGGAGGCCGAACCCGCCTCCGACCGAGGCGGCGAGCACCATCGCGCCGAGCCCGGCGGCCTGGAGGCGGCGGGTCACCCGCCGCCGGGCCTTGCGCCGGGCAAGCCGCTCCGCGAGGCCCCCGGTCTCGACCGGCTCCGAGAGACGCTTCAGGTCTCGGCTCAGGCGATCGTCAAGCCAGGCCATCTCCGCTCCTCAACGCGTCGGGCGCCAGGGTGTGCGAGAGCTGCTCCCGGGCCCGGAACAGGGCCTTCTTTGCGGTCCCCTCGCTGACGCCCAGCGAGGACGCCACCTCCGCCATGGACAGCTCGAGGTAGTAGCGGAGGACCACCGCCTCGCGCTGGCGCCTGGGAAGGTCGAGGACGGCGCGACGGACGTCCGAGAGCTCCTCGGGCTCCCAAGCCGACCTGGGGGGCTCCAACTCGGCCTCGGCCTCCAGCCGGGCCCGGGCCCGCCGCTCCGCCCCGAGGCGCCGGAAGCGGCTGCGCGCCAGATTCACGGCCACCACGGCCACCCAGCTCTCGAGCGACCGAATCTCCTCGCCCCGCTCGGAGCGATCCCACGCCCGCGCCAGGGCCTCCTGCACAACGTCCTCCGCCTCCTCACGACTTCCCGTCACGAGTACGAGGTTGGCCACCAACCTTCGGTACGCCATCTCAAGGAACCCGCGGACGATCTCCTCGTTCAGGTGGCATCTCCCGGCTCGTGGGCCTCTGAACGATAAGACGCATCGAGGCACTGGGGGGTTGGCCTCCTGGTCTTCTTCGGTCCGTCGGCGACGAACGGCGACCGGGTAGCATGAGCGAGTCATGACGCGCGTGCTCTCGGGGATCCAGCCGACCGGCGAGGTCCACCTCGGCAACTACATCGGGGCGATCCGGCAGTGGGTGGCGGACCAGGTCGAGTTCGACTGCTTCTTCGTGATCGTCGACCTCCACGCGATCACCGTGCCGCAGGACCCCGAGACCCTCCGCGACAAGACCGTCGACCTCGCGGCCATCCTGATCGCGGCCGGCATCGACCCCGAGCGGGCCACGCTGTTCGTGCAGTCCCACGTGCACGAGCATTCCGAGCTGGCCTGGGTGATGGAGTGCGTCGCGTCGATGGGCGAGCTCCGGCGGATGACCCAGTTCAAGGACAAGTCGGCGAAGCAGCAGGAGGCCGGGGTGTCGGTGGGCCTGTTCACCTACCCCGTGCTGCAGGCCGCCGACATCCTCATCTACCAGGCCGACCGCGTGCCGGTGGGCGAGGACCAGCGCCAGCACCTCGAGCTCACCCGCGACCTCGCCCAGCGCTTCAACTCGCGCTACGGCGAGACGTTCGTCCTTCCCGCGCCCGCGATCCCGAAGGTCGGCGCGAAGGTCATGGACCTGCAGGACCCCACCTCGAAGATGTCGAAGTCGAGCGAGTCGCCGCAGGGCACCGTGCGGGTGACCGACGACGCCGACTCGATCCGGAGGAAGATCCGCTCGGCCGTCACCGATTCGGGGCGTGAGATCGTGGCCGGAGAGGACAAGCCCGCCATCACCAACCTCCTGACGATCATGTCGGTCGCGACCGGCCGTCCCATCCCCGACCTCGAGAAGGACTACCAGGGAAAGGGCTACGGCGACTTCAAGACGGACGTCGCCGACGCGGTGATCGAGTTCCTCCGTCCGCTCCAGGAGCGCTATCGGGAGCTCTCGTCCGACCCGGCCGAGGTGGCCCGCCTGCTCGAGATCGGCGCCGACAAGGCGCAGCGCGAGGCAAGCAAGACGCTGGACACGGTGTACGAGCGCGTCGGGTTCTTGCGGCGAGAGGGAGAGGCGCGGATCTCGTTCGTTGACTAGCCGGAACTGACTATTGCGGCCTCCTCCAGCCTGGGCCAGCATGATCCAGACAGATCAAGGAGGGCCGTTCCATGGTCGCTCCCGTGCTGGTGGCGTTCGCTCTTCTCGTCGCTCTTCAGCCAAGCGTCGTGGTCGCCGTCGAAACCACCATCACGTCGGCCTCGGCAGGGCCGATGGCGGACGGGTTCAGCGTACCCTTGAACGATGGGGATGTCGTCCCCCTGAACGTCGCAACGTTCGAGTTCTCGTCCGACCCTCCCGGGACGTTCGCCTGCACGCTGGACGGGGCGACGGTTCCCTGCTCCTCTCCACAGCGCTTCGTGCGCCTTCCGGCCGGGGCGCACCGGTTCACGGTCGCGGGGATCAGGGACACGACCCCCGCCCAGCTCGGCTGGACGATCGGCGTGACCACGGAGCTCGTCGACGCCGAGCCGACCATGCAGCAGCCCATGTTCGGCCCCTACCTCGTGCCCGCGGGGTACCTCGGCGAGATGACCGGTCTTGGGCGGGAGGAGGAGGAAGCCACCGGTGAGGTCGACGAGCACGAGGTCGACCCGGCGGCGGACGAGCCCGGTGACGATGACTGCGGCGTGACCGCGTGTCCGTCGGAGGCGGAGGGAGACGCGACCCAAGGGAGGCTCCCGGCGGGGGCACTCCCCGACACCCCCGGCCTCACGTCGGGACCATTCGAGGTGGACACCAGCGGCATCGACCCGAACATCGCGTCCTCCCGGACGCACCTCGTCGTCACACACGGCTCCGCCATCCGCTTCTTCACCAAGGCCGGCACCCTCCTGGCCAAGGACCAGAACGGGAGCTCGATCCCTGGTGCCATCAGCGCCGCCGAGTTCTTCAAGTGGTTCTTCAACCCGAGCGACCCCAACAACCTCAACACGATCCTCAACCTGCCGGCGGGCCTCGAGTGCGACCCCACGATCTACCCGTGGGGCAGCTTCGACGACCCCTGGGGCGATCCGGACGCGAACCTCACCGATCAGGAGAAGGCGGCCACCGAGGATTGCCTCCGGTCCGTCTACGACGCGCGCGTCATCTTCGACGAGTTCCGGAACCGCTTCTGGATGGTCGCGTCGACGCGAAACGGCAAGGCGTCGAAGTACGACGGGCTCGCCGAGCCCTCCCAGCGCTCCGGGAGGCGCGACTATCTCCTGGTCGCCGTGTCGCTGACCGAGGATCCCCGGGATGGGTGGTGGATGTGGGCCTTCCAGAGCACCCTGGGAGTGGGCGCCTGCAACGACGTCGGGTCACCGCCGGGGCCCCCACCTGCGTGCCCGGGTAGCGTGTACCATCCGGGCGACGCTTCCGATTACCCTTCGATCGGCGTCTCCCAGCACCACTTCCTGTTCACGATCGGCGTGGTCAATCCGAACCCGTGGGGCGATCAGGTGTCCCGGTACACGAACGTCACCGCCGTCGACGCCGATGCGCTCGTGAACGGGACCTGCTCGGCGTGTGCCTGGACCTATTCGCCCTTCACCATCGAGCTGTTCGGCTTCGCGAGCGTGGTCTTCAAGGACGTCGCCCAACCCGCGGTGCAGCATGCTCCGGGACACGACTACGCCCTGCTCGCGAGCCACCTCTTCAAGTACGACATGGTGCTGATCCTGGGATTCACTCCCTCGGAAGGCGCCTTCGGCCCCCCGCTGCACGCGAGCTTCGTGCCGGTGCAGCCGAGCGCCACCCGCGCCACGAACCTGCCTCAGCCCCCGACGTCAACCATCCCCGACCCACTCAAGATCAAGGTCGACAACCTGGGAACGATCGCCACGAAGGCCGCGGCGCTCGGCGACGACCTGTACG
>Ga0326597_10007555_pt1 | contig 14781 bp, 12 predicted proteins | sample RVTome_12_FD_203789 | JGI IMG/M metagenome (GOLD analysis project Ga0326597, IMG submission 203789) | Soil microbial communities from uranium-contaminated site in the Upper Colorado River Basin, Wyoming, United States - RVT100D185 | ecosystem: Environmental > Terrestrial > Soil > Contaminated >... | reverse complement strand
CGCGACGTTGGTGCGGCCGTCGAGTCGCTCGCCGCGCGCTCCTCCACCGCCGAATCTGTCGTGCTCTCGACCTGCAACCGGTCGGAGATCTACGCGGCTGGCGACGACCCGGCGCGCGCCCGCGGTGAGCTCGTCGACTTCCTCAGCGACTACCATCAGCTGCCACGCGAGGCGTTTCGACCGCACCTGTTCGCACACGATGACGTGGCGGCCGCGCGGCATCTTTTTCGCGTGGCCTCCGGACTCGACTCGCTGGTCGTGGGCGAACCGCAAATTCTCGGCCAGGTCAAAAGTGCCTTTCAGGTGGCGTCGGAGCGGCGCTGCACGGGCCCGCTCCTGAACAAGACGTTTCACTGGGCGTTCGGCGTCGGCAAGCGCGTGCGCAGCGAAACCGCACTCGGCGAGGGCGCCGTGTCGATCAGCTTCGCAGCGGTGTCGCTGGCGCGAAAGATCTTCGGTCGCCTCGAGGGTCGACGCGTGCTCGTCGTCGGTGCTGGAGAGATCAGCGCGCTCACCGCGCAACACCTGCGAAGCCAGGGCGTTGCCGAAATCGTCATCACCAGCCGTACGGGTGCGCATGCCGAGGAACTCGCGCGCGAGGTCGGGGGACGCGCGGTGCCCTGGGGCGATCTGCGGCAGGCCATGGGCGGTGCGGACATCGTGCTGACCGCTACCGGGTCGCAGCGACCGATTGTGGTACGAGAAGACGTGGAATCTGTCCTTGGCCGGAGACGCTCCGAGCCACTGTTCATCATCGACGTGGCCGTCCCGCGCGACGTCGACCCCGCAGTCAGTGAGATCGAACAGGTCTTTCTCTACAACGTGGACGATCTGCAGGGCATCGTGCAGGAAAACCTTGCGCGACGCAGCGCCGAGATCCACAGGGCCGAGGCGATCGTCGATGAGGAACTCACGCGATTCACGAGATGGCAGCGGTCGCGCCGCGCCATCCCCACCATCGTGGCACTTCGGCAGCGCTTCGAAGACATTCGCAGGACGGAATTGCAGCGCCTCGAAGCGAGGCTCTCGGGTCTCCCGCCGGAGACCCGAGCACGAATCGACGAAGTGACGCGACTCATCGTCGAGAAGCTCCTGCTCGAACCAACCGCGCAGCTCAAGGCACTGCCCGACGAGGACACCCAGGCAGCCTACACTGAAGCGGTCAACAGCGTCTTCCGGCTCGCTGACGACGTGCGCGAACCGATCAATCACGAAAGGGCGACGCTCTCGAGCGACGATACCGGACATGAGCGCGGCAACTGAACCCATGCGGCACCTGACGCTTGGAACCCGCGGCAGCCCGCTCGCGCTGTACCAGGCGAACGCCGTCGCGGCCTTGCTGCAGTCGCGCGCCGGGATCACCTGCACGATCCAGGTGATCAAAACGTCTGGCGATCGGCTCGCGGACGCTCGCCTCTCCGAAGTGGGCGGCAAGCGCCTCTTCGTCAAGGAAATCGAGGACGCACTCCAGGCCGGCACCATCGACATCGCCGTGCACAGCAGCAAGGACCTGCCGGCCGTCCTCCCGCCTGGACTCGCGATTGCGGCCGTGCTGCCGAGGGAGGATGCGCGCGATGCCCTGGTCCTTCCACACGGCGCTGGACCAGCGATGCCGATCGACGAGGCGATTCGGCGGTTGGGGGCGACCCCTCGGGTCGGGACGAGCAGCATCCGACGGGCCGCGCAGCTCACCCGCCTCATTCCGGGCGCGCGGTTCGAGCCTATTCGCGGTAACCTCGACACGCGGCTGCGGAAGCTGGATACCGGAGCGTTCGATACGATCGTGCTGGCCGCCGCCGGACTCACACGGCTCGGCTACCAGGAAAGAATTTCAACGTGGCTGCCTCTGGGCATGTGCGTACCAGCCCCTGGACAGGGCATCATAGCTGTGGAGATGCGAGATGACGACACGAGGGCTGGCGCCGTGCTGAAGGCGATCGGTGACCCGCCGTCCGCCTCGGCACTCAGCGCTGAGCGCGAGGTCGTCGTCAGACTCGGAGGCGGATGCCAGATGCCCATCGGCGCGTTGGCAACCATTGCTGGAGATCGCCTGACGCTGAAGACGATCGTCGTGTCGATCGATGGCCACCGGGCGGTGCGCGCTGACGCAGACGGAGCGGTGCGCGAGGCGTCTCGCATCGGGGCTCTGGCAGCCGAACGGCTCCTGGAACAGGGAGCGGCTGGCATCCTTGCAGAGGCAGATGCCGCGCGCATCCATGCAGAAGGGTCGCACGCGTGAGGCGCCCTGCGGTGTACCTCATCGGTACCGGGCCTGGCGACCCGGGACTCATGACCGTACGTGGCATGGACTGTCTCCGTGCCGCGGATGTCGTCGTCTACGACCATGGAGTCCCGGCTGAGACCTTGAAGCACGCCCGAGAGGGCGTCGAACTCATCGACGTTGGGACCGCGTCACCGCAACCCGCCGAGCAAGAGGCCATCTGCTACCTGCTCGCCGAGAAGGCGCGCGAGGGCAAGATGGTCGCGCGACTCAAGTGGGGTGACCCGTTCGTGTTCGACAGAGGCGGCGAAGAAGCGCTCTTCCTGCTGGAGCAGGGCGTGCCACTCGAAATCGTGCCTGGGATTCCGGCAGGCATCGCCGTTCCGGCCTATGCGGGCATCCCGGTCACATACCCCGGCGCTGGCGACACGATCACGCTGATCCGTGGCTTCGAGGATGAGAGCCGGACACTCCCTCCCGTCGATTGGGCCGGCTTGGCGCGCCTTGGAGGCACCGCCGTCTGCTACGCCGGCCCGCATCAGTTGCCACTCGTTCTGGAGGCCCTCGCGTCCCACGGCTGGCCACCCGAGGGTCGGGCGGTCGTGGTGTATGACGGTACGCTACCGACCCAGGACACGCTCTCTGGCACGGTCGCCGAACTGCTCGAGGCCGTCCGTGACAAGCCACGGCGCGGGCCCGCCACGTTGGTCATCGGGAGGGTTGTGGGACTGCGCCCACACCTCCGATGGTTCGACGCGCGACCGTTGTTTGGCCGATGCGTGCTGGTCACTCGACCTCGCGAACAGGCCGCCGAGCTCGTCGACCGCCTCACCGCGCTTGGTGCCGAAGCGATCGCGTCACCGCTCATTCACGTCACGCCGCCCGATGACTGGGGACCCCTCCTGGCAGCCGCCGCGGCCGCTGATACCTACGACTGGATCGTCTTCACCAGCGCCAATGCCGTGTCGTCGTTCATGCGGGCGCTCCTCGAAAGCGCGCACGATGTCCGTCTGTTGAAAGGACCGCGTCTCTGCGCGGTCGGCAAAGGCACCGCGGATCGGCTCGCCCAGTACTTCGTCAAGGCCGACGTCGTGCCCGAGGAGTTCAGTGCCGAGGCTGCCGCGGCGGCCATCACGGCATGCGGACCAGTCAAAGGGCTGCGGGTGCTGTTGCCTCGCGCCGACATCGGCCGGGAGGTGATCGGCAACCAGATGCGCCAGGCCGGGGCGCTGGTCACCGAAGTCATCGCGTATCACACACGACTCCAAGAGACACCGAGCGAAGGGGATCCAGACGTCTACGGCCTCCTGCTCGAGGGCCGCATCGACGTCGTCACCTTCGCGAGCCCCTCGTCGGTCCGCAGTTTCGTGAAGATACACGGCGCCGACGCGGCGGCTGACCTCCTGAAAAACACGGTCGTGGCTGCCATCGGGCCAGTGACTGGAGACGCGGCGCGACAGCTCGGTCTTCCGGTCACGGTCCAGGCGGTGACCCACACGATTCCGGCCCTCGTGGATGCCATCGTGGCGCACTATGCGGCCTCCAACGCCACGAGTCCGGCCTGACGATCCACGACGCACCCCGGGTGCGGGCGCATGAGACACCAACAGGTGCGGCGTTGTCTCGTGGTGGCGATGAGGACCTTCGCGGACGACCAGCACTTTTTTGACACAATCCCTACATGGCGACACCCACGGCGACTCGACTCCCACTGACTCGGCGGCCCCGACGCCTCAGGCGCACGGACGCCATCCGGCGTCTCGTGCGCGAAACGCAGTTGACCCCGGATTGCTTCATCTATCCGCTGTTCGTGTGCGAGGGCGCCGGCGTCCGCCGCGCGATCGCGTCGATGCCGGGTGTGTTTCAACTCTCGGTGGACGAGGCGGTCAAGGAGGCGAGGGCGGCGCACGCCGATGGCGTGCCTGGCGTGCTCCTGTTCGGCCTGCCTGAGCGCAAGGACGCAGTTGGATCGACAGCAGTCGACCCACAGGCACCGGTCCAGTCGGCCGTCCGCGAGCTGAAACGGGCAGTGCCAGATCTGATCGTCGTAACGGACGTCTGCCTCTGCGAGTACACGTCACATGGGCACTGCGGGATCCTGGACGGCGAAGAGATCTCCAACGACGTCACCGTGTCGCACCTCGCCCAGATCGCTTTGTCGCACGCGACTGCCGGCGCAGACTTCGTGGCTCCGTCAGACATGATGGACGGACGAGTCGCCGCGATTCGTCTGGCCCTCGATGAACGAGGGTTCGAGGGCGTGGGGATCATGTCGTACGCGGCCAAGTACTGCTCGGCGTTCTACGGGCCGTTTCGCGACGCCGCCGATTCGACACCGCAGTTCGGCGACCGGCGCAGTCACCAGATGGATCCCGCCAACGTAGAGGAGGCCCTTCGGGAAGTCGAGTCCGATCTGACCGAGGGAGCTGACATCGTGATCGTCAAGCCGGCGCTGACGTACCTCGATGTCGTCGCTCGAGTGAAGGCCCGCTTCCGCCAACCAACCGCGGCCTATCACGTCAGCGGTGAATACGCGATGCTCAAGGCAGCTGCGGCCAACGGCTGGCTCGACGAGCCCCGCGCCATGATGGAAACGCTCACAGCCATTCGCCGGGCTGGGGCCGATATCATCATCACCTATTACGCTCGCGAGGCCGCTCGCACGCTCCGTTCCGCATGAACACAACTACCAGCAAGCAACTCTTTCGTCGCGCCAATGGAATTCTCCCTGGTGGCGTGAACAGCCCGGTCCGCGCGTTCAAGGCGGTTGGCGCGTCTCCTCTCTTCATTCGCCGGGGGTCCGGCGCCACGATTGAAGATGTCGACGGCAACCGCTTCGTCGACTACGTGATGTCATGGGGTCCTCTGATTCACGGTCATGCGCCGCCCGGACTCGTCGCGGCGGTCGCGAGCGCGGCGCGACGAGGTACCAGCTTCGGCGCCCCGTGCGCCCTCGAGCACGAACTGGGCGAACAGGTGCGGGCGCGCATGCCCTCCCTCGAGCGTGTGCGCTTCGTGAGTTCAGGGACCGAAGCCGCCATCAGCGCTGTACGTCTGGCGCGAGCCTTCACCGGACGTGACCGGATCATCAAGTTCGAGGGGTGCTATCACGGGCATGGCGACGCCTTTCTGGCGAAGGCGGGTTCTGGCGCCACCACGCTGGGGGTGCCCACAAGCCCTGGCGTCTCCCGGGCGGTGGCCGCCGACACCCTGCTTGCGCGATACAACGACCTGGCCTCGGTCGAGTCGTTGTGCAAGAAACACAAGGGCTCCATCGCCGCGCTGGTCGTCGAGCCGATCGCCGGCAACATGGGCGTCGTACCGCCCGCCGCGGGCTTTCTGCAAGGCCTCCGAGACCTGACCGCGCGCCACCGGATCTTGCTTGTGTTCGACGAGGTCATCTCCGGATTCCGCGCCGCGTCTGGCGGCGCGCAGTCGGTGTTCGGGATAGCTCCCGATCTCACGTGCCTTGGCAAGATCATCGGAGGCGGCCTCCCGGTCGGGGCATTCGGGGGGCGTGCGGACATCATGGCGCTCGTCGCGCCCTCCGGCCCGGTCTATCAGGCGGGAACCTTGTCGGGCAACCCCGTGGCGATGACGGCCGGGCAATGGTCGCTCGCGCGGCTCACGCCGAGACTCTACCGCGCGCTGGCCCGCCGTGGCTCGCTACTCGCCGCAGGGCTGGCCGACGCCGCGCGGTCCGCTGGCGTGGCGGTGCAGGTGAATGCCTTCGGCTCGATGGTGACGCCGTTCTTCACGCCGTCGCCGGTACGAGACTATGAGTCGGCGCTCGAGGCCGATACCGCGTCCTACGGAACATTCTTCAGAGGAATGCTCGCGCGGGGCGTGTACCCACCGCCGTCGCAATTCGAGGCGTGGTTTCTGTCGGCGGCCCACACCGACCGGCATGTCCAGCAGACGCTTGTGGCGGCACGGGCCGCGATGAAAGACGTCGCACGCGCGAAATCCCGATCGGCCAGGACACAGCGCCGCTAGTCCCCTGGAACCGTGATGACTTGCATAAGTCCCGGCGCGCGGCGCCCGGCTGGCAAGGCGCGAAGAGCGAGCTTATTGGGCATGAGTGAGCGATGAGCAACGCCGCCAGACGGGATGCCCCGCCCGGGGATTATGTGAGTCATCACGGTTCCAGGGGACTAGCGGCTCCCGAGGCTCCTCAGCCTCGGTCACCGGAGTTGCCACCCACCGCCAGGGTTATCTGGCCGGCTGCATGCGCACTGGTGAATCGAGGCGCATTCGGAGCACCGACCCCTGAGGAAGGTTGAGTTCCTGGCCCTCGGTGGCCGCTATCGTGCCACCGCCACCGATCAGGATTCCGGCCATGGCGCCCTTGAAGCCACCGAGGATACCGCCAAGAATGGCACCCACGCCCGCGCCGGCACCGACCCGGCCGGTCTCGCCACGGATGCCCTCTCCCTCGAGCGCCTGGGTAACCGTACCGCGAATCGGGTACACGCGCCCGCCGACAGTCACCTGATCGAAGCTCACGGTCATCCTCGCCGTCCGATTCGTGCGCGTGGCTGGCTCCACCGCTGACACCACGCCGCGCACGACCGAACCCTCTGGCACCGCCGTAAGTCCATTCACGGTGAGGTCGGCAAGCGTCGTCGCCTCGAACCGATCTTCGACCTGCGCGGTCCCGGAGTTGAGTACGTTGGACAACCGGACGTCCATTTCTGTTCCGGCGGGGATCTCCACTTCTCCGCGCGCCAGCGGCGCGCTCGTAGCGGGCGCTGGCGTACTGACGCCGACAGTGCCTCCGGCCGCGCGCCCACGAAGGCTCTCGATGCGGTCACGCACATCCAGGTACTCGGCGCGGCTGACCGAGCGCTCCTTGCGAAACTTCACTCGCAGGTAGGTCACCTCATCGCGCAACTCATCGAGCTCCGCCTGAAACTGATTCGCCCGGGAGGCATCGCGACTCCGGAGCTGCGAAAGGTCGGTCTCCGCCTGGGTGACATCTTCCTGCAGCCGCTGAATGTCCGTCTGCGTGACGACCTGTGCCTGGGCGAAAGCCGCCACACCGATCACGAAGACGGCCGCGAGTGCTGCTCGTTGCATGCGTTGCATATCCAGTCCTCCACCGCGCCTGTTGAAGGCGCCGCTCTACGAACACTTGCCCTGTCGCCGAGGCCAGGATGTGAGTGACGAGCCTGCCCTGGCAGCGCCGGCTGCCGGACGTCAAGGCTCGCTCAGTTTCGCCAGGGCATCAGACGCTCAATCCACGCGACGCGCGTCAGGTCGTTGTAGATGACCGTCACCATCAGCGTCATCAACACCGCAAAGCCGGCCATGAGCATTCGCTCCTTGACAGCGTAGCTGAAATCGCGCCTGGCGACACCTTCGAGCGCCATGATCAGGATGTGGCCGCCGTCGAGCACCGGGATCGGCAACAGATTCAACAGCCCGAGGTTGAGACTGATCGACGCCATGAGCGTGAAGAGCGCCACCCACCCGGCGGCCGCTGACTCCCCCGACAACTGCGCGATCGCGACGGGACCCATCAGCTGTCGCGGCGACGTCTCGCCAACGAACAACCCGCCGAGCGTCCGGAAGATCAGGCCGCTGAACTCGATGTTCTTCTGTACGCTGAGGCCGATCGCTTCGAGCGGTCCGGGCGTAAACGTCCGGGTTGGCTCGGTCACGAACACCCCCAGCAGGGCGCGGTCGCCCTGCTGTTGCGGAGTGGCGCGAATCAGCAGCTCCTGGTTGCCTCGCTGAATCGTCAGCTCCACCTCACGGCCGCCACTGCCCGAGATCGTCTCGATCAACTTGTCCCTGGTAACCATTCGCGTCCCGTCGACTGCCAGGACGACGTCACCGGCCATGAGACCCGCACGCTCCGCTTCCTCGCCGGGAATGACCGACGCAACGATCGGGTCGATGTCCGGCAGCACCCCGATATCCCCGATCTCGAATCGCGACGTGGAGACCGGACGGACGGTGACCGACTGCGTCTGTCCACCCCGCCTGAAGGTGAGGGGGACGTTGCGATCCGGACGTGTGCCGACGGCGATGAACAGGTCCTCCCAGGTGGCCACCGGATCACCGGCGACAGTGAGAATGAGATCCCCGGCTTGGATACCGACTCGCTCACCCTCTGATTCGGGTTCGACCGCGCCGACGATCGGCGGCTGGTCCTCGTACACCGGAATCTCGGCACCCTGGGCCAACACGACCGCCATCACCACGACCGCGAGGGCGATGTTCATCGCAGGGCCCATGATGAGCACCTGGAAACGTTCCCACTTCGTCTTGGAGAGAAACTCGTCAGGACTGCCGGAACGGGCGGGATCGTCAACGCTGTCGCCAGCCATCTTCACATAGCCGCCGAGCGGGATCGCGCTGATGCAATATTCCGTCCCACCGCGAACGATCTTGAAGAGCTTCGGTCCAAAACCGAGCGAGAAGGTCAGCACGCGCACACCGAGCCGGCGCGCCGCGAGGAAGTGACCAAGTTCGTGCACGAACACCAGCACGCCTAGCACGAACAAGAACGCCGAGACCGTGTTCAGTGAACTCACCGTGTCAATTCTAACTCGGAGACCGCGTGCCCGGCATGCTCCCGAGCCCAAACATCCGCACGCTGAACAACTTGCAGCGTCCTCACTTCTTCCGCGGAGTGCGCATTCATCGTCATTTCGACGACACGAGCGATCCCCGCGAAGCTGACCCTCTGCTCCAGGAACGCCTCGACCGCGACTTCATTGGCGGCGTTCAGCACGGCCGGGAACGTGCCGCCGGCTCGCAGAGCCCGATAGGCCAGGCCCAGACAGGGAAAGCGATCGGCCGGCGGCTCATGAAAATCGAGGCGTCCCGCTCGAGCGAGGTCCAGCGACGGCAGCGCCCCGCCCCAACGCTCAGGATAGGAGCAGGCATACTGAATCGGAAGGCGCATGTCGGCCACGCCGAGCTGCGCGATGACCGACCCGTCGACGAGTTCAACAAGGGAGTGAACGATCGACTGTGGGTGGACGACAACGTCGATCTGATCGGCACCCACATCGAACAGCCAGTGCGCCTCGATGACTTCGAGCCCCTTGTTCATCAAGGTGGCCGAGTCGATGGTGATCTTTCGCCCCATCCGCCACGTCGGGTGCTGGAGTGCTGCGTCGGGTCCGACCTGTTCGAGTCTCGCGGACGAATACTCGCGAAACGGCCCTCCTGACGCGGTGAGGATGATGCGCCGCACTTCGGACGGCTGTCGTCCGTGCAGGCACTGGTGAATCGCGTTGTGCTCGCTGTCGACCGGAAGGATCGCGACACCCTTGCGGCGCGCAGCCTCCGTCACGATCGCGCCGGCCATGACGAGCACCTCCTTGTTGGCCAGGGCAATCGTCTTGCCGGCTTCGATCGCCGCCAGCACGGCTTCGAGACCGGCGGTGCCCGCAGACGCGCAGATGAGCACGTCGACCGGGGGATGTGTCGCGACAGCTACCAGGCCGGCGGTGCCAGTCCCAATCACCGCCGGCGAGTGCGACCCGCACACGGATCGAAGACGGTCGACACCGTCGCCGGTCGCCATCGCCACGACGTCGGGGTCGTACCGAACGACTTGCTCTGCCAGCAGGGCCGCATTCTCGCCCGCGGCGAGCGCCACCACCTTCAGTCGCGAGGGATGTGCATCGACGACCGCCAGCGCGCTGCGCCCGATCGACCCGGTGGATCCGAGGATGGCAACCCGCTTCACGTCACGCCCGCAGATACAGGTAGTAGGCCGGCACGGCGAACAGGAGTGCGTCGATGCGGTCCAGGACGCCGCCGTGCCCGGGAATGAGCGCCGCGCTGTCCTTCACCCCGGCCGTGCGTTTGAGTCGCGACTCGAACAGGTCGCCACAGATGCCGAGGCTCACGATCGCCGCGCCCAGCAACCCGAGCGAGAGGCGTCCGGCCAACGGGAGCGCCCACGGTCCGGCGGCTGCGAGAAAGCCCGTCCCGAACACGAGCCCACCGACGGCTCCCTCGACCGTCTTCTTCGGACTGATGGCTGGGGCCAGCGATCGACGGCCAAACGCCCGGCCCGTGTAGTACTGCGCCGAATCGCTGACCACGACCGTCGCAAGGAGCAGCAGCGTGGCCCGAGGCCCTCCGAGCGCCTGCACCGCGGCGAGCATGCCGAGCGGCATACCAATGTACCAAGGCGCCAGGAATCTCACGGCCGCCTGATCGACCGTATACCCTCGAAAGATCACCTCGGCGCCGAGCCAGGCGAGGCCAACCAGCAACACGGGCAGCACCACGATCCGTCCCGGATCCGACACCCACCAGCAGGCCATGACGACGACCAGTACGATAGGCGCCATGGCAACGGCGCGACCGGTATCCACCACACCCAGATACTCGCGCGTGGCGAGCGCGGCCACCAGACAGGCCAGCAACCGAAGACCGAGGAGCGGAAGGAACAGGATGGCCGCGAGCGCGGCCGCTGCCAGAACGGCCCCGCTCAGAAGCCTCGTCATGGGACGCCGATGACGGCCCGAGCCGGCGCGATGCCACCATAGCGACGCTCGCGCTTCTGATACGCCAGGACGGCTTCGAGCAGATGCCGGCGGCGAAAGTCCGGCCAGAGCGTCTCGGTGACGTAGATTTCAGCGTACGCAATCTGCCACAGCAGGTAGTTGCTGACACGCATCTCTCCACTCGTACGGATGAGAAGATCGGGATCCGGCTGGCCGGCCGTATACAGCAAGCCGGCGAAGCGTTCTTCGTCCAATTCTTCGGCCCGAACACCGGAGGCGATGGCGCGGCGTGCCGCATCAACGATCTCCGCTCGCCCGCCGTAGTTCAGCGCAATGTTGAAGAGCGTCCCGGTGTTCCTTGCCGTTCGTTGGACCGCTTTCTCGAGTTCGTCCCGTATGTCGGGCTCCAATTCCTCGATCCGCCCGATGACGCGGAACCGGATGCCATTCCGGAGCAGCGTCTCCAGCTCCGAGCGCAGGTAACGTTTGAGCAGCCGCATCAAGGTCGTGACTTCGGCCGCAGGCCGTTTCCAGTTCTCGATGGAAAACGCGTACAGCGTCAAGACCTCCACGCCAAGCCGGGCCGCGGTCTCGAGCGTGTCGCGTACGGCGTCTATCCCCGCCCGATGGCCTTCAACGCGAGGCAGGTGGCGCTGAGCGGCCCAGCGACCGTTGCCGTCCATGATGATCGCAACATGCCGCGGCAGCCGATCGACATCCAGCTGCCGCGCCAGCGCCTCGTCAGGATGCCCGGGAGGAATCGACGCAAGCAACGGCTCAAGCGACACGTTCATCTCTCGCCTGCGGTGTGGCTCCGCAAGGCATCAATCATAGTCCACTCGGACGAGGAACAAGCCCTGTGCAGGAGCCGTGGCCCCTGCATCCGAGCGACGCCCCCCGTCGAGCAACGAGGCCATCCACGCCGACGGGTGCCGGCCTCGACCGATATCGACGAGCGTCCCCGCAATCGCCCGCACCATGTACCGGAGAAAACCACTGCCGGTGACCTCATATGCCAACAGCCTCGAGCCATCGTACTCGTCTACCGCAACCCCGCACCGCACCTCGGTCGGCAGGACCAGCCCGAACCCGGCGTGCGTCGATACGCCCGACCGCATGATCGTCCGAACGCTCGTCGTCGGCGCCCCCCCGGCGCTGCGGAAGGCCGAGAACTCATGCGTTCCCACGAGCATCTGAGCGGCGTCCTGCATCGCATCGAGATCGAGAGGCTCCACTATCTGCCACACGTAGCGGTGCGCGAAAGGGCTGACGAGAGAACCGTTGTACACCAGATAGCGGTAGGTCTTGGCTCGCGCGCTGAACCGCGCGTGAAAGCGCGAGTCGACCTCACGAACGTCCAGCACACGAACATCCAGCGGAAGGGACGCGTTAAGCGCTCGGTGCAAGACCTCGAGCGAATGGGCGCACGTGACGTGTACACTCGCCACCTGACCGAGCGCGTGGACCCCTGCGTCGGTCCGTCCCGCGCCGTGCACGGTGACCGGCGATCCCGCGAGCGGCGCCAGAGCACGTTCGAGGAGTCCCTGCACAGACTCCCCGCCGGCCTGTCGCTGCCATCCAACCAGACGCGTGCCCTCATAGCTGATGGTGAGCTTGAGGGTACGTGGATTCACGCACGCGAGCCGGGTTTGACGACCGGCTGACCGGCGAGGCACAGCGGGCACGACGCCGAGTCATAGGTCGGTAGCGACACCTCGGCGAGGGCGTGAAACGGGACGCCGAGCTGCTGCCGCCCTCCACGGCGATCGATGATGGCCGCCGCCCCGACCACCCGGGCGCCCGCGGCGCGCGCCACCTCGATCGTTTCGCGAGTCGAACCTCCCGTGGTCACGACGTCCTCGACGACAAGTACCGTCTCACCCGGCGACAGCGAAAACCCGCGCCTGAGTGTCAACGCGCCGTCCTGGCGCTCGGCGAAGATTGCCCGCACGCCAAGGGCCCGGCCGACCTCCTGCCCGATGACGATGCCCCCGAGCGCTGGTGAGAGTACCGTCTGAGCACCGAGGCCCCGAACAAGGTCGGCCAGGGCGACACCGTACGCCTCCGCCTCTCGTGGATGCTGCAACACCAGCGCGCATTGGAGAAAGCCAGGACTATGAAGCCCGGATGACAGGCGGAAGTGTCCGTCGAGCAGAGCACCCAGACGTCGAAAACGGTCAACAACAGCAGAAGCATCAAGTGTCATCGTGTGGTCTGCCAGTATACATAGGGGGGCGCGGGCACACCGTCGGCACGACACCGGCCCAGAAGCGGCGCCCGGCAGCGCCGGTCGTGGCGATTGTGTAATTCTCCCAGGTCGCGTCAGAATCGTCCCGTGCACAAGCTGTCGGTCACCATCATTACGCTCAACGAGGCCGAGCACATCGGCGACGCCATCGACAGCGTCGCCTGGGCCGACGAGATTCTGGTTGTCGACTCCGGGAGCACCGACCGTACCGTCGACATCGCGCTGGCGAAGGGGGCGACTGTGATCGCACGCGAGTGGTCCGGCTGGATCGATCAGAAGAACCACGCGGCCGAGCGCGCCTCGAACGATTGGATCTTCTCGCTCGACGCCGACGAGCGTGTCACCCCAGCGCTCGCAGCCGAGATCCGCGCGGTGCTGGCCGGCGATCCGCCGACACGGGCCTACCGCACACCGCGTGTCACGTTTCACCTCGGCCGATGGGTGCGCACGACCGATTTCTATCCCGACTATCAAACACGCCTGTACGACCGGCGCAACGCTCGCTGGACCGGCAAGTATGTGCACGAGTCGGTCACCGCCGATGGACCCGTCGGCCAACTCCGCGGCGAGATCGAGCACTACTCGTACCGCGATCTGCGCGATCAGATGGATCGTATCAATCTCTACACGACTCTGGCCGCCCGGCAGATGCATGAAGCCGGACGGCGATCCGGAGCGCTCCGGCTGCTCGCGCACCCGCCTGCGGCGTTCTTCCGCAACTACATCCTGCGCCGAGGGGTCCTCGACGGCATCGTAGGCCTCACGATCTCGTTGACCGGCGCGTATTCGGTGTTCTTGAAATTCGCGAAACTCTGGGAGCTTCAGCAAGGCCAGTCCCCCGGGGCAGCCCCTTTGTCGGTGGGCCACACGGCCGAAGGACGACACCGCCCTCCCGAGGACGGAGCCCGTGCGTCTTCGTGACGTCCGGCCCACGGCCTGCCATGTTCTCCCTTCACATCGACACCGGCCGCGACTGGCGAGGCACGCAGGGCCAGACCCTCCACACGGTCCTCGGCATGCGGGCGATCGGACATCGCGCCGCACTCGTCGCCCATCCCGACGGTGAACTCCGGCAGCGCATGAGCGGAGGCGATGACGTCGTTCCGCTGACATCGCGCCGCGAGGTCGACATGGACGCGGCCTGGAACCTGTCACGCGTCGTCAAACAGCTGCGACCTCAGGTCGTTCACATACACGATCCATCGGCCTTGGCCATGGCCGCAACGGCGCTCTCGATCCTGGCGCCCGAGCCGAGACCGGTGCTCGTGGCGTCGCAGCGGACCGCCCAGCATATTCCCCACGACTCGTTCTCTCAGTGGACACAGACTCAGGTGGATTGCTTCATCGCGAACAGCCGCTTCGTGCAGGACCACCTGGTCAGCGACGGGATCCCCAGGGCACGCACCACGACGGTCAGCGATGGGGTCGACATCGAGCGGATTGTCAAGCTCCCGACTGCCAACGTTCACGCCGCCTGCTTCCTGCCAACGCACGCACCGATTGTCGGCACCGTGGGCTCCCTGACGCCTCAGAACGGCCTGCACCACCTCATCGACGCGGCCACCTTGGTCGTACGTGAGGTACCGGACGTCCGCTTCGTCATCATCGGTGACGGTGAACTCCGTGAGTCGCTCGAAAGACACGTCCACGAGACGCACCTCGAACGCCACGTCTTTCTGACGGGATTCAAGGTCAATGCGCTCGAATTCATCAAGGGCTTCGACCTGCTCGCCGTCAGCTCCATCAGCGGAGGCATCTACACGGCACTGGTCGACGCGATGGCCGCCTCGAAGGCCGCCGTCGCGACGGCCGCTGGTGGCATTCCCGAGGCCGTG
>Ga0326597_10007554_pt1 | contig 14785 bp, 13 predicted proteins | sample RVTome_12_FD_203789 | JGI IMG/M metagenome (GOLD analysis project Ga0326597, IMG submission 203789) | Soil microbial communities from uranium-contaminated site in the Upper Colorado River Basin, Wyoming, United States - RVT100D185 | ecosystem: Environmental > Terrestrial > Soil > Contaminated >... | reverse complement strand
ATCCGCCTGGTGGAGACCGTGCTGGATCAGGCACGCAACGGCCGCGGTCCCGAAATCAGCCAGAACGACCTGGTCGACCTGCTGCATTTTCGTCTGGACTGCCTGGTCGAGGTCAGCGTCTCGCCTTCCGGTACCGCGCGCGCGTTGCGCATGGCGCACCTGTTGCCGCCCAATCAGGAGGGGCGCCGCTACGAGCAAACGGATTCCATCCGCCCCGAGCGGCTGCCGCCCGATTTCGACACGATGGTCGCCGCACTCGAGCAGGAGTTCGCGGCTTCCGCACCAAGGGTCCGGGATGTCAAGGATCGTGAACGCGCCCTGGTCGTGGCCCTGCTCGATCGCGAGGGCCCGGGCGAGGACGAGGCGCTGGCGGAGCTCTCCGAGCTGGCCCGTTCGGCCGGCGCCGCAGTGGTCGATCGGGTGGCGATTCGCATCCGCAGAGTCGATCCCCGGTCATACCTGGGCCGCGGATCGGCGGAGGAGATCGAACTGCGCGCGGTCCGGGCCGGAGCCGACATCATCCTGTTCGATCGCGAACTTTCGCCGGTGCAGGCCCGCAATCTCGAGCACGACCTGCGCTTCCGGATCATCGACCGGACCGCGCTGATCCTGGACATCTTCGCCCAGCGCGCCCGCTCCACCGACGGCAAGCATCAAGTGGAGCTGGCCCAGCTCAAGTATCAACTGCCGCGGATCGCCGAATTGCGCGGCACGCTTTCCAGGGTTCGCGGCGGGATCGGCTCCAACCGCGGCGTGGGCGAGACCAAGGCGGCCCTGACGCGGCGTCACCTGCGCGAACGCATCGCCCAGCTCGAACGCCGGATCGCGCAACTCTCGGAAAGGCGCCGGCAGCAGCGCAAGCAGCGCGCGCGTTCGCAGGCCCGCGTGGTCTCGCTGGTGGGTTACACCAATGCCGGGAAATCCACGCTCTTCAACACGCTGACCGGTTCCGACAGCCTGGCCGAGGATCGGCTGTTCGCCACGCTCGACCCCACGGCGCGCCGGCTGTATCTGCCGGGCGAGAGCCGTCCGACGATCCTCACCGACACGGTCGGTTTCATCCGGGACCTGCCGGTCGACCTGGTCAACGCGTTTCGCGCCACCCTGGAGGGTCTTTCCGAAGCCGAACTTCTGCTGCACGTGGCCGACGCTTCCAACCCGGCCGTGCTGGAGCAGGTCGAAGCCGTCAAACGGACCCTGGAAGATCTGGAACTCGATTCCAAGCCGGTCCTGCTCCTGTTCAACAAGAGCGACAAGGTCGTGGCCGACGACTTCATTCCGATCGCCGCGCGTCATGACGGCCGGTTGATCTCGGCGCTCGCGTCGGATGATCAGCAACGGTTGCGGCGGATGATCGGCGAGGCCCTGAACGGGTCCTCCGACCCGGATCGGTCCGCCCTGGCGATCGGCTGATCCGATCTGCCTCCCTTGCGGGGAAAGGTGGGGAACCGTAGGAAATCGTACGGCACGAAGTGCCCGAAGTGCCGGGTTGTCAGGTCTTGATGTTGTCGACCAGGACCACTCCCAGGGAGCCGAAGAAGATCACGCCGAACCAGGCCGCCAGGACCGGGTGCAGCACGTCCTTGTCGCCCAGGTTGCGCATGACCGCGTCGAAGGCGAAGTAGGCGGCGCAGATCAGGATCGAGATGACCATGCCGAGCAGCAGGGAGCGGCTCTCCTGGCGGAGCACGAACGGCATGCCCAGCATCAACAACAGCAGGTTGGAGAGCGGAAACGTCAGATGGTAGTGCAGGAGCACCTTCCAGCGGCGCTCGCCGGTCTTGCCGTACAGAAACTCGGCCTGGGAGTACGAGAGGTCGTAGGCGCCGCGGACCTTGGACTCGATCAGATCCGGCGTCAGATCGGCGGGCAGCTCGCGGACCACGGTTGCGGCCTCGCCGGTTTCGTCCGCAAGCTCGGCTTCGTAGAGGAAGGCGCCCGTTTGTTCATCCCACCAGGCGTTGGCTCCCTGCACGGACGGTTCCTGCAGGTTCATGTCGGATACGTCGAAGGCCGCGATCGTTCTCGTGTCGAGGTCATAGTCGTGGATGGTGACGTAGCGGTTCTCCCCCACCGAGAAGAAGTCGGAGATGGTGCGGTCCTCCTCCGCATGCACCAGCAGGTCGCGCGTTCGCTCGCGGGCATCGGCCAGATCCGGCGCGATCCATTGCTGGATTGCGACCATGCCGAGCGCCAGCAGAACGGCGAACACGAACACCGGCGCCATCACCCGGAAGACCGATCGGCCGGCGACGATCATGGGCACCAGCTCGTTGTTGCGGCGCAGTCTGGTGATCGCGAACATCGCCGCCATCACCGTCACGAACGGCGCCACCTGGAGGAAGATGAACGGCAGCATCAGGGCGTAGTAGCGCCCCACGACCGTGAACACCGAATGTCCCAGGGCGGCCACCTTGGAGTAGTTGTCGAAGATGTCGTCGGTCTTGCCGAACAGATCGATCAGCACGAACATGCCCAGGAAGAACAGCAGGCAGATCCCGTACGAGGAGATGAAATAGCTGGAGACGTAGCGATCGAGTTTCTGCAAAGGGCGCTATCTCCTCAGGACGACCGCCGTCAGTCCGATGCCCAGCGCGAACAGAACACACGACCCGGAATAGATCGCCAAGAGCGGGCTCAAGTCGGTTTCCTTGGCCAGGACCTCCCCGAGGATGAAGGTCGGATAGTAGACCACGATGGCGATCAGGAACGAGATCAGGAAAGCCACCATGCGGTTGCCCTGGCGGAAGATGATCGCCAGTGGCATGCCCACCAACACGAACAACAGACAGGCCAACGCGCCCGCGATTCGCTGGTGAAACTCGGCCCTGATCATGCGCCGCTTGAAGCTGCCCTTGTAGCTGCGTGGCTCCGCCGAAACGAGCTCCTCCAGGGTGTGGTGCTTGAGCTTCTTTTCGCGCACCTCGTCCCTGAGCGGAATCGAATAGGTCATGCTCTCGGCGGCGGCCTCCCCGTAGGCTCCGGTGAGCGTTCGCGGCCCCTCGAAATGAAACCTGAGCAGACCGCGCCGGTGGTCCGCCTCCAAACTGGCGAGGTCCGCGGCCAGTTCGGTTTCCAGCTCCCTGGCCCCGTCGTCGCCCTCCCGGTACTTCTTGATGCGGATGTTCAGGAGCCGGTCCAGCTCATCGACTCCGCCCCAGATGACATGCCAATCCTCGCCGACCTCCAGGAAATTCGCGCCGCGGTCCATCAGCGACTGGATCGCGCCATCCAGCCCCAGCTCGATCAGGTCGCTCTTGGCAAAGTCCATGCGGGGCGCCACGCGGTCTTTCACGTGCAGCACCAGGGCCGTCCCCATCAAGCCGAACAGAACGCCGGGAACGCAGGCCGTGTACAGGTGGATCCCCGAGGCCCGCATCGTGTTGATCTCGTTCTCGGCCGCGGCCCGGCCGTAGGTGAGCACGATCGCGACCAGCACCGTCATGGGCAAGGTCTTGTCCAGATTCGTGGCCACGAAGAACCAGACCGCCCGCAGAAAAGTCCCCAGAGTCAAAAATTCAGACTTGTGCAGGATCTTCAGCGAGCCGCCGACCAGGAAGATCAGCGTGATGACCACGAACGTCACCAGCGCACTCTGAAGGAGTTCCTTGAGCAGGTATCGATGGAAGATCGGCACGGACTCGGGACCCACCAACCTCGGGACGGAGGGAAAGCGCAAAATTCTACCGAACCATCCGCCCGTTTCGGGCACACACTTTTGTGGCCTGCGGGTTGGCACCCAGGTGAAACCTGCTATTCATCCTCCTTCGAGAATTCGCCGGAAACCGGAAAGAGAACGGAACATTGGGTCGGGTTCATCAATCCAATGGCTGAAGTCGGTTTGGTAGCCAGCAACACACGCGATGTTCGGGATCTCCTGACACACGAAAATCACAGCCCCCCGCGGTTCGCGGAGGGCGCTGAAACTTCGCCTCGGCGTCATAAGAGCATCACCACCAACAGATTCTCCTCCCCCCCCCAAGGGATGTGACGCCGGGGCATTTTTTTCACTCCTGCCTTCAGGAGATTCGGGCGACGAGGACATCGAACCTTCCGCGCTGGCCGGTTCCCCCGCTGCGATGTATCGTGCCGCCCCATGGCCGTTCCTCGCTCCGTTCCCTCGAGACTGCTCGAATGGTATGACCGCCACCGGCGGAAGCTCCCATGGCGCGAGACGAATGATCCCTGGGCCATCCTGATCTCGGAGGTCATGCTCCAGCAGACTCGCGTCGAGGTGGTCGAGGAGTATTTTCTCCGTTTTTGGGAGACTTTTCCCACGCCGGAAAGCCTGGCGCGGGCCAGCGACGCCAGATTGCTGAAGAGCTGGGCTGGCCTCGGATACTACCGGCGCGCGCGCAACCTTCGCGCCGCGGCGCAGCGGATCGTTTCCGAACACGGTGGAAGATTTCCCAGGGACCACGCGGTCATCCTGACCCTGCCGGGAGTCGGTCCCTACACCGCGGGGGCGGTGTCGAGCATCGCGTTCCAGCAACCCCAGCCGGTGGTCGACGGGAACGTGGCCCGCGTCCTCTCCAGACTCCACCGGATCGAGGGCGATCCAAGCGAGAGCCCGGTCTCGCGGCAGCTCTGGAGCCTGGCCGGGAAGCACCTCGACCAAAGGCGCCCCGGAGATCACAACCAGGCGGTCATGGAACTGGGGGCGCTGGTCTGCCTGCCAAGGCGCCCCCGCTGCCTGCTCTGCCCGCTGGCCGGCGCGTGCCAGGCCAGACAGGCCGGTCTCACCGAGCAATACCCCACACCCAGATCGCGCCGGGCCGCCGTGGCGGTCCGGCTGGCGGCGGTGCTGATTCGCAAGGGACCGCGGATCGCGCTGGTGCGTAGGGCGCGAGGCGGCTTGATGGAGGGACTCCATGATCTGCCGGCTATCGAAGTGGGTGATCGGGGGGATGCCCCGGCCCTGCTCGAACGCTGGCTCAGGGACCGATTCGGAATCAGTATCCGGGGGCTTCGGCCGATCGGCGAGGTGCGCCACACGGTCACTCACCGCCGGATCACGGCCACCGTCTTCGAGGCCCGCCTGGCCGGACAAGAAGCAGCGACATTGATCCGCGAACTCGTGTTCGAGCCGGCCGAGTACGGAGTGGCGCCGCGGCCCGACGCGGCCGGCCTGCGCTTCTTCGCGCCCGGGCGGATCGAGGAGCTCGGCCTGTCGGCCCTCGGCCGCAAGATGCTCGAGCTGACCCGCGGATCGTAATCCGTACGCGCAGCCGTGGGCTGCTACTCCTCCGCCTCGAGAAAGCGCTCCGCCGCCATCGCCGCGGCACACCCGGTACCGGCCGCGGTCACGGCCTGCCGCCAGTGCGGATCCATCACGTCACCGCAGGCGAACACACCATCGATGCTGGTGTAGACCTGCTCCCTGGTTTTCAGGTAACCGACCTCGTTGGTCTCGAGCTGACCCTCGAACAGGCGCGTGTTGGGACTGTGCCCGATCGCCACGAACAACCCTTCGGTTTCGAGCCGGCTGACCTCTCCGGACTCCGTGCTCTTGATCTCGAGGCCGGTGACCATCTTCTTTTCCGCGTCGAGTACCTCGGTGACGACCGTGTTCCAAAGGAACTCGATCTTGTCGTTCTTGAAGGCCCGATCCTGCATGATCTTCGAGGCCCTGAGTTCGTCCCGGCGGTGAATCACGCGCACGCGCGTGACGAAACGGGTCAGGAACAGCGCCTCTTCCATGGCCGTGTCTCCGCCGCCCACCAGACAGACGTCCTTGCCCTTGAAGAAGAACCCGTCGCAGGTGGCGCAGGCCGAAACGCCGTAGCCCATCAGTTTCTGTTCCGATTCCAGACCCAACAACCGGGCCGTGGCTCCGGTGGCGATGATCACCGACCGGGCCAGGTGCTCCTTCCCCTCGGAAGTCACCTTGAACGGGCGGCTCGCGAGATCGACCTGATCGACCCGCTCGGGCCGGCAATCGGCGCCGAAACGCTCGGCCTGTTTCTTGAGCTTCTCCATCAGCACCGGACCGGTGATGCCCTCCTCGAAGCCGGGGAAGTTCTCCACCTCGGTCGTGATCATCAGTTGGCCGCCCGGCTCCAGCCCCTCGAAGAGCAGCGGCTCGAGGTCGGCGCGGGCCGCGTAGATTCCAGCGGTGTAGCCGGCGGGGCCGGATCCGATGATGATCACGTTCTGCAGCTCACTCATGGTTCGCTCCTGTCGGGAAGGCAGCCGAGATTAGAGCCTCCGGACGTGGAAGCCAACGAAACCGGGCGGCACGTTCCGAAGACGTGCCGCCCGGCGAATCCCGGCGAAGCCCGGCGAGAAAGTTCCTTCTGGCGAGGAATCAGCCCTTGAGATCGAGGAGCAGTTGCTGGGCCCGGCCTTCGAGGCCGGTGCCGCGCAGCTTCAACTTGAGCTTGGCGACCTCTCGGGCGGCCTTCTCCGGTTCTTCCAGCGCCAGCTCCTCGAGTTCCGCGAGGGCCTTCTGGGCCGCCTCGATCACCTGACGGTGCGCCCTGGAGACGCGTTCCTGCATCGTCTGGGGCCATTCTTGAGCCGAGCTCGAGAGTTTCGAGAGCACCTCGAGCGCCTCGGCGAAATCGCCGTTCTCGATCTCCTCGCGACTCTCCGCCTCGGCCTCGGCAAGCTGCCCGATCTCCCTCCTGGAGATGCCGTTGCCATGCTGCTTGCGCAGCTCCCGGGTCGCCTCCTTGACGGCGTCCATGATGGTGCCGGTCGCGATTCCGCCGCTCCAACGCTGGAGCTCCTTTTCGGTGTGCGGATCGATCAACGCGGTGAACGGGATCTTGCCCGTGTCGTTGTAGCTGCCGGCCTTGCCCCGGTTCAGGGCGTAGATCTCCTCGACGGTCAGATTCGGGAACTCGACCAGGAACTCGATCTCTTCCCCATTGACCTTCTCGGTGTAGGTTTCGGCCTTCCTGTCGCCTTTCTCGATTCCCTTGTCCAGGCCACCCAGCGACATCACCTCGACCGTGTTCTGGTCGGCGAACTTGATGTATTTCTTGTTCTGCAGCACGGCAGAATGCACGCCCCAGCAGGGGCCTCAGTAGAAGCCGTGGCTGTGCAGCACGATCGGGACGTTCAGCAGCTTGCCCTCCTCGACCGCGGCCTCCCAACTCTTGGCGTAGGTCACGCTGGGCTTGATCTTCGGCTTCCCGGCTTCGGCTGCCTGCACAAGCAGGGCCGCAGCCGTGAGGCCCAGGGCGACTCCCAATCCTCGTCTCATGAGTGACTCCTTCGGGGGGGGCTCCAGAACACCGGCAAGGCACGTTTTGGCGATTGTACGACCCCGCTGAGATCGCGGTTCCCTGATTTCTCAGCCCTTGGGACCGATCATGCTCTCGGGCCGGACCAGCCGGTCGAACTCCTCGCCGCCCAGGATTCCGAGCGATATGGCGGCCTCCCGGAGGGTGGATCCCTCGGTGTAGGCCTTCTTGGCGATCTTGGCGGCGTTGTCGTATCCGACGTGCGGGTTCAAGGCGGTCACCAGCATCAGCGAGGAGTTCATCAGGTGCTCGATGCGCTCCCGGTCGGGCTCGATTCCGGCCGCACACCGGTCATTGAAGCTGGCCGCGGCATCGGCCAACAACCTCGTGCTGCGCAGCAAATTGTGCACGATCAACGGCTTGTACACGTTCAGCTCGAAGTTCCCCAGCATGCCTCCGATGTTGACCGCCACGTCGTTTCCCATGACCTGCGCGCAGACCATGGTCAGCGCCTCGGCCTGGGTCGGATTGACCTTGCCCGGCATGATCGAGCTACCCGGCTCATTGGCCGGAATCCGGAGCTCCCCGATCCCGCAGCGCGGCCCGGAAGCCAGCCAGCGCACGTCGTTGGCGATCTTGTGAAGCGAGGCCGCGATGGTCTTCAGGGCCCCGTGAGCCTCGACCAGCGCGTCGTGGCTGGCCAGCCCCTCGAAGGTGTTGCGCGCCGGGACAAAAGGATGGCTGGTGATCTCGACGATCTTGCCGATCGCCTTGCCGGCGAATCGGGGATGCGTGTTCAGTCCGGTCCCCACGGCCGTTCCCCCGAGAGCCAGTTCGTACATCCGCGGCATGGCGGCATCGATCCGTTCCAGCCCATTGGTCAGTTGCTGGACCCATCCGCTCATCTCCTGCCCCACGGTCAGCGGCGTGGCGTCCATCAGGTGGGTCCGGCCGATCTTGATCACGTCGCTGAAGGCCTCGGCCTTGGCCGCGAGCGTGTCCCGCAGCCGGGTCAGTTCGGGAATCAGGAGTTCGTGCCAGCTGCAGACGACCGCCACATGCATGGCCGTCGGAAAGGTGTCGTTGGAACTCTGGGCCTTGTTGACGTCGTCGTTGGGATGGATCGGCTGCTTGGAACCGAGTTCGCCGCCGCACAGTTCGATGGCCCGGTTCGAGATGACCTCGTTCACGTTCATGTTCGTCTGCGTGCCGGAGCCGGTCTGCCAGATGACCAGTGGGAAGTGATCGTCGAGACGGCCCGCGATGACCTCCTCGGCTGCCTGGACGATCGGGCCGACCTTCTCCGCGGGAAGCAGACCGAGTTCGCCGTTGGCCTGCGCGGCCGCCTTCTTGACCACCCCGAACGCATGGATCAGCCGGGGCGATTGGCGTTCGCCCCCGATCTTGAAGTTCATCAACGAGCGCGCCGTCTGCGCCCCGTAGTAGCGGTCCGAGGGGACTTCGATCTGACCGAGACTGTCGGTTTCGATGCGATGCGACATGACGTGGGCGACTCCATAGGACGGGGGGACGGGGGGACGCGGAGACGGGGCCTGGATTTTGGACCGGGAAATGGAAGTGACCAGCTTAGCCTGTTGACAACCAGACCGAAAGGAGATCGACCGATGGCCTACCTGCGAATCGCCCCGGACGGGGAAGCTTCCGGATTGCTGGAGCGGATCTACTCCGCGGCCCGCAAACGAGCCGGCCGCGTGTTCAACATCCTGCGCATCCAGAGCCCGAGCCCGCGGATCCTGCAGGCCTCGATGGGGCTCTACCAGGCATGCATGTTCGATCCGTCTCCGCTCTCGCGGGCCGAGCGGGAGATGATCGCGGTGGTCGTATCTCGCGCCAATGATTGCGTCTATTGAGTCCGCGCCCATGCCGACGACCTCCGTGCCGAGGTCGACGATCCTGAACTGGTCGAGGCGATCGCCACGGACTATCGCACCGCCTCGCTGCCACTCTCCCAGCGCGCCATGCTCGACTTCGCGAGCAAGCTGACGCTCCACCCGTCCGAGTTGGACGAGCAGGACGTGGAGGCGCTGCGGCGGGCGGGACATGACGACGTCGCCATCCACGACATCGCGCAGGTGGCGGCCTACTTCAACTACATCAATCGGGTCGCCGACGGCCTGGGCGTCGATCCGGAGCCGTCATAGCCGTTCGATCCGGACGCGCTTCCTGAGTTCCTGGACCTCGTCCCGCGAGAAGTCGCAGACTCCGACGCGCGCCGCGTTGGCGGCCCCGGCTGCCACGCCCGCGCAGAGCGCCTCGAGCCAATCGGTCCCCGCGTCCAGCAGCGCCAGCATGACCCCGAGCAGCGCGTCGCCCGAACCGACCGGATTCAGTTCATCGACCCGGGGCGATTCGACCCGCACGCGCTCCCGCTCCGAAAACAGCCAGACGCCCCGCTCGCCGCCGGTCAACAGCACGTAACGGATGCCCCAGTCGAGCAACGGTCTCACGAACCGCTCCATCTGGTCCGGACGGCTCGCATCGACGCCGAACGAGCTCCGGACCTCGTCCAGATTCGCCTTCAGCATGGTCGGGCCCTGCTGAGCGGCCAGCACCGCCGGCTCTCCGTAGGTGTCGACCACCACCGGTTTGCCGGCGCGGCGGGCCTCGCCCACCGCCCAGGCATGGAAGTTGTCGAGCCCGTGATCCGGAACGGAGCCGTTCAGCGAAATCAGGTCGGCCTCCCCGACCAACTCGACGAAGCGCTCCTTGAAGCAGTTCAGTTCGATCTCCGAGAGCTCGGAGCCGCCTTCCAGGTATTCGGTCAAGCGGCCGCTGTCCACGCCGTGAATGAAGGTGCTCATGCGCGTCGGCCCGGCGACCTCGATCGCTTCGCAGGCGATCTGCTCGTCCGACAGCCCGGCCAGCATGAGCCGCCCCACGTCCCCTCCGAAGGTCAGGAGCGCGAGGACTTCGGCGCCCATGGTGCGCGCCGCCCGGGCCGCGTTGATTCCCTTGCCGCCGCCCTGAAAGCGCGATTTCACGGGACGGACCACCACCCCGCCTCTCGGGTGGCCCCGAAACGAGACGATCTTGTGCAGGCAGGGATTTGGCGTCACGGTCAGGATCATGGTGAACGCGGGGATCATACCGCCGTCCGGTCCATCGGCAGAAACGACAATGCGGATTGACCCCGTCTCCCTTCCGTCTGAGCATCACCCATTTTTTTCGACGGGCTGCTAGACTCGATGGCATGAGCGATTCGCAGGAACCAGGAACCGCGCCGCGCCGGCGCCAGCGCCTGCTGATCCAGGGACGGGTGCAAGGCGTTTTCTTTCGAGCCTCCGTCTGCGAACAGGCGCGCTCGCTCGGCCTTTCGGGTTGGGTGCGGAACCTGCCTGATGGCACCGTCGAGGCGGTGGCCGAAGGGGACCAAGGCGCCATCGAGGCCCTGGTGAAATACTGCTTCGAGGGTCCTCCGCTGGCCCGGGTAACCGGCATCGAAAGAACCGACGAGCCGCCCGAGCAGCTCACCTCGTTCGAGCTGCGATACTGACGGGAGTCCGTTGCTCAGCCCGGACGATTCACGGCTGTCTTGCGTGAACCGGTATTGGGCGCGGAACGTGTGCTTGCTCGTCCCGACAGATCGATCTGGAGATTACAGGGCGCTTCCCTGGCGGAGTGATCGTCGTCGAGATCAAGGAGAGAGGAGGAGATCAACCCGAGCGGGTTCTTGACGACGATCGACGCAGAGATCGGCGACGAGGACCCGCCAGGCGTAAGACAGGCGTGAATCGTTCGGGCTCAGAAGATGTCGAGCAGTTCCGCCTGGGCACTCGACTGAATGGCGAAGTTGGAGTCCTCGGAGAGCGGGGCATTCCAGGGCAGCGCCGTTTTCTCGGCGATCAAACCCACCGCCACGCAGCTGAAGCCGCGCACCGCGGGGCTTTGGTTCGGGTCCGCGATCAACGCGAGCAGCGGTTCGACGGCACGATGGTCACCGATCCGGCCGAGGGCACGGGCCACGGAGCCGGTCACCGCGAACGTCCTGGTCTCGGACAAGAGCTTGACCAGACTCTCCGCCGCCTCGGGGTCACCCAGCAATCCCAGTCCGGTGGCCACATCGACCCTCAGTCGGGCGTCGTTCTGGGAGAGCAGATCTTCCTCCAGCGCCGTTTTGGCCTGATCATGCGCGACCAATCCGAGGCCCACCGCGAGATACCCTTTCAACGCGGAGTCGTGGCTCTCCTGGTACACGGACAGCAGGTGAGAGCCCGCCTCCACATGCTTCAGCAGGCCGAGCGCGATCGCCAGCGCTCCCTGCTTCGAAGGATCGCCGGTCTGCCGCATCGCGGACAGGAGCAGATCGCCCAGCTCGGCCCTTTCGGGAGCGCCCTCGCCGTAGGCGCCTCCCAGCAGGCCGGAGGCCAAGGCGATCCAGGACAGATCGGTGGAGCGTCCTGGATCGACCAGTTCGCCGGCCAGGTACGAGTGGATTGCGTCCGCGCCCACTTTGTCGCGCCGGTCCTCGTCGAGCGACCGCGCGCCCATTCGTCCCAGCGCGATCAAGGCCAGGTGCCGGGTCAGGCCATCGTTCTCCTGGGCGATCAGCCGGCGCAGTCCGCTGACGACCTCCTGTTCGCTCCCGCTCGAAAGCCGGCCCAGCGCGATCACGCACGAGCGGCGGACATCGGTGTCGGCGCCACGGTCGGAGGCCAGCTTCAAGAGCGCCGGCACCGCCAGGCCAGCCACCTCACCGAGTCGTCCCAGGGTGATCGGAATCTGCGCGCGGATACGCCGGTCGACCGTGGAGTCGTCGAGCTTGGACATCAGGAGCGGAAGGATCTGCGGGCCGTCCGGCTGGATCAGGCCCAATGACAGCACCGCCCCGCCGACGACCTCGACGTCCTTGCCGCGGGCCCGCTCGATCAAGCGGCTCAACTGCGGGACCAGCTCGGCCCGACCGACGAAACCGAGGGCCACCGCCGCGAAGGCCCGGTCGATGTTCGCGACGGCACCTCCGGTGCGAACCAGGGCACGCCCCTTGCGCGTGTCGTTCATCAGCTCCCAGAGCAAGGGGATCGCGTCCCGATGGCCGCAGATCCCGAGCGCGAGCACCGCCGACTGGCGGGCAGTGGGATGTCGACTCTGCAGGATCTTGCGCAAGACCTGGACGGCGTCGCCGGCAGCCTCGCCCGGGACGATGCGACCCAGGGCCAGCGCGGCCGAATCGAGAATTTCGGCGTCATCGCTCGACTGGAGCGCCTCGCAGAGCACTGGAACGACGCGCTCGAGAATCATGGCCTGGGAGGGACCTGGGAGGAGCGGCGCGGCTTCGCTGCGGCCCGCGCCGGTGAGCAAGCCAGCCTGACCGGTCGAGGTCGATCCGGCCGCGGCGCGCCGGGTCAAATAAGGATCCTGGTTGAACTCCCACCAGACCTCCCATCGATCCCAGGAGGAGCTTGCGCGGTGTTTCCTGGCGCCGCCGCCCGTGCTGGGCCCCGGGGCTCCGCCGCCGCCCGCTGGTGGAGCTTGGGGTGGGGTGCGCGGAGTTGCGGGCACGGGCGCGGGCGTGGACGGTCCACCGGGATCCGGCTTGGGCGGGACGATATCGCCCGGCCCCCCCGTCCCGGGACCTCCCCGCCCGCCACCTCCCCGCGAACCGGGCGCGCCGTTTCCGGGTCCGGGCGGATCGGGCGGGGGATTCCCACCATGAGGTGAGCCGACCTGTTGCATCATCCCCAGAGCGACACAGACTGCGACCGGGGCCCACCAGCTGGTTCGTCTCATGAATCGGTGTTCCGATCTTCTGTTCGGGTCCGTGCCGAGGGGCCGCGAAGGGCACGGACTGCGAGTGGACTTCGACGCGGGGGAAAGAGACGGATCAAAGAAATGGGCGACATCGGCGACACACCTGGCGGATCACTTCGGCCGCCGTTGACGAGCCCTCTGGACCGGTGGATTATAAGCAATTGGCCCGCCCGGGTAACCCCCCGTCCGGAAACTGATCACAGCCTGAACGCGGGCCCGTCAGTCCAGTCGGGCATACAGGCTGTCGAGCACCGGGGCGGCGCCCGCCGGGAACCGGAACTCGACCAGATCGGAAACCGCGGTGGGGCCCGGGTTGATCTCGACCGTGATTCCGCCGGCGGCCCGCACCTGGTAGACCGGTTCGGCGATGTAGGCGAACACGCTGGTGGTGCCCACGGAGAACAACATGTCGAAGCCCAGCGACAGCTGGCGAGACAGCTCCTCCAGCCGGCCGGGGTCGAGCATCTCGCCGAACAACACGACCTCCGGGCGCACCAATCGCCCGCACCTCGAACAACTCGGTACCTCGGCCAGCCCGCTGTAGTCCGCCACCCTGAATCGATGGTTGCAGCCGGTGCAGCTCAACCGGTGCACGTCGCCGTGAATCTCGATCACGTTCGTCGAACCCGCGGCTCGATGGAGTCCATCGACGTTCTGGGTCAGCACGCAACAACGCTCGAGCCGCTGTTCGAGCAAGGCGATGACCTCATGGCCGCGATTGAACGTGGCCCCACGGCAAGCCTGCTCGATGCGGCGGATGTACTTCCAGCAGATCTCCGGACGGGACCGCAACGCGTCCCCGGACAACGCCACCTCGATCGGCAGGCCCTCCTCGGTTTCAGTCTGGTCGTACAGGCCGCCGGCACCCCGGTAGGTGGGCAGGCCGGAATCCGCGGACAGGCCCGCTCCGGTGATGAACAACGCACTCCGCGCCCGGGCCAGATGTTCCGCCACGCGTTGGATCGTATCCTGCATCCACTCGACTCCGGATCAGTGCCGCGCCGCGGCGATGCTGCCAGATCGTACCTGCTGCGGGTTGGCACCGGTGCGCCCGCCCGATAGAATCGAACCTGCTCCAGAGGCACCCCACCCGGAACTCCTCCGCGAAGCCCTTCGAGGATCCCCGATGCACACCCAAGTCCCCGCCCTCTTGATCGTCCTCGCCGTCTGCGGCGGCGCAGCCGCCTCCGATCTGTACCGCGTCCCGCTGCCTCGGGCGGGCGACCTGCGCAGGGTGCAGGCCGGCGGCTTCGACATCCTCGAGGTGCATCGGGAGGCTCCCGAGGCGGCCCATCCGGCGGTGGCGGCGGCCGACGTCCTGATTCGGGGCGACGACCCCGACGAGCTGGAACGGCTGCGCGGACTCGGCTTCGATCCGCGCCTGCTGATCGAGGATCTGGAGCAGGCCTACGCCTCCGGCCTGGAGCCGCTCTCCGGCGCGCTCGGCGGCGGCCCGCCCAACTTCGGACAGGGTTCCATGGGCGGTTACTACACCTTCAGCGAGATCGTGGCCACGATCGATCACTACGTGGCCAACTACCCGAACATCGTCTCGCAGAAACTTCCGCTCGGCAACTCCCACGAGGGCCGGCCGATCTGGGCCTTCAAGATTTCCGACAATCCGAACCAGACCGAGAACGAGCCGCGAGTCCTGTTCGACGCGCTGCAGCATGCCCGCGAGCCGATGTCGGCGCACACCCTGCTCTGGCTGGTGGATCACCTGGCGGTCCAGTACGGCTCGGATCCGGACGTGACGCAGTTGGTGAACGAGCGCGAGATCTGGTTCGTGCCGTGCATGAATCCGGACGGCTACCGGTACAACCAGC
>Ga0326597_10007553_pt1 | contig 14788 bp, 9 predicted proteins | sample RVTome_12_FD_203789 | JGI IMG/M metagenome (GOLD analysis project Ga0326597, IMG submission 203789) | Soil microbial communities from uranium-contaminated site in the Upper Colorado River Basin, Wyoming, United States - RVT100D185 | ecosystem: Environmental > Terrestrial > Soil > Contaminated >... | reverse complement strand
CATGTGGCGGAGAGCGTCCGGGAGCTCCTCGAAGCGGAACTTGCGATCGATCGCCGGCTGAATCGGGTGCTCGTCGAGGAAGGCCACGAGCTTCTCGAAATTGGCTCGCGAGTCGACGAGGATTCCCAGCAGGCGCAGACGCTTCATGGTGAGAGGCGCGATGTTGACCTCTCCCGAGAGTCCGGTGACCCCGCCGAGAACCGCGACCAGGCCCCGGGCGCGCGCCGCTTTGAGAGACGCGCTCATGGTGGCGATGCCCCCGGTCTCGACCACGATGTCCGCACCCTGCCCCTTCGTGGCGTCGAGGACGTCCTTTTCCCAGCGCGGGCTCTTCCGGTAGTTGACCAGGACATCGGCCCCGAGGGCTCGGGCCCGCTCGAGCTTCTCGTCGCTCGAGGAAGTCACGATGACCCGCGCCCCCAGGGCTTTCGCGAGCTGGATGACGAAGACCGAGACGCCGCCCGTTCCCAGAGTGAGCACCCACTGGTCCGGCTCGAGCCGGCCTTCGGTCACGAGCGCGCTCCAGGCGGTTAGGGCCGCGATCGGAAGCGTCGAGGCGCCGGCGGCGTCGAGGCTCCTGGGAGCTTTCAGCACTGCCCGCTCCGGCAGAAGAACCTTGTCCGCCGCGACCCCCGGTCCAGGGACGCCCAGGGTCGAAGCGACGTAGCGTTTCTCGAACGGTCCATCGATCCAGTCGGAAATGAAGTGGGTCATCACCCGGTCTCCGGGTCGAACGCGGCTCACCCCTTCGCCCACGGCGGCGATGGCGCCGGCGGCGTCGCTCGCGGGAGTCGCCGGAAGCGCGATGTTCGGGTTGTAGGAGCCCTTCACCACCAGGAGATCGCGATAGTTGAGGCTGAAGGCCTCGACGTCGAGGACCACCTCGCCCTGGCCGGGCGTCGGGTCCTCCCGCTCCACGATCTTCAACTGGTCCAGACCAAACGACGCGAACTCGTATCGACGCATGGGCGCATTATGCTAGATTTCGGGAATGGGTGACGAACCGACGATCTTCGACCGGATCATCCGCGGAGAGATTCCGAGCCACAAGGTCTACGAGGACGAGCACGTCTTCGCGTTCCTTGATATCTCTCCGATTTCGAAAGGCCACACGCTCGTGGTGCCCAAAGAATCGAAAGCCTATCTCCACGAGCTCAGCGACGAATCGGCGGCGGCCATCGGCCGGGCGCTTCCGCGGCTGTGTCGCGCGGTCATGAAAGCGACGGGTGCCACCGCCTACAACGTGCTCCAGAACAACGGGAGCGCCGCCCACCAGGCGGTGTTTCACGTGCATTTCCACATCATCCCGAAGCTCTCGAAGGAGGGGCTCGGAATCGGCTGGCACCCTTCGAGCCTGGAAGCGGAGACGGGCGAAGAGCTCGCAGGGGCCATACGAGACGCGTTGGACGGGGCATCGGAATAGACGTCGATGAAATGAAAGCTCCCTCGGTCTGGAAGACTCTGCGCGAAAACAGCTTGCGGACGTTCAGGAGCTGATTCTTCACTTGCGGCTCCCGCTCGAGATAGCAAATCGGCTCGACGCGAGCGTTCGCCCGGAGTACGAGCGGCTCTGGAGCGCGGCACAACAAGCGCCCGAGGAACCGAGTTAGCTCGTTAGCGTTAGCGGCAGAATCCCAGCGACTCGAGCGCCAGCTCCGAGGAAAATCCCGTGCGGGAGCTCGACGTGTTTACGGTGACGAAGAGCGCGTCGATTGCGGCGAGAGGGATCGCCCGCTTCGGTCCGAGCGTCGGGTAGAAGCGTTCCCAGGGAATGGCGACGGCGCCTGAGGTTGGAAGCAATACCGACGCGTAGTGCCCGTCGTCACCGCTCCGGACCTCGATCCAGTACCGCATCGGCTCGGGCGAGCCGCCCCGGATCTCGATCCCCTGGTAGGACGAGAGATCCATCGGCTTTCGGAGCGCGAGAGCCACCCACCGATCGATTTTCTCCGGGGTCTTCTGCGAAAGACGGTAGGAGAGCCTCAGGGCTCCCGAAGCGTCGCGCTCGATCGTCGCCTTCGACTCGTCGTCCATCTCGAGACCGAGCTCCGCGAGCGCCACGGGATCGACCCCGCCGCAGGCGAGCGGGTCCTTTTTCACCGGCGCTCCCGGAGAGCCGACGAAGAGAGGATTCGACAGAATCCAGGGGACGTCATCGGCAAGAAGAGGATGTTGCTCGAGGTAGACCTCGACCCGGTAGACCCCCGGCCCCGGCGACATCAGGCGAAGCTCTTTCTCTCTCGTCGAGCCCACGACCTTTCCATCTCGCTTGAGGTCGATGCGAGCGCCCGCCGTCGCCGAGTCGAGGATCACCACGAGCTCCCCCTCGCTGTCGGTGAACTCGAAGCGCTCCGGCTCACCCGCCGCCCGCACGAGCGAGAAGAACTCGCCGCGCCGGATCGCTTCCTCGGGCGCCTCGCGGTAGCGGAGGTCGACGGCGAGCCCCACGTAGCCCATCGACGTGCGATACGAGGGAATCCCGATCGTCCGCTCCTCGGTCAACGGGAACCCTCCGTGCGCGTTCGCGGCGTAGAACCCATGGACGCGGCCGTGCTTCAGAAGCTCGTCCCACCTCGCGAGCGCTTCCATCGGCGCCTCGAAGCCGTTGATGAAGTAGTTGCGGTTGAAGAGCGAGAAGAACGCCCAGGAGAGCTTTTCTCGAAGAGAGCTTCTCCGAAAGTACGAGGTGACGTTCACGATCTCGATTCCGTCGGGCGCGAGGTCCGGCTCCCAGTAGCCCCACCGGTGCACCGGGTCTTCGGGGTAGGTGACGATGCTCAACCCGCCCCAGGCGGCGACGTCGCTCAGCGCATCGGGCGGAAACGGCGGGAGGGTGTAGAGCGGAAGCTCGGCGACGTCCGAGACGATGAGATGCCCGTCGGGGATGCCGACCTCCGAGCCTCCGATGAAGCGCACCCCGTCGATGTTTCTCTTCAGCGTCGCCGCTTCCGGGTGGGGCGCCCCGTGGTCGCTCAACATCACGAAACCGACCCGCGCCTCCTTCGCCTCGCGCGCGATGTCCTCGAGGGGCGCGAGACCGTCGGAAAGGGTGGAGTGCACGTGGAACGCGCCCCAGACGTAGGAATCGGTGATTTCCGGAGAGTATCTCGTGACCGAGAGGCCGCGGACGAGGAGCGCGCCGAGCCCGAGCAGGAGGGCGGCGAGAACCACGCGCCGGGCGTAAGACATTTCGACGACATCTTACCCAAAAGCCTTCTCAGGCACTCCTGCAAATGACTGACTTGACAACGGCAAGCGAGTCACTGTAAAAGACTCTGACACTAGGCACACCCAACCGAACCCCGTGCCAGGGGTTCCGCCTAGCGAGCGCAGTGGGTTCCCATCCCCCCTCGGGCGCGTTTCTGCATAAAGGCAATAAAAATCTGGCATTTGCCGTTGAGCTCGAGGAGCTGAGAACTGCAATGGAGAAGACGAAGCTCTTGGTTGTGGACGATGTCGAAGACATCCGTACCCAGATGAAGTGGGCGCTTCTGGAGGAGTACGAGGTTTTCGAAGCCGAGGATTTCTCGTCGGCCATGGAGCTCTTCGAGACTCATCGCATGCCTCTCGTGACGCTGGATCTCGGGCTTACGTCCGACCCCAACGGAGTCGAAGAGGGGTTTCGCCTGCTCGACGAGGTCCTGCGGTTCCACCGCGAAACCAAGGTCATCGTGATCACCGGTCAAGAGCAGCGCGAGCACGCCCTCCGGGCCATCTCCGTCGGGGCCTACGATTTTTTCAACAAACCCATCCAGGTCGACGAACTGAACGTGGTGCTCCGAAGGGCTCGCCACGTGTATGACCTCGAACGCGAGAACCGGGAGCTCCAGAGCGGCGCATCCTCCGACTCCTTCGAGGGAATCGTGGGATTCTGTCCGCCGATGCAGGACGTCTTCCGCGCCGTCCGCCGGGTGGCGGGTTCCGACGCTCAGGTCCTCATCTCGGGAGAGAGCGGCACCGGCAAAGAACTCGTGGCGAGGGCCATCCATCGTTTGAGCGAACGCGGCGGCGGCCCCTTCGTGGCCATCAACTGCGGCGCTATCCCCGAGAACCTGCTCGAGAGCGAGCTCTTCGGACACGAAAAAGGGGCATTTACCGGTGCCCACGCGAGGCGCGCCGGTCGCATCGAATCCGCCCACCGCGGAACGCTCTTCCTCGACGAGGTAGGCGAGCTTTCCGTTGCCCTCCAGGTAAAGCTCCTGAGGTTTCTCCAGGAGCACCGGCTGGAGCGCGTGGGCGGCCGGCAGGAGATCGCAGTGGAGGTGCGGGTCATCGCCGCTACCAACGCGGATCTGGATCGCGAGATGAAGGAGGAGAGGTTCCGCGAAGACCTCTACTATCGGCTTGCGGTGGTGCGGCTCGCCCTTCCGCCGCTCCGCGAGCGGGGAGAAGACGTCACGGTGCTCGCGAAGATCTTCCTGGAGCGGTTCGCGGCGGAGAATAAGAAGAGCATCTCGGGGTTCACCTCCGAAGCCCTCGACGCGCTCCAATCGTACGGCTGGCCCGGGAACGTTCGGGAGCTCGAGAACCGGGTGAAGCGCGCGATCATCATGGCCGAAGGCCGGAAGCTGACATCCGCGGATCTCGAGCTCGGCTCGACTTCGGGAGAACGCTACCGCAGCGTGAGCCTGAAGGAAGCCCGCGAGGAGCTCGAGCGCGATCTCATTCGAAGGACGCTCCGCAAGCACAATGGAAACATGACGAGGACCGCGGCCGAGCTCCAGGTCAGCCGGCCGACCCTCTACGAGCTCATGGAGAAGCTGGGGATTCGGAAGTCGGACCGGGCCACGGCGTGACCAATCGACGATGGTGAACTGGGAAAGCCTCCTGGCGTACGTGGCGGCTGCGTCGGCCCTGTTCATCGCCACGTTCGTCTTCTGGAGAGAGCGCCGCCACCTCGCCTATGGCTTCTTTGCTCTGGGAATGGTGGCGCTCGCGGTGCGCGAGGTCCTGGGCGCCCGAGCTCTCGAAGCGGTATTCGAGTCCCAGGCGCTCCGCTGGCATCGCTATCGGTTTGCTTCCGAGGCGGCCATCCCCGGTTTTTGGCTCCTCTTCGCCTTGACCTTCGCGCGGGCGAACCCTCAACGATTTCTCCGCCTCTGGCGATGGCCCCTCGCTGCCGCGTTTCTCCTCCCCGTCGGGGTCGTCGCCTTCGGCTGGGACTCGCTCGTGACGAGAACACCCTACGCGATGCCGAACTGGCTAATCCCCGTCGGCCAGGGAGGGCAGTGGCTCCACGTCGTACTTCTTCTGGCGGCGGTCGCGATCCTGGCGAACCTCGAGAACACCCTTCGATCCGCGGTCGGCTCCGTTCGCTGGCAGATCAAGTTCATCGTGCTCGGGATCGCGCTTCTCTTCGGTGTGGAGCTCTTCGCCTACAGTCAGGTGCTCCTCTACTCGGCGCTCCAGACATCTCTCCTTCCCTTCGGGTCGGCCGTTCTCCTGATGGCATGCGGGTTCGTCGCCGCCTCGCTCGTCTGGCGCCGCCTTGGGGGCTTCGACGTCTATCCCTCCCAGGCTTTCCTCTTCAACTCGCTCACTCTCCTCGTGGTGGGGCTCTACCTTCTGGCCGTGGCCGGCCTGGTGGAGCTCATCGATGTCGTGGGTGGCCGCCAGCGGGCCCCGGTGATTTTCTTCGTGGTTCTCGTCGCTATCGTCGGTCTGGCGTTGATGCTGCTTTCAACCGAGGTCCAACAGAGGGTCAAGGGATTCGTCAACCGTCATTTGAGGCGCCCGACGCACGACTACCGCCGCATCTGGGACGAGTTCACGAAGCGCACCAGCCCGCTCGTGGAAATCGGTCCGCTCTCGACAGCAATCAGCAACATCGCCTCCGAGACGTTCGGCTGCTCCTCCGCCACCATCTGGCTGGTGAAAGAAGGAGAGCGGAAGCTCGTTCTCGGCGGCTCGTCCGCCCTCTCCGCTGAGGAAGCCAAGTCGATCTTGAAGGATTACGGCGAAGGCCGGGCGTGGCTCGAAGTGATGGAGACGAAGCTCGACGAGCCTCTGGACTTGCGCGCTACGGGACTCCCCGAGGCGGCTCAGGACCTGGTACGGGTCGTTCAAGCCTCCTACAGCGTGGCGCTCCTGGGGAACGAGGACAAGCCCATCGGATTTCTCACGGTAAACCAACGGGTAACCGGGCAACCCTATAGCTTCGAGGACTTCGCCCTTCTCAAGACTCTCGCCGATCAGGCGTCCGCGACCATTCTGAACCGGCAGCTCACGAAAGAGCTACAGCGGGCGAAGGAGATGGAGACGTTCCAGACCCTGTCGACTTTCTTCGTGCACGACCTCAAGAACCTCGCCTCCAGATTCTCGCTTGCGATGCAGAACATCCCGGTCCACTTCGACAAGCCCGCGTTTCGCGAGGATCTATTGCGAACGATGGAGAAGAGCGTCTCCAAGATCGAGACCATGACCACGCGGCTCTCTTCCCTTTCGAAGGAGCGTTCCCTCAACCGGACGGAGTGCGATCTCAACGCGCTGGTGAGAGAGGCGCTTTCCGGCCTGAACGGCTCGATGAAGGCCAGCCTCTCCTTCGAGTGCCGCGAAGTCCCGAAGATCGAGGCCGACCCCGAGGAAATCCAGAACGTCCTCACCAACCTGGTCCTGAATGCCTATGAGGCCACGGGTGCTTCGGGACGGATCACGGTGACGACGTCGAGAGAGAACGGGTGGGTGCTCCTGGCGGTGGCGGACAACGGCTCCGGGATGACTCCGGAGTTCATCGCCAACTCTCTCTTCAAGCCCTTCCAGACGACCAAGAAGAACGGACTGGGCATCGGGCTCTATCAGAGCAAGACGATCGTGGAAGCCCACGGCGGGAGGATCGAGGTCGAGAGCGATCCCGGCCGAGGAACGACGTTCCGGGTTCTCTTGCCTTCCGGATCGAGAGCGCGGAGCTAAAGCCGCCAGTATCGAAACCCGCGGGTCTCCAGGGGCTCGCGGTCGAAGAGCCACTTCAAATCAAAGAGCGGCGCCGGCTTCTCCTTCACCATCGAGGAGAGCGCTTCAGGGGAGAGGTCGCGGAACTCCCGGTGGGCAACGGCGAAGATGACGCCGTCGAAGCCACCGAGAGCGTCCTGGGAGACGAGGGGGACGTCGAAGTGTGCGCGCGCTTCCTCGGGCGACACGTTGGGGTCCCACGCGAAGACGTCCACGTGATAGTCCCGAAGCTCGTCGATGATGTCTCTCACCTTGGAGTTTCGGGTGTCGGTCACGTTCTCCTTGAACGTCAGCCCGCAGACCAGGACCCGGGCTCCCTTCACGTGCTTGTCGCACTCGATGAGCGTCTTCACGAGCTTCCGCCCGATCCACCGGCCCATCCCGTCGTTGATCCTCCGGCCCGAGAGGATTATCTGGGGCACATGCCCGAGAGACTGTGCTTTGAAGGTGAGGTAGTAGGGGTCGACGCCGATGCAATGACCCCCGACGAGCCCGGGGCGAAAGTCGAGGAAGTTCCACTTGGTGCGCGCCGCCTGAAGGACCTCGCGGGTGTCGATTCCCATCTTGTCGAAGATGATCGCGAGCTCGTTCACGAAGGCGATGTTGATGTCGCGCTGCGCGTTCTCGATGACCTTCGCTGCCTCGGCGACGCGAATGCTGCTCGCGCGGTGGATGCCCGCGGGAACGACGGAGCCGTAGACCTGGGCTACCGCCTCCAGGACCTCCGGCGTCTGCCCCGAGACGATCTTCATGATTTTGTCGATGGTGCGCTCGCGGTCTCCCGGGTTGATGCGCTCCGGAGAGTACGCGAGGAAGAAGTCCTTCCCGCACCGAAGCCCCGAGTGCCTCTCGATTGCGGGCCCGCAGACCTCCTCCGTCACGCCAGGATAGACGGTGGACTCGAAACAGACGACGCTTCCCGGTGAGAGGTTCTTCCCGATCGATTCCGAGGCGAGCGTGAGAGGCGTCAAATCCGGGTTCTTGTTCTCGTCGATGGGGGTGGGAACGGCTACGATGATGAGGCGGGCCTTTCCGAGCTCGGCCGGATCGCTGGTGTACTCGACCTCGACGGCCCGCAGCTCCTCCGGTTCGAGCTCACGAGATGGATCGCGATGCCGCCTCAGGTCCTCGATGCGCTCTCGCGAGATATCGAACCCCACGACTCGGAACTTCTTCGCGAGCGCGACGGCGAGCGGGAGCCCGACGTAGCCGAGCCCGATGACCGCGACGGCGGTCTTTCGGGAGCGAAGTTCCTCGAGGAAGGCGGAAGGGTCGATGGAAGCGGCAAAACGCTCGGACATGGTAGTGGACATGATATCGGTTCCGGGCCGGCGGAAACGGGCTACCGGGCGCCCCGTCCGAAGGCAATGACCTTGAAGGTGTCCAGCACGATCTGAAGATCGAGCCAGAAGCTCATGTTCTTGATGTAGTAGAGATCGTAGCGGAGCTTGGCCTCCGACTCCTCGATCGACGAGGTGTAGCCATTCCTCACCTGCGCCCAGCCGGTGATGCCGGGCTTCACCGAGTGCCTCTCCCCATAGTAGGGGATGTGGGCCTGGAGCTCCTCGACGAACACCGGACGCTCCGGGCGCGGGCCCACGAAGCTCATGTCGCCGAGAAGGACATTGAAGAGCTGAGGAAACTCATCGATGCGGGTCTTGCGCAGCAAGTTACCGACGTGGGTAATGCGGGGATCGCCTCCGGCCGAGGCCCATACGGCGCCGTTTCTCTCCGCGTCCTGGCGCATCGTTCGGAGTTTGAAGAGCGTAAACGCCCGTCCGTTCTGGCCCACCCGCTCCTGGCGGAACAGTATCGGGAAGCCGCTCTCGAGAGCGATGGCGATGGCGGCGAGAAGCACGACCGGGGCGGTAAGAACGACACCGACCAGAGCCAGCGCGAACTCGACGATCCGCCGGGTGGTCATGAAGAACCGGGGCTTCCGAAAGCCCTGCGAGAAGATGATGGAGCTCGGACGGAGGTTCCGTACCGGAAGCTGTCCCGTGAGGGACTCGTAGAACTCGGCGGATTGCGCGACGTTGATTCCCCGGAGCTTGCAGGTCAGGAGCTCCGAAAGGGGGAGAACCCCGCGCTGGTCGTCGAGGGCGACGACAACGGAATGCACGTTGAACCGCGCCGTCGCGCCGAGGAGGTCTTCGTAGGTTCCCACGACCGACGGGTTGAAAAGGCTCTTCCCGACGTCCGCCGGGTCCTGGCTCAGGAACCCCACCACCCGAAATCCCTCGCTCCGGTGGCCCAGCAGCTCTCTGGCGAGCCCGACCGCGGAATCGCCGGTTCCGAGGATGAGCACGTTTTCGACGAACGAATCCTGCCGCAGCGCCCAGTAGTACGTCATCCTCCACACCAGAAGGGAGACGAGGGCGATGGGCGGATGGATGACCGCGATACCGCGCCCCAGGGCGAGGTCGGGCAGGAAAAAGTAGAGGAACGCGAGGAGTACTCCGGCGGCCACGAACGCCTGGATGACCTTGAGCGCCAGTACCGTGACCCCGCGTGGAGCGCGCCCGCTGTAAAGGTCGTTGTAGTAGAAACTGATGAGGAGAGCGACGACGAAGATCGCTCCCTTCAGCAACGCCCCCTCGTACTCGGGGAGGGGGTCAGCGAAGCGAATCGCGACCGCCACCCACAGGGTTGCGGCGATGAGCAAGACGTCCATGAGCACGCATGCAAGCGTGCGCACCGACGGTGTGGTTAAGAAAACTCCGCTCACTGAAACCTATGAAAACAAACGAATAACGTTCAGTTTTGCGGGTAGACTGGCACCTGCGGCACGCGAACCCCCGGCAAGGCGTGACCGCAATCACCCGGACCGTATAAGCGCCGCATTCCGCAGAACACGACGTCCGAGACTACGCCCCTGGTTGGGAAGGGATGCATTCTTGTACCAGAGTGCGGGAACGATGTCAAGGTCAGTTTGCTCGCCGAGAGACTCCTGGTAAATTCCTATCTCTTGGGTTACGATGTCCTGCCCAACCCCAAAGTCCCCCACAGGAAGAATTCGACCAGAAAAATGTGCGGAATCCTGGGATCCGTCTCGCTCTCAACGGTAGTGTTGCCCGAACTCGAGGGGTTGCGCCGAATGGCCGCGACCATCCGACATCGGGGTCCCGACGACGACGGCTTCCACCTCGACCCTCGCGCCGTGCTCGGAATGCGCCGTCTCTCCATCATCGACGTGGAGGGCGGCCATCAGCCCCTTACGAACGAAGACGGGACCCTCTGGCTCGTCTGTAACGGCGAGATCTACAACTTCCGCGAGCTGCGCTCCGCGCTCATCGCCAAAGGCTATCGCCTCAAGACTGGTAGCGATTGCGAGGTCCTGCTGCACCTCTACGCCGAGCACGGCGACTCTTTCGTGGCCCACTTGAACGGGATGTATGCGTTCGCCCTCTGGGATGCGATCCGGGGGCGACTTCTGCTCGGACGCGACCGTCTGGGCGTAAAGCCGCTCTACTACACGGTGAACAACGGCGCGCTCCTCTTTGCATCGGAGATCAAAGCGATCCTGGAAGCGTCGGGAGTCTCCACGTCCATCGACCCCGTTGCTCTCGAAGCCTACCTGTCCCTCGGTTACGTCCCGGCGCCCCTCACCCTCCTCGAGGGGATTCGCAAGCTTCCACCGGCATCGGTGATGCTGGTCGAGAACGGCGGATTCACTATCCGACGATATTGGCGAATACCGGACAGCGTCGATCCCCGGCGGGGTGAAGAGGAGTGGGCAAGCGAGATCCGGAAGTGCCTGGAACGCTCGGTTCATTCGCAGATGGTCTCCGACGTTCCCATCGGGGCCTTTCTCAGCGGCGGCATCGACTCGAGCGCGGTGGTGGCGTTCATGGCGAAGCACAGCACGGGCCCGGTGAAGACCTACTCGATCGGTTTCGAGGGCGGCGGCGCCGAGGCCTACTACAACGAGCTTCCCTACGCCGCGGAGGTCTCCCGTCGCTTCCGCACCGAGCATCGGGAGATCCTCGTTCGACCCGACGTCGTTCGTCTGCTTCCGCGTCTCATCTGGCATCTCGACGAGCCCGTCGCGGATTCCGCGCTCATCACGACGTTTCTCGTGTCCGAGTTCGCTCGGCGAGACGTGAAGGTCATCCTGTCGGGCGTCGGTGGGGACGAGCTTTTTGGCGGCTACCGCCGGTATCTGGGCGCGCACTACGAGCGAATGTATCGGAGAGTGCCTTCATGGATGCGGACCCGAGTCCTTCAGAGAATCGCATCGCGGCTTCCGAGCGATCGACATTCGCCCCTGTTGAACTGGTCTCGGCTTCTGCGATCGTTTCTGGAGACGGCCGAGCGGTCTCCCGATGAGCGGTATCGCGGTTACGTCCAGGTCTTCCCGGACGCGACGATTCACGAGCTTTTGGGTACGCGAAGCTCCGAAGGTTACGACGCTCTTGCGGCCGCGTTCCGGGAGAGCTCGTCGTCGGACCCGCTCCAGAGGCTTTTGAGCGTCGATCTACAGACGCAGTTGCCCGACGACCTCCTCCTGCTCACGGACAAGATGACCATGGCGTCCTCTCTGGAATGCCGGGTTCCATTCCTGGATCACCAGCTCGTCGAGCTCGGCGCGCAGATCCCCGCACGCTATAGAATCCGGGGTGGCGAGCTCAAATACATCCTGAAGAAGGCGTTGGAGGGTGTCCTGCCGGCTGAGATTCTCAACCGGAAGAAGCGCGGCTTCGGGGCGCCGGTCGGCGCATGGTTGAAGCGGGAGCTCGCGCCGACGCTGAGAGAGCTCCTGTCCAGGCAATCGATAGAGGCGCGGGGATTGTTCCGCTGGGAGGCGGTCCACCGGGTGATCGACGCCCACGATGCGAATCGGGCGGATCACACCGACCACCTCTCGGCCCTTATGAATCTCGAGATCTGGTGCCGGCTTTTCCTGGACGGGAAGAATCACGAGGACGTAGCCGAGACCTTGATGCAGGGAGTCGAGCGTGGAGATTCTCTACGTATGTCACCGCTTCCCGTATCCGCCTAAGCGCGGCGGGAAGATTCGCCCGTTCAACATGATCCGGCATCTCGCCGAGCGTCATCGCGTGACGGTGGCTTCGCTCCTGCGGTCGGACGCCGAGGCCGCCGAAGGGAAGGGTCTCGAGAAGCACTGCAAGGAAGTCCTCGTAGGGAGAGTCTCGGAGCCCTGGCAGACACTCCGCATGATCGCGCGGCTTCCGACCCCGGTACCGTCTTCGATGGGCTATTTCTACAGCCGGCAGCTACGGCATGCGGTATCCGAAGCATGCGCGCGAACGAGGTTCGATCTCGTCTTCGTCCACTGTTCCTCGGTCGCACAGTATGTTTCCGACATCCAGGGGGTGCCGAAAATCCTCGACTTCGGCGACATGGACTCGCAGAAGTGGCTCACCTACGCGGAGGTGCGAAGCTTCCCCGTAAGCCTTGGATATCTCCTCGAAGGTCGCAAGCTCGAGGCGGAGGAACGAAGGCTCGCGGAGAAGTTCGATCTCTGCACCTGCACCACGAAGCAGGAGCTTTCGACTCTCCGAAGTTACGGCGCGGGAACGGAGACCGATTGGTTTCCCAACGGAGTCGATGCGGAGTACTTTTGCCCCGACGGAAGCGGGTACGACCCCGACCTCATCAGCTTCGTCGGAAGGATGGACTACTATCCCAACCGGCAATGCATGATTCATTTCTGCAGGGAAATTCTGCCCCTCATCCAGAGGAAGCGGCCCACGACGAAGCTGGTGATCGTGGGCGCCAATCCGTCATCGGAGATCCGCCGGCTGGGAGACTTGCCGGGGGTGACGGTGACGGGCTCGGTCCAGGACGTGCGGCCCTACGTGCGCGGCTCGGCGGTGATGGTGGCCCCTCTCGCGATTGCCCGCGGCACTCAGAACAAGATTCTCGAGGCCTTGGCGATGGGGGTGCCCACGGTGACGAGCGAGCTCGCCGCCAATGGCGTCGATGCCGTCCCCGGGGACCATCTCCTGACGGCGTCGACCGACTCGGGCTACGCCGAGGCGGTGCTGCGGCTTCTCGACGACCCGGGCGAGCGCCGTCGCTTCGCCGCCAAAGGGCGTGAACGCATGCTCTCGCACCACGACTGGAAGAAATCCATGACTCGCATGGAGCGTCTCATCGAAGGTTGTGTCGAGAGATTCCACTACCAGGGCAAGGCTTCATGAAAATCAGCGTCTTCGGTTTGGGATACGTCGGCGCCGTCTCGCTCGCCTGCCTGGGCCGCGACGGACACGAAGTCGTGGGCGTCGATATCGACCCGGCCAAGCTGGACATGATCCGGCGCGGGGTTTCCCCCATCGTGGAAGCGGGGATGCCCGAGCTCGTTCGCGATGTCGTCAAAAGCGGGCGCGTCTCGGTGACGACGGACGTCGAGCGGGTCGTCCGCGAGACCGAGCTGTCCTTCATCTGCGTCGGGACTCCCTCGAGGCCCAATGGCTCCCAGGACCTCTCCGCGATCCTTCGAGTAGCCGAACAGCTCGGGCGAGCCATGCGAGCCAAGGAGGCGCAGCACACTTTCGTCATGCGTTCGACCGTCGTTCCCGGCACCGTCGAAGGGACTCTCCGGCCGATCTTCGAGAGGGAGTCCGGAAAACGAGACGGAATCGAGTTCGATCTGTGCTTCATGCCGGAGTTCCTCAGGGAAGGCTCGTCCATCCGCGACTATGACGAGCCGCCGTTCGTCATCGTGGGCACACGCTCTCCAAAGGCTTCCGAAGTCGTCGGCTCCATCTTCAGCCACCTCAAATGCGACCTCCACGCCACGAGCGTGGGCACGGCGGAGATGCTCAAGTACTCGTCGAACCTCTTCCACGCCGCGAAGATCACGTTCGCGAACGAGATGGGGCGCCTCTGCCAGGCCTATGGGGTCGACAGCCACGAGGTGATGGAGCTCTTCTGCAAGGACACGAGGCTCAACATTTCGCCCGCGTACTTGAAGCCCGGCTTCGCTTTCGGAGGCTCCTGCCTTCCGAAAGATCTCAGAGCGGCGCTCAACATGGCCAAGACCAGGGACGTCGAGCTTCCGATGCTGAGCGCCATTCCCGTCAGCAACGCGGTGCAAATCCAGAAGGCGATGGACGTCGTGCTCTCGAACGGGAGGCGCAAAGTGGGTCTCATCGGCTTGAGCTTCAAGAGCGGCACCGACGATCTCCGGGAGAGCCCCCTGGTCGCTCTGGCCGAGCACTTCATCGGCAAAGGCTTGAAGCTCTCCATCTACGACCAGGAGGTCAATCTCTCGCGTCTCATCGGCGCCAACAAGCGATTCATCGAGACGACCATCCCTCACATCGCCGAGCTCATGACGTCGGATTGCCGCAATTTGATTCGAGAGAGCGAGGTTCTCGTCGTGGGCAGCAAGGAACGCTCGGTGACGAGCCTCCTTCGCGAAGAAGTCCGGCCCTCACACCTGCTCCTCGATCTCGTGAACCTGCCTCAGAGGCAGGAACTGCCCTGTGAGTACCACGGCATCTGCTGGTAGAGGTTCCGCAGGTTCATGAGAGACGCCGTTCTCGCCGCCATCGGCTTGGCGATCGTCGTCCTGCTCGCACTTCCCATACGCCCGAACGACCGGAATAGATCGAGTCGTAGGTGCCCGCGATCTCTCGCGCCTTGTCGAAACGTGAATCGGTCGGCAAGAGAGTTGGAAATTGTTCGCTGTACTCATACTGCGGTGTACAGCCGGCGCAGAGCAAATCGACGAGCGGCGTCCGGCAGTCGGGGCAGACGTACCCTTCGTCGCTCATCGGACCGTCAGATGGCGCGCGGGTGGCCATGACTTGACTCCGGACGGCAATCTCGGTACAACAAAGCTCCCAACCTCGAGAACCAACCTGTCCCC
>Ga0326597_10007552_pt1 | contig 14790 bp, 6 predicted proteins | sample RVTome_12_FD_203789 | JGI IMG/M metagenome (GOLD analysis project Ga0326597, IMG submission 203789) | Soil microbial communities from uranium-contaminated site in the Upper Colorado River Basin, Wyoming, United States - RVT100D185 | ecosystem: Environmental > Terrestrial > Soil > Contaminated >... | reverse complement strand
TCGTGCAGAAGCTGCCGGACAACGGCCCGCTGACGATCGAGGTCGCGCCGCTGGCTGAAGAGTCGATCACCGTGGTGGGCTCGGCGCCGAGCATCGAGTCGACGCCCGCCGCGGGCACCGCGACGCTTTCGCGGGGCCAGATCCAGGAACGGCAGGCGGCCAACCTGGCCGAAGTGGTCGAGACGATCGCGGGCGTGTCGACGGTGTCCGAGGGCCAGGCGGCGGTGCCGGCCATCCGCGGGCTGGCCCGCGGCCGCACGCTCATCATGATCGACGGCGCCCGGGTGTCCACGGAGCGGCGCGTCGGACCGAGCGCGACGTTCCTCGACCCGTTCTCGCTCGACAGCGTGGAGGTCTCACGTGGTCCCGGCTCGGTGGCCTATGGCTCGGACGCCTTCGGCGGCGTGATCTACGCGAGGACGCGCCGCGTCGAGCCGGGTGCGCCGCTGGCGTTCCGCGTCCGCGGGTCGGCCGGCGCCGGGATCCCCGAGCAGCAGCTGGGCGCCGAGGTGTCGAAGGGCTTCGCGCAGGGCGGCGTGATCGCGCAGGTCACGTACCGGAACGCCGAGGACTACCGCAGCCCGGACGGCAAGATCTTCAACTCCGGCTGGAGCGGCCGGGGGTTCCTGGCCCGCGCCGACCGCATCGTCGGCCAGGGCCTGCTGACCGCCGGGTGGCACAGTGATTTCGGCCGGGACGTCGAGCGGCCGCGCAGCAACTCGCGAACGGTGCGGTTCGTCTACCCGGCCGAGGACTCGCACCGTTTCACGGCCTCGTACGAGCTGAACCGGGAGGGGTTCCTCGATCACATCGACGTCACCGGGTTCCTCGGCAGCTACACGCAGATCACCGATCAGGACCGCTTCGCGACGGCGACCCGTGGGCGGGGCGTCGAGCGGGCCGACGTCTCGTCGAAGGACTTCCAGGTGCGCGGAAAGGCCGAGAGTCTCGCGGGCCAGGGCAAGATCACGGTCGGCATCGATCTCCACGGCCGCTTCGGTCTGCAGGCGCTGGACATCGTCGAGACCTACGACCTGTCGGACGCGCTCGCCAGCACCGCGGAGAACGTCTCGATCGACCGCGCCAGACGGACCGACGTCGGCATCTTCGGCCAGGTGGAGGCGCCGCTCGGCAGGGGCGTCGCGGCCGCGGCAGGGCTGCGCGGCGACTACGTGACGACGCGCAACCGGGGGGGCTTTTTCGGCGATCGCTCCACGGCGAACGGCGCGGCGTCGGGGTTCGTCGCGCTGACCGGCTCGATCGCGCCGGGCCTGAGCGTGACCGGACAGGTCTCGCGCGGGTTCCGCGACCCGACGCTGTCGGATCGGTACTACCGCGGCCCGACGGGACGCGGGTTCGTCGCCGGTGACCCCGACCTGACATCGGAGACCAGCCTGCAGTTCGACGGCGGCGTGCGGTACACGGCGTCGGGGTACCGCCTGGCGTTCTACGCGTTCGAATACCGCATCCACGACCTCGTCGAGCGCTTCGAGACCCAAACGGATTTCTTCTTCTTCAGGAACCGCGGCCGCGCGCGCATTCGCGGCATCGAGCTGGAGGTCCAGGCGGATCTCACCAGGGGCTTCTCGGTCGAGCTCACGGGCCAGATCCAGCGAGGCCGCGCGCTCGACGACGACCAGCCACTCGACGACATCTCGACCGACACGATCGCGGCGCAGCTGCGCAAGGAGTTCGGCCGGGGATTCGCGCAGGTGCGCGCGGCGGTGTACGCGACCGACGACCGGCCCGGACCGTCGGAGCGGACGGTCGGCGCCCACACGCTCTTCGACGTGATGACCGGGTACACGCTGCACAGGAATCTCGACCTGCGGGTGATCGGCCGCAACCTGCTCGACCAGGCCTACCTGCTCAGCCCGGACAGCCGCGCGGTGCTCGCGCCGGGGACGTCGCTCGTCGTCTCGGCGCTCGTGGGGTTCTAGTGTTCTGATTCCGCTGCGCTACAGAATGAGCATCGCGTCCCCGTAGCTGTAGAAGCGGTACTCGCGGGCGATGGCTTCTGCATAAGCGGCGAGCACCCGTTCCCGCCCGGCAAACGCGGCGACCAGCATCAGCAGCGACGACCGCGGCAGGTGGAAGTTGGTGACCAGCACGTCCACGGCCTGGAAGTCGAAACCCGGATAGATGAACAGATCCGTGGCTTCGGCCCCGGGCCGGACCTCGCCGCCGCCGCGCCGCACCGCCGTCTCGAGCGCCCGCGTCGTCGTCGTGCCGACGGTCACGACGCGACGGCCTTCGGCGCGCGCCCGGTTGATGGCGGCGGCGGCGGCCTGACCGATCTCGTAGCGCTCCTCGTCCACGCCGTGCTCCTCGACCACCTCGGCGCGCACGGGCTTGAACGTGCCGTAGCCGACATGAAGCGTGATCGCCGTGCGCTCGACGCCCGCGGCGTCGAGCGCCGCCAGCAGATCGCGCGTGAAGTGCAGGCCGGCGGTCGGCGCCGCGACCGAGCCGCGCACGCGGGCGAAGACCGTCTGGTACCGGTCGCGGTCTTCGGCGCGGTCGGACCGCTTGATATAGGGGGGCAGCGGCACGTGTCCCAGCGCGTCGATCGCCCGGTCGACGTCACCGTCGTCGGCCGCCCACAGGCGGATCACGCGGCGGCCGTAGAACTTCCGTTCGAGAACCTCGGCGAACAGGCGGGCGCCCGGCCCGTCGAAGACGACGCGCTCGCCGACGCGCAGCTTCTGGCCAGGGTGCATCAGCGCATCCCACCGCCCCGCGTCGAGGCGGCCGAGGAGCAGGCACTCGACCGCGCCACTCGAGGGAACACGATGGCCGAGCAGCCGCGCCGGAAAGACGCGCGTGTCGTTGACGACGAGCAGGTCGCCGGCGCGCAGGAAGCGGGGCAGGTCCAGGACGGCGGCGTGCGCGAGCGGACCGCCGGCGCGGTCGAGCACCACCAGCCGCGAGCCGCCGCGCTCGGCCGGCGGCGCCTGCGCGATCAGCCCGAAAGGCAGCTCGAAGTCGAAGTCCGAGACCTGCATGGCACTCCGCCCGGACGGTTGACTAACCCTGATGAGACATTCTGGCCCCAGGCTTCAGACTCAGGCCCGCCAACAGCTCCCGCGTTCCTCGTCGCGCACTCGTCGGGCCCCGCGCCGCTCGACGGCCCGCCACGGGCATCGGGCGGCGGTTCCGGGGTACAATGGCGGCGGTCGCTGCGCCTGACCGACCCGGCGCAGCGGCCGGCTTCGTTTTGGATCGGCGCCCCGCAGACTCCCTGATGCGCATCTGGCCAGGCAATCCGTATCCTCTCGGCGCCACATGGGACGGCATCGGCGTCAACTTCGCCATCTTCTCCGAGCACGCAACGCAGGTGGATCTGTGCCTGTTCGACCATCCCGACGCCGAGACCGAGTCGGCACGGATGCCGCTCCGCGAGCAGACCGACATGGTCTGGCACGGCTACCTGCCCGACGCGAGGCCGGGGCAGCTCTACGGGTACCGGGTGCACGGACCCTACGCACCCCGGAACGGGCACCGGTTCAATCCGAACAAGGTGGTGATCGACCCGTACGCGAAGGTGGTGGGCCGGACCGTCCGTTGGCATGACTCGCTGTTCGGCTATCCGCTAAACGACCCCGCGCAAGACCTGGTGCTCGACCAGCGGGACAACGCCGCGCACGCGCCGCTTGCGGCGGTCGTCGACGAAGCGTTCACCTGGGGCGACGACAGGCCCTTGCGGCGCCCGTGGCACGAAACCCTGATCTACGAGCTGCACGTCAGGGGATTCACGACGCTCAACCGCGACATCCCGGAGTCGATTCGAGGCACCTACCTGGGCCTCGCATCGGAGCCCGGCATCCGGCACCTGGTGGATCTGGGCGTCACCGCGGTCGAGCTGATGCCCGTGCATCATCATACCCACGAGTGGCATCTGGTGCAGCGGAACCTGACCAACTACTGGGGCTACAACACGCTGACGTATTTTGCGCCGGACGTCCGGTACGCGGCGAACAGCGCGCCGCTCGAGGCCGTCCGCGAGTTCAAGGCGATGGTGCGCGCGCTGCACGCCGCCGGCCTCGAGGTCATCCTCGATGTCGTCTACAACCACACCGCGGAGGGGAATCACCTGGGCCCGACGCTGTCGCTGCGGGGCATCGACAACGCCAGCTACTACCGCCTGAGCCCCGAGGATCGACGCCTCTACGAGGACTTCACCGGCTGCGGCAACACGCTGAACATGCGCAGCCCGCGCGTGCTGCAGCTCATCATGGACAGCCTCCGCTACTGGGTCCTCGAGATGCACGTGGACGGGTTCCGCTTCGACCTCGCGAGCGCGCTCGCGCGCGAGCTGTACGTGGTCGACAAGCTGGGGGCGTTCTTCGACATCATCCACCAGGACCCCGTGCTCTCGCAGGTCAAGTTGATCGCCGAGCCGTGGGACCTCGGCGAGGGCGGGTATCAGGTGGGCAACTTCCCGCCCCGCTGGACCGAGTGGAACGGGAAGTACAGGGACACGGTGCGGGGCTTCTGGCGCGGCGAGGGCGGCCTGGTCTCGGAGATGGCAACCCGCCTGTCCGGAAGCAGCGACCTGTACGCGCAGAGCGGCCGCCGGCCGTATGCCAGCATCAACTTCATCACGGCGCACGACGGCTTCACGCTCGCCGACCTGGTCAGCTACAACGAGAAGCACAACGAGGCGAACGGTCACGGGAACGCCGACGGTGAGAACCACAACCTGAGCTGGAACTGCGGCGTCGAGGGCCCGACCGACGACCCGGCCATCATCGAGCTCCGGTGGCGTCAGATGCGCAACCTGATGGCCACCCTGCTGCTGTCACAGGGCGTGCCGATGATCAGCGGCGGCGACGAAATCGCCCGCACGCAGCGCGGCAACAACAACGCCTACTGCCAGGACAACGAGATCAGCTGGACGCCCTGGGATCTCTCTGCCGAGCAGCGCGACTTCCTCGCGTTCACCCGCCGGCTCGTGACTGTCTGGAAGGCCCAGCCGGCCCTGCGGCGGCGCAAGTTCTTCCACGGCCGTCCGATTCGCGGCGCCGGCGTCAAGGACGTCAGCTGGCTGGGCGTGTCCGGACAGGAGATGACCGACGCCGACTGGCACGCCCCGGACACGCGACGGCTGGCCGTGCGCCTGTCGGGCAGCGCCGTCGACGAGGTCGACGAACGCGGACGGCAGGTCACCGGCGACACCCTGCTCATGCTCCTCAACGCCGATCTAGAGCCGGCCACCTTCGTCCTGCCCACCGACGGCGCCGATGCGCAGTGGGAAACGCTCGTCGACACGGCCGAGCCGAAGCGATCGGGGTCGCAGCGACCGGGCGAGGGGTACGAGCTGCCGGGACGGTCACTGGCTCTGCTGCGCTTGCGGACGGACGCCGCCTAGCAGGCCGTGGTGAACGTCGACACGGCCCGCGAGGTCACGGAGAACGTGACCACCGCGTCAGCGACCACGGAGCAATCCGGCGCATCTTTGAGTCAGCGGCCGCTACGCGATCCATCGATCGGCGCGGCCGCACCGGCATGGCGCCGCGCCTCGAACAGCGGCGGGAGCCCCCCGGCCAGCATCCTCTCCAGCGTCGAGACCCCGGGCGCAAGGCCGACGGCCTGCTCGTAGTAGTTGTAGACGGCGCCCTTGCCGAGATCCGCGCGCCCGGTGAGATCTTCGAGGCGCGTGCCGGCGATCCCGCGCTCGGCGAAGAGGCTTAGCGTCGAGCAGCGCCCGGCGGGTGCGCTGCCGGCGGCGCGCGCGCCGGCCCAGGGCGTCGACCCCGAGGACCTCGTATTCCATGCGACTCCCTCGTCGCCCAGCCCCACGTTGAACCCGATACTCGGTGTTTGTAGAATGAACCCAGCACCGAAGGCTCCCATGACCCGAGAGCGCCCTGACCCCTCCAGCAACGAGACCCTGCCTCGATCGGAGGCGCCCGTCGCGGCCCCGGCTCCTGCCGCGGTGGCGGAGCCGGTCGTGAAGGCCTGGCGGCGCGCGATCGTCGAGCGCGTCGAGCCCGAGGTCGACGCCGGACGCTTTCCGGTCAAGCGCACCGTCGGTGAAACCGTGGAGGTGACCGCCGACATCTTCGTCGACGGACACGACAAGACCGCGGCGGTCGTGCGGTACCGGTTCGCCGGGCACGATGGTCAGGCCGAAGACGAGGCGTGGCAGGACGCGCCGATGTCCTTCGTCGACAACGACCGGTGGGCCGGCCGATTCCGCGTCGACGCCATGGGACGGTATCACTACACGGTCGCCGCGTGGGTGGACCATGTCGCCTCCTGGCAGGCCGAGCTATCGAAGAAATTCGGCGCCGGCCAGGACGTCACGAGCGAGCTGCTCGAAGGCGCGCTGGTGATCCGCCGGACGGCCGACGCGATGCCCTCGTCCGCCGGACGAGGCCGCCAGAAGTCCGCCTCGGCCGGCGGCGTGAAGGCCTGGCTCGCCGAGCGCGCCGATTTCATCACCAGCGACGAGGAGCTCTCGGTGCGGGTCGCGGCGGCGCTCGACGCCGATCTCGCCGCGCGCATGCGCGATCACGACCCGCGCGTCGCATCGATCACCTACGACCGCGTGCTGGAGGTGATAGTCGAGCGCGAGCGCGCGCGGTTCGGCGCCTGGTACGAGATGTTCCCGCGATCGGCCGGGCCGGATCCGACCCGGAGTGCGACGTTCGGCGAGGCCGTGCTGCGGCTGCCGGCGATCGCCGACCTCGGCTTCGACGTGGTGTACCTGCCGCCGATCCACCCGATCGGCACGAGCTTCCGCAAAGGGCGGAACAATTCGCTGGTCGCCGGACCGGGCGACCCCGGCAGCCCGTGGGCCATCGGCGCGGCGGAAGGGGGGCACACGGCCGTCGAGCCGGGGCTGGGCACCCTCGACGACTTCGACCGGTTCGTCGCGACGGCGAGCCGCCTCGGCCTCGAGGTGGCGCTCGACATCGCGTTCCAGGCCTCGCCGGACCATCCCTACGTCAAGGACCATCCGGAGTGGTTCCGGCACCGCCCGGACGGCACGATCAAGTACGCGGAGAACCCGCCGAAGAAGTATCAGGATCTCTACCCGTTCGACTTCGAGTCGGCGGAGGCGCCGGCGTTGTGGGAGGAGCTGAAGAGCGTCTTCCTGTTCTGGGTCGACCACGGCGTGACGATCTTCCGCGTGGACAACCCGCACACCAAGCCGTTCCGGTTCTGGGAATGGGTCATCGCGGAGGTGAAGCGCGCTCACCCCGAGACGATCTTTCTGTCGGAGGCCTTCACGCGGCCGAAGGTGATGAAGCACCTGGCCAAGGCAGGCTTCTCGCAGTCCTACACGTACTTCACGTGGCGCAACTCGAAGGCGGAGCTCACCGAGTACTTCACCGAGCTGTGCCAGACCGACGTCCGGGAGTACATGCGGCCGAACCTGTTCACCAACACGCCGGACATCCTGCACGCGTACCTGCAGCTCGGCGGGCGGCCTGCGTTCATCGTCCGCTTCGTGCTGGCGGCGACGCTCGGCGCGAGTTACGGCATCTACAGCGGCTTCGAGCTGGTCGACAACCGTGCCGTGCCGGGCACCGAGGAGTACCTCGACTCGGAGAAGTACCAGATTCGCCAGCGGGACTGGGACCAGCCCGGCCACATCAAGGAGCTCATCGCGCAGCTCAACCGCATCCGGCACGATCACCCGGCGTTGCAGACGACCTGGAACCTCCGATTCCACGCGACGGACAACGACCAGCTGCTGTGCTACAGCAAGCGCACCGAGACCCGCGACGACATCCTGCTCATGGTCGTGAACGTGGACCCGTACCACACGCAGCATGGCTGGGTGCAGGCGCCGTTGTGGGATTGGGGGCTCCCGTCCGACGCGACCTTCGACGTGGTCGACCTGCTGAGTGGCGAGCGCTACACGTGGCGTGGGGAGTGGAACTACGTGCGGCTCGACCCGGACCACATGCCGGTGCACGTGCTCGCGGCGGTCACGACGTAGGGCTCGCGGTGTACGGCTTGGCGTACGGCTCACGGCTCACGGCTTACGGCTGGCGGCTTGCGGCGTCTGGCGACCCCGGCCTCTGACCCCTGGCCTCCGACCTCCCGCCTCCGCGCCCTCGGCGCTACGGCGAGGCACGCCGAAGCCTTGGCGAAGGCGGCCGACCTCCGAACAACGATGCGATACGAACCTCAAAGCGACCCTCTCTGGTACAAGGACGCGATCATCTACCAGGCGCACGTGCGCGCGTTCTTCGACAGCAGCGGCGACGGCATCGGCGACTTTCCCGGCTTGACCGCAAAGCTCGACTACCTGCAGCAGCTGGGCGTCAACTGCCTGTGGCTGCTCCCCTTCTACCCGTCGCCGCTGCGCGACGACGGGTACGACATCGCGCACTACGAAGGCGTCCATTCGAGCTACGGCACGATGCGCGATTTCCGCACGTTCATGCGGGAAGCGCACGAACGCGGCCTCCGCGTCATCACCGAGCTCGTGGTGAACCACACCTCCGACCAGCACCCGTGGTTCCAGGCGGCGCGCCGCGCGCCGGCCGGCTCCTCCAAGCGGGACTTCTACGTCTGGAGCGACACGAAGGAGAAATACAAGGGCGTTCGAATCATCTTCACCGACTCCGAGCCGTCCAACTGGAGCTGGGACGACGAGGCCAAGGCGTTCTACTGGCACCGCTTCTTCCACCACCAGCCCGACCTGAACTTCGACAACCCGAAGGTCCTCCGCGCCATCCTGCGGGTGATGCGATTCTGGCTCGACGCGGGCGTGGACGGGCTGCGGCTCGACGCGGTGCCGTACCTCATCGAACGCGAGGGCACGATCTGCGAGAACCTGCCCGAAACCCACGCGATCCTGAAGACCATCCGGCGCGATCTCGACAGCCGCTACTTCAGCCGGCTGCTGCTCGCCGAGGCCAACCAGTGGCCGGCCGACGTGCGGCCCTACCTCGGCGAGGGGGACGAATGCCACATGGCGTTCCACTTCCCGCTCATGCCACGTATGTTCATGGCGATCCGCCAGGAGGATCGCCATCCGATCACGGAGATCCTCCGCCAGACGCCCGACATCCCGGACCTCTGCCAGTGGGCGCTGTTCCTCCGGAACCACGACGAGATGACGCTCGAGATGGTGACCGACGAGGAACGCGACTACATGTACCAATCGTACGCCGCGGACCCACACATGCGGCTGAACGTCGGCATCCGGCGCCGGCTGGCGCCGCTCGTGGAGAACAGCCGGTCGCGCATCGAGCTGCTGCACAGCCTGCTCTTCTCCTTACCCGGAACGCCGATCCTCTACTACGGCGACGAGCTCGGCATGGGGGACAACATCTATCTGGGTGACCGGAACGGCGTGCGGACCCCGATGCAGTGGACGAGCGATCGCAACGGCGGCTTTTCGCGCGCCGATCCGGCCCGTCTCTACGCGCCGCCGATCATGGACCCGGTCTACGGGTACCAGTCGATCAACGTCGAGGCGCAGGAGCGCTCGCCCTCGTCGCTGCTCAACTGGATGCGCCGCATGATTGCCGTGCGCAAGCAGCACCACACGTTCGGACGCGGCTCGCTGCAGTTCCTGCATCCGCAGAACCGCAAGGTGCTCGTCTTCACCCGGACGCACGAAGACGAGGTCATCCTGGTCGTGGCCAACCTGGCGCGCACCGTCCAGCCGGTCGAGCTCGATCTGTCGGCCTACAACGGCTACGCCCCGGTCGAGATGCTGGGTCTGACCGAGTTCCCGCGGATCGGCGAGCTGCCGTACTTCCTGACGCTCGGGCCGTACTGCTTCTACTGGTTCCAGCTCCAGCGCACGCCGGCGCCAATCGCGGTGCGCGTCGCGGCCGAGCCGCGGCAGGAAGTCGAGCTGCCCGCCGCGCTCATGATGGGGCCGGCGTGGGACACGATGCTCGACGGCAACGTCCGCGCGCTCATCGAGCGCGACGCCCTCCCGTCGTTCCTCGCCCGCCAGCGGTGGTTCGGCGGCAAGGCCCGCGACCCTCGGTCCTGCCGCATCGTCGAGTGGACGCTGATCGCGCGCGGCCCCGAGCCGGTGTTCCTCACGCTCGTCGACGTGGCCTACGCCGACGGGAGCCACGAGCTCTACTCGATTCCGATGGGCATGAAGCAGGGCGCGGCCGCGGATGATCTGCTCAAGGACCGCCCGCACCTGGTCATCGCGCCGGTCTCCGGCGCCCGCAAGGGCGCCCTCTACGACCCGTCGATCGACGAGGGCTTCGGCGCGGCGCTGCTCGGCGCGATCGAACAGGGTCGCGAGTTCCCCGCGCGGCAGGGCTCGATCCGCGCGCTGGCGACGATGGCGTTCGACGCGGCGCGCGGACCGCGCGACGAGCGCCTCACGAGCCGCAGGGGATCGGCCGAACAGAGCAACACCTCGATCCTCTACGGCGACCGCCTCATCCTGAAGCTGTTCCGGCGCGTCGAGCTCGGCCCGAACCCCGACTTCGAGATCGGGCGGCACCTGACCGAGCGCGTCGGCTTCACCCGCGCCCCCCAGCTCGCGGGCGCGCTGGAGTACCACCGGCCCGGTGAGGAGCCCGCGACGCTCGCGATGCTGCAGGCGTTCGTCATCAGCCAGGCCAACGGCTGGGAACACGCGATCGAAGAGCTGCGCCGATATCTCGACAGGGTCCAGGGGCGGCCGCCGATTTCCGTCGCCGCAGAGCCGCGCGCGCTCGTCGAGCGGGCCGCGCTCGATCCGTCGGCGGCGGTGCAGGATGCCATCGGCGGATACCTCGAGAGCGCGGCGCTGCTGGGGCGCCGGACCGCCGAGATGCACCTCGCGCTCGCGTCCGACCTGCAGGACCCGGCGTTCACCCCCGAGCCGATCGAGCCGGCCGACCTGGCCGCGCAGAGCGCCGAGATGCTGGCGCACGGTCGCCGCGCCATCGCGACGCTCGAGTCGAGCGTCGGCCAGCTCTCTGGTTCCGTGGCCGAGTGGGCGCAGCAGCTGCTCGCCCGTCGCGATCGCCTGTTCGAACGGTTCACGGAGCTCGCGTCGCTCGAGTTCGCAGCCGCGAAGATCCGGGTTCATGGCGACTACCACCTCGGGCAGGTGCTCTGGTCGGAGGGCGACTTCGTGATCTTCGACTTCGAGGGCGAGCCCGCCCGGCCGCTCGCCGCGCGGCGCGCGAAGCAGTCGCCGCTCAAGGACGTGGCCGGCATGCTCCGCTCGTTCAGCTATGCCGCCTACGCCGGGCTGTTCATGGCCACCGCCAACCGCCCGGACGACTTTGCGCGGCTCGAGCCCTGGGCGCGGTTGTGGGAGCACTGGTGCTCGGCGGCGTTCCTCCGCAGCTACCTCGAGGCAGCCCGTGGCGCGTCGTTCCTGCCACCCGGCCGCCCCGAGCTCGAGCGGCTGCTCGCGATCTTCACGCTCGACAAGGCGCTCTACGAGGCGCTCTACGAGCTCAACAACCGGCCCGAGTGGCTGCGCATCCCGCTCTGGGGCATGATGCCGCTCGTCGAGGAGCCGCCGGCGTAAGGACGCCGGCCGCCCGGACGGGCGGCGTGTCCCGCCGTTCGCGCCGCACGCCTGCGCGATATGACGACCTCACCCGATCCCGCCGCGCGCTGGACGCCCTCGTTTGGCGCCTGGCCCGACACCGGCGGCACCCGCTTCCGCGTCTGGGCGCCCGCCGCCCGCGAGGTGCACCTCGCCATCGAGCGGACCGGCCACCCCGACAGCGAACGTCCGCTGACACGAGCTGATGACGGGACGTTCGGTGGCTGGATGCCGGACCTTGGTCCGGGCACGCGCTACTGGTACCGGCTCGACGGCGGGCCGCCGCTGCCCGACCCGGCGTCCCGCTTCCAGCCCGACGGCGTGCACGGCCCGTCGCAGGTCGTCGATCCGCACGCCTACCGCTGGTCGGACGACCCGTGGCCCGGCGCGACGCTCGACCGGGCGTCGATCTACGAGCTGCACGTCGGCACCTTCAGCCCAGAGGGCACGTTCGACGGCGTCACGGCCCGGCTGCCCGCGCTGCGCGACCTCGGCGTGACGATCGTCGAGCTGATGCCCGTCGCCGACTTCGCCGGCGATCGCAACTGGGGGTACGACGGCGTGTGCCTCTTCGCGCCGGCGCGCGGCTACGGCCGGCCGGACGACCTGCGCCGCCTGGTGGACGAGGCCCACCGCCTCGGACTCGCCGTCATGCTCGACGTCGTGTACAACCACCTGGGTCCCGACGGCGCGTACGTCTCGGCGTACAGCCCGGAGTTCTTCACCACCCGGCACCGGAGTCCGTGGGGCAAGGGCGTGAACCTGGACGGCCCCGGCAGCGCGCACGTGCGGCAGTTCCTGGTGGACAACGCGCTGCACTGGGTCGAGGAGTACCACGTCGATGGTCTCCGTCTCGACGCGACCCACGCGCTGGCCGACGACAGCCCGACCCACGTCGTGGCCGAGCTGGCGGCGCGCGTGCACGCGCGGCCGGGCCGCCGCCGGCTGGTCGTGGCGGAGGACCATCGCAACCTCGCGGTGATGGTGCGCCCCGCCGCCGAGGGGGGCTGGGGGCTCGACGCGGTCTGGGCAGACGACTTCCACCACCAGATGCGCCGGCGCCTGGCGGGCGACCACGACGGGTACTACGCCGACTTTACCGGCACGACCGCGGATCTCGCGACGACCATCCGCCAGGGCTGGTTCTTCTGCGGCCAGCACTCCACCTATCTTGGCGAGGCGCGGGGCACCGACCCGGCCGGGGTGCCGCCGCACCGCTTCGTGGTCTGCGTGCAGAACCACGACCAGATCGGCAACCGCGCGTTCGGCGAGCGGCTGCACCACCAGATCGATCTCGCGGCGTGGCGGGCGGCCGTGGCGCTGCTGCTGCTGGCGCCCGAAACGCCGCTGCTCTTCATGGGACAGGAATGGGCGGCGACGACCCCGTTTCTCTACTTTACGGACCATAATGAAGATCTGGGTCGGCTCGTGACGGCCGGCCGGCGGCGCGAGTTCGGGCGCTTCGCGGCGTTCGCGGATCCGGGTGTTCGCGAGCAGATCCCGGATCCCCAGGCCCGCGAGACGTTCGAGGCGAGCCGGCTGGCGTGGGCCGAGCGGGAGGCGGGCGCGCACGCCGCGACGTGGCGCCTCCACCAGAGGCTGCTGGCGCTGCGGCGCGACGAGCCCGCCCTGGCGCCGGGGACGCCGTTCGAGGTCGCCGCCCTGGACGCCGGCACCGTCGCGCTCGCCTTTGGCGCCCCGGACGCGGCCGGGCTGACGGTCGTCGCGCGCCTCGCGGGCGCAGGCCGCGTGGAGGTGCCGGTACGGCGTCGCGGCGACGGTGCGGCGCGACCCGACGAGGTCGTGCTCACGACCGAGGACCCGGCGTTCAGTCCAGACCCGCGGCCGCCCGCGGTCGATCTGGGCGCGGGTCGCGTCCTCCTGCGCTTCGACGGCCCGGCTGCGGTGGTGCTCAGATAGGTGTCACGGTGACCCTGACCATGGACGCGTGGGCCCCCGACGGCGTCACGCTGGCGCATCCGGCCCGGCGGGCGCCGCACGCCACGTACCGGCTGCAGCTCCACGCCGGCTTCACCTTCGACGACGCGCGCGGCGTGCTCGACTACCTCGCGCGGCTCGGCCTGTCGGACGTCTATACCTCCCCGTACTTCACCGCGCGGCGCGGCAGCACGCACGGCTACGACGTCGGCGATCACAACTCGCTCAGCGCCGAGCTGGGGGGTGAGGAGGGCTACGCGCGTTTCATCGAGAGGTTGAGGGCGTTGGGGATGGGCCACGTGCTCGACTTCGTGCCGAACCACATGGGCATCGACCCGCAATCGAACCCGTGGTGGCGCGACGTGCTGGAGAACGGCGAGTGCTCGCCCTCGGCGAGGTTCTTCGACATCGACTGGGCGCCAGCCAAGCTGGAACTGCGTGACAAGGTCCTGCTGCCCATCCTCGGCGATCAATACGGCGCGGTGCTCGAGCGCGGCGAGCTCGACCTCGCGTTTCAGGACGGCCAGCTCGTGCTCCACTACTTCGACCACGAGCTGCCGATCAACCCGCGGCAGGCGCCGCGCGTCTACGAGCACAGCCTCGACGCGCTGCAGGCCGAGATGGGCGCCGACGACCCGGATCTGCTGGAGTTCCTCAGCATCCTGACGGCGCTGCACAATCTGCCCGCCTACACCCAGAGCGATCCCGAGTCCATCGCGGTCCGCCGGCGGGAGAAGGAGGTCGCGCGCGCCCGGCTCGAGCGGCTCGTCGACCGGAGCCCGCGCATCCAGCGGCACGTCGACAAGGCGCTGGTCGCCGTGAACGGCGAGCCCGGGCGGCCGGAGAGCTTCGACCTGCTCCACGAGCTGCTCGAGGCGCAGGCGTACCGCCTCGCGTACTGGCGCACGGCCGCGCACGAGATCAACTACCGCCGGTTCTTCGACATCAACCACCTCGCCGGCCTGCGCGTCGAGGATCCCGAGGCGTTCGAGGCCACGCACCGCCTGCTTTTCCAGCTGATGCAGGCGGGGACGGTGCAGAGCCTGCGGATCGACCATCCCGACGGCCTGTTCGACCCGACCCGGTACTTTGCGATGCTGCAGGACCTGGCGCGCCGCGCCTGGCGGCTCGACGCGACGCCCGGCCACGCGCGGCCCGCCTACGTGCTGGCGGAGAAGATCCTCTCGGCCGGGGAATCGCTTCCCGAGTCCTGGCCGGTGCACGGCACGACGGGCTACGACTTCCTCAACGACGTCAACGGCCTGTTCGTCCAGGCGGACAACGCGAAGCGGCTCCGCCGCCTCTACGCCCGTCTGACCGGCATGCCGGCGCCGTTCGACGACGTGGTGTACGAGAGCAAGCAG
>Ga0326597_10007551_pt1 | contig 14791 bp, 11 predicted proteins | sample RVTome_12_FD_203789 | JGI IMG/M metagenome (GOLD analysis project Ga0326597, IMG submission 203789) | Soil microbial communities from uranium-contaminated site in the Upper Colorado River Basin, Wyoming, United States - RVT100D185 | ecosystem: Environmental > Terrestrial > Soil > Contaminated >... | reverse complement strand
GCTTCACACCCTCGATCCGCTCGCGCCGGAGCCGCTCCTCCAGGCGCTTCACGTACGGTGCCTGGACGTCCTGGGCGTAGAGGGTCGCAAAGGGTCCGAGGCGGCGTGCCAGCCGCACCGTGTAGTACCCGTCGCCCGCCCCGATGTCCGCCGCCCGCACCCCCGGCCGGATGCCGAGCCGGTCCATCACGCGCTCGGCCTCGCCCTTCGCATCCCGCTTGGCCTCCGTGGAGTATGCCGACGTGATGATCTTCGCGACCGGTCGGTCCGGCGCCGGGAACCGGAGGGCGCCGGGGGCGGCCACCGGCCCCCCCTGGCATCCCCAGGCGAGGGCCGACGCCGTCACGAAGGCGAAGGGTAGCGCACGGAGGCGGGAGCGGATGGGCATCAGGCGAAAGGTCTCGACCGGTTGCGGCAATGAAAGTTCTCCGGGACAAGTGCGGGCACGGGCAAGGGCGCGGGCACGGGCACGATCCGTTCGGGAGTTCCTGGCGCAGATTCCCCACGCTGGCGCCCGGCATCACGCAGGATGAATATGAACCCAGGCGCCCGGCACGAGCTCCAGGAACACCCGAACGGTCGAACGTTCGAACTCTCGAACGATCTTCTGGGCAGGAGTCTAGGACCCATGCCGCCAGGAATCAACGGGTCCATGGGCCGGGGGGTTGCGGCGGACCGCAGCGCGCCGTAGGTTACGGGGACCGCGGCTGGCGGGGAAGGCAACCTCTTGGGGAGGAGGACGTCGTGCGGAAGAACACGTTGCGGGAGATCTGGGGACGGGGGGAGGCGGCGGTGAACGGGTGGCTGGCCATCCCCAGCTCGTTTTCGGCGGAAGTCATGGCGCATCAGGGGTTCGACTCTCTCACCGTGGACCTGCAACACGGTGTGGTGGACTATCAGGTCGCCGTCACCATGTTCCAGGCGATCTCCACCACGCCGACGATCCCGCTGGCGCGAGTGCCATGGAACGACCCCGCCTGGCTCATGAAGATCCTGGACGCGGGCGTCTATGGAGTGATCTGCCCCATGATCAACACGGCGGCCGAGGCCGAGGCCATGGTGCGGGCGTGCAAGTATCCGCCCCGCGGCTCCCGGAGCTGGGGGCCGGTGCGGGCCTCGATCTACGCGGGCCCGGATTACGGGGACCATGCCAACACGGACCTGGTGGTCATGCCGATGATCGAGACGGCCGAGGCGCTCCAGCACCTCGAGGAGATCCTGCGGGTGCCCGGCGTGGACGCCGTCTACATCGGGCCGTCGGACCTGAGCCTGGCCCTCGGCCTGAAGCCGCAGTTCGACCAGATCGGCACCCTCGTCGCCGACGCCCAGCGCCGCGTCCTGGAGGCGTGCCGGCGGCACGGCGTGGTGGCGGGCATCCACACCAACTCGGCCGCCTACGCCCTGCGGATGATCGGCGAGGGCTTCCAGTTCGTCACCCTCCCCAGCGACGCCCGGCTCCTGGCGGCGGGGGCCGCCGACGAGGTGCGCGCCGTCCGGAAGACCGGCGTGAAGGCCGGCACCGGCCCTGCTCATTGATCCGTCCGGCGGCCCCGGAGGACGGCCAGGATGGCGGCGAAGTCGGCCGGGAGGGGTGCCTCCAGTTCGACGCGCTCGCCCGTCCGCGGGTGGCGGAATGCCAAGCGCCCCGCGTGCAACATCTGCCGCGGCACCGGCGCCACGTGGTTCCCCGACCCCCGACCCCCGACCCCCGACCCCTGCCGCAGGGCGTGCTCGCGGCGGCCGCCGTACACCGCATCGCCCAGGATGGGATGCCCCAGATGGGCGAGATGGACGCGGAGTTGGTGCGTTCGGCCCGTTTTCGGCGTGAGTTCCATCAGGGTGAAGTTCCCGAAGCGATCCACAACTCGGTAGAGCGTCACCGCCTCTCTTCCCTTGCGCGTCCGGACGCCCATGCGCTTCCGGTCGCCCTCGTGCCGGCCCACCGCGGCGTCGATCTCGCCGCTTTCCTGCTCGGGGACGCCGTGGACGACGGCCAGATATCGCTTCTCGATCTCCCGCCTCGCGAACTGGGCCGAGAGGGTGGCATGCGCCTCCGGGGTCTTGGCCACCAGGAGGAGGCCGGAGGTGTCCTTGTCCAGGCGGTGGACGATGCCGGGGCGCTCCTCGCCGCCCACGGCGCGCAGGCCGGGACGGTGGTAGAGGAGCGCGTTCACGAGCGTCCCCGCGGAATGGCCCGCGGCCGGGTGGACCACCATGCCGGGGGCCTTGTTGACGACCAACAGGTCGTCGTCCTCGTACAGGATGTCTAGGGGCAAGGGTTGGGGAGTGGTGATTGGGGGCTGGGGAGGCGGAGGCGCGACCGTGACGACTTGGCCGGGGCGGAGAGGCTGGCTGGGCTTGGCGGGCCGGCCGTCCACCACGGCGTGGCCGCCGACGATGAGGCGCTGGGCCTGTGCGCGGGTGAGGCCTGCGGCCGCGGCCAGGAAGACGTCCAGCCGCTGCCCGGCGGCGGCTGCGCCCGCGGTGAAGGTCCGGGGGGCGCCGGGCGCCGCTACCGCGTCGCCGTGGCCCTGTCCTGGCGCCACTCGCGGACCATCCGCAGGAGCATGAGGCCCACGCCGCAGGAGATGGCGGCGTCGGCCACGTTGAAGGCGGGCCAGTGGTATCCGGAGAGGTGGACGTCCAGGAAGTCAATGACCATGCCGACGCGCAGGCGGTCGATGAGGTTGCCCACGGCCCCCCCCAGGATCAAACCCAGGGCCGCGCCCGGCAGGCGCGTCGGCTCGTGCAGATAGCGGTGGTAGTAATACACGATGAGGCCGATGGCCAGGAGGGAGACCCCCACGAAGAAGGGGCTGCGGAACGAGGGCGAGTGCGACGCCAGGATGCCGAAGGCGGCCCCGGGGTTCAAGACGTAGGAGAGGTTGAAGAACCCCGGCACGAGGGGGATGCTCTGGCCCAGCCGCATGGAGTGGACCACGGTGAACTTCGTCGCCTGGTCCAGGGCCACGACGGAGAGCGCGATGGCGTAGAGCGGCAGGGCCGCCAAGACGTTCACAGCCGCCCGGCCTCGCCCAGCGCCGCGACGCAGCGGTGGCAGATGGCGGGATGCCGCGCGTCCCGGCCCACCGATTCCTCATAGTTCCAGCAGCGCCCGCACTTGGCCCCCGGGGCGCGCTGGACGGTGAAGGCCGCATCCGGGCCCGCCTCCTCCCCGGGGATCACCCGGACCAGGGACACCTTGCAGATGGTCCTGAAGTCCTCGGCGTGGCGGCGCAGGAGTTCCCCCAACGGCCCCGGGGCCCGGACATCCAGGGCCGCTTCCTGGGCGCTGCCGATCCGCTTCGCCTGGCGGGCCTCCTCCAGCGCCTTCAGCGCGCCGTCCCGGAGGCCCAGGAGCTGCTCCCACCGCCGGATCATCGCATCGTCCGCGACGTCCTCCCGGACCGGCGGGAACTCCGTCAGGTGGACCGACGGAGGATCGGCCGCCCGCCGCCGCATGAACTCCCACACCTCGTCCGCTGTGAACGAGAGGACCGGGGCCATCAGCCGCACGATGGCGTGGAGGACCTCGTACAAGGCCGTCTGGGCCGACCGCCGGGGGGGCGCGGCGGGCGCGGTGGTGTAGAGCCGGTCCTTGATGACGTCGAGATAGAACGCCGAGAGGTCCACCACGCAGAAGTTCAGCAGGCTGTGGTAGAGGACCTGGAACTCGTAGGTCTCGTAGGCCCGGCGCAGGCGCGCTGTGAGCAGTTGCAGGCGATGGAGGATCAGGCGGTCCAGCCCCATCATGTCCTGCGCGGGGACGGCGTCCCGTTCCGGGTCGAAGTCGTAGAGGTTGCCCAGCAGGTACCGGCAGGTGTTCCGGATGCGGCGGTAGCCCTCGGCCAGGTCCTTCAGGAAGGCGTCCGAGAGCGGGACGTCGTCCCGATAGTCCTCGGCGGCCACCCACAGGCGCAGCACCTCGGCGCCGTACTTGTCCATCACCTCCTGGGGGGCGATGACGTTCCCCTCGGACTTGGACATCTTGCGGCCGTTGCCGTCCACGACGAAGCCGTGGGTGAGGACCTGCTTGTAGGGGGCCCGCCCGGTGGTGCCCACGGCCGCCAGCAGGGAGCTGTGGAACCAGCCCCGGTGCTGGTCGCTGCCCTCCAGGTACATCTCGCAGGGCCAGTGCTGGTCCAGGCGCACCTTCAGGACGGCCGCCTGGCTCACCCCCGAATCGAACCAGACGTCCAGGATGTCCATCTCCTTGGTGAAGGCGGCGCCGGTGCACTTCGGGCAGCGGGTGCCGGGGGGCAGCAGGTCCGCCGCCTCCCGCGTGTACCAGACGTCGGCCCCCTCGCGGGCCACCAGGTCGGCCACGTGAAAGACGAGGCGCTCCTCGGCCAGGTGGTGGCCGCAGCCGGCGCACTGGAAGACGGTGATGGGCACGCCCCAGGCCCGCTGGCGCGAGATGCACCAGTCGGACCGGTTGGCGATCATGCTGGCGATGCGTTCCTTCCCCCAGGGCGGGATCCACTGCACCTGCTCGATCTGTTCCAGGGCCTTCTGCCGCAGCCCGTTCTTCTCCATGGAGATGAACCACTGGCTGGTGGCGCGGAACAGGGTGGGGTTCTTGCAACGCCAGCAGTGGGGGTACTCGTGGCGGAGGGTGGCCTGGGCGAAGAGGCGGCCCGCCGCCTCGAGGTGGACGACGATCCGGGGATTCGCCTCCCACACGCTGAGGCCGGCGAAATGCTCCACGTCGGCGGCGAACCGCCCGTCGTCGTCTACCGGATTGTAGATGTCCAGCCCGTAGGCCACACCGGTCTCGTAGTCCTCGCGTCCGTGGCCGGGGGCGGTGTGGACCAGGCCGGTGCCGGCGTCCAGTGTGACGTAGGTAGCCAGCACGCCCAGCGAGTCCCGGGCGATCCACGGGTGGCGGAAGACGGCGCGGTCCGCCGCGGTGCCCTTGAAGGTGGCCAGGATGGGGGCCTCGCGGACGCCCGCCTGGTCCAGCGTGGGGCGCAGGAGCTTCTCCGCCATCAGCAGCGCCTGGTCCCCCACCTCCACCGCCACGTAATCGTATTCGGGGTGGAAGGCGATGGCGAGGTTGGCCGGCAGGGTCCACGGGGTCGTCGTCCAGATGAGGGCCGCCACCTTCCGGCCGGCCAGGGCCGGATGGAGGCGCGCGGGGTCGCCGGCCAGGGGGAAGGTGACCCACACGGAGGGCGAGGTGTGGTCGCTGTACTCCACCTCGGCCTCGGCCAGGGCGGTGCGGCAACTGGCGCACCAGTGCACCGGCTTCTTGCCCTTGTAGGTGGCGCCGGCCCCCACGAACCGCCCCAGCTCGCGCACGATGTTCGCCTCGTACTCGAACGCCATGGTGAGGTACGGGTTCGCCCAGTCCCCCAGCACGCCGAGGCGCTTGAAGTCATTCCGCTGGATGTCGATCCACTTGTCTGCGTAGGCCCGGCACAGGCGGCGCTTTTCGGGGATGGGGATGGAGGCCGCCTTCCCCTGCAGTTCCTCGTCAACCTTGTGCTCGATGGGCAGCCCGTGGCAGTCCCACCCGGGCACGTACACCGCGTCGTAGCCCAGCATGGACCGGGACTTCACCACGAAGTCCTTGAGGATCTTGTTGAGGGCGTGGCCGATGTGGATCTGCCCGTTGGCGTAGGGCGGCCCGTCGTGCAGGATCCAGCGGGGTCTCCCGGCACAGGCGGCCCGGATCTGCTGATACAGGCGCGCCTCGTCCCACCGGCGCAGCATGCGCGGCTCCAGCTCGCGCAGGTTGGCCTTCATGGGAAAGTCGGTCCTGGGCAGGTTCAGGCTGTCTTTGTAATCCATGCGGGATTCACCGGGCCGGAAAAAAAATCCCCCGAAACGGGGGATCCTGGTGGCGTTCCGGCGAGCTAAGTGCCCTCAAAATAACCGCCGGCGCCGCGCGTGTCAAGCCTGGCAGGCAGGCGCCCTCCGCGGAGGGCGCCTGCCCCGAACGGCAGACCCCTATGCCTCCAGGAAGGCCACCACGCGGCAGATGCTGGCCTCGCCCCCCTTGAACTTCCAGGGGAAGGCGCCGATGCGGCAGCGGCGGTTCAGCACCTGATCGAGGTCGCCCCCCACATTCTCCACGTGGGGGATGCGGGCCGCGAAGGGGATGCGGTGCATGAAGAAGAAGTCCTTCCGCGGGAAGATCTCCTCCATGGGCTTGCCCACCGTGGCCTCGAACTCCCGGGCCAGGTCGGGCCGCATGTCCCGGATGGTGGTGTTCATGGGATGGTCGCCCGAGCCCAGGTCGAACCCGATCCACTTGAACTGCATCTCGATGACCCAGCGGGCGAAGTCCGGCGAGAGCGGCCCGGGGTGGCGGCACATGTATCGTTCCTCATCCGGGGTCTTGCCGTAGGTGTAGTAGTCGTGGAAGCCGGTGTGGTAGATGAGAATGTCGCCCTTCCGCACGTCGGCCCGCTTGGTGAACATCTCCTTGGTGATGAACCCCCAGTCCGCCACATCCTGGCTGATGTCTACGATCACGCCCTCGCCCACGAGCTGGTCCAGGGGGATGCTGGCCATGTCGCCCCCGCCGGGGGTGCCGTGCAGCGGCGCGTCCATGTGCGTGCCGATGTGCAGCGAGGTCTCGATCCACTGGCTCACGATCTTGTTGAAGGGAAGCCGCTGCGTGTAGGTGATCTTCGGCGAGGGATAGCCCACCCAGGGGGGGGTGTCCATCCCCCACGGATGGCTGAGATCCACGAGCTTCCACATGGTGTCCTCCTCCAGAGAGGCCCCCCTTTTTCGTCATTGCGAGGGGGGGTGAGAGTGTAGGTCCTACCGGGAGGCGCGGCGGGCCTCTTCGGGCCCCCGTTCCTGGTTGCACAGGTCCAGCGCGGTGAGGGCGAACACCCTGGCGGCCGAAACGAGGTCGGCCACGCGCATGGACAAGACGCCGCCCCCCACGCTGCCGCCCGGGCCGTAGGTGAGCGAGGGGATGCCCGCCTCGTTGTACACGTTCAGGTCGCGCCACATGCTGGAGAGGGGTGGGATCGCCATCTTGGGCTGTCCGCCCAGCACCGTTCCGTGGGCGCGGGCGAGAGACTCCGCCATCGGCTCGATGCCTTTGCCCTCGAAGCCGGGCCGGTATACGTACAGCTCCACTTCGCCCTCCATGCCGGCGTCGGCCACGAGGTGCCGGAGCTGCTGCCGGATGTCCAGCGGATTCTGGACAGGGGTGGTCCGGACATCCAGGTAGATGGTGCAGACCTGCAGGGTCTTGGTGATCTTGTAGGGCACGCCAGCCCGAATGGCTCCGATGTTCACGCGGGGTACCACGACCCCGCCCGGCCCTTCATATCGGTTCTTCTGCTCGTATTGCCAGGCCCACTCCTCCAGTCGCTCGATGAAGCGCGCCATACGGACGACCGCGTTGGGGCTCTTCTCCATGGGGGTGGGCCGCTGGATGTACGGGGTATAGATGGGCAGGTCGTGCCCGAAGATGGAGACCTTGAAGAAGGCCTTCCCCGCCTCCACCCAGGCCCAGGCGAAGTCCGTCCCTTCGACCACCAGGGCGTAGTCGGCCACCACCCCGCGGTTGAGGGTGTAGCGTGCCCCAGCCTCCTTGCTGGTGTACTGGGGGGGCTGGAACTCGTCCACCGGCTCCAGGCCGATCTCGGCGACCACCGCCGACAGGACCAGGTCCCCGAGCAGCCGCACGCCGCTCTGCCGGATGGCCTTGGCGGCGATCAGCCAGCTCGAGAGGGGGCCCTTGTTGTTGCAGACGCCGTTGCCGTAGATCAGGTCGCCCTCGCGCCAGGCCGTGTGGAAGATGGGATCCGCGGCGCGGCGGCTGACCCACGTTTCCTCCTTGGCGACGGTGGTGTCAAGATGGCCATTGAAGAGGAGGTTCTTGCCGTTGCCGCTGCCAGGCAGGGTGGCCACGATGTTGGGCCGATCCGGTACCAGGGCGACCTTGCGGGGGGCGAAGCCGCCCCGCTCCAGCCAGTCGTACACGTACTGGGCGACCGGTCCCTCGGACATGCTGGGACTGTCGATGTTTCCCAAATCCAGCGCCAATGACACCACCTCGTCTTCCCGGATCTGGGCCAGAACCTTGTCGGCATCCTCTTTTCGGATCATCGGCATGTTCCTCCTCTGGGTGGATTCGCCGCGGGATCGCCGGTCACGCTGCTCCAGCCCTGTCCGCCGTCGGGGAAAGGGGCGACGCCTCGCTCCCCGGCCGAGGCGACGGGATAGGGAGGCCGAGCCGGCACGGGTCCCCCTGGGTGGCCGCTCATGCCGCGGGCGGCGGTTCGACGATGCGGTTCTCGTTAAGCGCCTGCTGAATCCATTCCCGGAGACGCTGCCGTCCCTGGGGCGAGAAGTCGTCGGGCCGGACCTCGGCCAGGAGGGAAGCGGGCCGCCCGAAAATCAGGACGCGCCCCGCCACGGCGATCGCCTCCTCGATCTGGTGCGTCACGAGGATGGCGGTCTTCTCTTCGGCCCGGACCAGCTGGAGAAACTCCTGCCGGATGGCCACGGCCGTCACCTCGTCCAGGTGGCCGAAGGCCTCGTCCGCAATAAGGAGCTCCGGGTTCAGGGCGAAGGCCCGGGCCAGCGCCGCGCGCTGGCGCATGCCTCCCGAAAGCTCCCCCGGGAAAGCACCCAGGAACCGCTCCAGCCCCAGGCGGCTCAGCCATCGTTCGGCGGTGGCCTGCTGCCGATCCGGCGCCATGCCCAGGATCTCCAGGCCCAGGGTGACGTTCTGCAGGACGGTGCGCCAGGGGAGCAGGCGGTCCTGCTGGAAGACGGCGCTGATCTTGCCCCGGAAGTGGGCGAATTCGCCGTAGGGTGTCTTGCCTCCGATCTCGAGCCGGCCCTCCGTGGGCGCCTCCAGGCCGATGAGGATGTTGAGAAAGGTGGACTTCCCACACCCGGTCTTGCCGACGATGGCCACGATCTCTCCGCGGCGCACCCGGAAGTCCAGTTGCTCGATGGCCACCACGGCCACCCCCGTCCCCTTCTGGCGGTAGACCTTGCGGAGCCCTTCCACCAGGATGCCGTCGTTCATCCCTCGTCCGCCCCCGGTGGGCTAGTCTCGCCACACCAGCACGCGCCGTTCGATGCGGGTCACCGCCACCTGGGTGGCCATGAGGATGAGCACCAGCACCAGCGTCCAGGCGAAGACGTCGGCGACGGAGAACAGTTCGTTGGCGATGTGCAACCCGTACCCGATCCCCGAGGTGGCCCCCACCAGCTCCGCCATGGTGACCACCCGGATGGACAGGCTGAGGTTGATCTTCCAGCTCGTCAGGATGGCCGGCAGGATGGCCGGCAGGATCAGCTTGGCGAAGAACTGCTTCGGCGTGGGGCGCAGCGAGTGCACCATGTCCCGAAGTTCCTTGCTCACCCCACGCATGGCGTCCAGCAGGTCCACCAGGAAGATGGGCGCGCAGACCACCACCAGGATGAAGGCGATGCGCATCTCGCGGACCTTGAACCAGAGGACGGCAAACATGATCCAGCACAGCACCGGTACCGCCATGAGCAACTTCACCGTGGGCAGGCAATACCGCTCCACGGCTTCCCAGTGGTACATGGCGGCGGCGGCCAGGACCCCCAGGCCGAAGGAGATGACGAGGGCCAGGAGGACGCGCCCGACGGTGATGGGCACGAAGTCCCAGCGGAGCCCCACGAGGCTCTGCCAGATCCGGCCCCAGCTAGGGGCCATGAAGGGCGGGAACATCATGGAGGCCAGATGCCAGAGGACGACGAAGGCGGCCAGGGAGACGAGGGCCTCCTTGGGCAGTCGTCCGCCGCGGACGGCGTCCACCGCCTCCACGGCTCCGCTGCGCACCCTGATCGCTGGATCGCTCATGGCGCCTTCTCGCGTCCTGCCGACGGGCCCCCGGGCCAAGGCCGTGCGGCGCCCGCCCTAGTTGGGCGTGTAGATGACCCGCGGATCCGGCATGGCCTTCAGGTATCCACCTCCCACCGCCGCCTTGAACATGTTCCACAGGGAGTCGCGGACGCCGGGGGCCCACGAGCCCCGGACATCGTACACGACGCGTCCGGCCTGGACGGCCTCCTTGAGCACGCCGGGGGGGAGGTTTGCGCTGCGGGCCACGATGCGGTCGGCGTCATCGAGGTTGGTGGTGATGAAGCGCTGCGCGTCCTGGAGCGTTTCGACCAGGCGCGTGACCGCCTGAGGGTTCCGCCGGGCGACGTCTTCCCGCATCGAGATGACCAGTTCCCAGCCGTCTTCCCCGGTGATCTCCCGCCAGCCGGTCCCCCCGTTGAAGATCACGCGGTAGTCGGCGCTGTCCCGCATGGTGAGGGTGGCCGCGGGCTCCCAGGTCATGGCCGCGTCCGCCCGGCGCGCCGCAAGCTGGGTCCGGGCGAGGGGCGGGGTGGCCACGACCACCGTTGCGTCACGCTGGAGGTCCAGGCCCTTGTGCCGGGCATAGGTGGCCAGGATCTGGAACTCGGCGGAGCCCACATCCGCCGCCAGCGTCTTCCCCCGGAGGTCCTGGATGGACTTGATCTGGGGGTTGGCGGTGATCACCACCATGGCGGAGAGGGTGGCCAGCGTGGTGACCGCCTGCAGCGGGGCTCCCTCCAGGCGCATGCGGTGGAGGATGAGGGGTCCATTGGGCCCGGCGTCCGTCTCGCCCGTCGCCTGCGCCGCCAGCTGGGCCGACGGCGCGGAGAAGGGATGGATCTCGAGATCTAGGCCGTTCTTCCGGTCCAGTCCCTGGTCCTTGATCACCGCCAGGATGATGGAGATCAGCGACGGAAAGGCGAGGTTCCCCATCTTGACCTTGAGGAGGTCCGGCGGGGCGCCGGCGCCCTGGCAGAGGAGCGCCACGGTCGCGAGCGCGCAGACGAGAAGGCCTTGTCTCGATCTCATGCCGTGCCTCCTGTGCGGGCGGTGAATGCGCGATCCGACCCGTGTGTCCCGCAAACAGAGCGAAGGGATGGGCAGGCGAGGAGTGGTCCGGTCAGGGCATGTAGATGACGGATTGGTCCGGCACCGGCTGCTTGTAGAACCCCTCGGCCACGGCCACCTTGATCATCTCCCAGATGGACTCGCGGGCGGCCGGCTCCGTGGTGGGCCGCACCTCGTAGAACAGGCGCGGGGTCACGACCATCTCCTTGAAGGCCCCCGGCGGGAGGTTGAGGCTCTTCGAGACGATGCGGTCTGCATCGTCCGGGCTCGTGCGCATGAACTGGGCGGCGTCCCGGAAGGCCGCCACGAGGCGCGGGACGGCCTCCGGGCTGCGCCGGAGGAACGCCTCGTTGCCGGCCATGACCAACACCCATCCATCCTTGCCGGTCATCTCCCGCCAACCCTGCTTGGCGTTGAAGATGATACGGTAGGCCGGATTGTCCCGCATGGTGAGGGTGGCCGCCGGCTCCCAGGTCATGGCCGCGTCCACGCGCCCGGCGGCCAGTTGCGTGCGGGCCAGGGGGGGATCGGCCGGCACCACTGTCACGTCCCGGCCCATGATGACCCCGTTGTACTTTCCCACCACCTGAAGGATCTGGTACTCGGACGAGGCCACGGCCGCGGCGAGGGTCTTTCCCTTCAAATCCGTGAGGGAGCGGATGCCGGGGTCCCGGGCGATGACCACCATAGACGTCATGTCCACCATGGTGGCGACGATCCGGAGGGGGGCACCCTCCAACCGCATCTTCTGGTAGACGAGCGGCCCCCCGATCCCGGCGTCCGTCTCCCCGGTCGCCTGGGCGCCGTAGAAGGCCCCGACGGCGCCGAAGCTCCGCAGTTCCACGTCGAGGCCGTGCCGCCGGTCGAAGCCCTGGTCCTTCACGATGTCGGTGACGACGGCCACGAGCGAGGGAAAAGAGAGCCGGGCGAAATTGACCTTCGTCAGTTCCGCGGCCTCCCCGACGCCGCCGGCCGCCGGTGCCAGGGCAATGATCCCTGCGGCCAGAACGGCACCCAATACACCCCCGATGTTTCGCGCGTGCCTGGTCATGCCGACAGTCCTCCCTGCTCTTTCCACACAACGAGGGAAAGTTCCGGGCGCCCGGTACTCTAGGTGGACGGGCCGGGATCCGTCAAGGCCAAATTGTGGACAAAGCATTCTCTGGGATGTGGCCCTCGTTCCACCGCACCCTCGTGGCATCGCGATGGAGTCCGTGAGGGGTCACAGCCCGGCAGAGGCAGCATCCGGTGGCAGCGCCCGCCCGTTGATGTCCCGCGCCAGGGACGAGCCATGGGCATTCCCGCCCGGGCGACTTGTGCGAGATCCAAGAATGCCAGGCGCGAGCCGTTAGGATGGGTGGGGCGAAGACGCCTGGCCCGCGGCTGCGATCAGCTCCACGATGCGCTGGGGAGCAAGTGGCAGCGCCGTCACGTTCACCCCGAGGGGCGCGAGCGCGTCGGCCACGGCGTTGGCGATGGCGGCCGAGGCGCCGGCGGTGCCACCCTCGCCGGCACCCTTCACCCCGAGCGGGTTCCATGGCGAAGGCGCCTGCTCCAGGATCCTGGTCACGGTCGTCTCGGGCATCTCGGCGGCGGTGGGCATCAGGTAGTCCATGAAGCTGGTGGTGAGGATCTGGCCGTCCTCGCCGTAGGCCAGCTCTTCGAAGAGGCTCCCGCCGATGCCCTGGGCCAGCCCGCCCACGATCTGCCCCTCGACGATCATCGGGTTGATGGCCTTGCCCACGTCGTAGGCGACGGCGTAGGTGCGCAGCGCCACGTGGCCCGTCTCGGGGTCCACCTCGGCCACGGCCAGGTGGGTGCCGTAGGGGTAGCACATCTTGGGCGCCTGGAAGACGTGGGTGGCGTGCAGCCCCGGCGCGCCCGGATCGGCGCCCGCCTGGCCGGGCCCGGCGGCGCGGGCCAGGTCCTGGAACGTGAGGGCCCGGGCGGGCGCCCCCCGCACGAAGACCCTTCCGTCCTCCAGGAGCAGATCGTCGCGGTCCGCTTCCAGGAGGCGGCCCGCCAGGTCCAGCATCCGCGCCCGCACCTTCCGGGCGGCCTCGTAGGCGGCGCTGCCGCCCACCACGGTGCCGCGGCTGGCGAAGCCGCCCACCCCGAAGGGCACGCGCGCCGTGTCGCCGTGGACCACCGTCACGTCCTCGGCGCGGATGTTCAGCACCTGGCCGCAGATCTGGGCGATCATGGTCTCCATGCCCTGTCCCAGAGAGGCCAGGCCCGTGTAGGCCACCACGCGGCCGGATTCGTCCACCTCCACACGGGCCATCTCCCACGGCCCCAGGCCGGCCTTCTCCACGAAGCAGCCGAGGCCGATGCCCAGGTACCGGCCCTGCGTGCGTGCCGCCGTCTGCTCGGCCCGGACCGCCTTGTAGTCCACGGCCTCCAGCGCGGCGTCGAAGGCGCCGGCGTAGACGCCGCTGTCGTACACCGTCTCCTGGCCCAGCGTGGCCGTGCCGGGGGCGTATGGCATCGCCTCGGGGGGGATGAAATTGCGCCGGCGCAGCTCGGCGGGGTCTATGCCCAGCTTCGCGGCCACCAGGTCCATCATGCGCTCGCGCACGAAGTTGCACTCGAACCGGCCGGGGCTCCGGTAGGTCCCGGTGGGGGTCTTGTTGGTGAGGACGCAGTGCACGTCGCAGTGGTAGTTGGGCACCCGATAAGGGCCGTGGAGCAGGGCGGCCGTCAGCTCGGGCACGATCACCCCGTGGGTGCGGATGTAGCCGCCCAGGTCCACGGCGATGCTGTCCACCAGGGCGACGATGGTGCCGTCCCGGTCCACGCCCAGCTCCACCTCGTGGTGCTGCTGGCGGGAGTGGTTGGCGGCCATCAGGTGCTCGCGCCGGTCCTCGATCCAGGCCACAGGCCGGCGCAGCCGCATGGCCACCCACGGGATGAGCAGGTCCTCGGGGTAGAACTCGCCCCGGATCCCGAAGCCGCCCCCCACGTCGGGCTCCACGAAGTGGATGAGGTGCTCGGGGTGGTCCAGCAGCTCCGAGAGGACGCGGCGGTTGAAGTGGGGCACCTTGGTAGGTCCCCAGGCCCAGAGCACCCCGGTCCCGGGGTTGAAATCGGCCAGGAGGCCGCGGGTCTCCAGGGGCACTCCGGAATGCCGGTTGAGGGTGAAGGTCTCCTTGACCCGGCAGGCAGCCCGGGCCATGGCCGCCGCCCCGTCCCCCTTCCGCATCTTGAAGGTTTCCACGACGTTGGTGTCGATGGTCTTCTCATGGATCACCGGGGCGCCGGGCTCCATGGACTTGCGGGCATCGGTGACGCAGGGGAGCGGGTCGTAGTCCACCGCGATCTGGTCCAGGGCGTCCTCGGCCAGATAGCGGCTGGCGGCCACCACCACGGCCACCGGCTCGCCCACATAGCGCACCTTGTCGGCCGCCAGGGGCGGTTGCAGGCAGGCCACCAGCGACGGGCGGGGGCCCAGGCGCACGGGGATGCGCCCGATCCCGCCCAGGTCGCCGGCGGTGAAGACGGCCACCACGTCGGGATGGGCGCGCGCGGCCGACGCGTCGATCGCCCCGAGACGGGCGTGGGGGTAGGGGCTCCGCAGGATGGCCGCGTGCAGCATCCCCTGCAGGCGCACGTCCCCCACGTACTTGCCGAGACCCTGGAGGAGGCGCGGGTCCTCCAGCCGCTTCACCGAGGCGCCGATCAGTTGGTGTTCCATGAAAGAGGGTCCCCTGTCACGAGCGCGTGAGGAAAAGGATGCCGGTCTGTGTTCGGCCGTTGCGCGTCAAGAACAGCAATGCAGTCTAGACCAGAGGACCGCACGATTTCAACATGTGATTTCTTCGCCCCACGAACGCCATCCGTGGGACTGCTTGACAATGCCTCTCGGTGTGAGATATAGCCTACCCCGTTCTGGTGATCCGTCCC
>Ga0326597_10007550_pt1 | contig 14792 bp, 9 predicted proteins | sample RVTome_12_FD_203789 | JGI IMG/M metagenome (GOLD analysis project Ga0326597, IMG submission 203789) | Soil microbial communities from uranium-contaminated site in the Upper Colorado River Basin, Wyoming, United States - RVT100D185 | ecosystem: Environmental > Terrestrial > Soil > Contaminated >... | reverse complement strand
CGGGAGGCCAGGAGGGGTATCCAGGTTTTTGCCGAACGGTTTGACGGGCGCCCCCTCTGACCATTTGGCCGATCTTGGACTACCGGTACTATAGCATCTGTTATATTGCATTTGACATTGGAGGCCGCCGATGATCTCCTATCGGGGCCCACCTTGAACGGCTGAAACTCGCGATGCGGCAACCCACCATTGAGGTCCCCACCGACTATGCGCGCCGGGTTCGAGTCGTCCGGACACGGCTTGACCTCACGCAGGCAAAGCTCGCGGAACAGATCGGCGTCTCCTTCGCAACCGTAAACCGGTGGGAGAACGGCCAATCGAAACCGACCCGGCTGGCGTGGCAGCAGATCCTCGAACTTGAAACGGACCCTGCGCGACGCCACGAGCAGGTCGAAGCCCCTAACGGTCCGGCGACGGCGACATCGACGCTGGACTTCACAGCGAATCCGGCCGTAGTCGCTGCCGTGGCGGAGGCGAAACGGCTGGCCTACGGCCACCTGTTCAACCTCGCTTTCGCGACCGAAATCTCCTTGATCGATCCGCTGCCGCACCAGCGGATTGCCGTATACGAACATATGCTCAGCCTATCGCCGTTGCGCTTCCTCCTCGCCGACGATGCCGGTGCCGGCAAGACGATCATGACCGGCCTCTATCTTCGCGAGGTTCTCGCGCGTCGGCTGATCAGCCGCGTGCTCGTCGTCCCGCCGGCCGGGCTGATCGGCAACTGGGAGCGCGAGATGCGCACGCTGTTCCGTCTTCCGTTCCGAATCGTGCGTGGAGCAGAGGCGCGGAGCGGGAATCCTTTCACCGGGCCGGAAAGCGATCGGTTGATTGTCAGCATCGACACGTTGGCTGGCGAGCGTATGTTCGCCCGTTTGCGCGAGGCGGTCGTGTCGGGCGCCGCTCGCCCGTACGATCTCATCGTATTCGACGAGGCGCACAAGCTTGCGGCCGACCGCGACCGCGACTTTTACGTGCGCAAGACCGACCGGTACCGTCTCGCCGAAGCGCTGGCGGGTTTGTCGCCGGATAGCCCGCGCTGGCAGCTGGGGTGGTCGCCGGCAAACATTCTGCTGCTGACCGCGACGCCGCATATGGGCAAGGACTTCCCCTATTATTGCTTGTGGCGGCTGCTGGCGCCAGATGCGCTCCCGACCTTCGATGCATTTCAGGCCTTCCCGGAAGCGCAGCGCCGTCGCCATTTCATTCGCCGGACGAAGGAGGAAATGGTTCGGTTCGATGGCCGGCCTCTCTATCCCCAGCGGCAATGTGACACCCTCGGCTACCCGCTGAGCCCAGAGGAGCAGCAGCTCTACGACGCGACGACTCGATACATCAGCGACACATACAACCAGGCCCGCATTCTGAACCGCTCCGCGGCCCGCCTTGCGATGAGTGTGTTCCAGCGTCGCCAAGCCAGTTCGACCTATGCATTGATGCGGTCGTTTGAGCGCCGTCTTGCGCGTCTCGATGAAGCGATCGAGCTGGTGCGCTCCGGCCGGACAGATGAGTTGGAGCGGCGCCAGCGACGCATTGGCGAGACGCCTGATTTCTTTGAGACTGAAACCGCCGACGAGGATGCCGACGAGACCGGCGAGCGTCACGAGGAGTTCGAAGAAGCCGCGCTCGGTGGCGTCGTCGCGCTGACCCTGATGGAGCTACAAACAGAGCGCGCTGAAGTGCAGGGGCTGCTCGCGCAAGCGCGGCGGCTGGCCGATGCAGGCGAAGACTCCAAATTCGAAAAGCTCCGCACGGTTCTGCGCGATCCTGGCTTCGCCCGCGAGAAATTCATCATCTTCACCGAGCATAGGGACACCGCTGAATTTCTCGTGCGGCGTCTCGAAGGGCTCGGCTTCACCGGACAGGTCGCGCTTATCCATGGTGGCCTCGATTATCGGGAGCGCGAGGCACAGGTGGAGCTATTCCGGCGCTCGCATGAGGAAGGCGGGGCCAATTATCTGGTCGGTACCGATGCTGCCGGCGAGGGCATAAACCTCCAATTCTGCTGGCTGATGGTGAACTACGACGTACCGTGGAACCCGGCGCGCCTTGAGCAGCGGATGGGCCGGATTCACCGCTATGGTCAGGCGCACGACCCCGTCGTCATCGTCAATCTTGTCGCCGGAGAGACGCGCGAGGGGCGGGTTCTGAAAACCCTGCTCGACAAACTCGAGCTGATCCGCAAGCAGCTGCGGTCGGACAAGGTCTTCGATGTCGTCGGCCGCCTCTTCGAGAACGTCTCCCTCAAGGCCTATTTGGAGATGGCCACGACCGAGGACGGCGAGCGCGCCGCAATCAACGGCATCGAGGGCCTGTTGACCGAAGCGCAAGTGCGCGCCCTCGCCGAGCGAGAGCACGCGTTATTTGGCGGCGGCGAGGTCAAGAGCCACCTGCCCGCGCTCAACGCCGCAATGGAGCAGGAGCAGTACCGTCGGCTACTGCCCGGGTATGTCCGCCGCTTCGTCGAAATCGCGGCGCCGCTGATGGATCTACGGCTTGAAGGCGATCTGGACGGCATCTTCGATTTGATTGCGCAACGGCCCCGCAGCCTGGACCCCGTGCTCTACGGAACGGAATTCTATCCGGCGGAGATGCGCGGCCGGTTCACCGTCACCCGCCCGCAGGACCCGATTTCGGCGATCTGGATGCATCCGGGCGAGCCGGTGTTCGACCGTTTCTGTGACGCGCTGTTCTCGCGCCATGGGGGTGAGGCGCGACGCGGCGCGATCTTTATCGACCCCCATGCGAAGGAACCGTACCTGTTCCATCTCGCCGAGGTCTCGGTGCTTCGGCACCGGCCCGCCGGTGACGCGCCCAGCCTGTTGCCAAATGGCCCGGCGGGGGACGCCGGAGCCGATGAAAGAGCGGTCGAGAGTCGGCTCATCGGGCTGCGCCAGGAATCCGACGGTGCTGTTAGGCTCTGCCCGCTGGAGCACCTGCTGCTGTTGCACGGCGCCGCGGGCGTGGCACCCGGGAGCGTTTCGCTGGCACGGCTCGGGCGCGGATTGGTGCAGGCGGCGGGCGACTGGCTGACGAGCGACGCGCTGGCCCGGATGGTCGAGGAGCACCGCGTCCAGATCGCGAGCACGCTGCCGGAACGCCTCGACTGGATCGTCCGCGGCTACGACTATAAGGCGGCCGAACTGATTGCCGCGCGGCGGCGGGCAAACGAAGAGGCGCAGCGCGGCGATCCGCGTGCGGCGGCGGAACTCGCCCGGATCAAGGAGCAGCAGCGCCGGCTTTCGGCCGAGAAGGAGAACCGGCTCGCGCAATTGCGGGCCGAACCGTCCCTGATTATTCCGGGCGAGGCGGTTATAGTCGCGCACGCGCTGGTCTTGCCGACCGACGATCCCGAGGAGCGGAAGCGGCATGATGCTGAGAGCGAGGCTATCGCAATGCAGTTGGCACGGGCGCACGAGGAAGCCGCAGGCGCCACCGTGCACGACGTATCGCGCCCCGATCTTTCCCGTCGCGCCGGCCTGACGGATTGGCCTGGCTTCGATCTGCGCTCGCTCCGTCCGGCGAGCATCCATGGCCCGGCCGAAGAGCGCGCGATCGAGGTCAAGGGTCGCGTCGGGTCCGGGGCGGTCGAGGTCCTTGAGAATGAATGGGCCAAAGCCTGCAATCTGCGCGACCGCTATTGGCTTTATGTCGTGTTCGACTGCGCCACGCCACGGCCGCGCCTGGTCAAGGTGCAAGACCCGTTTGGCCGCCTGCTGGCGAAGGCAAAAGGAAGCATGCTGATTGCTGCGATCGATATTCTCGCTGCTGCCCAGATCGAACAACCTTGACCCGAAGGTAGCCGCCGGAGGTCACCTATGCTGAAACGAATTCACATAAGAGGCTACAAGTCGCTCGCGGATGTCGAGGTGCAGCTCTCCCCTCTGTCGGTGCTGTTTGGGCCGAACGCCTCCGGCAAAAGCAACTTTCTCGATGCGCTGCAGCTTCTGTCGAAGCTCGCCACGACGCGGGTTCTAAAGGACGCTTTCGATCCTCCCTACCGTGGAAAGCCGCTGGAATCCTTTCGCTTCGGCGCCGGTGGCATTAAGGGTCTGCTTGCGGAAGAGCGTATCAGCTTTTCGATGGAGGCGGATTTCGAGCTCTCCGCCGCCATAGTCGAAACGGTGAACCGAGAAATTCGCGACATGCGCCGCCCAGGCCGCGGCAACGGCGAGGAGGACCCGACGAAGAGTCCGGCCCAGGTTCGCGAGCGCAATCTTCGCTACCGCATCGAGGTCGAAATGTTGCCCCGATCCGGCTTGTTGCGTGTAGCCGACGAGTATCTGGCGGCTCTAACCGCGAAAGGCGATCCCACCGGACGGCGCACGCCGTTCATCGAGAGAAAGGACGAGAAGCTGCACCTGCGTCTCGAAGGACAGGCGCATCCGACCTATTACGACTTGTTCCTCGATCACACGCTTCTGTCGATGCCGCATTACCCGCCGCATTACCCCCATCTGGTGGCGGCGCGGCGTGAATTCGAGAATTGGTTTTTCTTCTATTTCGAGCCGCGCGAACGCATGCGCGCCGTCAATCCTGTGAAGGAAGTGCGCCATATCGGGCTGATGGGCGAAGAGCTCGCCGCCTTCCTGAATACATTGCGGGCGCTCGAACCGCGGCAGTTCGATGCGGTCGAGAAGGCGCTGCACACGGTGATGCCGAATATCGACGGCATCGAGGTCGAGGTAAGCGATCTCGGCGAGGTCGAGTTGCGCCTCAAGGAGGGGGGCATCGCCATCCCGGCGCGGGTGCTGTCCGAGGGCACGCTCCGGCTGCTCGGCCTGTTGGCGCTGGCGGGCGCAAGGGAACCGCCGGCGCTCGTCGGCTTCGAGGAGCCGGAAAACGGCATTCATCCGCGACGAATCGAATTGATTGCAGAGCTGCTTAGGACGCGGGCGAGCCTTGGGCTGACCCAGTACATCGTCACGACTCATTCCCCGATCCTGCCCGATTTGATGCCCCCCGAGTCCCTGTTCGTCGCGCGCCGCTCGAATGGCCAAACACAGATCGACCGCTTCTCAAGCTGGGGGCCGCTGGGGCGCAGGACCGGCGTCGACGCCGCCCTGCAAGACCAGCATGAGGGGCTTCCCGTCTCAGAGCGAATTCTGAGAGGGGATTTTGATGCCTGAGGCCGCACTGTTTGTGGAGGATTACGCGCACCGTGAGATCATCGGCGCTTTGGTTTACCGCGTTGCGCGAGATTGCGGCATCGAGATACGCCTCGACTGGCGTAACGCCCGGCATGGATACGGCGCGGTCGCCCACGAGTTGAGCGACTATCTGCGCGATCTCAAGCGGCAAGGCGGCCCATTGCCCGACCTGATCATCGTCGCCACCGATGCAAACTGCAAAGGGCTGAATGAGCGGATCAGAGAACTGCAAGACCCGGAGGCGCCGGCGCCAATGATCCTCGCCATACCGGACCCGCATGTCGAGCGCTGGCTATTGCTCGACGGCGCCGCATTCAGGGCCGTTTTCGGCCGCGGCTGCGATGCGCCGGATCTGAAATGCAGCCGCGACCGCTACAAGCAGATTCTGATCGAAGCCATTTACGCCGCCGGCATAACGCCCAGCCTCGGCGGCATCGAATTCGCCGAAGACATCGTGCAGCACATGGATATCGACCGCGCCGCACAGGCGGATAGGTCGTTCCAGCGCTTCGTCGACGATCTCCGCACCGCATTGCGAGGACTGACGCCGTGAACGACAGCAAGCGCCTGATCGAGGTTGATTTTCCGCTGGAGCAGGTGTCGCTCGATTCGGTGCACGAGAAGAATGTGCGGCACGGCCATATCTCGACGTTGCATATCTGGCCGGCGCGGCGGCCATTGGCGGCGTGCCGCGCGGCGCTGATCGCGACGCTGTTGCCCGACCCCGGGGATGCCGAGGAGCGCAAGGCGATCTACCGGCGGCTCGCTGGAGAGGTCGTCGAGACGATCGAGAAGAAGAAGGTCAACGGCAAGACCGTCGAGAAGCGCAAGCGCGAAACCCGCGGCGGCATCCTGCATTGGGGCCGCGAGAATGGTCCCGATCTCGACTGGTTTCGGGACAAGATCCGTGAGGCTTATGGCGGGCGCGCGCCGAAGGTGCTCGACCCGTTTGCCGGCGGTGGCGCCATCCCGCTGGAGGCGATGCGGCTCGGCTGCGAGGCGACGGCGATCGACATCAACCCGGTCGCCTGGTTCATCCTCAAATGCACGCTCGAATACCCGCAGAAGCTCGCCGGGCAAACCCGGCCGCTGCCCGGCTTCGCGCTGAACGACCGCGACTTCATGGAGGGCTTTCTGAAGGCGAAGGGCTTCAAGGGTGCGGGGCTGCGGCGGCAATTGGCGAAACTCGGGCTCGACGGCACTGGCGAGCCGGCCGAGCCGGAATTGATCGCCGACGATCCGCTGCTCGAAGCCGATCTCGCCTGGCAGGTGCGCGCCTGGGGCCGCTGGGTCTTGGCGGAAGCGCGCAAACGGCTCGCGCATCGCTATCCGACCTATGCCGAGTTCCAGGCGCTCAAACCCGGCGGCCGTCCCTACGAATCGCGGCAGTTGGAGCTGCTCGAACCGGACGACAACGGCAATACCGATGTCGCGGCGCTCAACGCCGGGTTCCCCAAAGCCTATCTCGACGACCCGCGCAACCCGCGCTGGGTGGCCAAGCCCACGGTCGCTTATCTCTGGGCGCGCACGGTGCGCTGCAAGGGCTGCCGCGCAACGGTCCCGCTGCTGAAGACGCGATGGCTCGCGAAGAAAGACAACAAGCGCGTGCTGCTGACGATGACGCCGAACACCGAGCACACGGGTGTCGTCTTCGGCGTCGAAAAGAATGTTCCGGTGGTCGGCGGCAACGCCGCGCAGCGGCGCGAGCACGATAAGCGCCGTGGCGCCGGCACGATGACTCGCTCCGGCGCGCAATGCCCCTGCTGCCCGACGATCATGACAATGAAGGATGTTGGCCTCGAAGGCCGCGCCGGAAAGCTCGGCGCGGGAATGACCGCCGTAGTCGTCGATGGACCGAAGGGAAAGGAATACCGGCTGCCAATTGAGGAGGAGCTACGCGTCGCCAAAGTGTCGAAGGAGGAGATCGATGCGCTTTATGTGCAGATCCCCTTCGGGATGCCTATTGAGCCGACCCCCCGCCAAGGACCCGGCGCCGCCCGCGCTTTCTCGGTGGAAAATTATGGCCTTGATCAATGGGCTTCATTGTTCACGGACCGGCAGCTACTCTGCCTTGGCTCATTCGTAACGATCCTGCGCCATCTGACACAGAGCCTCGATCGCGTCTCAAAGCGCTGGAGCGAGGCGGTTATTGCGAGCCTATCGCTCGTCAACGATCGCATAGCCGATCGCAGCAGCACCATTGCCCATTGGGACATTGGATACGAGAAGGTGGCCAACACCTTCACGGGGTTTCGCCTCCCAATCAGCTGGGACTTCTCCGAAACGGCAGTCTTGAGCGAAACGACGGGGTCTTATTCTGGTCAACTCGAATGGGTAGCGCGCTTCCTGGAGCACGGGCAGACCGCTTCAACGACTACTAGCGACGCGCAGGTGATACAGACGAGTGCTGTTAGCTTCGGTGGCGAGTACGATGCGATTGTAACGGACCCCCCCTACTACGATGCGATCCCTTATTCCGACCTGATGGACTTCTTCTATGTGTGGCTGCGCCGATCCACACACGGTCTGTCGCCTGCTATCGACACCGCCTTCCGCGAACCTCTCGGACCAAAATGGGATCACGACGCTTGCGATGGCGAACTGATCGATGATGCAAGCAGGTTCGAAGGCGATAAGGCGCGATCCAAGAACAACTACGAGGATGGCATGGGGCGCGCATTCCAAGCGTGTCATGCAGCACTACGGCCGGATGGACGGCTCGTGGTCGTCTTCGCCAACAAACAGCCCGATGCGTGGGAAGCATTGGCCGGGGCATTGATCCGCGCCGGCTTCGTTGTCGACGGTTCCTGGCCGATCCAGACCGAGATGGGTAACCGGACGCGTTCGCTCGGATCGGCGGCGTTGGCCTCATCGGTCTGGCTCGTCTGCAAGAAACGCCCGCCGACGCGGCCTGGCTGGGACACCGCCGTGCTCTCGGAGATGCGCTCCCGCATCCACACACAGCTGCGCGCTTTCTGGGATGCCGGCATTCGCGGCCCAGATTTTGTTTGGGCGGCGACCGGGCCGGCGCTCGAAGCCTACTCGAGATATCCGGTGGTCAAGAAGGCCGACGCGCCCGATGGGCAGATGACGGTTTCGGAGTTTCTGCACGAGGTGCGCCGGCTGGTGGTCGATTTTGTCGTCGGGCGCGTGCTGAGCCGGGGCGACGGCAGCGAGGAGGCGGCCTCCCTCGACGACGTCACGACCTATTACCTGCTGCACCGCAACGATTTTGGCCTCGACGACGCGCCAATCGGCGCCTGCATCCTGTATGCGTTGTCGTGCAATCTATCGGACAGCGAGCTGGCCGACCGCTTCGACATTCTGGTCCGCACCGGCGGCACCCTGTTCGACGATCTGGAAAACGGTGAAGACAGCGGCGATGAGGAACAACCGGATGTCGAGGACGACGATGTCGGCTCGGGCGGCAAGGGCAACAAGGTCAAGCTGAAGGCTTGGCACCAGCGGAGGGGCAAGGCGCTCGGCCTGGAAGCGCCGGGCGGGCGGCCGGTGCCGCTGATCGACCAGGCGCACCGGCTGATGCATCTGTGGCGCGCCGGCGACCAGGCCAAGGTCGATGATTACCTGGACGCGCGCGGCCTCAAACGCCACGCGTTATTCTCGCACCTGCTGCAGGCGCTGATCGAGCTGGCCGCAGTGGGTTCGGAAGAACGCTCGATTCTCGAATCCCTGTCGAATCACATTGCCGCGCGCGGCGGAATCACGGCGCCGCGCCAGGCGCAATTGGCGTTGTCGGCGGGTTCCTGAGGCGCCGCCGCATGCCGACGATCAGCACATTCTACGGCATCCTGATCCAGATTTTCTGGCGCGATCACGCGCCGCCGCATTTCCATGCCCTGTATGCCGAGCATGAAGCGCTGATCGACATTCGTACGCTCGAAGTGATGCAGGGCAGCCTGCCGAAACGGGCGCTGGCTCTGGTGCTGGAATGGGCCTCGGAGCACCGGGCGGAACTGATGGAGGACTGGGACCTATGCAATCGCATGCAGACGCCGAAGAAGATCGCGCCGCTGAGCTGACGCCGACAGTCCGTCCGCTGGCGCCTTGGCGGGTCGCCGATGTCGAGGCGCTGCCCGGGTTTCGGCTGCGCGTCCGCTTCAACGACGGCACCGAGGGGACGGTGGAGATGGCGGGTTTCATCAACTCGGAGGCGGCCGGCGTGTTTGCCGCGCTGCGCGACGAGAAGCTTTTCCGCCAAGCCAAGATTGTCTTGGGGGCGGTCACCTGGCCCGGCGACCTGGACCTGGCCCCGGACGCCATGCACCAGGCCATCAGGGAGCACGGAACGTGGATCGTCAAATGAGATCGGGAAACGGGAAGGCGCCCGCATTGCCCTGGACCCCATGGCATCAAGCGGTGACATTGCGCGAGGACGTGCGCACCGGCGCACTGTCGCTGACCGAATTCGCCGCCGATTTGCACGACGTGATGATGCAGCGCGGCACCCGCCCGATCTACGAGGACCCGGCCCGATTCTTCGCACTGACCTATCCGACGTTTTCGCTGCGCGAATTGGCGAAGGACGTCGTGCTGCGCCTTGCCGGAAAGAACACCAAGGCGATTCGCGAGCTGGATCTGACCTATGGCGGCGGCAAAACGCACACGCTGATCACGCTGCGGCACCTGGTTCATGCACCGCAGTCACTGCCGCAGATGCCGACGATCGCGCAGTTCGTTTCCCATATCGGGGTGCCGCTGCCGCAAGCCAGCGTCGCCGCGCTCAGCTTCGACAAGCTCGATGTCGAGAAGGGCATGGAGGCGCGCGGGCCGAACGGCGAACTGCGTTGGCTGAAGCATCCGTGGAGCGTGCTGGCCTTCCAGCTCGCCGGCGCCGATGGTCTGCGCGCGCTTCACGCCGACGGTGAGGATGCGGAGCGCGAGAGCCCGCCGGCCGAACCGCTGCTCGAAGAGTTGCTGAAACATCCCCAAGCCGAGGGCCGCGCGACCCTGGTGCTGATCGACGAAGTGCTGATGTACGCCCGCGACAAGGTTGATCGGTTCCCCAATTGGCGCGGGCTGCTAGTCGATTTCTTCAATCATCTTTGCGACGCGGTTGCCAAGGTCGACCGTTGCGCGATGGTGGTGTCGCTGCTCGCCTCTGACCCGATGAAGAACGATGCGTTCGGCAAGGAGCTGATCGCGCAGGTTTCCGAAATCTTCCTTCGGTACAGGGAACAGTCGGTGCAGCCAGTCCAGAAGGACGATGTTGCCGAGGTGTTGCGCCGGCGCTTCTTCGAGCCGAACTCGATTGGCGATCCAGAGGCGTTCCGCCCACATGTCACAACGGCGGTCGCCAATATCGCCGAACTCGATGAGACCACCCGGAAAGACAGAAAGAACGCGGAGGACCGCTTCCTGCGCAGCTACCCGTTCCACCCGGACCTGACGGACATCTTCTATACCCGGTGGTCCAACCTGGAGGGTTTCCAGTTGGCGCGCGGAATTCTGCGCACATTTGCGCTGGCCCTGCGCGATGCCGAAAAATGGGACGCGGCACCGCTGGTCGGCCCGAACGTGTTTCTCTCGGCGCCGGGCGAAGCAGCCATCGCCGAGGCGACTCGCGAGCTAACCGGGATAGCCAGGCGCGAGATTACCGAAGGCCGCGGGCTCGAATGGACCGCCGTCATAGAAGGCGAGCTGGCCAAGGCCCGCGCTATCCAGACCGAGGAGCCCGGACTGAAATTCCGCGAAATCGAAGAGGCGGTCTGCGCCGTGTTCCTTAGTTCACAGCCGATCGGGCAGAAGGCGCGCACGACGGATCTGCTCGCGCTTGTCGGCGCGACCCACCCGGACCGGATCGAGCTGGAAAAGGGCCTGCGCCGCTGGACCGAGCTGTCATGGTTTCTCGACGAGGCCGAGTTTGTTGGCGAGGCGGGCCAGCCTGGTTCCCTGCCGAAGGCGTGGCGGCTCGGCAACCGGCCGAACCTGAAGCAGATGCATGACGACGCCTGCCGCAACCGGGTGACGGAGGACGCGGTCGAGGCGAAGCTGCTCACTGACGTTCAGCAAACGCGAAGCTTGACCCAGGGGGCGACGGCGGCCGGCGCCCGGGTGCACACGCTGCCGGATCGGCCGCGCGACATCGAGAACGACGGCGACTTTCATTTCGCCATTCTCGGACCGAAGGCCGCTTCGGATTCCAGGAAGCCGAGCGCTGAGGCGCGCCGCTTCATCGATGAAACGACCGGGCCGGATCGCCCCCGCACCTATCGCAACGCCATCGCGCTTGTCGTGCCGTCGCGCGACGGGCTCGATGCGGCCCGGAGCCGGGTGCGAGAATATCTTGGCTGGGAGGAGGTGCGCGGGCTGCTCAAGGACCAGTCGCAGGACCCGATGCGCGAGGCGATCCTTGCCAAAGCGACAGAGGATGCGCGCAAAGCGATCCCGGAGGCGATCCGCCAAGCCTGGTCGATCGTCGTCACCGTCAACGAGCAGAACGATGTCCAGGCCTTCAAAATCACCGTCGGTGCGGAGCCGCTGTTCGCGACTCTCAAGGCCGACAAGCGCTCGCGCATTCAGGAGACGGCGGTCAGCGCCGAAGCGATGCTGCCGGGCGGACCATATGATCTGTGGCGCGAAGACGAGCCCTCGCGGCGCGTGAAGGATTTGGTCAGCGCGTTTGCCGAGAACCCGAAACTGCCAAAGATGCTGCGACAACGGGAGATCCTCGACACGATCGATAACGGCGTGCGGAGCGGGATCTTTGTCGCCGCCCTCACGCGTCCCGACAAATCGGTCAAGACCTGGTGGCGAACGCCAATCGATGAGGCCGCCCGCGGTGAGCCGGCGCTCGAAGTGTTCCTGCCCGAGAAGGCGACGTTAACCGAACTTCATCCGAGTGTTCTCGCCCCCAGTCTTCTGCCGAGCCTGTGGAGCAGCGAGTGCATTACCGTCACCGATGTCATCGCGTATTTCGCCGGCGGCCGGACGGTCACGGTGCAGCACGAGGGCTATGAGGAGCCGGTCCTCATTCCCGCCTGCCCAGAGCCCGCGGTGGAAGCAGCCATCGGCGATGCGGTTCGCCAGGGCATCCTTTGGCTGGTCAACGGCCCGGCGAGCTTTCAGGGGGAACCGGTGCCAGCCGGCGTGCTGACAGCAGGAGCGCAGCTTCGGGCACCGATGTCGCCGATAACCGTACACCAGCTGATGCAGGACGCTGTGCCGGACGCGTGGAGGGACGGCCAAACCACCGGCCTCGCACTCACGGTCGCCCTTGCCGCACCGAGCGGCCGGCCGATCCCGTGGTCCGTCATGCGCCGGGCGATCGATGACGCGCTCACGTCGCGGTGGCTCGAACTTGCGCCCGGAAGCGGCGCATGGCCTTGCGACATGGCGGGCGCCGCGGCGATCACTTTGAAGCCGCCCACTGGTGCCGAGGAACCGCCGCCCGGCGGGTATGCGGCACGGCCGCAAGGCGTCTACCACGCCGCCGCCGCGCTGGAGCCATCGGCGTTTCAGGACCTTGTGGAGGTTCTGCCCGACCTGATCAAGATCGCGGCCGGGGTGCCGCTGAAATTGAGCCTGTCGGTGACACTCGGCGATGGCCAGGAGATTGCGCCTGCGACGGTCGACTCAGTGAACGAACTGCTCGAACAGGTAAATGTGGAACTTCGGCTGACGTAGACCAGGTGAACATTGATAAGCCACCTCGCACAGTGAAGGAGCGCGATATCAGTTGCGCCCAAGCACGGCTTGGCGTTCGATCACCGCTTTCCCAATGCTCATGAAGACGCGCATGCCGGAGCGGGCGCCAGTGCTCTCGCAATAGGCCTTCAGCTGAGCACGATAATGGTCCACCTGGGTTGCGCTCGGCGCAATGTCACTTTTCCAGTCGATGATTGTCTCGACCTTGCCCGTTTTGTCATAGGCGAGAGCGTCCGCGACACCGGAGATCAGGGTCTCGCCGTCAGCCAACTTTTGAGCGGCATAGACCGTGCCCGTCACTGCGGGATCAGGAGGGCGGTTCGATAAGACGCCGGGTCCCTCGCTCGAAACCGGCGGCGCTTGGGACCGCCGCTGCCGATTGATCATCTTGTTCATGTGCGACCCGAGCCGGGGAACATTTGTTGGCGGGTGGAGTCTGATAGCTTGCAAGGTTACACGCGGCAAAGGGAGGACAGGGTGGCACGGACGATTGGAGGGCCGCTGATCTTCGCGGCGGTCGTGGCAACCGGTATTCTCGGTTTGGGCTGGGCCTCGAATCCCGCCAGCGCGCAGAACAAATTCCAGACCTACAGCACCGTGTACGCTGGGCGAGGACTGTACGCGATGCGGAACGTTCGGCCTGGTATGCCAGGGATCGGCACGATCTTGCGGGAGGGTGTTAAGGGATACAGCCGGAGCGGGTGGGAGATCGGGCGGATGATGTCGCGACGGCAGTACGGTACCGATCCTGGCCCGTGGCCAGGTCTGCGCCAGTCGATACACCCCGGACCGATCACGGTTTTCGGTCGCCGATACTGATCTGAAAGACTGCGCGGGGTCCGGTCGATCCAAATGGACCGGACCGGGGTCGGTTATCGGCGACGCCTTAGATACCGGCCGGTATCTCTGTGCATGTTATCGTAGGCTCAAAAATCAAGCTGATGCCCACAGTGCTACTGAAATCACTCAGACAGAGATCGGACCATGCCGGGGGCAATACGACAAGAGTTCATCATTGCCGGGTGCCTTCTTGCGGCCGTCGGATTTATCGCAGCGGTTATTGGATTTGATCAGGTCCAGGAAAGCCCGTTAGAGAGCGCGGTCAGCATGATCGAGAATCTGTCCGGCAGCCCGGCGCCGCCGAGTCTGCATCCCGCCAAGACCGGCGGATATATGGCGCTCATCGGCGGCCTGGTGTCGTTCGCGATAGGCATCGCACTGGTACTCAAAAGCAGAAGGTCCGAGCGGGTTGATGCGGCCGGCGGTTATGTCCCGCGATCTGGTAAGCCGTAGAGGATCGCCATGGCCGAAGCGCGAATCATTGTTCGCTACCTCAGCGGATCAAAAGCCAATCGGGTCGAGCAGTTCCCGCTCGATGCCTCTCCGCGGCTGACAATTGGCCGCGCCCCGTCGTCGACGATCCATTTCGATGCGATGAATGACACGGCGGTGAGTCGCAGGCACGCGCTGATCACCTTTACCCCTGGCGATCCTCCGACCTTCAAGCTGAGCGATCTGAACAGCGCGAACGGCACGCTGCGCAATGGCAGAGCGATTACCGGAGAGTCGGAATTACTCCCCGGCGACGAAATCGCGCTGGGCGCCGGCGGACCGAAATTTATTTTCGACATGGATCCGCGGCCGAGCGGTTTCGTTGATAATACCCGCTTTCTGGCGCGCACCGTGCTTCTGACGCCGTCGGCTGCACCGACAACAACCGACGCCAGCGCTGCACCGCCGGACGGATCGGCAAGGGAAGCAGACGCGCAGCCAAGCAAATTCGCCGCACATCCGCATGCTGCTGCGCCCAATCTTCAGATGGATGGCATCCTCGCATCCGGCATCGTCGTAGTTGCGATTTCTGTCATTTGCCTCATTTCGGGGTACCTATATATTAAGAATCACCCGTTCGGTATGTTCACCGGAGATCCAGCTTATTCGTTGGCTGGATGGGCGGTGGGCTTGGGGCTTATTTCA
>Ga0326597_10007549_pt1 | contig 14792 bp, 15 predicted proteins | sample RVTome_12_FD_203789 | JGI IMG/M metagenome (GOLD analysis project Ga0326597, IMG submission 203789) | Soil microbial communities from uranium-contaminated site in the Upper Colorado River Basin, Wyoming, United States - RVT100D185 | ecosystem: Environmental > Terrestrial > Soil > Contaminated >... | reverse complement strand
GACTCCCGCACGGGGGCCGCGATCTGGACGAAGGACGCCGCCGCCGACACCGGCATGAAGACGCCGACCTGGGGCTTCGCGGGCTCGCCGCTCGTGCTCGGCGGCCTCGCCATCGTGGCCGCTTCCGGCCGGCTCGTCGCCTACGACGCGGCGACCGGCGCCCGGCGCTGGCTGGGCCCACCGGCCGGCGGCGCCAGCTACAGCTCGCCGCACCTGGCCACGATCGGCGGCGTCGACCAGGTCCTGCTCCTGAGCGCCACCGGCCTCACCAGCGTGGATCCCCGCGACGGCAAGATGCTCTGGCACCACCCGTGGAAGGGCTACCCGATCGTGCAGCCGGCGATGACGCCGGAGGGCGACGTCCTCATCAGCGTGGAACAGGGCAGCGGTCTGCGCCGCATCTCCGTCGCCCGCGGCCCCACCGGATGGACGACCGCGGAGCGCTGGACGAGCAACGGCCTGAAGCCGTACTTCAACGACTTCGTCGTCCACGAGGGCCACGCCTACGGCATCGACGGCTGGCTCGTGGCCTGTGTCGACATCGCCACCGGCGAGCGCAAGTGGAAGGGCGGCCGGTACGGTGCGGGCCAGGTCATGCTTCTCGCCGACCAGGGCTTGCTGCTGGTCCTGGGCGAGCGCGGCGAGCTGGCGCTCGTGAAGGCGGCGCCCGACCAGTTCACGGAGGTGGCGAAGATGTCGTCGCCGGCGGTGGCGGGCAAGACCTGGAACCACCCGGTGCTGGTGGGCGACGTCCTGCTCGTCCGCAACAGCGAGGAGATGGCGGCGTTCCGGCTGCCCCGCGTGACCGCGGACGGAGGCTCGCCGTCGCGGGACCTGGTCGATTGACGCAGGAACGCGCGGTCATGGCAGCGGACATCCACGCCCGGGAAGACCATCTGGTGAACGAGTTCGTCGCGCGCATGGCCCACGCGGGGGAAGGGCCCGGGGCGCGCGCAGCGTATCGCGAGGGCTTCGTCCGGCTCCGATCGGAGCTGGAGATGTATCCGGCCTCCGTCAACCGCTCCTCGGCCGTCTTCGAGTCGGCGGCCCGGACGGCGAGAAGTCTCGCCGCCCCCTGCCTGCCACTGGGCATCGCGATGGCCATGCACTTCTACCCGCTCTGCGCCCTGCAGTGCATGCCCCTGCCACTGCTGAGCGTCGCGCGATTCCAGCGGGCGCTGCTGCTGCGCACGATCCGGAATCGCTCGCTGGTCCTGGCCAACGCCGGGAGCGAGCGCACCCGGGGGGCCGATCCCAGCGTCGTGGCGCGCCTGGACGCGGAAGGCGTCCGGATCGACGGAACGTTCGAATACGTTTCGCTCGCCACCGTCGCGGATGTCGTCCTCTTCAAGGCGCGCGTGGCGGACAGCGATTCCCTGGCTCTCTGCGCCGCCGACCTGCGCGGCGACTCGGTCCGTGTCGGCGAATGGAAGTTCTCCGGCAGCATGCGGCTTTCGGACACGTCGTCGGTTTTTTTCGCCGGACACCGGGTCCCGCACGGGCGCTACGTGCTGGTGGCGGGCGAGGAAGCCCTGCGCTGCACGTCGGACTACCAGAGGTGCTGGTTCCATCTGTTCCTCGCCGACGTGTATCTCGCCCGCCTCGAACGCCTGCATCACGCCTGGAGACTGCCCCGTTCGGCGGAAGAAATCGTGAGCCTCAACGAGCTCTCCCAGCTTCGCGCGTATTCCCTTCGGCTGCTCGACGACTTTTCTTCAGGCTCCGATATCGCGCCTTTGAAAAAGGCCACCAGCGCGATGAAGCTGCGCGTCTCGCTGATGGCGCAGTCGACGGTGGCGTCGTTGCGCGATCGGGAGGACCGAGCCTCCTCCGACACCGAGCAGCTTCGCGCGGACGCCGGTGAGCTCCGCTATATCAAGTCGCAGCCGACCGCCGACGCGATGATCCTGCGCAGCATCGGCATTCTTCCTGAGGCAACGATATGACCATCGCTCGTACCGACGAACGGGCTCCTCGAAAGCCGCTGCGGCTGTGGCCCGGGGTCATCGCCGTGATCCTGCTCTTGCTGGCGCGGTTCGGCGTGAAAGCCGTCATCCCCGGATTCAGGGGCTTTTCCCTCGGGATGATGTGGACATTCGGCGCCGCCGCGGTCGTGGTCCTGTGGTGGGTGTCCTTCAGCCGGGTGCGCTGGTCCGAGCGCCTTGGCACTCTCGTCCTGATGATCGCCGCGCTGTTCGGGACATGGCACCTCAGGCACGAGTCGATGGGGCCCCTGTGGCTCCTGGGCTACGCCGTCCCGGGAGTGTGCCTCGCTCTGGTCGCGGGGGCGGCAGCGGGCCGCCGCCTCACCGATGGACCGCGGCGCGCGACGATGGCGGCGAGCATCCTGCTCGCCTGCGGAGCGTGGGCTCTCGTCCGGACCGAAGGCATAAGCGGCGACCACGTCGCGGATTTCGAGTGGCGTTGGGCGAAGAGCCCCGAGGAACGGCTGCTGGCCCAGGCCGCACCCGAGCCGGCGCTTCGCCCGTCGGCCCCGGCTGTTGTGCCCTCGGCTCCGGCCGCGCCGGAGGCTCCGCGGGAGACGGTCGCGACGCCGACCCGCGAACAGCCAGCCGCACTTCCCGCGGTGTCGGCCGTCGCGAAGACGGCGCGCGACTGGCCCGGCTTTCGCGGCCCCAAGCGCGACGGCGTCGTTCACGGCGTGCGAATCGCCACCGACTGGGCGGCATCGCCGCCGGTCGAGCTGTGGCGCCGGTCGATCGGACCGGGCTGGTCGTCCTTCGCGGTCGATGGCAACCTCGTCTACACGCAGGAGCAGCGCGGTGACGACGAGGTCGTCGCCAGCTACGACGCGGCCACCGGTGCGCAGGTGTGGCTGCATCGCGATCCGGTCCGGTTCTTCGAATCGAATGCGGGCGCCGGCCCGCGCGGGACGCCGACCCTCAGCAACGGCCGTGTCTACACTTTCGGCGCCACCGGAATCCTGAACGCCCTCGACGCCGGCACCGGCGCCGTCGTGTGGTCGCGCGACGCGGCGTCCGACACCGAGGGGAGCCCATCCATGTCCGGCGAGAAGACGAAGGTCCCGGACTGGGGCTTCTCGAGCTCGCCGCTGGTGGTGGGCGACGTGGTCGTCGTCGCGGTGGGCGGCCAGCTGGTCGCCTACGACCTCGCCACCGGCAAGCCGCGCTGGTCCGGCCCGGCCGGCGGCGCGAGCTACAGCTCGCCGCACCTGGTGACCATCGACGGCATCTCGCAGGTCCTGCTGATGAGCGGATCGGGCCTGACCAGCGTCGCGCCCGCCGACGGCCGGCGGCTCTGGGAGCACCCGTGGCCGGGAGGCTTCCCGCTCATACAGCCCGCCCTGACCGCGGACGGCGACATCCTGATCACCGCCGGCGGAGCAAGCGGCATCCGCCGGATCGCGGTCGCGCACGGCCCCGGCGGCTGGAACGCCGAAAAGCGCTGGGGCACGGCCGGGCTGAAGCCCTACTTCAACGACTTCGTGGTCCATGAGGGCCATGCCTACGGCTTCGACGGCCGGATCCTCGCCTCCATCGACGTCGCGGACGGCGAGCGCAAGTGGAAGGGCGGACGCTACGGCAACGGCCAGCTCGTCCTCTTGCCCGACCAGGACGTGTTGCTGGTGCTGTCGGAGGAAGGAGATCTGGCCCTGGTCGGGGCGGCCCCCGATCAGTTCACGGAGCTCGCGCGGTTCAAGGCGATCGAAGGCAAGACCTGGAACCACCCGGTGCTGGCCGGAGACATCCTTCTCGTTCGCAACGGCGCCGAGATGGCGGCGTTCCGGCTGCCCCTGGCGGGCAGCTGACGGCGTTCGCTACACAAGCCGCAACGGACGTGCACGTGCACGGCAACGAGCACGTGACGTCAAGCGCCCAGAGCGCCAGTGTGAGCTCCGCTCGGATAAATGCCCTATCCTTCGCGGGATCCTAAGTGTCGGGCGGACCAGAGCGAGATCGCCCGAATCGGCTTGTCTGGGGTGGACACAACGAGGAAGTAGGAGGTTGTCATGCTTGGAAGCGCACCTCTCATGGCGATGGTGCCAGTCGTGGACATGGGTCGAGCACGAGGCTTCTACGAGGGTAAACTCGGACTCACGCTCACGGGTTCGAACGCACAAGGCAATTTCATGTACGCCTGCGGCGGCACGACGGTCGCGCTCTACTCGCGAGAGAGCCCGACGAAGGCGGACCACACGATTCTCAGCTGGGAGGTCAAGGACATCAGCACCGTGGTCCGCAAGTTAAGAGAGCGCGGCGTTGTCTTCCAGGACTACGACCTGCCCAACTTCAAGACGGTTGACAAGGTCTGTGTTCTTGGCGCGGAGAAGGCAGCCTGGTTCAACGATACCGAGGGCAACATCCTCTGCATTCATGAGGATCTCCCAGCCCCTACTCGCTGAGGTGAGGCGTGGTACTGCGAGCCGGTGTACTAGCGACGGCCTGCCTGTTTTGTCTCCCGAGGCTCGCTGCCACGCAGGCGCCGCCGGCCCAGTTCGCCGATCGGACGAAGGTTGTTGCCGCGGCTGAGCAAGTCATGCAGAAGGCACGGTACTGTGCGTTGGTCACAATCGGACGGGATGGGCATCCGCAGGCGAGAGTCGTGGATCCGTTGCCTCCTGAGCGCGACATGACGGTATGGATCGCGACGAATCCCATCACGCGCAAGGTCGAACAGATCCGAACGGACCCGCGGGTGACCCTCTTCTACTTTGACCCTTCCGGCCCCGGCTACGTGACGCTGCTGGCCAAGGCCGAGCTCGTGAGCGATTCAGCCGAGAAGGCAAGGCACTGGAAGGAAGACTGGGCGCCCTTCTACGCCGACAAGCATCGAGGCAAGGACTTCATCCTCATCCGGTGCAAGCCGATTCGGCTCGAGCTGGTCAGCTACGGTCATGGACTCGTGGGCGATCCAAGTACCTGGCGGCCGATCACCATCGAGTTTCCATAGGCGGGCGAAGTCGCCGATCAGCCCTGCTTCGCGTCCGGGTCCTGGGCGAGGATCTTCCGCCGCAGGTCCTCGCCGATCGGGATCGAGCGCAGGGTGTTGTAGTCGTAGTGGACGAGCACCTTGCGCGCTTCCGCCACCAGGCGGCCGGTCGTGCGCTCGTGCATGTCCTGCTCCAGGACGAACGAAGTCCGCCCGATGGACGAGCACCCCACGCCGACCTCGATCGACTCCGGGGCCACCAGGGGGGAGCGGAAGTCGACCTCGGCGCGGGCGAGGATCATGTCCATTTCCTTCAGGTCGGTGCGGCCGGTGACGTGCATCCAGTACGCCATCCGCGCGGCCTCGAAGTAGGTCAGGTAGACGGCGTTGTTGACGTGGCCCATGGAGTCCATGTCCGCGAACCGCACGTCCATCGTCCGCGTGAAGCGGAAACGGGAAGGCATCGGCTAGCAACGCTCCTTCTCGGCGGCGATGAGCTCGTCCTGCACCTGGGTCGCCCACTGGGCGAGGACGGCGTCGGGCGCGCGCTCCAGCCCTTCCTCGGCCATCGCGATGGCCTCGCGAAAGAGGCGCTTCTCGCGCAGGCACCACACCATGGTGAGGTAGACCGCGGCGGCGTGGACGGCGTTGTCTCCTTCGTCGAGCAGCGCCCGCGCCGCCTCCGCGCGGTCCAGCGCCTCGTCGTCGCGGCCGAGGCCATGAAGGCACCGGGCCAGCGCGTTCTGGGCTTCGGACGATCGCGGCCACAGCGCGGCCGCGTGGCGGATCAAGGCCAGAGACTCCTCGAACTCCCGGTCCTCGCCGAGCAGCCAGGCCTTGAGCAAGAGAGCGCCCAGATGTCGCGGGTCCTCGGCGAGGATCGCCTCGATCAGCTCCGAGGCCTCCTCGTCGCGCCCCATGCCCGCCATCGTGCGCGCCCGTGCGAACGCTTCGACGATATCCGACGGGCTCATCGCGGGACGCGCACGCGCGGATAGAACCGCCGCACGTAGTCGCGCAGCGCCGCCCGGGTGCTCTCGAAGGCCAGGTCGGACCAGGGAAGGCTCTCGGGGGGAAAGACCTGCACCTCGTCGCATTCGTCGCACGCGAACAGGTCGCCGCTGATGACCTCGGCGGCGTAGACGATGACCACGACCTGGCTCCCCGGGAACGAGTACACGTCGAGGATCCCGGTGAGGCTGACCTTGAGGTTGACCTCCTCCATCGTCTCGCGCACCGCCGCCGCGGCCACGGACTCACCCCGGTCGACGAACCCGCCGGGGAATACCCACTTCCCCGCCGCCGGCTCGATCGACCGGCGGAGGAGGACGATCCCGCCGTCCAGCATGCAGATGGTGCAGGCCGCCACCTTGGGATCCAGGTAGAAGACGAACCCGCAGGCCGCGCACACCAGCCGCGAGGGCTCGCCGTCCTTCAGGGCGCGGAGCTGCAGCGTGCCCCCGCAGCGCGGGCAGTAGCGGAAGTCCTCGTTTCCCGCCGTCATCGCCGACGATTATAGTCGTCGGACGTTCATGCTGATCATCGCGCGGTACCACGAGATCGCGCTCAAGGGCCGCAATCGGCCGTTCTTCGTGGACAAGCTCGCTCGGAACCTCCGGCGCGCCACCAGCGACCTCGGGGGCAAGGTGCAGGTCCTGGCCGGCCGCGTCGGGGTCGACGTGCCGGACGCAACACCCTGGGAGACGACCCGGGAGCGCATTTCCACCGTGTTCGGCATCGCCAACTTCTCCCGCACCCACGCCGTCCCCCTCGACCTTCCCGCGCTCGAGCAGGCGGTGGTCGCCTCGCTGGCGGAGCGACCCTTCACGTCGTTCCGGATCACCACCCGCCGGTCGTACAAGGCCTTCCCGATGAACTCGGGCGCCATCGACCGCGCGCTGGGCGCGGCCGTGCAGAAGGCCACCGGGGTGCGCGTCAGCCTCGAGGACCCGGACGTCACCGTGTTCGTCGAGGTGCTCCGCGACCGCATCCTCTATTCGTTCGAGCGCTGCCCCGGCGCCGGGGGCTTCCCGGTCGGCTCCTCGGGGCGGGTGATGGCGCTGCTGTCGGGCGGCATCGACTCCCCGGTCGCGGTCTGGCGCCTGATGAAGCGCGGGTGCATCGTGATCCCCGTGCACTTCCACGCGTTTCCCCTGCAGGACCACACCACCATCGACAAGGTGACGGAGCTGGCGCGCATCCTCACCCGGTACCAGTTCAAGACCCGGCTCCTGCTCGTCCCCTTCGGCGCGGCGCAGCAGACCATCGTGGCCTCCTGCCCGGCGCCGTTGCGGGTGGTGCTCTACCGCCGGTTCATGGTGCGCATCGCGGAGGCCCTGGCCGAGCGCAACCGCGCCAAGGCGCTGGTCACGGGCGAGAGCCTGGGCCAGGTCGCGTCGCAGACCCTCGACAACGTCGCCGCCATCGACGAGGCCGCCCGCATGCCGATCCTGCGCCCGCTGATCGGGATGGACAAGGACGAGATCACGCGGGAGGCCCGGCGCATCGGCACCTTCGAGGTCAGCACGCTGCCCGACCAGGACTGCTGCCAGCTCTTCGTCCCCAGGAGCCCGGCCACCGCCGCCACCGTGGACGAGCTGCTCGCCGCCGAGTCGGCCCTCGACGTGGCCGGCCTGGTCGAGGCGGCGGTCGCGGAGACCCGCGCGGAGACCTTCACCTTCCCTCGTATAATCGAGGCATCGTGACGCAGCAGCCCGACGCGCGGCGCCAGTTCACCGACATCATGGCCGGCCCCGACGATCAGGTGGACCTCGCGCAGGCCGCTCTCCTCATGGCCTGCGAGGAGTATCCCGACCTCGACGTCCCCCGGTACCTGCGGCGGGTGGACGGCCTCGCACGCGCGGTGGTCGAGCGCCTCGACGACGATCGCGGGCCGCTCTCGGCCGTGCGCGCGCTGAACGGCCTCCTCTTCGACGAGGAGGGTTTCCGGGGCAACCTCGAGGATTACTACGATCCGCGGAACAGCTTCCTGAACGACGTGCTGGACCGGCGGACCGGCATCCCCATCACCCTGTCGACGCTCTACATCGAGGTCGGACGGCGCGCGGGGCTGCCCGTGGAGGGCGTGGGCCTGCCGGGCCATTTCGTGGTCCGCGTGAGCGGCACCCTGGTGGATCCCTTCCACGGCGGCGCCGTGCTCTCGGAGCAGGACTGCCAGAAGCGCCTGGACCGCATCTACGGCGGGCGCCTCCGGTTGGACGAGACGATGCTGGCCGCCTGCGAGCGCAAGGCGATCCTCGCCCGCACCCTGCTCAACCTGAAAGCGATCTACACCAAGGCCGGGGACTTCATCCGCGCGCTGAACGCCGTCGAGCTGCTCTTGCGCGTCGATCCCGGAGCGTTGGAGGAGATGCGGGACCGGGGGATGCTGCACGCGGCCCTCGACTGCTACGCGCTCGCCGCCGGCGAGCTCGAAGAGTACCTGGAGAAGGCGGGTCATGCCACGGGCAACGAGCTGGTGCGTCAGCAAGCCGCCGAGCTGCGCGCCCGCGCCGCCCGCGTCAATTAGGAGGTGAGCGCATGAGCACGGCTACGGTCAAGGAGATCAGCGGCGGCGGGATCAAGGCCATCACCGACGTGCTGGGCGCCGACGCCCGGGCCCTGCTGGAACACCGCTGCGAGGGGATCTCCAGGGACACGCTGCACCTGCCCGGCCCCGACTTCGTGGACCGCGTCCACGCCGCCTCCGACCGCCCGGTGCCCGTGCTGCGCAGCCTGCAGCAGCTCCTCGACGGCGGGCGGCTGGGCAAGACCGGCTACGTCTCGATCCTGCCCGTCGACCAGGGGATCGAGCACTCCGCGGGCGCGTCCTTCGCGAAGAACCCGCTGTACTTCGATCCCGAGAACATCGTGAAGCTCGCGCTCGAAGGTGGGTGCAACGCAGTCGCCTCCACGCTGGGCGTGCTGGGGGCGGTCGCGCGGCGGTACGCGCACCGCATCCCCTTCATCATGAAGATCAACCACAACGAGTTCATCAGCTACCCCAACCGCTACGACCAGATCCTGTTCGCCCGCGTCGAGCAGGCGGCGGACATGGGCGCGGCCGCCGTCGGGGCCACGATCTACTTCGGGTCGGAGGAATCGGACCGGCAGATCGGCGAGGTGGGCGAGGCCTTCCAGCACGCCCACGAGATGGGGATGGCCACCATCCTCTGGTGCTACCTGCGCAACCCGGGGTTCAAGACGAAAGAGAAGGACTACCACCTCGCGGCCGACCTCACCGGGCAGGCGAACCACCTGGGGGTCACGCTGCAGGCGGACATCATCAAGCAGAAGATGCCAGAGAACAACGGCGGCTACACCGCGCTCAATTTCGGCAAGACCGACAAGCGCGTGTACTCCGACCTGGCGCGGGACAATCCCATCGACCTCACCCGGTACCAGGTCGCCAACTGCTACATGGGCCGCTCCGGGCTCATCAACTCCGGGGGCGCCTCGGGCGAAAACGACTTCGTGGACGCGGTGCGCACCGCGGTCATCAACAAGCGCGCGGGCGGGATGGGCCTCATCTCCGGGCGCAAGGCCTTCCAGCGGCCGATGGCCGAAGGCGTCAAGCTCCTGAACGCCATCCAGGACGTGTACCTGTGCAAGGAAGTGACGATCGCGTAGTGCCGGGCGCGGTAACGGCCGCTAGCGCGACGGATCGAGCTCGAACGTTCCGATCTCGGTGCGCCCCTCAGGGTCGGACGTCAGCTTGCCGGTGATCCGGGAGCCGTCCCACCGGCCGCGATAGAACCGGGTGCCTGAGCCCACCCTCACCTCGAACCGCACCGCGCCCTTCTGCGGCTGCTGGACCAGGAGCACCGGCACCGACATGCTGAGCGCCCGCTCGTAGGTGAGGGTTCCGGATCCGCCCCTGAAGACGATGGTGATCGGCTTGTGGACGCCGCTTTCGGTCTCGCGGCCCCGCCATGATCCGTCGAGCTTCAGCGGGGGCACGGATTCGGCGGCTGCCGGCACAGCGCCGTCCGGCCGCGCCACGGGGGCACTGACCGTGGCCGGCACGCGCAGGGCGACGGCGCGGAGGGCCTCGCGCATCGGCCCCCTGGCCTCCGCCACCAACGCGCTCGGCACGCCCGCCCCCACGGTACGCCGAGCGGCGTCGTGCAGGTCGGCGAGGACCTTCCCTTCCGGGGCGAGGGCCTGCGCGTACTCGGGCTTCTCGCCGCGCAGCAGGAGCAGCACGAGGTCGCGCGCCACCGCCTCCCACCACGTGGCCAGCCGCGCCACGGTCACCGGCCCGCCCTTCGTCCGGCTCCGCGTCCAGTCTTCGTTGTAGGCCTCGGCATCGGCGCCGGCCACGTCGAGGAGGACCGTGTCGCGGGTCACCAGGTACACCACGGGCGTGGGCTCGTAGCGCGCGCGGATTTCCGCCGTGCGCGTGGACCGGAGCACCTGCGCCGCGTCGTTGAAGCGCTGCTGCGCCTCGTACGCGCGCTCCGCGGCCGACTTGCCCTGCGCCGAGGTCAGGATGAAGGCGGGACCGAGCCCCGTGGCCAACGCTGCGTGCTCGTGGCCCGGCACGTCCTCGAACGGCTCGGCCACGAAACGGAAGCCGACGGGCTCCGCGAGGGCGATGATCGACAGCCCGGCCTGGCCGATCTGCGTCGAGCCGGGAACGGTGATCGCGACGCCTTCCTCCCCCGCGATCGCGCGAGGCACTACGAACTCGAGGCCGCGGGGGCCGGCGCTGACCACGAGGGCGGGCACGCCGCCCACCGTCACCCGGTTGGCCACCGGCTGGGCATTGAAGCCGCGGCCCGCCACGGTGACGAGGTCGCCGGGGGACGCCGACCGCGGCTCGATCCCGGTTAACAGCGGGACCTTCCCGACGACGAACGTGAGCGCGTTCGATGGATCGGCCCCCACAGCGACGACCGACACCTCCGTGCCGGGCGCCCCCGGCAGCGCGGGAACCGTCACGGTCAGGGATACCGGGGACGCGTCCACCACCTGCGCCTCGAAATCGCCGAAGCGGACCTTCACGCCGGCGCCCAGGGACGTGCCGGACAGCACGACGTTTTCGCCGGGCATGGCCACGTCCGGAGCGAGCGACTTCAGGCGCGGCGCCTGGTAGACCGCCACGCTGGCCGGCTTCGACTCGCGCCCGCCCGCGGTCACCACGATGGGGACGGAGGTGTCGCGCCCGGGCGTCATCGGCAGCTCCGGAACCTCGATCTCCAACCGGTCCCCGGTCGTCCGCAAGACGCGAGCGGAGCGGCCACCGATGGAAGCCGACGTCGCGCCCGCGGTCTCGCCGAGGTCGGCACCGGTCAGCGTGAGCGTGTTCCCGGCGGTCACGCGAGCGGGGCTGACGGCGTCGATGCGCGGCGTCCGGGAACCGGTCCACGCGAAATACCCGCCGGCGAGGGCCGCCAACACGACGACGGCGGCCGCCACCGGCAGCAGTGGTCCGCGGCCGGTCCGCACCGGAGCGCGCGATGCGCGCGGCGCCGGACGCACAGGCGCCGCCGCGGGCACTGCGTCGGAATCTGGTGACGACGTTCCCCTCGCCCAGTCCATGACGCCTTCGGTCGGTCCGGGCCGAGGCGAGGCTCCGGATTTGCGGGCCGCGGCGGGCGGCCGCGTGTCGTCGATGATCGCGCGCGGCGGCGGCGCGGTCTTTGGTGGCGCTCCCGTCGGTTGCCGCGGCGCCGCCGGAGGCACAGGCGCATGGTCAACGACCATAGGCGTCGGAGCCGCCGGCGCCGTGGCACTCATAGCCGGAGCCCTCGGCGGCGCTGACACCTCCGGTCGCGGGGCGGGGGCGCCGAGGCCGATGGGCGCCTCGAAGGCGCGGGGGCCGGCCGCCGCCGTAGGCGTCGGAGGCATAGCCGTCGGAGCCGCCGTAGGTGGTGGAGGCGTAGCCGTCGGAGCCGCCGCCGGCGGCGGGGGCGGCGCTGCGTCCGGTGCGGGTTCATCGACGAGAAATTCGATGTCGTCCGGAGGCGGCGGCGACGCCGCCATGGGCGCCGGGGCCGCCGTAGGCGTCGGCGCCTCGAGCGTGTCGTACTCGCCCCACGCGGGATCCATCACGAAGTCTTCGGGCGCCTCGACCGGGGGTGCAGGCGAAGCGTCAAAGGCCGGCGCCGTGGTAACCATAGGCGTCGGAGCCGCCACGGGTGCAGGCGCCTCGTCGGCGGCCATAGGCGTCGGCGCCGCCGGGGGCGGCTCTTCGAACACGGCAGGGGCCCGAGCCGCCTCGTCCAAAGGGAACATGTCGATCAGCGAGGCGGCGTCTTCGACCATCGGCGTCGGCGCCGCAGGATCGGGAGCCGTGGTGACGATCTCCGGCGCCTCCATGAAGGCCGGGAGAGGCGGCGCTTCGTCGGCGACGAAGCTGGCCGGCGGCTCGTCGGCGGCCATAGGCTTCGGAGCCGCGCGCTCGCTGAATCCGGCGTCCGGAACCGGAGCGCCCAGGATGCTGTCCTCCGGCAGGCGGCATTGGATCATCACGCTGTCGGCGTCGCCGGGGGCGCCCAGCCACAACACGTCGCCGTCATGAAGGGGGGCCTGGTCCACGACGCGCTCGTCGTTGACGTACAGGCCCTGCGGGCTGCGCGTGTCGTAAACCGTGATGCCGCCGAGGTCGCGCCAGACCCGCGCGTGGATGGGGCTCACCCCGGGCAGGTCGAGGCTCAGCCTACAGTCGGGATCGGAGCCGACGAGGATCTCGTCCACCGCATCGTCGATGACGAGCCGGGTGCCCGCCATCGGACCGCCCATAACCGTCAAGCTTGCGCCTTCGGCCAACTCGTTCCCTCGGTTGCGGTGGAGTCCGCGATTCTAGCCCGGATCCGCGCGCGGCGCACCCGCGGGCCGGCGGCGGCGCCTCCCATATAATCGCGGCCTGCCGACACAGACGAAGAAGGTGTTCTCGTTCGTAGAGGCGTCGGGCCTGCTGCCCGAGGTGCGGCAGGCCACCGACGAGGCGTATCGGCGCGTCGAGCGCCTCGCCGCGTCCGGCGCAAGCACCGCCCAGGCGGAGGCGGACGCGATCGTCCAGGCGTGGGCCCGGGGCCTGCTCGCCCGCGGCCTCGAGATCAAGGGGCTGTGGCTCGTGGATTTCGACAACGGTTCCGGCTACTACTGCTGGCGCTACCCCGAGGAGCGGCTCGAGTTCTACCATTCCTACGAGGAAGGCTTCGGAGGGCGGATGCGCATCCAATGACGGATCTGATCCAGTTCGCGTTCATCGTCGTGCTGCCCCTGATCATCGTGGGCGGAGCCCTGGCCTCGCTGTTCGCCATCGGCGCGTTATTCGAAGCCCTCGAGGACCCTCAGGGGCTGCGCGCGCGCATCGAGGGCGCCTTCCGCCCCTCCACGCGCCCGGCGCGGACGCCCGGGCCCGGGCACTACTACCGCCCGCATTGGCTGGGCGGGGGCAAGCCGGCGGACTAGAAGTCGGCGAGCAGGGGTCGATCGCCTACCTGGAGATCCTCCGACGGAGCCTGCGCCATGGGGAGGGCGCCTGCTCGTCGACGATGCCATGGGGCCGCTGTGGATCAGCGACGAGCCTTCCCTCTTCTTCGGGCCCTTTCCGACCGTGTTCGCCTCCGCCTATGCCGCCGCCGCCCTGCTGACCGAGAAGCTTCGGGATGGCGATCCGCTGGCGATCGCTGCCATGCGCAACGCGATGAGCCGCGGCGAGAGCGACTACTCCCACGACCTGCTCTTGGCGGCCGGTGTGGATTTGACCGCAGCCGCCCCGTACCAAGCCCTGATTCGTCGCCTGGACCGCAAGACGGCGGATCTCGAGAAGGAACTGGCTGCGCGGTAGGCGAGAACCCGCGAGCATCAGGCGAGGAAGATCAGCGTCATCGCCTGGGGGGATCGAAAGTCCAGACCGCCTTGCGTGTTCCGCCGGAATCAGAGGTCTTTTCGGAGAACGCGAGATATGGTGTCGGTTCCTTGGGCCTGATTCGCGTGGTGATGTCGAGTCCGCGCGCTCCCCGGCTTCCGGCGATGGAACCGTGAATGTAGTCGCGGTCCAGATTCACCAGGTTCACCGCTCCGGGCGTCAACCACTGTTCTCGTGTCCTCCGAGCCTTGAACGATGCGTCCGCGACGTACCTCCGCTCACCGACAATCTCGTAGTTCTCGACTCGAGCCTCGCCTTCAAGTCCGAGTGTGACCACGTTCCCATAGGTGTGGGCATGCAGGCGGATCGCGGTGTTCGGGTTCATCTTCCAGTGAAGGACGGTGAAGGGGTCGCCTCCGGGATTGAATCCGATGAACGTTCCCGGACCGGTCCCCTGTCCACTGTCCCCCATCTCTGGCACCGGAACGTCGGACACACGCACCGCAAACGACGCCAGCGTGAGCAGGTAACGATCCTGACCGACCAGTGAGGTGTCCGACAGAAGCTCCTTGGCGATCGGCGCCGCAAGCGCCAGGAATTCACGAAACGTCAGCTCGGAGTGTTGAATCTCCTCCGCATTGGATTGAGCGATGCCCGTCAACGACGTTCCCGCAAGCGCCGCCGCGAACGTTTTCGCGAACGATCGCCGTGCAACGACGACACCAGGCGCCGTTTCGCATTCTTCGCCAGTCTCCAGGGTTTCTTCGTCTTCCATGGAACGGCCTCCGCCCGATCGCCCCCGCCCCCCTCTGCGCGCGGATGATACATCGAGGGTACAGACCGCGTCGGTCGCGACCGTCACCGCGGTGATCCCCCCCGCGATCAGGGTTTCGGCGAGGCCGGGGGGACGCTCTACTTCTCCAACCGGCGGCGGGCCATGGGATTTCGAGGCTCGAGGGCCGCCGCCTTCTCGTACTCGGCGCGCGCCTTGTCGCGCTGGCCGAGCCCGAGCCAGGCCTCGCCCATCAGATAGCGCGTCCACGCGGCGTCGGGGTTGAAC
>Ga0326597_10007548_pt1 | contig 14792 bp, 12 predicted proteins | sample RVTome_12_FD_203789 | JGI IMG/M metagenome (GOLD analysis project Ga0326597, IMG submission 203789) | Soil microbial communities from uranium-contaminated site in the Upper Colorado River Basin, Wyoming, United States - RVT100D185 | ecosystem: Environmental > Terrestrial > Soil > Contaminated >... | reverse complement strand
AGGGCCTTCGTCACGAGGCCCGGAACCGCGTTCTGCTCCTGCAGGACGACCGGCACGCCGGTGAGCGCGGCTGCGATGCCGGCGGGCGCGCTCGCATAACCTCCCGTCACCACGACGACCTCCGGACGCAGCTCCGCGAAAAGGCGGACCGAGCGTGCGATGGAGGCCACGAAGCCACCGATGCCCGAGAGGCTTCGGAGCGGATTGGAGCGATCGATGCCCCGCACCGGAAGGAGGATGTGCCACTCGCCCCGTTCGGTGAGGATCCGTCCCTCGATGCCCCGTCGCGAACCCATGAACAGGACCCGAACGTCCGGGCGCCTCGCCCGCAGCGCATCCGCCACGGCGAGCGCCGGGTAGAGGTGGCCGCCGGTGCCCCCCCCGGAGAACACGACCACGGGGCCCTCATGCACGGGCTCTCCCACGCGTGGCTCGCGGCCTGGGCGCCTGACCTCTGCCCGAAGCCCGGGCCACCGACATCAGGATGCCGAGCGAGGCGCATACGACGAGCAGATTGGAGCGTCCATAGGAAACGAGCGGAAGGGACAGCCCCGTGGCAGGCACGAGCGCGAGGCCGACCGCCATGTGCAGGAGCGCCTGCAGGGCGATGAGGCTGGTGACCCCGACGGCGAGCAGCTCACCGAACAGGTCCGGCGCCCGTCCCGCGACCCTGAAGCCGACGAGCACGATGCTCGCGTAGAGCGCCACCAGGGTGAGTACCCCGAGGAGTCCCCACTCCTCGCCCACCATGGCGAAGATGAAGTCGTTGTGGGCCTCCGGCAGGAATCCGAACTTCTGCCGCCCCTCGCCGATGCCGACGCCGGACAGCCCGCCGGAGCCGAGCGCGACGAGGGATTGTCTCACCTGGAAGCCGGCGCCGGTCGGATCCGTGGTCGGATCGAAGAACGAAGCGAGCCGATCCGCACGAAAGCCGACCGCGAACTGCTGAAGGGCCACGGGGGCCGCGAAGAGCGCCAGGAAGGCGAAGTGCGCGATGCGCCCGCCGGCACAAAACACGACGAGGCCCCCGAGGAGCGCGACCAGGAACGCCGTCGAAAGGTCGGGCTCGATCACGATCAGGCCCACCAACGCGGTCCACACGACGAGGAACGGTAGCATGCCTCGAGACATCGAGCGGAAGAGCGGCGCCTTCTTGACGGCCATCGCAGCTGTCCAGACCACCACCGCGATCTTGGCGAACTCGGACGGCTGGATCGTGACGCCGACATCGAGCCATCTCCGCGCCCCGTTGATCTCCGGGGCGATGGCTTGGGTCCACGGGAGGACGACCAACAGGAGGCCGACGAGCGTCAGGCCGAGGAGCGGCCATGCGAGACGAGTCCAGACCCTGTAGGGGAGCCACGCGCACACGAGCAGGGCCACGAGGCCGACGGCCGCGCCCGCAGCCTGGCGGAGCACGTAGTACGTGTCCGGAAGGTCCTGGCGCATGGCCAGGACGGACGATGCGCTGTAGAGCACGACGAGCCCGCCCGAGAGGAGGAGCACCGTCGCGGTGAGCAGCACGGCCGACTCCCACCCGCTGCCGAGCCCGGAATCGGGCAGCCGTACGCGGCGCGCGGGGGCGACGTCCAACGGCCGGGCGCTCATGCGATCTCCTTCGCCTGCTCGACGAAGATCCGGCCCCGATGCTCGTAGTTGTCGAACATGTCGAAGCTCGAGCAAGCCGGGGACAGCAGCACGACGTCGCCGGGCCGCGCGACCGCGGCGGCCCGCTCGAGGACCGCGCGGAAGTCGTCACCCATGCGCTCCACGCCATCGACGGAGCCCAACTCTTCCGCGATACGGGCGCCGGCCGCTCCGAACGTGATCACGGCCCGCGCGCGATTCGCCAATGCGGGCGCGAGCAGATCGAACGGCTCGCCCTTGTCCTTGCCCCCGAGCAGCGCCACGACCGGCCGGTCCAGGCTCTCCAGGGCGCTCGAGGTGGCCGCCACGTTCGTCGCCTTCGAGTCGTTGACCCAAAGCACGCCGTGTCGCTCGACGACGGGCTCCATGCGGTGCGGGAGCGCGCGGGCCGTCCGGAGACCGGCGACGATGCCGTCCATGCTCGCTCCGGCGAGTCGCGCGACGAGCGCCGCGGTAAGGGCGTTCAGCACGTTGTGCCGCCCCAGCAGCGGAAGCTCGGCCTCGGGGAGGAGTTGTTCGTCCCTGTCTGCCACCCTAAGCGTGAGTACTCCGTCCCGCACGAAGGCGTGCGTGCCGGCCTCACCCGACCCTCCGAATCGGTACCGTGTCCCTGGCGCATCCCCCGCGAGCGCCTCGACGGCGGAGTCCCCGTACGGCAGGATCCACACGCTCTCCCGACCGGCGTTCGCGAAGAGGCGCGCCTTGTCCGCATAGTAGGCTGCGACGGACTCGTACCGGTCGAGATGGTCGGGGGACAGATTGGTCACCACCCCGATGTTCGCGCGGAACCGGTCGATCCCGGCGAGTTGGAACGAGCTCATCTCGAGCACGTACCACGCGGGCTCGTGCTCGAGCAAAGCGAGCTCGGATGCCGCGGGCGCCAGCCCGCCTCCCACGTTGCCACCGGCCGCGGCGTGCAATCCCGCCGCTTCAAGGAGATGCGCCACCAGGAGCGTGGTGGTGGTCTTCCCGTTCGTGCCGGTGACGGCGATCAGTGGACCCTTGTAGAACCGAACGGCGAGCTCCGGCTCACTGATCCAACGGATGCCCCGATGCGCGAGATCTCGGAGCACCGGAGCGTCGGGCGGGATTCCGGGACTGACCACGACGATGCCGGCGCCCGCCAGACGGTCGAGGTCGTGTCTTCCGAGCTCCACTCGCGCCCCTGCGGCTTCGAGGTGGGCTCCACGAGCTGTAGTTGAGGGATCAGTGCGCAGATCCGAGACATAAACGTCTCCTCCCTTGGCGAGGGCCAGTCGGGCGGCGGACGCGCCGCTCGCTCCGAGGCCGATGACGGCCACGCTCGTTCCGGCGAGATCATCCGCCGCGGCGTCGTGGTCCAGTGTGTGCATCATATCCGCCTACCTGATCTTCAGGGTGCTGATGGCGACCATCGCGCACATCAGACCGAGGATCCAGAAGCGGACGACGACCTTCGTCTCGGGCCAGCCGAGCTTCTCGAAGTGGTGATGGATGGGGGCCATCCTGAAGATCCGACGGCCCTCTCCGAACCTGTGCTTGGTGTACTTGAAGTATCCGGTCTGCAGGATCACCGAGACGGTTTCCAGCACGAACACCCCACCCACGATCACGAGGAGGAACTCCGCCTTGAGCAGGATGGCCATCGCGCCGATCGCCCCGCCCAGAGCGAGGGATCCGGTGTCGCCCATGAAGACCTCGGCGGGGTGCGCGTTGAACCAGAGGAACCCGATGGCCGCGCCGGCGAGCGCCACCGCGAAGATGCCCAGCTCGCCGGCGCCCGGGAGGTAGAAGAAGCCCAGGTAGGCCGAGGTATCCACGCGACCCGCGATGTAGGCGAAGATCCCGAACGTCGCGGCCGCGATCCCCGTAAGCCCCGCGGCCAGGCCGTCGAGGCCGTCCGTGAGGTTCACCGCGTTCGATGACCCCGAAACCACCGCTCCGGTGAACAGCACGAACACGGGCGCGGCGAACGCGGCGGCCACGTCCGAGAAGAAGGGCACCGTCGTCCAGGTGGTCGGATGCTGTGAGAGCGGATTCCAGAGCAGGAAGGCCCCGAGTCCCAGCCCGAACGTCCACTGGCCGACCATCTTGTAACGTCCCACGAGCCCCCGTGTCTTCCCCTGCACGACCTTCAGGTAGTCGTCCAGGAATCCGATGGCGCCCATCCACAGGAGGGACACCAGCGCCACGATCACGTAGAGGTTGGTCAGGTTGGCCCACAGGAGCGTGGACGTCGTCGCCGCCGCGATGATGATCAGCCCGCCCATGGTCGGCGTGCCGGTTTTCACCAGATGCGAGGCGGGCCCCGCGTCCCGAACGATCTGGCCGACCTTCGCGCGCTGCAGGCGCCGGATCACGATCGGGCCGAGCCAGAACGCGACCAGCAGGGAGGTCACCATGGCGCCCGCGGCGCGGAACGTGATGTAGACGAACACGTTGAAGACCGTGTGCACGTCGGTCAGGCCGGGGAGGAAGTGATAGAGCATCAGACCGTCACCCCACGCTTCCCGTCGTCCGCGGCGAAGTCGGCCTCGAGTAACGGCAGCATCCCTTCGAGCGCGATGCCGCGTGACGCCTTGAGCAGCACCACTTCATCGCCTGACAACCGCTTCTTCACCGACGGGTAGGCCTCCCGCCAGTCCGCCGCGGAGATCACGCGCTCGTCCCCCACCGAGGCGAAGCGGCTCGCCGCGTCCGCGAAGCCGCCGGTCGCGACGAAGAAGTCGATCTCCCGTGCCAGCGCGAACTCGAGCACGTCCTCGTGGAGTCGCGCGGAGGCCGCTCCGAGCTCGAGCATCGTGCCGAGGACGGCGACCTTGCGCGAGGACGCCTCGTAGGCTTCGAGCAGGTTCAGCGCCGCCCGCACGCTGGGCGGATTCGCGTTGTAGCAATCCACGATGACCGTGAGCCCGCCGATGGTACGCATCTGGCCCCGAAGGTCAGCGGTCTTCGCGTGCTCGAGGCCGCGGACGGCTTCCGCCGCGGGGATACCGAGCAGTCCGGCCACGGTCAGCGCCAGCACGGCGTTCGAAACCGCGTGCCGTCCCGGCAGCGGCATGGCGACGGGGACGCCCCGCCAATGGAACCGGTACCGGCCGAACGCGTCGGCCTCCGCGTCGTCGGGCCGTGCATCCTCGTCGGCGCGCTCGCTCCAGCCCGCGACCGTCACGTCCGGACGGATGTGACGCGCGGCGGCCGCGAGCTCCGAGGGCTCGTCACCCACGACCGCCCATGCACTCGTCCCGTTCCCACGCAGCAGGTCGAGCTTCTCCTCCATGACGCCAGCGACGGACCCCAGCTTCTCGAGGTGGCTCTCGCCCACGTTCGTGATGACAGCGATGTCCGGCTGCACGATGGCCGTGAGGGTCCGGATCTCACCGGGCTCGTTGGTCCCGAGCTCGAGCACCACCGCTTCGGTGTCCGAAGGGGTCTCGAGCAGCGTGAGCGGAACCCCCACCCGGTTGTTCCGACTGCCGCGGGTCGCGTGGGTACGGCGGGACGACCCCAGCGCTGCGGCCAGCAAGTCCTTCGTGGTGGTCTTCCCGGTGGACCCCGTGATGGCGACGACGGGGCACTCGAGGGCCCGACGCCGATGCGCGGCGAGCGCGCCGAGCGCCACCAGGGTGTCGGCCACCGGGTAGACCGTCACTTCCCGGGCGCCCGGGACGGACCGCGCGACCACCACTCCGGCCGCGCCTCCCGCCACTGCATCGGCGACGTAGTCGTGACCGTCGAAGCGATCGCCCACGAGCGCGACGTACAGCGCTCCGGGCCGTAGCGTGCGTGTGTCGGTCGAGATCTCGGAGAAAGCCGTGTCTTCGGTGCCGAGGTCCGTCCGGAGGCCGATCGCGCGCCGTACCTCGAGATCCGTCCACGAGAAGTCCGTCATGCGACCCCCATGTCCCCGAGGGCGTCCTTCACCGCCGTGCGCTCGTCGAACGGCTGCTTCTCGGTGCCCACGACCTGATAGGTCTCGTGCCCCTTCCCCGCCAGCACCACCATGTCGCCCGAAGCCGCGAGCTCGAGGGCACGACGGATCGCCAATCTACGGTCCGAGATCCGCTCGTGGTCGACACCGACGAGACCCGACTCGAGATCGTCGAGGATGGCTTCCGGGTCCTCCGTGCGCGGGTTGTCGGAGGTCAGCACGACCACATCCGCGTGGCGCGCGACCGCCTCGGCCATCGGGCGGCGCTTGGCCCGGTCCCGGTCGCCTCCCGCTCCGAAGAGCACGATGAGCCGGCCGTTGACGAGGGGGCCCACGGCTCGGAGCATACCCTCCAGGGCGGCGGGCGTGTGCGCGAAGTCGATCAGCACGCCGAACGGTGAAGTGCGCACCACCTCGAGCCGGCCCGGCACCTGTCCGGCGCCCTCGAGCCCCGAGGCGATCTCACCGATCCCGAGTCCCAGCGCGGCGGCGGCGGCGGCGGCGGCGAGCGCGTTCTCCACGTTGTAGGCGCCGAGGAGAGGAAGCCGCACGGGCCGGCGGTCCTCGCCGATGCGTAAGACGAAGGTCGAGCCGTCGGGGCCGAGCCGCACCGACTCGGCGCCCACGTCCGTATCGTCCCGAACCCCGAAGGTCACCCGTCGCCGCTCACCGACCTCCATGCCGTCCCACGCCGGGTCATCCCGGTTCAGCGCGACGGACCCCGCGGGGGCGACGAGATCCACGAGCCGCACCTTGGCCGCTCTGTAGCTCTCCAGGTCGCCGTGATAATCGAGGTGGTCCTGCGAGAGGTTCGTGAACACCGCGACGTCGAAGGTCATGCCGTCGAGTCGGCGCTGCTCCAGGGCGTGCGAGGAAGCCTCGAGGACGACGGCCTCGAATCCCTCGTCCACCAGGCTCCGGAGCCAGCCGGCGAGCTGTACGGGACCGGGCGTGGTCAGCGACTCCGACCCCGGCCGGACGCCGTCGTCGTCCACCAGCCCCAGCGTGCCGATCGTGGCGGCGCGCATTCGGGTCTTCAGGATGTCCCGCACCAGAAGCGCCGTCGTGGTCTTTCCGTTCGTCCCGGTGATCGCCACGGCCTCGAGGTCCTGGGACGGGAAGCCCATCACGCCTGCGGCCGTCAGGGCGGCGGCGCGCCGCCCGTCCGAAACCACGAGCTGCGGCACCTCCGCATCCACCGGGCGCTCAACGACGCATGCGACGGCTCCCCGGGCGAGGGCTTCCCCGACGTGATCGTGCCCGTCGTGGGCCATACCCCGCCATGCGAGGAAGATGTCGCCCGGCTTCACGGTGCGGGAATCCTGCGCCACGCCCATAACGGCGACGTCCCCCGGGCCTTGCGCCTCCAAGAGGAGGCCGGCCGACCGGAGGACGTTGCCCACCGCACCGAGGGACCGCAGGGGCTCAGTCATTGGACCGCTGCCCCACCCTCAGTCGGATGGTATCCCCAGGCAGGACGCGTGAGCCCGGCGGTGGTACGGTGCCGACGATATCGGCGCCCGCCGAATGCTCGACCCTCAGCCCGAGCGCGTGGAGCCTCCGGACCGCGACCCGGGCCGGGAGCCCGCGCACGTCCGGCAGCGAGACGCCATCGGTCAGACCCGACACGCCACGCGGCTGCCCATCCCACGTGCGGTCCCGGGTGCCCAGCGGCGGCAGGGGCGGATCGATGGGCTGGTCGGCAAACTGTGCGATGGAGCCGAACGACAATGGGCGGCTCTCGCCGCGGGACGCCGAGCGCATGAGCGCCGACCGGTCGAGAGGCGTCGCCCTCGCGGCGAGCGCGGCTTCCATCGTGGCCCGCGTCACCGGCGCCGCGACGGCGCCTCCGTAGTACGCGCCACTGGGCCGGTCGAGCTTCACGAAGACGACGAGCTGCGGATCGTCGGCCGGAAAGAAGCCCACGAACGACGAGTAGTACGCGCCCACCTCGTAGCCCGTCGCGGAGTACGCACGAGCCGTGCCGCTCTTTCCCGCCACCTGGAAGGTCGCGAGCCGCGCGGAGCCACCCGTGCCGTCCTCGACGGCGCCGACCAGCTCGCGGCTCACCGCCCGCGCCACCCGCTCGGGCACCACCCGCCGGATCGCCTCCGGCTCGGTGCGTTCCACGACCCTGCCGTCCGGGGTGCGGACTTCGCGCACGAGGAAAGGCTTCATGAGCTGCCCGCCGTTGGCGAGTGCTCCGTAGGCCATCGCCATCTGGAGGGGCGTCACGGCGATCTCGTAACCGATCGCGAGCGAGACGGCGGACTGCCGGGTCCACTGCTCCGGACGGCGGAGAAGGCCCGCGGCCTCGCCCGGCAGCTCGACGCCCGTCGGCACTCCAAAGCCGAAATCCCGAAGATTCTCGTACTGCCGACCGATCGTGAGCGCCTGAGCCGCCTTCGCGATCCCTACATTGGACGAGACGCGGAGCGCCTCACCCACGGTCATGACGCCGGACGAATGCACGTCGTGCAGGGTGCGTCCTTCGACGGTCCAGGTCCCGTTGCCCACGTCGACGCTGTCGTAGAGCGACACGAGGTCGTCGGACAGCAATCCGGCGACGGTGAACGGCTTGAGCGTGGAGCCGGGCTCGAAAGGGGTATGGATCGCGGACAACGACGCCGTCTCGCCTTCGCGGATGGACACCAACGCGAGGATCTCACCGGTCATGGGATCCGTCACCAGGACGTCGCCGCCTTTGGCGCCCGTCTGCTCGATGGCTTCCTCGAGCGCCTCGTGCGCGATCTCCTGCAGGTCCATGTCGAGGGTCAGCACGACATCGTTCCCGGACATGGGCGGGCTCACCGTCAAGCGCTCACCGGGGATCGGGACGCCGAGATGGTCGCGCGCCACGACCTCCCGACCGGGTGTGCCGCTGAGGATGGAGTCGAACGCCTGCTCGATGCCGCCGGCACCCTGCTCTTCCAGGACGCGGCCGAGCAGGCCGCGGGCGAGATCGCCATGGGGATGGTACCGCTGCAGCTCGCGCTGGAGGCGGACGCCGCGCAATCCGCGCGCCCGCTCCTGGATCCCCGGGGCGTGGAGACCCGGGACTACGCTCCACGGCCTGGACGCCTCGGTAAGCGTGCGTGCCTGGCGCGCCGGAATGCCCAGATCGTCCGTCAGGAGCTGCCGGGTCCGCTCGACGTCGCTCAGCTCCCGGGTGGAGAAGCTCACGCGGTACCGCTCGCGGGAGACCGCGAGGGGCATCCCGTCGCGGTCGAGCACCGCTCCGCGAAACGCGGGCACGTCAGCGTCGGTACGGTGCTGCGCCTCGGCGATCCGCTTCCAGTCGGCGGCCTGTAACACCTGGACCTGCCCCGCTCTCACGCAGATCAAGGCGAACGCCGACAGCCACGCGGTGAGCAGGGTGCGGCGGCGCCACTGGGCACGCACTGTCACTGTGCTCCTCATGAGATGGGCTCTCCGGGCAGGATGACGAGCTCGGAGGCGTCCGGGGTGTGCATACCCAGGCGGCCGCGGGCCGCCGGCACCACGCGCGATCGGCTCTCCAGCGCCTGGATACCGCGCTCCAGATCGATCCCTTCGGCGCGGACTTCGGACGTCGCCCTCCGCACGTCCTCGAGCGCGCGCAGGACCTCGAACGTGCGGCTCTGGCGCCAGGTCACGAAGCCCAGGGAGAGGAGGAGGATGGCGAGCGTCAGTGAAGCGCGGCCCAGGAAGGAAGGATCCATCAGGCGGCCCTCCTCCAGGCGCGCAGCCTCGCGCTGCGGGCACGCGGGTTCGCCTCCACCTCTTCCTCGGATGGACGCACCGGCTTGCGCGTGAGCGTATCTCCCAGAGCCTTTCCGCGGCACGTGCACACGGGGATCTCGGGCGGGCACACGCACGTCCGGCTCCATTCACGGAAGGCGTGCTTGACGATCCGGTCCTCGAGCGAGTGGTACGCGATCACGACCAAGACGCCGCCTTCGTTCAGCGCATCCCGGAATGCCGGGAGCGCCCGCTCGAGGGCGCCGAGCTCGTCGTTCACAGCGATCCGGACGGCCTGGAAGATGCGCGCCTTGTCCCGTGCCGTGGGCGGTCGGTTGTATGTCACCGACATGGCCGCCACGAACTGATCGCTCGTCTCGAAGGGCTCCGTCTCGCGGCGCTTCACGACCTCTCGCGCCAGCCTGCGCGCGTGCCGCTCCTCACCATACTCGCGGAACACCTCGACGAGGCGATCTTCCTCGGCCTCCTGCAGAAACGCTGCGGCCCCACCCGCGACGTCGGGGTCCATCCGCATGTCCAGGGATACGCCGCGCCGGAACGCGAACCCGCGGCCGTCGGTATCGAGCTGGTGGGAGCTGACACCGAGATCGAGCAGCACGCCGTCGAGACCACGGTCCCGCACCTCGGGATCCGTCGTCGCCTCGTCGAAGCGCGCATGGATGAAGCGGACGCGGGCCCGATGCGGCTCCAGGACCGCCCGGGCCTGCTCGAGCGCCTCCGGATCGCGGTCCACGGCCAGCAGTCGGCACGACCCGCACGCCTCGAGGATGGCCATGGCATGTCCGCCGCCGCCGACGGTTCCGTCCAGGAGGAGCTTCTCTCCGTACGGCTCCAGCAGGCCGAGCACCTCTTCGACCAGGACGGGGGCGTGATAGCCCTGAGACTCGCCCATGGTCATCCGAAGAGCTTGTGGGCGAACTGCTCCAACGATCCGATCGCGCCCTCGACGGACTTCCGGTACGTGTCGGGATTCCAGAGCTCGACCCGGTCGATGTTGCCGCTCAGGAGCACGGCTCCGTCCAGGCCCGCCGCTTCCTGCAGCACGGTGGGAACCAGGATGCGCCCCTGCTTGTCGGGGGCGACCTCCACGGCCTGCGATACGATGATCCTCACGTGGTTCCAGGCGTTCGGGTCGGTGCGACGGAAGTCGAGCAGTCGGTCCTGCACTCCGGCCCACTTCGCTTCGGGAAAGAGCGTCAGATAAGGCTTCTCCCACTGCAACAGGACGAAGCGGTCGCTTTCCGCCTCCCGCCGGAACGCGGATGGCAGACTGACCCGTCCCTTCGGGTCCATCTGGTGCTCGTACTGACCGACGAAGCCGTTCACTCAATGTCCAGGTGGCATGGAGTGGGGATAAGTGGGAAGCGATGGGAGGATAATACGGGGCGATGGAGGGCAACGTCAAGGGTGCATTTTCGGCAATTATTGGAGGCGTCGCGGAGCCGCGTCCGGCCTGAAAGCCGTTGGCCCACTTGGCCAGTGGCGTTTCGACCCGAAAACCAATTCCGACAGAATACGAACAAAAACCGAAGATCCTTCGGAATGCTCCGCCGGAGCGGTGGGGCGAAGTGGGGGCGCCCATGCGGGGCGCGCGGAGGCCGCACAGCGGGGGCGCACGGGCTCAGAGCGCGGGGCTCACGGGCAAAAAAGAACGCCGCGGGGAGCGAACTCCCCGCGGCGCTCGGAACCCTCGTGGGTTCTTTTGCTGCTACATGCCGCCGCCCCGCTTGATGATGGCGTCCTGGATCTCGATGTAGGTGTTCGCGTTCTCGAGCAGCTGCGAGAGGTTCACGTTCACCGACGCCGGATACTCACCCGACTGGTTCAGCAAGCGCTGCGCCTCCTGGAACTTCGGGAGCGTGGCCCGCGCGGTCTGGAGCGTCTGCGGCTCCTGCTCCTGCACGGCCTGCTGGTACAGGCTGAAGCCGTGCCAGAAGTTCAACTGGTTGACGAGAGCGGCAGGCAGGTTGGGAAGCTGCTTGGCGGCGCTGAGCCCCTGAACGGCGTAAGCATAGTTGTTCTGCTGATAGCCGTTCTGGTACGCCTCGTTGAAGATGAGGCGACCGGCCTGTTCCGCCTGCTGCGGGTTGCCCTGGGCCACCTTGCTCAGGATCGTGACCGCGTCCGGAATCCGACCTGCCTGGATCAGCCAGTTACCCTGACGAAGGGCGGCACTCGGATGCTCGGGGTTGATCTCGCGCACCCGGTCGAGCGCCGTGATCGCGTCGTCCAGCCGATCGCTGCGCTGGAGCGCGTCGGCATAGACCGACCAGAGGGCGTCTTCCTGGGGGTGCGTCTCCAGCACGCGCTCGCTCGTGGCGATGGCCGCAGAGAGATCTCCGAGCTGGATGTAGGCGGAGATGATGTTTCGGAGCTGGCTGACCCGGGTGTCCGCCCCACGCTCCTCGAAGACTTTCTCGTACGCGGTGATGGCCTCACGGTAGTACTCGGCGGCAGCGGGGGAGATGGGTCCGCTGTCCTCGGTACCGACCGCCTGCCCTTCCTGGACCTGCAGCGCCGCCGCGAATGCGAAGCCCCCGTACTGCTCCCAGAGGTCCACGTTCTCGGAATCGACGTCGAGACCGACCTTGATGAACTGCATGGCGCCGATCGGGTCACCGGCCTGGGCCAGCTCGTAGGCGATCCGCATGCGGATCGCGGCGTCGCCCGGCTGGAGCTCGAGGTACTGCGAGTAGTAGTCGCGGGCGAGGTCGTTCTGATTGGTCGTGGCCGCGATGTACCCGGCGAGCTGGAGCGCGTCCTCGTGGAACGGGTCGTTCTCCAGGACCTTCTGGAGCTCGGACAACGCCTCGGGGTGGTTCTCCATCTCGAAGAGGATCCGCGCACGCTGGAACAGCACGCTGACCGCGTTCGGATTGATGGTCAGCGCCTCGTCACAATTGCGTAGCGCATTGTCCCACTGCTGGCTGGCCGCATAGTCGGCGCAGATGGCGGCCGACCGCACCTGTGTGTTGTACCGGTCGAACGACTGGAAGATACGCTGGGCGGCTTCCTCTTTCTGGTCCCGGTGGACCGTGAATGGCTCGATGTCGAAGGACTCGCTGGCCTGGATGTTCCAGACCTCCGCGTTGACGACGACGTTCTGGTTCGCCTGCTCGGTGTAGCTTGCGCAGATCGCGACGGGCGCGTCGATCTGCGACGCGAGCTGCCGCGTGCGGATGCAGTCGAGGTCCTCGATCTTCATGTTGAAGTTCTTGACCTCGTTCTTGATGTCGCCCTCCGAGATGGCCCGGTGCGTCGCGAGGCCGTCCATCAGCTCGCGGAGCTCCTTGGAAGCATCCTTCCCGAAGTTGTCGCGCGCGCCTTCAAGCGGCTCGAAGTAGGGAACCAGGACGCGGAATCTTCCGCCGTCCTGAGCCTCGGCGAAGGCCGCTGGTCCGAAGACCATGGCGACCGCCGCCAGAATCAGTGTGTTCTTGAGTCGTCCGAGCATCTCTCATCTCCCCGGGGAAAACCCCGTCTTGGTCTCAGCCCGCCGAGCAAACCTTGTTCGGTCCGACCACCGGGCTCCTGTTCGTACGTACATAACCCGACCGGGGGCTGGAGGTCCCGCCACCCTCCGTCCCCGGCCGATGGAATAGCGCGGCACAAGGTATGGGGGGGTATGGCGGCGCGCCAGTACCTCTTTGTCGGCACATCGAGCGCACCCGGCATCTGGGGTCTACTACATCGACCAAGCTTGGAGGTTTCCCCGCCGCGCTCAGTCGAAGGGACCGTCGAAGGCCTCGAGGGCCGCGCGCAGGCTCTCCGGAAGCCTCACGGAGCGCTCGCGCTCGTAATCGAACATGACCTGCACCGTCGTCCCGCTCACCAACAGGGTCTCGTCCTCGCCCTGGACCTCGTAATCCAGCTCGAAGTGCTTCCGACCGACGCGGCTCACGCGCACGCCCACCCGGACGGTCTGGGGCCACAGTACCCGCCGATGCCATCGGATGCGGGCTTCCGCCAACACGTGGTCGATGTCGTCGATGGAGCCTCGACCCAGGACTTCGCGCCAATACGCCCAGCGCGCCTCCTCGAAGTACATGAGCGCCTCCGAATGGTGTGCATGCCCCCCGATGTCGATGTCACGAAAGCGCACGGTGACCGGGTGATGGAAGCGGAATTCGGAGCCGGACTCGGACACGGCGGATACCTCACGGGATGGACGTGGCACGTAGCGGATGGTCGGCGCTACGGGCGCGCCGGAGCCCTTCCGGAGGCCTCGACCCGTCGCAGCGTCGACGGGGAGGATCTCACATCGGGTGGTACCGCGCCATGCGGCAGCGCCAGCGAGCGCACCGCCCGGGCGCCGATCGGGCAGTGCGCTCGCGCGCGGAGTCCGAGTCGGCCCGGCGGCCGACCCATCCGGATCAACCTCCGGCGAGGATCCGGATGTTGCCCGAACCGGTGTCCACGGTGATGGTCCCCGAGCCGTCGCCGATGCGGCCGCGGAGCACGTCGCGACGGGCCGTGCGTACCTCCATCGGGAGATCCACGTCGATACGCCCGCTCCCAGTCTCGACTTCGATCTCGGCGCCGAAGCTCCTGGGGATGCGGAGGGTCACCGCCCCCGAGCCGGTATCGACGAGCAGGCGACGGACGCCGGAGATGATCTCGACATCCACCGACCCGCTCCCCGTGTCGACCTCGATGTCGGCGCTACGGGCGCCCGAGACACGAACGGCGCCCGAGCCCGTGTCCACGCGGAGCACACGGGCCTCGACGCCGTCAAGCACGATGCGTCCCGAGCCCGTGTCCAGCTCGACTTCCTCGCCGGCGAGGCGGGCGGCGTCGATCTGGCCGGAGCCCGTGTCGACGAGCACGTCGCCGCGGATATCCGACACCTCTACCCGGCCCGAGCCGGTGTCGACCAACAAGCTCCCGTCGATATCGAGCGCCCGCACGTCACCCGACCCGGTGTCCAGACGGACATCGCCGTCCACGCCGCGTGCCTCCACGCGCCCGACCGCGAGGTAGATCTCGGTGCTTCGGCCGGCCGGCACCTCGACGACCAGATCCGCCCACGCCTCGAGCCCGTCCCCCGTGCCGCGCACCCGCACACGCTCGCCTCCGCCGCCCCGACCGTCCGAGAACGTGCCATCCGCCCGCACGTTCAGGCTCGCGGTCGAGCCTCTACCCATCTCGGGGTAGATCACCTCGTCGGAGGGATAGAGCACGCTGAGCGTCTCGCGTCCGCCCGCGCTCCCGCGCTCCAGGGAGAGCCGGGCCCCGTCGCGACCGTGGACGTTCATCCGCACCACGACATCGGGTCCCGTGCCGGCTACCACCTCCACCTGCCCCGCGAGGTTGTAGATCGCGACGGCGTCACCCGCCAGACGCTCGATCTCCTGGGCCTGGGCGGGCACCGCGATGAGCGCGCCTCCGAGCAGTGCCGCCACCGCGCCGGTCGTCCATCCCTTCCGCGTGCTTCCAGGTACAGCCGCCATGTCCCCTTTCCTCCGGTCGAATCTCGTGTGTCGACGTCGCGCGA
>Ga0326597_10007547_pt1 | contig 14793 bp, 11 predicted proteins | sample RVTome_12_FD_203789 | JGI IMG/M metagenome (GOLD analysis project Ga0326597, IMG submission 203789) | Soil microbial communities from uranium-contaminated site in the Upper Colorado River Basin, Wyoming, United States - RVT100D185 | ecosystem: Environmental > Terrestrial > Soil > Contaminated >... | reverse complement strand
TAATTGTATGCGAACAGAAAGACCACAGAGTATCCGATAATAATAATGAGTATTGTTATCCATATGCTTCTGAATACATAAAATTTCATCAAAACTGAAAATGAAACTATGCAAAGAGAAACCATAAGAAAAATATAATTCAGTCCAAATATGCATAATGCAATTGATTTAATTCCTTTTGGCAAAATTGTAATATTCGAGATATCAGATGTTCCTTCTGGTATAAATACTGCAATAATAAGTAAAATTATAATGAGAATTGAAAACATAAAAAGAGATTTTACGGCAGGTTCGCTTACTTTTTTAAGGTGAAGAAAAATATTTATTATTGCCACAATGGAGATCAAAAATAAAGTGAGCCAGAAAAGGTTACCGGTATAGAGAATTTCGAAATTCTTTGTCATCACCGCCAGAAAAGTTTTTGAAGGGGTTCCTGACGATGAAAAATTTGCATAATATTTATATGACTCCGTAAAAGCAAGGATGATGAATTCAAATACGATCAACCAAATAAGAATGTACTGGTTGGTTCTTTTGGATGGATTTTTAATCAATGGATGTCCTTAATTTTCCTGTGCAATCAATATAAATATAATAACTTATAATATAAGTTTCCCGAAAATTTTTATATATAAGACTAAATAAGTCCTATATAAAATTCTTAAATATTCAAGTCTTTAATATCGGACTTGTAATATCTTTTGTATAAAGTTAATATTGGACTAAGTTAGTCGTATATTTGAAATTGAGAATTATTGTTAAGCTAATAAATGATTAATTTAAAAACTTATTATTATAAATTCCAAACTGAATAAATTATATTATGTTTAAGTTTTTCCGGTTTTTATTAATTATTTTTGCCAACGTTTCACTAATCGCACAGGATACAATAGAATCAAAGTTTGAATTACCGCAGATAGATATCATAGGCAGGCGTTTGGGGCTGATTAACAGGATTCCCGGTTCAATCTTTAAAATTGGGGAAGAGAAGATTAAAATTATAAATCCAATAAGCGGCAATGAGGTTTTTAAAAGAGCTGCGGGTGTAAATGTAATTGATGAAGAAGGATTGGGGCTGAGGCTAAATTTAGGAATAAGGGGACTTGACCCGGATAGAAGCAGAACTGTTTTGGTTCTTGAAGATGGGATACCAGTTTCAATTGCTCCTTACGGAGAGCCAGAGATGTATTATACTCCCCCGATTGAGAAAATGAGCGGGGTTGAAATATTAAAAGGCAGCGGTTCAATACTTTTCGGTCCCCAAACCATCGCTGGAGTTATTAACTATCTAACAGCAGATCCCCCTCCAAATTCAACTACAAGATTAACTCTAAAAGGCGGACAAGATGGTATAATCTTCGGAAAATTAGGATACGGAACAACATTTGGAAATGTTGGTTTTCAGGTAAATGGTTTTAGAAAGCAAGGGGACAACGTCGGGGTCCTGAGGTACAGAATTTCCGATGCAAATGCCAAATTTAAAATTTCATTTAGCAGAAAATCAACTCTTGGTGTTAAAATCTCAGCTTATAATGAAGTCTCTAATTCTACATATATTGGCATTACACAAGTTATGTATGATAGAGGTGAATATTACCCGATTTTACCTGAAAACGATAATTTGGATGTTAGAAGATATACAGCTAGCATTATACACGATTATAAAATATCGGATAACTTGTCTCTGATAACTACAATCTATGGTTACAATACTGATAGAATTTGGAGGAGGCAGGATTTCAGCAGAGTCCGTGGAAATAATACGACAAAAGTTTGGGGAGATTCGGCTATTTTAGGCGGTGCTATTTATATGAGAAGCACTACAGGCATTAGAGACAGGCGCTTTCAGGTTGCTGGAATTGAGCCCAGGTTTTTTGTATCATACAAGCTTGGTAATATAAAAAACGAGCTTGATATGGGAATTAGGTATCATTATGAAAGGGCATATGAGAGACGAATTAATGGAACAAAGCCGGATGTGGAATCAGGTGCTTTAGTTTCTGATGAAATCAGAACGGGGAACGCATTCTCAGGTTTTATACAAAACAGATTTTTCCTTAACAAAAATCTTACAGTTACTCCCGGGGTAAGATATGAATCATTTTTCTTTGACAGGAATATATTAAGAAATAACAGCAGAGACACAAACCTATTGGCTAGCAGTGATAATTTTCAGTTAATTCCCGGCTTGGGAATCTCATACTACGTAAACAAAAGAATCAATTTATTTACCGGTATCCATCGCGGCTACGCACCTCCGAGAATTAAAGATGCAATAAATACAACCGGCGAAGTTACCGAGCTTGATGCTGAGTTAAGCTGGAATGCAGAGCTCGGAGTAAGAGCTAATGTAACAAATTCTCTTTATTTCGAGCTTACCGGTTACTATCTGGATTTTTCAAATCAGGTAATACCTGTTTCAGTTTCTTCAGGAGGAACTGGTTCAGGGTTGGTTAACGGCGGCAAAACAAGGCATATGGGTGTCGAAACCGGATTTTCACTGGATTTTGGAAAGATGCTAGAATCAAACTACAGCATTGTATTGAGCTCAAATGCTACTTTCAGCAGCTCAAAGTATAATTCAGATAGATTTATTACAAAAATTAGTGGAACTGATACAAACAAAATTAATGTCAAAGACAATGATTTATCTTATGCTCCAAGCATTAATTTAACTGCATCTGTTGAGCTTGCATCTCCTTTTGGGTTCGATTTATTAGCAACTGGGAATTATGTTGGCCAACAGTTTACGGATGAGCTGAATACCATACAGCCGAGCAATGACGGCTTGGCTGGAGTAATTTCTTCAAGGTTTATAGTTGATTTAACAGCCAGATATACTTTACAAAAATTTAATTCAAGCGTTTATTTATCTTTTAAAAATTTATCTGACGAAAGGTATATATCTAGCAGGAGGCCACAAGGGATAAAAGTTGGATTGCCAAGAATAATTACTGCAGGTATTGATTTGAATTTTTAAAAATTACCACAACAGATTAAATTTTCAGGGCAGGGTAATTTTAAAATTGCTCTGCTATGTTTTTAATTGTAATTTACAATATAGCTCAACTTGGGGTTATATTCATATTAATCAAGGTCTTGTTTACTTACCAACCCAATATCCATGCAAACATAAGCGGAGCTGACTAATGATGAATATAAGTTAATACTCGACTATTTATCAGCTAATTGCAAAAAATAAGTCCTATTAACATAATAATGAGCTTCATTAATATCCTTTTTTAAATAATCTCCGCCTTTTATATTTGTTCAAATTGAAGATATTCATAAAAATATTATTAATTTACATTTCTTTTTTATCTGTTTTGCCTTGTATTGATAATTGTTCGGTAAGTTATTGCCAGTCAGAGGGCATTGTGCATATTGAGGAAAAGCATACTGACGATAAGCATGATGATTGTTCACCTCTTTGCAACTGCTTATGCTGTAATACTATTGTTTCAACAATAAATGCTTTCTCATTAGATATTTCAAATAAAGCTATAGATTTTAGTACCCCATATTCCGAGGGTTTGATTCCTTTATCAATAAAACCAACTTTGCCTCCACCCAAAATCATAAACTAACTTAAATTTTTTCATTATTCCCGTGTTTGCTCAATAAGCGAAACACTTAATTTATTTTAAGATAGTTTATGATAGATAAAATTATAGCATTTTCAATCAAGCAAAAACTGGTCATCGGGTTTTCTGTAATCCTGTTAATTCTAATTGGCATTTATTCAGCAATTGAACTTCCAATTGATGCCTTGCCTGATATTACAAATAATCAGATACAGGTTATAACCTCAAGCCCAACACTTTCAGCTTCGGAAATCGAAAGATTCATCACGTATCCTATTGAAATCTCGATGAAAAGCCTTCCTTATGTTATTGAGCTTCGTTCGATATCTAAATTCGGCATTTCAGTTGTAACAATTGTTTTTGATGATAATGTTGATGTTTACTTTGCAAGAAATCTGATATTTCAGAAGCTAAAGGAAGCTGAGGAAAACATTCCCGAAGGTCTTGGGAAGCCGGAAATGGCGCCAGTCAGCACAGGGCTGGGTGAGATATATCAATACGTTGTTAGACCTGAGAACCCAAATGATACATCATTTAGTAATACAGAGCTTAGAGTTATGCAGGATTGGATTGTAAAACGGCAGCTGCTCGGCACGGAAGGAGTTGCTGAAATTAACAGCTTCGGCGGATTTGAAAAGCAGTATCATGTTCATGTGAATCCTAATGCATTAACAAATTATAGTATAACATTAAGAGAAGTATATGAAGCGGTAATAAAAAACAATAGCAATGTGGGAGGCGGATACATAGAAAAGCAATCGGATCAGTATTCAATAAGAGGCATTGGTTTAATTGAAAATTTAGAAGACCTTCAAAATATTATAGTAAAAACTGAGCATGGCACTCCAATCTACCTCAAACAAATTTCGGAAGTTGAATATGGTCAGAGCTTAAGAGTTGGGGCTGTAACACAGGATGGGAAAGGGGAAGTTGTATCAGGCATTGTAATGATGCTAAAAGGAGCAAATTCAAGAGAGGTTGCAAATACAGTTCACGAGAAAGTACAGGAAATTAAGCCCAGTTTACCAAAAGGCGTTACAATTGATGAGTTTTACAACAGGGGGAACCTAGTTAATAAAACAATTGCAACCGTTGAGAAAAATCTAGTAGAGGGCGGTACCATAGTTATTGTAGTTTTATTACTTCTACTCGGTAATTTTCGGGCAGGTTTTATTGTAGCTTCAGTGATTCCATTATCTATGTTATTTGCTTTAACAATGATGAACATTTTTAAAGTGTCAGGTAATTTAATGTCGCTTGGAGCAATTGATTTTGGCTTAATTGTTGATGGTGCAGTAATAATTGTTGAAGCAGTAATTGTTACGATTTCAGCTAAAATTCACCTTAACAACAAACCGCTAGATAAAACTGAAATGGATGAAACGGTATTTAGGGCCTCTTCAGGCATAATAAAATCCGCAATTTTCGGAGTTTTGATAATTCTAATAGTTTATCTGCCAATCTTTGCATTTGGCGGAATTGAGGGTAAAATGTTTAAGCCAATGGCTTTTACAGTGGGCTTTGCTCTTGTTGGTGCATTGATTTTATCGCTCACATATGTTCCAATGATGTGTTCTCTAATACTTAAGCGAAACCTCAATGAAAAAGAAACCATAGCCGATAAAATAATTAATTCGATAAAAAAAGTCTATATTCCATCACTTGAATTTGCTTTAAAAAGAAAGTTGCTCGTGATTTGTTCAGCTGTTTTAATATTATTAATCAGCTTATTTGCATTTACCCGTCTTGGAGGTGAGTTTATTCCAAAACTTGACGAAGGAGATATTGCATTCAATATTACAAGGCTGCAGGGAATATCATTAACAGAATCAATTAATATCCAGACAAAACTTGAGAAAGTCTTAATGACAAAATTCCCAGAAATAAGAACAGTTGTAACTAAAACAGGTGCTCCTGAAATTGCAACAGATCCTATGGGGGTTGAATTTGGGGATGTCATAGTGATATTAAAACCAATAGAGGAATGGGTATCAGCTGAATCAAAGGAAGAACTTGTGGAAAAAATGCAGAAGGAATTATCAGTAATACCAGGTATAGGATTATCTTTTACCCAGCCAATTGAGTTGCGGTTTAATGAATTACTATCTGGGGCAAGAGGCGACATAGCAGTAAAAATATTCGGCGACGACTTAAATATACTTGTTGAAAAAGGGGAACAGGTTGGAAAAATTGTGGGTTCAATTGAGGGTGCTGAAGATGTGTCTGTTCAGCAGGTTAAGGGTTTACCTCAGCTTCAAATTAAAATAGACAGGGCTAAAATTGCAAAATACGGGATTAATGTTGAAGATATTAACGAAGTAATTGAAACAGCGTTAGGGGGTAAATCAGCGGGTGTAATTTTTGAAGGTGACAGGAAATTTGATATTGTAATCAAATACGACGATGAGTACAAGAGAGACATCAATTCAGTTAAAAATGTTCTTGTCGCATCTTCAACCGGATTAAAACTGCCATTATCTGAACTTTCGGATATTGATGTGAAAGAAGGCTATTCTGAAATTTCTAGGGATGAAGGTAAAAGGAGAATTTTAGTTCAGTGCAATGTAAGAGGCAGAGATATTGAGAGCTTTATAAGAGAATTAAAGGCACGAATTTCAAATGATGTAGAATTGCCTCCGGGATACATTGTTGAATATGGCGGACAGTTTAAAAATCTTGAAAGCGCAAGAGGAAGATTATTGATAGCAGTTCCAGTTGCATTATTTTTCATTTTTGCACTGTTATTTGCCGCTTTTAATTCAATAAAGCAAGGTTTATTGATATTTTCTGGTGTACCGTTTGCTATTGTTGGCGGTGTCTTTTCACTGCTTCTCAGAGGAATGCCTTTTAGTATATCGGCAGGAGTCGGCTTTATTGCCCTGTTTGGTGTAGCAGTATTGAATGGTATTGTTATGATAGCATATTTTAACCGTCTTGAAGAAGAGGGGGTAAAAGATGTTCATGAAAGAATTATTAAAGGAACTAGCGTAAGATTAAGGCCGATTTTAATGACAGCTCTCGTGGCTTCATTAGGGTTTATTCCTATGGCTATATCTCAAGGAGCAGGCGCAGAAGTACAAAGACCATTAGCAACTGTTGTTATAGGAGGATTAATTTCTTCCACGCTTTTGACCTTAATTGTTCTGCCTGTCTTATATGGAATTTTTAATAAACATATGAGCCCTAAATATACTTTTAACTATGAAAAAATTTAAAATAATTTTAGCAGTAGTATTTATTTTGTTTTTAGGTTTCTTATATTTTCAGCTTAAAAACTTTACAAAAATTCCCGACCACATTCATTCTATCGATGATAAACAGCCTGAGGAAAGAACCGATGAAGAAAACATTATTGTTCTTGAAAGGACTCTTCAAAAGGAGCCTGAAAATATAAGCATCATGTTTCAGCTATCGGAACTTTATTTAAAAACCGGTCAAAAAAGTAAATCTATAGAGATACTTGAAGATATTCTGGAAATTGAGCCTAAAAACAAAGAAGCTTACGAAAAACTTAAACAATTAAATTAATATCCATTAACATCATAAACTATGTATAGAAAAATTTTCAATATATTAATAATTATAATTTTATCTTCTTCAGCTTATTCACAAAACAAATTAAGCTTGGAAGAAATAATAAATATTGCTTTACAAAATAACCAGGGGATAAAATCATCGAAACTAAATATAGAAAAGGAAGAGGCAATAAAACTTAAGGCTTTTAATATTCCAAAGCTCGGATTATTCGCAGAATATGAAGGCATCAAAGGAAGCATAAATAATTTTGAGAACAGAAAATTAGGAATCTCCCAAGAAATTGAGTTCCCCTCGGCTTACTTCCTGAGGTCCGATGTTCAAAGCTCACAGGTTCAAATTGCAAAAGCTGAGTTAAACAGGCTAATTAATGAGCTTAAATTTGAGGTAAAACAAAATTATTATAATCTATTATTTCAAATCAAGATGCATGAATTGGCAAATGAAAATCTTAAGATTTACGAAGATTTCCTTTTTATTGCCTCAAGAAAATATGAGGTCGGTTCAACTTCAAACCTGGAAGTACTTAGTGCAAAAGTAAATAAAATAAAGTTTGAAAATAATATTAAAAATATAGAATCCCAAATCCGGGTAAACCAGTCAAGCTTAAAAAAAATGATGAATGTAGATTACATAATAATTCCCGAAGAAGATTTAAAATACACAGAAGTAACGCTGGCAAAAGAAAATTTACTTGCTGCAGCTTTTAGCAATAATCCTGAATTATCTATCGTAAGATTTCAAAAAGAGAAATTCTCAAATAAAATTTTGCTTTCAAAAGCTGAATTGCTTCCTGGTCTATCATTTAGGTATTATAACCAGAAAATAGGTAATGAAAGCGGTTTTTGGGGTTTTGAAGTTGGAATAGGAATTCCACTCTGGTTCTGGTGGGAACAAACCGGGAGCATTAAAGAAGCTAACTATGAATACAAAATCTCTTCAAGTGACGAAATTAATATAAGAAAGAGTATTGAATCTGAGCTTAACCAGGCATTCGAAGAGTACCAAAACAATATAAGGCAGCTTAACTTCTTTACATATGAAGCTTTAGCTGAAAGCGATGAAATTTTAAGGCAGGCTAAAATAAGTTTCGAAGAAGGTGCTATTAGCTATGTTGAACTTTTACAGGCTTTAACAGTGGCATATGATATTAAAACTCAAAATCTGTACTCTGTTTTCAATTATAATTACTCTATAATTAAACTCGAAAAAATTACGGCAGGAGATATAAAATGATTTTAAAACTAAAATACCTCAAATTATTATTAATACCTATAGTCCTGTTAATTACAGGGTGTAATAATGAAAATACAAAAGAAAAAGACCAGTCCGAAAAGAAGGAAAAAGAACGCAATCATGAAGATGAGCGACCACATGAGGTTGCTTTAACAGAAGAACAAATGAAAGTAATGGGCATTGAAATTGAAAAATTAAATTATCAAAACATATCCGGGTATATCCGGGCAAACGGCGAAGTAACGATTAACCCGGACCAGGAATCTAAGGTAGGAAGTATTATTGCCGGAAGAGTTGGGAAAATTTACGTTAAAGAAGGTTCGTATGTAAGAGGGGGACAAACCCTGGCTATTATCGAAAATCCCGAGTTAATCAATGTGCAGGTCGAGTTTATTCACTCAAAAAATGAATATGAATATTCAAAATTAGAATATGAAAGACAGCTCAAATTAAATCGTGATAATATTGGTTCAAAAAAGATTCTCGCCGAGCTTGAATCAAATTATAAAAAGGCACTGGCTAATTATAAGACCCATGGAGAGAAACTGGCAAGTTATAAAATTTCAAAAAGCAGGTTTGATAATATTTATGAAGATACTTCAGAAGCTAACCTCCAAAGATATTACGCAATAACGTCTCCAATTTCCGGGAATGTTGTAAAAAGAAACGTTACAGTTGGACAATATGTAGAGCCTTCAACGGACATGTTTCATATTGTCAACACTTCGACAGTATTTGTGGATTTGAATGTTTTTGAACAGGATTTGCCATATATTTCCGTAGGTCAAAAAATTTCTCTGGATGTTTCTGTAAATCTTTATGAAGTTTATGAAGGTAAAGTGACTTACATAGACAAAATATTTGACGATGAAAAAAGAACTGTAAAAGTAAGAGCATCCATTAATAACAAAAGAGAAAAATTATTGCCGTTTATGTTTGTTTCAGCTAAAATTTATATAAATCAGGAGAGTGTTCTTGCTGTCCCTATATCAGCGATAGAAGCGGAGGGTGAAATTAAGTATATTTTTGTTAAAACAAATGAAGCAAAGGAAATTGATGAGCATGGCGAGGAAGAACATAAGAAAGAAGAAGAGAAAAACAATGAAAATGAACATAAAAAAGAAATCGGTATAGTATTTAAAAAGATTCTTATTAACACAGGAATATCAGATGATAAATATATACAGGTGTTTCCAATTGAAGGATTGAGCAGAGGCGGAGAAATTGTAACAAAGGGAACATTTTATTTAAAGTCCGAATTACAAAAATCGGAGTTAGAGCATCATGATCATTAATAAAATAATCATGATGATTTTACCAGCCTAATATCCACGCAAAAATCAATGGGGCAACAATTGTAGCATCGCTTTCAATTATGAACTTGGGCGTGTTAACGTCAAGCTTCCCCCAGGTAATTTTCTCGTTCGGTACTGCTCCCGAATATGAGCCGTAGCTGGTTGTTGAGTCCGATATCTGGCAGAAATAGCTCCAGAACGGAGTATCGCGCAACTGTAAATCCTGGTACATCATTGGAACAACGCAGATAGGAAAATCGCCTGCGATACCGCCGCCAATTTGGAAGAAACCCACGCCTTTGCCCTTAGAGTTATCTTTGTACCAGTCAGTAAGGTAAACCATATATTCGATGCCTGATTTTACCGTGCCAGATTTTAAATCCCCTTTGATGCAAAATGATGCAAAGATATTGCCCAAAGTTGAATCTTCCCAGCCGGGGACAACAATAGGCAGATTTTTTTCTGCCGCGGCAATTATCCATGAGTTCCTCGGGTCAATTTCATAGTATGGATTTAGAACCCCGCTTAAAATCATCTTATACATATATTCGTGCGGGAAATATCTCTCGCCTTTATTATCGGCTTCCTTCCATAATTCATAAACGTGCGTCTGGAGTCTTCTGAATGCCTCATCTTCCGGGATGCAGGTATCGGTTACCCTGTTTAAACCTTTTTCAAGCAGTGCCCACTCATCTTTTGGCGTTAAATCTCTGTAGTGGGGGACTCTTACATAATGTGAGTGCGCAACAAGATTCATTAAGTCTTCTTCAAGATTTGCGCCGGTGCATGAAATTATCTGAACCTTATCCTGCCTTATCAATTCAGCGAGCGAAATGCCAAGTTCGCCTGTGCTCATAGCTCCGGCCAGAGTTATCATCATTTTGCAGCCTTCATTCATTAGCTTTTCATAAGCTTTAGCGGCATCCATCATAGCTGCGGCATTAAAATGCAAATAATGTTTCTCCATAAATTGCGAAATAGGTCCTCTTGCCATGATTTTCCCCCTGTTAATAAATTATTAATTACAGTTTTAACTTTTTAAATATAAATTCGGGCATGGATTTTACGATTCTCATAATCCAGCGCCAGTAAAAAGGAGAATAGATAATACTCTTACCCTTTACCATAGCTTTGTAAATATCTTTCCCAACCTTCTTCGGTGATGCGACAAGCGGTTTCGGGAGAGGCATTCCGTATGTCATTGGCGTATCTACAAAACCTGGTTTTATGGTTAAAACATTCACCCCAGATTTAAACAGCCTGTTTCTAAGCCCCTGTGAATAAGCCGTTAGACCGGCTTTAGCCGAGCCGTACATGTAGTTGCTTTGCCTTCCCCTGTCGCCTGCGACTGATGAAATAATTGCAATATTTCCCTTTTTCCTTGATTCGAATTCTGCGGCAATTAGTTCACAAATTGAAACAACGCCCGTATAATTGGTGTCTATGATTCTATGAGCCTCTGAAAAATTGCTTTGAGCTTTTTCCTGTGTTCCTAAATATCCAAATACGACAAGCACAAAATTCAAATCAGGCATTTTAGTAAAAATGGTTTCAGCAAACTTTTTGTGGCTTCCGTAATCTAATGCGTCGAAATATTCCGAGTAACAGCTTACTTTATACCTGATTTTAAAATCACTTTCAAGTTTTGCAAGTTCTTCCTTGTTTCTGCCCGCGAAAATGATTTCATGTCCTGCTTCTGCGAAATTAGCTGAAGCTGATTGTGCTATTAGTGAATTTGCTCCGAGAACTAAGAGGGACATAACCCAACTCTCCTTGCAAGATTGGAGGTAAACTTATTCTTCGCGTCATATTTAACTTTTATATCCACCCACTTTTCCCATAAACCTTTGTACATTTTTTTAAAGGTCATCTCATCTAGTATTGAATCTTTTGTAAGGTAAGTTCTCCCGCCGTAATTCAAAACAATTTCATCAAGTTGTTTACACATTTCTATTACACCTTTTCTTACGGGGAAATCCATCGAAAGCGTGTAGCCTTTGAAGGGAAACGATAAAATACCATCCTGATTTCTCATTTTCTTCAATACGGCTAAAAATGAACCGCCTCCGTATGCTACGGCTTTTTTCAATATCTTATCAATTGCTTCTCTTCCGTTGTCTTCGGGGACGTTCAGCTGGTATTGAATTAGACCCCTGTTACCATATATGTTGTTCCAGTTTAAAATTGAATCAAGCGGGTAAAAATATTTATCATAGTGTTGATAGGATTCCCAGTCCCTGTTGTTTAAATAGTAAGCGGAGTTAAACAGGTTAACAGAAAATTTGTTAAGAGTAAATGAAGGTAACTCAACAGGAACTGCTTTTTTCCTTTCCTTGTATTTTTGTTTTGATTTCAGCTGCAGCTTTTCAGGCAGTTCGCTGATTTTTGAGTGATTGCCGAGCAACAGAACATTCCTGCCGTATTTTTTACCTGCAGCTACAATATCAATCCACGCAACGGAATATAGATAGTCTTCGTCATACTCTTCAAATTTTTCAAACAACTCATCAATATTGTGGAGCTTTATAGTTTTAATGTTAATATACTGTGAATCGATTTCCTTCATTTGAATTTCAGCTTCCGTTATGAACCCCGTTAATCCCATTCCCCCAACCGTTGCCCAGAATAAATCCGAATTTTTTACCCTAGAGCATTCAAGAATCTCATAACTGGAGGTTAAAATTTTAAAGCTCTTTACAAAACTTGAGATTGAGCCCTCTTTATGGTGATTTTTCCCATGAACATCGCTTGCAATTGCTCCGCCCATTGTTACGTATTTTGTCCCCGGTGTAACCGGCGGAAACCAGCCTCTAAGGACAAAAGTATCCAGCAAATCTTTATAAGATACCCCCGCCTGGCATTTAACTATACCGGAGTTTTCATCAAATGCAAGAAACTTGTTCAATAGCAGCGATTCCGCAACTATTCCCTTATTATTTAATGATGCGTCACCGTAGCTTCTTCCTAAACCCCTTGGGATAACGGAGCTTTTGCTTAGATATTCTTTAATTTCGGCTATGCTCAAAGGTCTTGAAACCCTGCAATTTGCTTTGGGATATTTTCCAAAACCGGATAGTTCAATTTCTTCGAATTTATTCAAATTCTGTGTTTTGAAAACTCAATCCTCCTGAAAAAATTATGATATAAATATCGCAATTTATATAATTATAAGAAATTTATAAATTTAGTATATTCAAAATCATTGGAATTTGATTTGTCAGGTTCAATCGTTATTTTTGTATTCAAGCTCTTTGATATAAACATTTTTCGGTTCACTATATAACGGTGATTAATAGGGAATCAGGTGGAAAGCCTGAGCTGTCCCCGCAACTGTAATAGAGAAGACCAATCTGCTATTGTGCCACTGTCATTTTTTTGACGGGAAGGCCTGCCTGCTGCAGGCAGGCTGATTGGAAACTGCTCTTAAGCCAGGAGACCTGCCGGAATAATTAAATCTATAATCTTCGAGGGCAAAGATTTACAAGTTATTAAACGACACTCCCTGTGTCTCTATAATCTTCTAATCAGTCTCCCAGGTTATAGAGATTCAGGGAGTTTTTATTTTTAATAAACAATTTTAAAAAATTTTTCATCGGGAGATTTATGAAAAAATTTATTTCAGCGTCAGTTGCTTCAATTTTGCTTTTCGTTTTAATTTGCTTAAATAGCTGCGAAAAAGATGAAATAATAAACAATCCTGTTGTTTCCACAAAAGGTGTATTTGTTTTGTACGAAGGCGTTTTTGGTCAAGCATCGTCTTACGATTATGCGTTTATTGATGTATCTGCCAACTCCGTTCAAAGTAATGTTTATCAAAATTCCAACAGTGGAGCATTCCTAAATTCATTTCCTGACGGCATGGCCTTGTATTTTAATCAAGATTTATATATTACTGCTCAGGGAACATTTGGACAGCCGGGCACTATTTATAAAATTAATTCCGATAATAACAGACTAGATACCTTCAGGAATTTTGGCAAGAACCCGTATAATTTTATTATTGTAAACAGTAAAATATACGTTACCAATGTTGGAGGAGACTATGTTTCAATTATGGATTTGAATTTTAATTCACTAACTGATTCATTGGCAGTTGGCCCTTTCCCGTCAGATTTAATTTCTGCCCTTGGTAATATCTACATTGCTAAGGCAAGCTACACCTATGAAAATTCTGTTGCGGTTATTAATATTTTATCAAATAATGTTACAAAAATATTTTTTTCCAAACCGCCTGTTTCAGTTGCTAATAATACAGGAGGCATATATGTTTCAACATATACTCACAAAAAGATTTACGTTCTTGATTCCATAACAAGCCTTATTTCTGATTCAATTTCTATCCAGATTCCCGAACCTGCAATTGGAACAATTCTTGCAGGAAATCCTGCTACTTTATACGTGCTGGGTGTTCAGGATACATTATTTTCATCCAATGTCGGAAAAAAAGTGTATAGATATGACTTCACAACCAACAGTTTAGACCCGAATTTTTCTATACAATTCAGCGGAACAGATGATGTTTTTGGTATAGAATACGACCCGGTAGAAAGTAAAATTTACATTGCAAACAGCAGGGGCGGGACTGTAAATGGCGAAGTGAGGGTATATGACAAAAATGGAAGTCTGCTTAAGACTTACCCGGATATCGGGGGAAAATTTCCCAAAAGATTTGCCTTTAAACGTTGATGTTAAAATTATCGTTAATACTGCTTTTGTATTGTTTTTCTTATGTCTTTGCTCAGGGAATTATTCCCTTGGACAGAGATTCTGTTTATGTTGATGAAATATTGGTTGAATCGAACAGGATAAAAATGTCAAAAATGCTTGCTCCGAACAAAATTGATATACTTGATGAAAAGGTTATTTCTAAAGTTAACGGGAATAAATTATCGGATGCGATTAATTTTACAAGCTCAATATTTATAAAGGATTACGGTTTTAACTCGGGGCTTAAAACAATTGCTCTTAATTCTACCCAAAGTGAACAAACATTAGTATTGCTTGACGGCGTGAAGTTGAATAATAAACAGCATGAACAGGTTGATTTGGTTTTATTTAATCTTGATGAAATTGAAAGAATTGAAATCTCGCAGGGCGGTTCGTCTTCGCTTTACGGAAGCGAAGCAATAGGCGGAGTGATTAAC
>Ga0326597_10007546_pt1 | contig 14794 bp, 13 predicted proteins | sample RVTome_12_FD_203789 | JGI IMG/M metagenome (GOLD analysis project Ga0326597, IMG submission 203789) | Soil microbial communities from uranium-contaminated site in the Upper Colorado River Basin, Wyoming, United States - RVT100D185 | ecosystem: Environmental > Terrestrial > Soil > Contaminated >... | reverse complement strand
AGACCCAGATCGAGGCCGACCGGCGCCTGATCCAGGAACGAATCGCCGCGCTCACCCGTGAACTCGAGACGGTGAAACGCACGCGATCGCTGCACCGTGCGGCGCGGGCGCGGGTGCCATACCCGATCGTTGCCCTCGTCGGCTACACCAACGCCGGAAAATCGAGCCTGTTCCACCGGCTGACCAGGGCCGAGACTGGCGGCGAGGACCAGCTTTTTGCGACCCTCGACCCGTCGATGCGGCGCCTCGACCTGCCCCATGGCGGCACCGCCATCGTCTCCGACACGGTCGGTTTCATTTCCGAACTGCCGACGCATCTCGTGGCCGCCTTCCGCGCGACGCTGGAGGAGGTCACCAGTGCCGACCTCGTGCTTCACGTGCGCGACATTTCCCATCCCGACAGCGCCGCCCAGGCCCGTGACGTGGAGGACATCCTGCGCCTGCTCTGGGGCGAGCTCCCGGCGGCGCCGGTGATCGACGTCTTCAACAAGATCGACCGGCTGGAGGCCGGCGCGCGCGAGGCCATCGGTTCGCGCCACGGCGTGAGCGGGGCGAGGGGTGCAGCCCATGTGTCGGCGATGACGGGAGAGGGCATCGCGAGCCTCGTCGGCGCCGTCGAGGCGGCGCTCGGCGCCCGCTCGCTCGTCGCCGAACTCGCGATCGCGGCCGAGCGCGGGCGCGACATCAACTGGATCTACGAGAACTGCGAGGTACTGGCGCGCGCGGAGGGCGCCGATGGCCTCGTCGCGCTCACGGTCCGCGTTCCCGAGCCGCGCCGCAACCAGTTTCGTCGCCGTTTCGGCACGAGCCTAGTCGCCGCCTGACCGGCGCCCGGCCAGCTTGGCCGCGTCCCAGATCGCATCCATTTCCTCAAGGCTCGCGTCTTCGATGGGCCTGCCGCGCCGCCTGAACTCGTCCTCGATGTGGGTGAAACGGCGGGTGAACTTGGAATTGGCCTGCGACAACGCAACCTCCGGGTCGACCTCCAGATGCCGCGCGAGATTGGCGCAGACGAACAGAAGATCACCGATTTCCTCGCGCGCCCCGGCCTGATCTCCATGACCGATTGCCTGCTCGAGTTCATCCAGTTCCTCGCGCGCCTTGGCGAGAACCTGAGCAATATCCGGCCAGTCGAAACCGACCCGGGCGGCGCGGCGTTGCAGCTTGACCGCGCGGGAGAGGGCGGGCAGGGCACGCGCCACCCCGTCGAGCACGCCCGATTTGGCTGCCTCGGCAACAGATGCGCGCTCGCGTGTCTTGGCATCCTCCCAGAACTCCCGGGCGAGCCGCGCCCGCGCTCCGGCCGCGCCGTCGCCATAGACATGGGGATGGCGGCGGATCATCTTATCGCAGATTGATGTCACGACATCATCAAAGGTGAACAGATCGACCTCGGCGGCCATCTGCGCGTGATAGACGACCTGAAAGAGGAGATCGCCGAGTTCGCCCGCAAGCTCGTCCATGGCGCCGCGCTCGATCGCGTCGGCGACTTCGTACGCCTCCTCGATCGTATAGGGCGCGATGGTGGCGAACGACTGCGCGATGTCCCACGGACACCCTCCCTCAGGTGACCGGAGATCGGCCATGATCCGCCTGAGCGCCGCGACGTCGCGAGTGTCGGGAGGCTTGGTCATGGGCGTCATTGTATGGCTGAAATCGCAACCGGCGGCAATTGCCGAGGCCGGAGGGCCCGCCGCCGGCCGTAATGGTTCCAGGACAAATTCGCATAATATATATTATGGAAAATTTCAATTTGTCCTGGGGGGTCAGGGACTTGCATGCAAACGGCCGCCGCGGCGCCCATCAGCACCGGCTGCGCTGCACGCCGCCGCCGGACGCGCTCAGGGCTCGCGCAGTGTCAGGCGCATGCCGTCATGGGCCGGGACAACGCCGTCCGGCAACAGGCCTGCGAGCGTTCGGTAGTCGAGGTCCATGTGCATGTTGGTGAGGACCGCGCGGGCGGGCCTCAGCCGCTCGATCCACTCGAGCGCATCGGCGACCGAGAAATGCGTCGGGTGCGGGCGCCAGCGCAGCGCATCGACGATCCACACGTCGAGGCCGCCGAGCGCGTCGATGGACGCCCCGGGCAGGCCGTTGAGATCGCTGGAATAGCCAAGGCCGGCGACACGGAAGCCGAGCGAGGGGATGTCGCCATGGGTCTGGGCAAACGGCAGGACGGTGATCGACCCCCCTGTTCCGTCGATCGTCACCGCAGCGCCCGGCCCGATTTCATGGAGGTCGAGGATCGGCGGATAGCCGCTTCCGGGTGGCGTCTTGAAGCAGTAGCCGAACCGGGACCTCAGCTCGCCCGCCGTGCGCGGGTCGGCGTGGACCGGGACCCGGCGCCGGCGCCTCAGCGCCAGAACCCTGAGATCGTCGATACCGTGGGTGTGGTCGGCATGGTCGTGGGTATAAAAAACGCCGTCGATCGTTGTGACCGCGGCATCGTTAAGCTGCTCGCGCAGATCGGCGCCGGTGTCGATCAGCACCCGCGTGGTTCCGCCATTGGCGCGGCGCTCGATCAGGAGCGAGCAGCGGCGGCGGCGGTTGCGCGGCTTCCCGGGGTCGCACGCGCCCCATTCGCCGCCGATCCGGGGAACGCCGGTCGATGATCCGCAACCGAGAATGGTCGCGGTCAGCGTGGCGGCGGGCGCGGCGTCACCGGCCGGCACTGTCGGGCCCCGCCGGCGGCGGCATGCGGTCGAACAGCGCCAGGGTGTTGTTTGTTGTCAGGGCAGCAATATCCGCCTCGGTCAGTACACGCACCTCAGCCAGTCTGCCGGCGGTGTGGCGCACGAACGCCGGCTCGTTGCGCCGGCCGCGCTCGGGCACGGGGGCCAGATAGGGCGCGTCGGTCTCGACCAGGATGCGGGCCGCGGGAAGCTCGGCCGCGATCGCGCGCAGTTCCTCGGCGCGGCTGAAGGTCATGATGCCCGAGAACGACACGTAGTGGCCGAGCGCGATCCCGGCACGGGCAAGTTCCGGCCCGCCGGTGAAGCAGTGCAGAACCGCCCTGAAGGCGCCCTTTGCCGCCTCCTCGCGCAACACCCGTTCGGTCGCCTGGTCGGCGTCGCGGCTGTGGACGACGAGCGGCAGTCCGGTCCGGCGCGCGGCATCGATCTGGGTGCGGAATCCGCGCTCCTGGGCCTCGCGCGAGGCATTGTCGTAGTGGAAATCGAGCCCGCATTCGCCGATCCCGACGACCTTGGGATGCCTTGCCAGCTCGATGAACCGCTCGGCTGGAACGCCGTCTTCCTCGTCGGCGTAATGCGGATGGGTTCCGACCGTGCAATAGACGTTGTCGTAGCGCTCGGCGATCGCCCGCAACTCATCGAACCGGCTGACCCGGGTCGAGATCGTGATCATCGCCACGACGCCCGCCGCGCCCGCGCGCGCCACCACGTCGTCGAGCTCGGCCGCGAAGTCGGGAAAGTCGAGGTGGCAGTGGCTGTCAATCAGCACTGGCGGCATCGCTCTCGGCTTCGACATGGCGGGGAAACACCGGGGTTGGCCGGGCGATTTCGGTTCCGGGCCGGATGCGGCCGGCGGGCCCCAGCCGCGAGAAATCGCGCTCGTCCGCCGCAATGCCGAGCTGGTCCAGGAGCCGGCCCATGGCATCTGGCATGAACGGCTGGGCGAGGATCGCGACCTGGCGCAGGATTTCGGCCGTGACATAGAGGACACACGCCATTTGCCCGGGATCGGTCCTGCTGAGGGCCCAGGGTTCGGCATTGGCGAAATAGCGGTTGGTTTCGGCGACCACCGCCCAGATGCGCGCCAGCACCTCATGCAGCGCCTGCGCGTCCATGAGGGTGCGCACCTCGTCGATCGTTGGGTCAACCAGACCGTGGAGATGGCGGGCATGGGCGCCGCCGATGTCGCCCGGCTCCGGCACCCGTCCCGCGCAGTTGCGCTCGATCATGGAGAGCGAGCGCTGCGCCAGGTTGCCGAGATCGTTGGCGAGATCGGCATTGATCCGGCCGACGATCGCCTCGTGGCTGTAGCTGCCGTCCTGGCCGAACGGCACCTCGCGCAGGAAGAAATAGCGCATCTGGTCGACGCCGTAGTGCGCGGCCATGGCGAACGGATCGACGACATTGCCGACCGACTTCGACATCTTCTCGCCGCGGTTGAACAGGAAGCCATGGGCGTAGACCCGCCTCGGCGGCTCGAGGCCGGCCGACATCAGGAACGCCGGCCAGTAGACCGCGTGAAAGCGCACGATGTCCTTGCCGATGACGTGGAGGTCGGCCGGCCAGTAGCGCCTGAAGCGCGCGGCCTCGGCATCGGGAAAGCCGACACCGGTGATGTAGTTGGTGAGCGCATCGACCCAGACATACATGACATGGCTCGCCGAGCCCGGCACCGGAACGCCCCAGTCGAAGGTGGTGCGCGACACCGAAAGGTCCTGGAGGCCGCGACTGACGAAGCTCACCACCTCGTTGCGGCGACTGTCGGGGCCGATGAAGTCGGGATGGGCCTCGTAATGGGCGAGCAGCCGGTCCTGATAGGCGGACAGGCGGAAGAAAAAGCTCTCCTCCTCGACCCATTCGACCGGCGTTCCCTGGGGTGAGAGCTTCTCGCCCCCCTCGCCTTCACTCAGCTCGCTTTGGTCGTAATAAGCTTCGTCGCGCACCGAGTACCAGCCGGCATAGGTGCCGAGGTAGAGGTCGCCATTGGCGTCCATCCGCCGCCAGATCTCCTGGCTCGCGCGCAGATGGCGCTCTTCGCTGGTGCGGATGAAGTCATCATTCGAGCAGTTGAGCACTGCCACCATGTTCTTGAACAGCGGGGTGTTGCGGTCGGCGAGCTCGCGTGGGGAGAGCTCCGCGCCGCGCGCCGTCTGCAGCATCTTGATGCCGTGCTCGTCGGTTCCGGTGAGAAACATGACATCGTAGCCGTCGAGGCGCTTGAAGCGGGCAATGGCATCGGTCGCGATCGCCTCGTAGGCATGGCCGATATGCGGCGCGCCGTTCGGATAGGAGATCGCGGTGGTGATGTAGAAGGGCTTGCGGTCGGTCATGTCGAGGTTGGGCGCGTGGCTCCGGGTCGCTGGCACGGGTTCATGTCTGGCCGGCGCCGATTCCGCCAGTGCGGAAATGATCTAAGCAGAGATTCTCAGGCCATCCAACGGATGCTGGGCCCATAGTGTGTTGAATCCCGGCGTTCTCGTCTCCCATCTGTTGGCCAGCCTGCACAAACCTGCTTAGCGCGGCGCGGCCTTTCGTGCCGCCGCCTCGAGGCCGAAACAGGCATTCAGGATCAGCTGCCTTCGATCCAGGTTGAACGCCGTTGTGTCTGCATAGGCGCGGGTGACCTTGTCCCACAGCTCAATCCACGGTTCAAGCGCGTGCGGGCCGCGCCCGCCGCGGGCGATGCTCGCCGTCAGCCGCGCGAGCTCTGCGACCAGCATGTCCATGAACACGGTGAACCGGTCGTCGGCCCGCGGGCCCGCGAGCTCGCCGGCGAGCTGGTGGAGCTCCACGGCGTCGATCTCGGGCAGGTGCGCGATCATGTCATCGAGCCGCCGCCTGAGGCCGATCCCGTCCGCTTGCGCGAGCTGGAGCGCGACGCCGGGCGCGCACTCGGCCAGCTCGATCAGCCGGTCCAAATCGGGATCGCCCGCAAGTCCGGGCTCGGCCGCAATCAGCGCCTGCTTTGCCTCCTCGGGCCGGGGACGCACAAGCTCCACGGTGATGCAGCGCGAGCGGATCGTTGCCAGAAGCCGCCGCGGGGCGTGCGCGACGAGTGAGATCACCGTTCTGGGCGGCGGCTCCTCCAGCATCTTCAGCAGCGCGTTGGCGGCGTTGCGGTTGAGATCGTCGACCGGATCGATGATGACGACCCGCCATCCGCCCGCATCCGCGGTGGTCGAGAGCCGCGACAGCGCCCAGCGCACGTGATCGACCTTGATCTCGCCGCTGCGGTTTTCCTCCGCGAACATCCGCGCATTGACGGCGATGAGATCGGGATGGGCGAGGCGGGCCACGAGCCGCGCGGTGCGGCTTTCGGAATCGATCGCGAGCGATGAGGCCGCCATGACCGCCGCTCCGGCCGGGTCGGGATTCTCGAGCAGGAAGCCGGCGAGGCGAAAGGCGAGCGTCGCCTTTCCGATACCGCGCGGTCCGGCGATCAGCAGCGCATGGTGCTGGCGCCCGGAGCGGTAGAGCTCGAGCAGCCTGCGCTCGGCCCCGCCGTGGCCGAACAGGGCCGCCGTCTCGTGCGGACCGCGAACGCTCGCCTGATCCTCGCTCATGGCTTGGCGCCCGCTCACCGCTTTGCCGCGAGGCGTGCGAGCGCAAGACGCGCGATCTCGCTTGCGACGACGTCCTCGGGCCGCGCCGCATCGACGATGACGCAGCGGCCGGGATCGGCCGTTGCGATGTCGAGAAAGGCCGCGCGCAGCCGGGCGTGGAACTCGGCTCCATGGCGCTCGAAGCGGTCGCTCCCCCCTCCCCGCCGGCCGGCCCGCTGGAGCCCGGCGCCAGGCTCGAGATCCAGGATGATGGTAAGATCGGGCCTTGTGGGCCCCACCACCCAGTGCTCGAGCGCGTCGACGATGGCCGCCTCGAGGCCGCCGCCCGCGCCCTGATAGGCGCGGGTCGAGTCCGCGAACCGGTCGGAAATGACCACGGCGCCCGCGGCGAGCGCCGGGCGGATGGTGGCGCGCAGATGTTCATCGCGCGCGGCCGCGAACAGAAGCGCTTCGGCGAGCGGCGACCAACGCCCGGGCTCTCCGGTGACCAAGAGCTCGCGCACCGCCTCCGCCCCGGGAGCGCCGCCGGGCTCTCGCGTCAGCACCACCCGATGGCCGGCCTGGGTGAGGGCCTTGCCGAGACGCTGAAGCTGTGTGCTTTTCCCCGCCCCTTCCCCGCCTTCAAGGGTAATGAAAAATCCGTTCTCCATGGCTCTGCAAGGTAGAGGATTCGGTGCCCGGGAGAAATCGCATCCGGGCGCGCCGGTACGGGCCCGGCCTGGGCGCCAAAGCCGCTACAAGCCCTCGACCCGGCCGAGGATGAGCGAGCCCAGCGCATCGAGCGCCTTGCGGGCGAGACCCCCCTCGCCCACGCTCTCGGCGGCGTAGAGCGGCAGGTCGACCGGCATGTGGTTTGGCGCCTCGACCCGGAGTTTGGCGACCTCGGCGCCTTCGCTGACCGGCGCCTTGAGCGGGCCGTCGTAAACGATGCGGGCCTTGATGTCGCTCCTCACCATGCGCTGCATCGACACCGTCGCCCGCTTCCTGGTGACGAGCCTGACCGCGCCCTTTTCGCCGCCCCACACGCTCGCGGTGCCCACTTCCTCGCCGGGCTCGAACAGCACGAACTGCTGGTAGGCGCGAAAACCCCAGTCGAGCAGCTTGCGCGCCTCGGTTGCCCGATCGTTGATCGATTCAAGGCCGTTGATGACGAGAAGGAGCCGGCGACCGTCGCGCACCGCCGAGGCGACGAGGCCGTATCCCGACTGCTCGACATAGCCGGTTTTCAGCCCGTCGACGCCGATATCCATGGTCAGCAGCGGATTTCGGTTCTTCTGGGTGATGCCGTTCCAGGTGAATTCCTTCTCGGAGTAGTAGTGATAGAACTCCGGCAGATCGTAGATGATGTGGCGTGCCACCGCCGCGAGCTCGCGCGCGGTCATCTTGTGGTTCTCATCGGGCCAGCCGGTCGCGTTCATGAACGTCGACTTCCTGAGGCCCAGCTCGCGCCCCCGCGCCGTCATCGCCTGGGCGAAGGCGTCCTCGGTTCCATACATGCCCTCGGCGATGGCGATGCAGGCGTCATTGCCCGACTGGATGATGACCCCGCGGATCAGGTCCTCGAGCGGAACCTCCGAATTGACCTTGGCGAACATGGTCGACGAGCCCGACACCGCACCGCCACTGCGCCAGGCATTCTCGGAAATGAAGAAGTTCTCGTCGAGCCTGAGATCGCCGCGCCGGATCGCCTCGAACACCATGACCATGGTCATGAGCTTGCTCATGCTGGCCGGGTGCATGAGATCGTCCGCCCTCTTCTCCAGCAGAACCGCGTTGGAGTCGGCGTCGATGAGGATCGCGAATTTGGCCTGGGTCTGGAAGGTGGGAAGCCCGCCCTCCTGCGCGAACGCCGGGCCGATCACCGCAAGCGCGACAAGGCCGGTGAGAATCAGTACGCGCGCCCTGGTCATGGCTTCGCTCCTCCGCTCTGGACTGGTCGTCGATGGCGCCTCCATTGTCGTCGAGGCGCGATGGAAATCAACCGGCCGACTTCACTTTCACCGGCCGAGCACGCGCGCGTCCGGGTAGCCGGAGGCCGATAGCGCGCCGAGGTGGCCTTCCGCTTCGCCAGCCGACGCGAACGGGCCGAGGCGAACGCGGTAATAGGTCTCGCCCGCGACCTCGGCCGGCAGGACATTGAACGAGCCGAGATGCGACAGCTCCCCGGCAAGGCTCATCGCCCGCTCGCGGCTCGCGAACGAGGCGGCCTGAATGTAGAAGCCGGGCGGGATGATCGGCTGCGGCGCCCCGTCGGCCTCGGTCTCGGCGCCGGTCTCGACCCGCGGGCGCGCCAGCGCCCCGGTGCGTTCGGGCGCATCTGACGCCGGCGCCGAATGGGGAACGGGTTCCGCCGCCCTCTCCCCCTCTTGCGCCGCCGGCAGCGCCGCCGTCCGGCCCGGCATCAGCCACGAGGTGCCGCGGCCCACGGTCTGCATGCCCGCGACGTCGCCTTCGAGCGGCGCGCGCGAGATGTAGGTGACGCGCACCGGGGCGGTTCCGTTCCCGATGACGCCAAGCTCGCGTGCCGCGCCTTTTGACAGATCGATGATGCGCCCGCGCTTGAACGGTCCGCGATCGTTGATCCGCACCACCAGCGAGCGCCCGTTCTCGAGGTTGGTCACCCGGGCATAGACCGGGAGCGGCAGCGTCGGGTGCGCCGCCGACAGGCGGTTCATGTCGTACCACTCGCCGTTCGCGGTCTTGCGGCCGTGGAAATATTCGCCGTACCAGGAGGCGACCCCGGTCTCGTCGTAGCTCGGATCCTCGCGCGGATAGAAGCGCTGGCCGTTGGCCACATAGGGCTCGCCGATCTTGTAGCGGCCGCCGCCCTCCGGCACCCGGTCATGCAGGCCGTAGACCTGGGGGTTGGGGTCGCGGCTTGAGCCGAGCCAGCTGCAGCCGCCGAGCATGCCGGCGACAATGGCAAGGAGCGCAAACCGCCATTTGAGCCTGGCCATGACCCCGCCTGGACGATGAACCTGTTGATCCCACACGTGTCGGCCAGAACACCGGGACAGGGTTAAGAGGGTGTTGACCGTGGCCGGCGCGCCGGGCCAATTCCGACCCGTGGTTAAGGGATGGTGAACGCACCCGGGTTGGCGGCGATGGATCGGCGGCGGCCGGCGGTGGCGCCGCTCACCGGGTCAGGATCGCAAGCGCGCGGGCGTGGATCGACCTGCCCGGCGCTGCGGGCCCCAGATGGCGCATCAGCCGCCGCTCGACGAGTCCGAAGGCGAAGATGATGGCGTATGAGATCATCAGGTAGATCGCCGCCACGGTCAGATACATGGTGTAGATCTTGAACGTCCTGACCGCGATGATATCGGCCGAGCGGAACAGTTCGGTCACCGTCACCAGCGAGACCAGCGAGGTCGCCTGCATCAGGAACACGACCTCGTTGGTATAGGCCGGCCAGGCGATCCTCAGCGCCTGCGGCAGGACGATCCGGCGGGTGCGCACGAACCATGACATGCCGGCCGCCCGCGCGGCCTCGATCTGGCCCGCATCGACGCCGGCGATCGCGCCGCGGAAGATCTCGCCGGCATAGGCCCCGGTGTTGAGCACCAAGACCAGCAGCGCGCAGGACAGCGCGTCGCGGAAGAACCACCACAGGGCGACGCTCTCCAGCGCGGCGCGGAACTGGCCGAGCCCGTAATAGATGAGATAGAGCTGGATCAGGAGCGGAGTTCCGCGAAACAGGTAGATGAAGGCGCGGGAGAACCCGGCCAGCGCCCGATGGTGGGACAGACGCGCCAGCGCCAGCGGGATCGCGATGCAGAACCCTACCGGAACCGCGAACGCGGTGAGGCCCAGCGTCATCACGAGCCCCTGCCCCAGCGCCGGCAACGAGGTCTGGATCAGGGCGAAGTCCACGGCCTAGCGCCTCACCGTGCGCACACCGCGCGCGGCGCGGGCCTCGGCGACGGCAAGCACGCGCTCCGAGATGTAGGTGATGACGAGAAACGCGACCGCGGCCGCGAAAAAGAACTTGAACGGCTCGCGCAGCGACTGGCCCGCGCGGTCGGCCCAGAACAGGATGTCATGCAGGCCGACGACCGAGACCAGCGCCGTCGCCTTGATCAGCACCATCCACACATTGCCGATTCCCGGCAGCGCGAACCGCCACATCTGCGGCATGTGGATGCGCCAGAAGGTCCGCATCCGGCTCATGCCGAAGGCGCGAGCGGCTTCGAGCTGGCCGCGCGGAACGGCGAGAAAGGCGCCGCGCAGGACCTCGGTCATGAACGCGCCGTAGATCATGCCGATCACCAGGATTGCGGTCACCACCGGATTGAAGTCGAGCCGGAATCCGTCAATGAACAGCCGCATGAAATTCTGCGCAACGTGCGGCACGCCATAATAAAGGACGATGATCAGCACCAGTTCCGGGATGCCGCGCACGACCGTGGTGTAGACGAAGCCGGCAAACCGCAGCGCCAAGCGTGGCGACAGCTTGAGCGCGGCGCCGGCGAGGCCGAAGGCGAGCGCGACCGCGAGCGCGCCGACGCCGACGCCCAGCGTCAGCACGAACCCCCAGGCAAGCTCGTCGCCGAATCCGCCGAGATCAAACATGGCGGTCCCGCGTCAGCACAATCGGACCACGCGCGGGAAGGCGGTCGCGCCGCCTCCCCTGCCCCCGCCAATGGGCATCAGCTGCCGAAGATGTCGACGCCGAAGTGCTTGTCGCTGATCGCCTGGTAGGTCCCGTCGGCGCGGATCTGCTTCAGCGCCGCATTCAGGGCATCGCGCAGTTCATCATCGCCCTTGCGCACGGCGATTCCGGCGCCGTCGCCATAGATCTCGCGATCGACGATCTCCGGCCCGATGATCTGATAGCCCTTGCCGAGGTCGGTATCGAGAAAGCCTCCGGTCACCGCGATCACGCCGTCGAGGAAGAAATCGATGCGGCCGGCGGTGAGATCGAGATGGGCCTGCTCCACGGTGTCGTAGGTGCGGATTTCGGCGGCGGACTCGCCGAGCCGGTCGCGCGCGAAGTTCTCATGGGTGGTCGCGGACTGGGCGCCGACGATCTTTCCGGCCACGGTTTCGGGGAACGAACCCTTGTACTCGGTACCCTCCAGGCCCACCAGCACGCCCAGCTCCTGGTAGTAGGGATCGGAAAAGTCGACGACTTCCGCGCGCTCGGCGGTGATCGACATCGAGGCAAGGATGGTGTCGTATTTTTCCGCCTGGAGGCCCGGAATGATGCCGTCCCAGTCCTGGGTCACCCATTCGCAATCGAACTTGGCGGCCGCGCACAGCGCATTGCCGATGTCGACGTCGAACCCGGCGAGCTGGCCGTTCTGATCGATGAAGTTGAACGGCGGATAGGCGCCCTCGGTTCCCATGCGCACTTTTTTCATTTCCTGCGCCCCGGCTGCGGTTGCAAGGGCGACGACCAGGGCAATCGCTGTGAAGATGACGCGTTTCATTGGCTGACTCCGATGTTGAGTGCTCAGTAGTTCGTGGAAAGAAATTGCCGGCACCGCTCCGACGCCGGCGCGTCGAACACCTTTTCCGGCGGCCCCTCCTCTTCGACGAGTCCCTGATGCAGGAACATCGCATGGGAGGAGACCTCGCGGGCGAACCGCATTTCGTGGGTGACGATGATCATGGTGCGCCCCTCCTCGGCAAGCGCGCGGATGACCCGGAGAACCTCGCCGACGAGTTCGGGGTCGAGCGCCGAGGTCGGCTCGTCGAACAGGATCACGTCGGGCTCGACCGCGAGCGCCCGCGCGATCGCGGCCCGCTGCTGCTGGCCGCCGGAAAGCTGGGCGGGATAGGACGCCGCCTTGTCGGCGATTCCCACCTTGGCGAGGAGCACGCCGGCGCGCTCGCGCACCTCGCGGCGTGGCCGGCCGAGCACATGGATCGGCGCCTCGGCGACATTGTCGAGGACCGTCATGTGCGACCACAGATTGAAGCTCTGAAACACCATGGCAAGGCGGGTGCGAATGCGGTTGACCTGGGCCTCGCTGGCCGGCCTGCGCTCGCCGCCGCGCCCGCTCACCAGCTCGAGCCGCTCGCCGGCGACGATGATATCGCCCTCGTCGGGAATTTCGAGCAGGTTGATGCAGCGCAGCAGCGTGCTCTTGCCCGAACCGGAGGCCCCGATGATGGCCACCACGTCGCCGCACCGGGCGGCAAGCGAAACGCCGCGCAGGACTTCTAGCGGGCCGAATCGCTTGCGGATGCCGCGCGCCTCGACGGCGGGCGCGTCCCGATCGTGCCCATTGCCCGACGCGTGGTCCAGCGTCACCACCGATCAGCCTTTCGCCTGCCGTTGTTCGGGCCCCCTCGCAAAGCGGGAGCCATGATGGCGACCATTGAACCACGCCGCAACGGCCGCGCCTATCCTGAATGTCCGGGTCCGACCCTTGACATCCCATCCGGCCCCTCCCACTGATCGGCGCCGATGAGCGAGATTCCAGCGCCGATGAGCTTGGACGCCCCCTATCTGAAGAGCCGGTGGGCGCGCTGGCGCGCGCATCTGCACACCGCCATCATCGATCACGGCCTGTTCCGGCTCATCTACCAGAACCGGTTCGAAGTGGCGCCCGGAGTGTTCCGCTCCAACCAGCCCTCGCCCGCCCATCTTGCCCGTGCAAAGCGCATGGGCGTGCGCACGGTGGTCAATCTGCGCGGACACAATGGCTGGGCCGGCTACTATCGGCTCGAGCGCGATGCCTGCGCGGCCCTGGGCCTCAAGATGATTGATTTTCCGGTATTTTCGCGCGACCTGCCGACGCCGGAGGTGATCGGGGACGCGATCGATCTGTTCGCGACCATCGAGTATCCGGTGCTGTTTCACTGCAAGTCGGGCGCCGACAGGGTCGGGTTCATGAGCGCGCTCTATCTCATCGCCCACGAGCACCGTCCGGTGGACCAGGCGATGGACCAGCTCAGCCTGCGCTACGGCCACTGGCGGCAGGCCAAGACCGGGGTTCTCGACTGCTTCTTCAGGGCCTACCGCGACTACCGGCGCCGCACCGGTGGGGATTTCGCGACCTGGGTTGCGGAGCAATACGACCGCGATGCGCTCAAGCAGGACTTTCACGACAATCGCTGGGTCACGCTGCTGGTCGACCGGGTGCTGATGCGCGAGTAGCGCGGATGGTTCGCCGGCGGCTTACTCGAAATACAGCCAGATCGTAACCGACCGGCCGGACGAGTAGTTGAAGCCCGAGACGGCGGCGTCGGGCGAGCGCGGCGTGCCGGCGAGGGCCGACTGGCGCTCGAACGCGAACCGCACGGCCTCGTCGACCACATAGGTCGAGGCGCTCGCGCTCGCGACCTCGTCGGCATCGTCGGTGTCGCCGAACAGGCGAGTTCCGGTGCCGGCGCGGAACACGAGGCTCGGCTCTGCGTAGCCGTAGGTCACGATGCCGCGCTCGCCGGCACCGCCGCGGCGCTCGATCACGGCGACGATCCGCTCCGTGATCCAGAACGGCTCGACCCGGGGAAACGTGAACGCCGCGCCGAGGGTGGCGACGGTCGCGACCGCGACGACCGCGATCGCGGCGACCGCCCCCTGCCGGCCGGCGGCGCCGAACACGATGATCGCGATCGCGCCGATCAGATTGATCAGCGAAACCGCGACGATGTCGGCCGATTCAATGCCCGGCTCAAGGGCCGGAACCGCGAGATATCCGAACACCGAGACCGAGAGCGTTGCCGCGAGCAGGCCCCAGACGCAGAGCAGCATCCGCTCGCCCGCGGGAGCCTCGGCCGCGGCGCGGCCGAGCTGCCAGGCCGCGAGCAGCGTCAGCGCGGGAAACAGCGGCATCGTGTAGTGCGGCAGCTTGTTCGCCATGAGTTCGGCGGCGAGCCAGGCCGGCACTGCCCAGGCGACGCAGAATCGCAAATGCGCACGGTGCCAGTGCTGGGTGACGGCGATGAGCGCCAGCACCACGAACGGCAGCGGCGGGCCGAGCGCGCCGAGCGCGAACAGGAGGTGGGTGCCGGGGGGCGAGCCGTCGGACTGGAAACCGGTATAGAGCCGCGGCAGAACGTCTCCCGAAAGCGCCCCGGCGAGCCAGCTCGCCTCCGGCTGCGCGCCCGAAAGCCAGGCCCAGGCGGCGGCGGCGAGCAGCGCGGCGACCCCTGCCGTGACCGGCCACAGCGCGAAGAGCCACGAAAGCCGCCGCTCGATCAGGCACAGCGCGACCACCGTCAGCGCGATGACCGCCGGACCGACCGCGCCTTTGGTCACCGCGGACAGGATGCAGCTCGTCCAGAACAGGCACCCCAGGCCGGCTCCCGGCCTCGCCGCGCCATGGCCGGCCATGTACGCACGCGCGAGCGGCCAGTGGGCGGCGGTGACACTCGCCAGCATCAGCGCATCCGAGGTGGCGAGATGCGCCTCGGCGATGAGCGTTGGCGTGGTCGCGAGGAACAGGGCCGCGACCAGTCCCTCGCGCCGCCCGAACAGGTCGCGGCCGATGAGATAGGTGAACAGCGTGGCGATCCAGGCGCCCAGCGCGGAGGGCAGCCTGTAGGCCCAGATCGCGCGCTCGGCAATGTCGCTCAGCACGCCGA
>Ga0326597_10007545_pt1 | contig 14796 bp, 10 predicted proteins | sample RVTome_12_FD_203789 | JGI IMG/M metagenome (GOLD analysis project Ga0326597, IMG submission 203789) | Soil microbial communities from uranium-contaminated site in the Upper Colorado River Basin, Wyoming, United States - RVT100D185 | ecosystem: Environmental > Terrestrial > Soil > Contaminated >... | reverse complement strand
AGCATTGACCGAAGAGGTGAACCGGCAGCAGCGCTTTTAATCGCAGGCCGGTTTTGGCGTCCAGGGTTTGAGCGCTTTCCCGTCGCCCTCGTTCGTCGAGAAAAGCCGCGGTTGCTTCGGCGGACAAAAGAAAAGTATCGGGGTTAATGTCGATGAATAACGGCGTGCCGCCCAACCGGGTGATCGATGAAACCGTGGAAAAGAAAGTAAACGGCGTCACCAGCACGCCGTCGCCGGGACCCACTTCGAGCGCCATCAGCGCGAGCAGCAGCGCGTCGCTGCCGGACGCCACGCCGACGGCATGCTCGCAGCCGAGGTAGGCCGTCATCTGGTCTTCGAAGCGCTCCACCGCCGGGCCGAGAATGAATTGCTGCGACTCCAAGACCTCGTCCACAGCCTGGCGGATCTCCAACCGCAATCCGGCGTACTGGGCGCCGAGGTCGACGATGGGGATCTTATAGGGCTGCAAGCTAGACACTGGTTTTGACCGCTGGGGATTGTCCCTTGAGCGCGCTCTCGGCAACTTCCGCGAGAAGTTGGTCGTGGTCATGATCGAGCGAGAAAACGCGGAACTGGACGACCTTGGACGGTATGAATTCGAACAGCTCGGCGAGGGATTCCTTGGCGATCTCGCCGGTGGAGGGGTCGAAGATATGAATCTGCTTTTTGCCCATGGCGAACGGGTTTTCTGGCCGCGGGTCTTGGGTCGCCATGTCGACGCGAAAGACTAAATCGCGCGCCGGCGCCGGCAGCCCGGCGCGGATTCTTTTTTCCCAATCGGTATCCTGGATCAAGGCCACGCCGTAGCGCAGCTCGTTGAGCGACAACGTGCGGTCGTAAGCCATCTTCCACTTGATTTCGCGGTGTAGCACCGACTCCCATTCCTTGGCGAGGGCCTCGACCTCCCCTTTTTTGCGCCGCCAGCGGGAAACCTCTTCGAGCAGCGACCAATCGGTGAGGTAGAGGTATTCGTCCATATGTTCCAGCGGATTGCCGGGAAACAAAAGCTTCATGGTGTCGGGGAAGATGTCGCGAAGATGCAAATCGATGGCGCGGGTGGTGCGGTGATAATAAACGTTGGTGTAGAGATAGAGACGGGCGTTGAGAAACATGGTGAGCGCGCTGTTGCCCGCTTTGTGGACCGTCAGGCCCTTGGGCGTGAAAAAGGTATAGTGAATCAATCGTTCGCGGTCGATCGGGCCGGGATGGACCCCGCACATGTAGGAGTCCCGCGAGACGTAATCGAGGTTGTCGAAGGTGAAGATGCCTCCGGTCAGGGGCTGGAGAAAGCGCACCCATTTGGGCTTGCGGTGATCTTCCTTGCCGTCTTTCTTGATCGGAAAGGCGACGTCTTCCGGCCGGAGCTCTTCTCCGGCGGTGAACGGCCCGCTCGGGCTGCGGCGCAGCTGGCGGATGATGTCGCCGAGATGTTTTTGAATGATCGTCTGGCCCAGGTCTTCGTGGGTGAGGTCGTAATTATGGAGAAAGTTGTCGTCGAAGAAATGGCCGAAGGGGCCGTGGCCGATGTCGTGGAGCAGCCCGGTAACGCGCATGTATTCTTCAATGAAAGGAGCCGAGGGACACTCCTCGCCGAGGACTTTGCGCAGCGAAGGATATAGATGCTTGGCGAACTCGCCGGCCAGGTGCATGGCTCCGAGCGAGTGCTGAAAGCGGCTGTGCTCGGCCGACGGATAGACCCAGCGAGCGCTTTGGAGCTGGTAGATATAACGGAGCCGCTGAACCCAGGGCGAATCGATCAACGCTTTCTCCGTCGCCTCGCCCTTCTTTTCGGGAACGGTGAACTGGATGTAGCGGTGAATCGGATCGGCGATCAACGCCGTGCCGCCGTATTCGCTGTCGACTAGCTGCGCCATGTCGTTGCTGCGCTTCGAATCTCAAGTAACAAATCTTAAATCACTGCGGTCAGGATTTTGTCCTTGCCAGTCTTGAACTGCACCGCTTCCACCGAAGCGCCGCATCAAACTTCGAAAATCAATTGGGCGGTCCATTGATCGCCGGTCTTGGTCATGCGGCTCTGGTGATAGGCGACCGCGGCAATCTCTTGTTTGATCTCGTGGCGGTCCGGATCGATCTTTTCGCCACAGACTTCGACTTTAAGCGAGGTATCTTTGACCTCGCCAATGACGAACTCTTTCAGCAGGTAGCCGCTCCCCTGATACAAGTACAGCAGCTCGCGCATCCAATTGACCAACAGGTCGTCGCGGTCGGTGCCTTCGACCTCGAGCGGCAATCGTTCCTTGATCTCGATTTTTGCCACGTCCGACATGACGTCGAACAAGGCGAACGCCGCGTTGGCGAACAGGTCGGCTTGCGAGCCGCCCGTGACCTTAACCGCGAATTCAGATTGCCGGGTGGTTACTCGGTACTTCTTTTGGTTCTCCATAATCTTCAGTTCTTGGCAATGGGACCTGTTTTATAGTCGCCGCCTGGGTGAGACTCCAGCAGCGGGCGGCGACCCGCAAAATCATCGTCCAATCGTTGGCGAATTTCAGGGCGGGCATAGCATGCGATACAAGTAAAAATGTCGATGGGCTGGGTTAGTTTCAGATAACGGATCGGTGCTGCGTCCTGTTTAGGGTTCAAGAAGAAATCCCATTCGGTTTGGCCGGTGTGAAGTCGGTAGTAGTCGACCCGGTAACTTTTCTGCCTGTGACTTGTTTCCCGGACCTCTCTGCCGCAGTGAGAGCACTGCATTCCCTTCCTTATACCCGGTTTATGAGGCTTGCTGCAAATCCCGCGCCGAACCCGTTATCGATGTTGACCACGGTAACTCCGGCGGCGCAGGAATTGAGCATGCCCAACAGCGCCGCGAGCCCGTGGAAGCTCGCCCCATAGCCGATGCTCGTAGGCACCGCGATCACCGGCTTATCGATCAATCCGGCGACGACGCTGGGAAGCGCTCCTTCCATCCCAGCGACGACGATCAGCACCGCAGCCGCGTCCAATCGCCTGCGGTTCTCGAGCAACCGGTGAATCCCCGCCACGCCGACGTCGAAAAGCTTTTCCACCCGGTTACCCATCAGCGTCGCCGTGATGACCGCCTCTTCGGCAACCGGAATATCCGAGGTGCCGGCGCAAACCACCAGTATGGTTCCCTTGCCCGTAATCTTGATCGGTTTCCCAAGCCACGTTACCGCCCGGGCTTCGGCATGGTATTCTAACCCGGTCACAAGTTTTTTTAGCCGCGCCATTTCTTCGCCGTCAACGCGTGTGATCAAAACGTTCGCTCGGCGCCGGCGCAGGGCACGCACTATACCGGCGATCTCCCTGGGCGTTTTTCCCTGGCCCATGATAACCTCGGGAAAGCCCTGGCGCAGCGCCCGGTGATGATCGACTTTGGCGAAGCCGAGATCCTCGTATGGAAGGTCGCGCAGGCGCGCCACCGCCTGGGAGACGCCGACCTTGCCGCGCCGCACTTGTTCGAACAATTCCACGAGCCGTTGCGAATCCATGGGTGACGTTTTTTGGTTCTGCTTACGCCTGTATGAAAGTCATCTTACTCGTTCTTGATTCGGCCGGCCACTACTTTTTGAAATGGTCGTGGCCTGCGGCGCGAATCTCAACGGGATTGCCCGCGGCGTCGAGAACGACGATGCCTTTTTTTCCCGAGTCGCAGATGCCGATCCTTGTGATCGCCACCCGGGCGCGCGTTTGCAACTTCTCAATGCGCGGGCGGTCATGTTTGCGCGCGAAAAAAAGCAGCTCATAGTCTTCACCGCCGCTGAGGGCGTAGCGGGTTGCCGCCGTTCCGGCTAATTTGCGATAAGTGCGGGACAAGGGCAATCTATCCTGCCAAATCTGCGCGCCGATTGCGCTGGCTTTGCAGATGTGGCCCAGGTCCTGAATCAAGCCGTCGCTCACGTCGATCATCGCCGTGGCCAACCGTTCGCGAGCGAGCAGAGCGCCCGCGGTTACCCTCGGCGTGGGCCGGTGATGGCGCGACAATAAATACCTGACGGAATCACGATTGACTCGCAGCGATCGGCTCTTTAGAAACTTCAATGCCAGAGCGGAGTCGCCCAGCGTACCGGTGACGTATATATCGTCTCCTGCCTGCGCGCCGCTGCGACGAATCGGCCGGTGGGGGGCATGGCCGAGAACACACGCGGAGATAATTAGGAACTTGGCGGCGTTGGTATCGCCGCCCACCAGAGCAACACCGTGCCTTGCGCTGAGAAATCTGATTCCCCGGTAAAATTCCTCGATATCGCGGCTGTCAAAGGCGGGCGGAATGCCAAGAGACAGAATCAGGTAGGCTGGTATCCCGCCCATGGCGGCGATATCGCTTAGATTGACCGCCAAAGCCTTGTAACCGAGGTCGAACGGCGAAGTCCATTTGAGATCGAAGTGGATGCCCTCGATGAGCAGATCCGCGGTGATCAAAGATGACCGGAAAGGATTTGCCACCCATGCGGCATCATCGCCGATGCCCAAGAAGACGCCGCGTCCCTTCGGAGTGGCGCGGCGGACCTTTTCAATGAGGCCAAATTCTCCTAGCCGGCTGAGTTTCATCGAAGGCTGGCTATCAGTCTTGAGCTATTCGACTATGATTCCTTGCAGCCGTTCGACTGAAGTGGACAGGTGGCGAGACGCGGCGAGATGACCGCTTAAGACTACGGCCGGAGTGGGATCGATTTATCTCCGTGACTCTTGGGTAAGGGCCTCGTACCGCGTCTGGGTTTGCCCTTAGCTGAGCCCAGTTTCATTTTCGCCGCCGCCGCGCGTCGGGTTTCCTTAGCGTCGCGCTTTCCGTTCAGCAGGGCGTTTTTCAAAACGTCCGACATGTTTTTTGCGAGCACCCAGTGAAGCTTTCGCCGCAGCGCCTTGGGGATATCGTCCATGTCCTTTTCGTTTCTGTCCGGTACGATCACGGTCTTGATGCCGGCCCGAAACGCCGCCAGGGACTTTTCTTTCAGGCCACCGATTGGCAAGACTCTGCCGCGCAGGGTAATCTCTCCGGTCATCGCCACGTCCCGGTTCACGGGGCGCTTGGTCAGCGCGGAGATCAGCGCCGTGGCCATGGTGATACCGGCGGAGGGGCCGTCCTTGGGGATCGCGCCTGCGGGCACATGGATGTGAATGTCGAGTTTTTGATAAAAATCCTCTTCGATGCCAAGCGTTTTAGCATGGGCCCGCGCGTAGCTCACCGCCGCTTGGGCCGACTCTTTCATCACGTCGCCGAGCTGCCCGGTGAGGGTTAAGTTGCCGCGCCCCTTGGAAAGCGACGCCTCCACATAAAGCACTTCTCCGCCAGCGCTGGTCCAGGCCAGACCGGTGCTGACGCCGATCTCATGATGCTCCTGCTCGGCTTCCGGCAGGAACTTAGGCGCGCCCAGGAACAAATGAATGTTGGCGCGGGTGAGCTTTGTCAACTCGCTTTTCCCCTCGGCGACTTTGCGCGCCACCTTGCGACAGATCGATGCGAGCTCCCGCTCCAGGTTGCGTAGCCCGGCCTCTTTGGTGTACTCGGCGATGATCCGCAGCAGGGCGTCGTCGGAGAACTCCAAGTGCTTGGTGGAAATCCCGTTGTCTTCAAGCTGGCGCGGGATCAAAAACTTGCGGGCGATCTCCAGTTTCTCCTCGTTGGTGTAACCGGAAAGTTGGATGACCTCCATCCGATCCGCCAGGGCCGGCGGCACCGGGTCCAGCAGATTCGCGGTGCAAATAAACAAGACATTGGAAAGATCGAACGGCAGATTCAAGTAATGATCGCTGAAGGCATGATTCTGTTCCGGATCCAGGACCTCGAGCAACGCTGCCGACGGATCCCCGCGAAAGTCGGCGCCGACTTTGTCGATCTCATCGAGCATGAACACGGGATTGTTCGACCCGGCCTGTTTGACCCCCTGGATGACGCGGCCGGGAAGCGCCCCCACGTAGGTGCGCCGGTGGCCGCGCATTTCCGCTTCGTCGCGCACGCCGCCCAGCGACACGCGCACGAAACTTCGCTCCAGCGCGCGCGCGATGGAGCGGCCCAAAGAGGTCTTGCCGACGCCCGGCGGGCCAACGAAACAAAGGATCGGGCCTTTGATCTTGCGCCGCAGCTTGTTGACGGCGAGGTACTCCAAGATCCGTTCTTTCACTTTTTCTAGATCGTAGTGATCCTCGTCCAAAACTTGCTTGGCTTTCTCGAGATCCAGGTTGTCTTTGGTGCGCTTGCTCCAGGGGAGTTCGACGAGCCAGTCCATATAGGTGCGCACCAGCGACGCCTCCGAAGACTCGGGATGCATTTGCTCCAGGCGGCGCAGTTGCTTGTCGGCCTCGCGCTTGACCTCCGGCGGCATCTTGGCCTTGTCGATTTGCTTTCTCAATTCGCTGATCTCTTCGGCGCGGTCGTCGCCTTCACCGAGTTCCTGCTGGATCTGTTTCATCTGCTCGCGCAGGAAGTAGTCCCGCTGGGTCTTGGTCATCTCTTCTTTCGCCTGGTTCTGGATGCGCGCCTGCATGGTCGAGAGTTCGAGCTCGCGGGAAAGTAGCTCGTTAACTTTTTTTAGGCGCTCGATGGGATCGAAAATCTCCAAGATCGCCTGGCTCTCCTCGTTCTTAAGCCGCAGGTTCGAGGCGACCAAATCCGCCAACACGCCGGGATCGCCGATGTTGTCGGTCACCATGACGATCTCCGGCGGTAGATTCTTAAGATTCAAGATTTGCTCGATTTTCTCCTTGGCCGTGCGCATCAGCGCCTCGACCTCGATGGGCACTTCCGACAACGTCGGTTCGATGACCTTGCGGATCTTGACTTCGAAGTAGGGCCGTTCGCGGAGGTAGGTATCGACCTCGCCTTTGGAGAGGCCTTGAACCAGAATCTTGACCCGGCCGTCGGCCAGCTTGAGCATGCGCATGATCGAAGCGATAGTGCCGACCCGATGGATGCCCGCCGGATTTGGATTTTCCTCGGCGGAATTTTTCTGCGATACCAGGAATATCAGCCGGTCCCGCGACAGCGACTCTTCGACCGCGCGGATCGAGACGTCGCGGCCGACGAAAAGCGGCAGCATCATATAGGGATAGATGACGATGTCGCGAATCGGCAGGAGCGGGAGAATATTGGGAATCTCCACTTGAGTGGTCTTGCTCTCTTGCCCTTCAGTTTTCCATTCGGTTTCGCTCATGGCGGATTCTGTCCTTTAACCCAGTTAATCACACTAGCTGCCCAGGTCAACTGAAATATCGCACTTGAGAAATTTCGCGGAAGGTTATCGAGTATCGGCACCCTGGGCAAGGCACCCCCTCAGGAGATTTTGCTTGCAAACGTTCTAGTCGAACAGTTCCTTCATCTTGTCGAAGAATCCTTTGGAGAGAGGGTTCACGTCCTCACCGCCGAGCGCCGCGAACTCCTTCAAAAGTTCCTTCTGTCGCGCCGTGAGATGAGTCGGTGTCTCCACGCTCACGCGGACATGTTGATCGCCTTGATGATATCCTTGGACGTCTCTGACGCCCCTCCCCTTCATCCGGAAAACCTTGCCCGATTGGGTGCCGGGTGGAATCTTCATTTTGACCTTGCCGTCGAGCGTGGGGACGTCGATTTCAGCACCGAGGGCGGCCTGGACGAAACTGATCGGGACATCGCAGAGAATATCCAAATTATCTCGGACGAAAATCGGATGGGGCTCGACTTGTAGCACTACGTAGAGATCCCCGGGCGTTCCTCCCGCCGGCCCCATTTCTCCTTCGCCGCGGAGTTTTAACCGCGAGCCGGTGTCGACTCCCGGGGGGATTTTCACGCTGAGGGTGTGCATCTTGCGCAATCGGCCGGCGCCGGCGCAAGTGGCGCAAGGATCTTTAATGACCGTGCCCTGGCCATGGCACTGGCCGCAGGTCCGGGACACGCTGAAGAACCCTTGCTGGAAGCTCACCTGCCCTCGACCGCGGCAAGTGGCGCAGGTCTGCGGTGTCGTGCCCGGCTTGGCGCCGCTGCCGTGGCAAGTTTCACATGCGCCGTGGCGCGGTATCTTGATCTTTGTCTCGGTGCCGGAGACCGCTTGTTCGAACGATAAGCTCAGATTGTAGCGCAGATCTTCGCCCCGGCCGCGGCCCCGCCGTCGCGCTGTCCCGCCGCCGAAGAATTCTCCAAAGATGTCCCCAAAGACATCCTCAAAACCGCCCGTGAAGTCGAAGCCGCCCGCAAAGGGGCCGCTGTCGCCGAACGCCGCGTGGCCGAATTGATCGTATTGGGCGCGCTTTTGCGGGTCGGAGAGGACTTGATAGGCTTCGGAAACTTCCTTGAATTTCTCCTCCGCCTGCTTGTCACCGGGATTGCGGTCCGGGTGATGTTGGAGCGCGAGCTTCCGATAAGCTTTTTTGATTTCGTCTTCGCTGGTGTTACGATTGACACCGAGCAATTCGTAGTAGTCTTTTTTGTTGCTCAAGCTGGGCCTTTGATTTTCCCGATGCCAATATAAACAAGAAAGCCCCTCTCCTCAGTGGTTAATGGGAGTAGGGGCCTTCCCTTGAAAATTATTTTCTCTGAGGATCCGCCCCTCGCTAATCCTTGACCTCCGTAAAGTCAGCGTCCACCACGTCGTCTTTCTTTTTCTTTTCACCGTCCGCTCCCTGGCCGTCTTGCGGTTTTTCCGAAGCCTGCTGTGCCGCCTGTTGCTGGGACGCTTTGGCGTACATCGCTTCGGCCAGCTTGTGCGAGGACTGGCTCAGCTCATCCGCGACGGCGCGCATCGCAGCCGCATCTTGACCTTCCAGCGCTTCTTTGGCTTTTTTCACCGCCGCCTCAATATTTTCTTTGACGCCCGCATCCAGATCGCTGCCATATTCCTTGAGTGACTTTTCGGTGGAGTAGACCAGCGAATCCAGATGATTGCGCGCCTCCACCGTCTCTTTGCGGTTTTTATCCTCCGCGGCATGAGCCTCTGCATCGCGCACCATCTTCTTAATTTCTTCTTCGTTGAGACCGCTCGAGGCGGTAATTTTGATCGACTGCTCCTTACCGGTGCCGAGATCCTTGGCGGCAACATGGGCGATGCCGTTGGCGTCGATGTCAAAAGTTACCTCGATTTGCGGCATGCCGCGCGGCGCCATGGGAATGCCCACGAGGTCAAACTGTCCGAGCAGCTTGTTATCCGTGGCCATTTCGCGCTCTCCCTGGAAAACCCGGATGGAGACCGCGGTCTGATTGTCTTGCGCCGTTGAAAAGACCTGGCTTTTCTTTGTCGGAATCGTGGTGTTGCGCTCAATCAGTTTGGTGAACACGCCGCCAAGGGTCTCGATGCCGAGCGAAAGCGGCGTAACGTCCAAGAGCAACACATCCTTGACTTCGCCCTTGAGAACCGCGGCCTGAATCGCCGCGCCCACGGCCACAACTTCGTCCGGGTTGACGCCTCTGTGCGGGTCCTTGCCGAAAATCTTTTTCACCCGTTCCTGCACCGCCGGCATCCGCGTCATCCCGCCGACTAGAATGACTTCGTGAATGTCGCTCGGACTGAGGCCCGAATCCTTGAGCGCCTGGCGGCAGGGTCCTTCGGTCCGATCGACCAAATCCGCACAGAGAGCTTCGAGCTTGGACCGGGTGAGTTTCATGTTCAAATGCTTTGGGCCCTGCTGATCGGCGGTGATGAACGGCAGGTTGATGTCGGTTTCCATCGACGATGAGAGCTCACATTTGGCTTTTTCCGCGGCTTCTTTGAGGCGCTGCAGCGCCATGCGATCTTTACGGAGGTCGATCCCCTGGTCTTTCTTGAATTCGTCCGCGAGATAATCGATAACGCGCTGATCAAAGTCTTCACCGCCTAGGAAAGTATCGCCGTTGGTTGCCTTCACTTCGAAGACACCGTCACCGAGCTCAAGGATGGAGACGTCGAAGGTTCCCCCGCCGAGGTCAAAGACCGCGATTTTCTCGTCTTTCTTTTTGTCCAATCCGTATGCCAGAGAGGCTGCGGTCGGTTCATTGATGATCCGCAGAACATTGAGCCCGGCAATACGGCCTGCGTCCTTGGTCGCTTGCCGTTGACTGTCGTTGAAATAGGCCGGCACGGTAATCACTGCTTCGGTTACCTTCTCGCCAAGGTAGTCTTCTGCGGTCTGCTTCATTTTTTGCAGAATGAAAGCCGAGATCTCCGCCGGGCTGTACCGTTTGCCGCGGATTTCCACCCAGGCGTCGCCGTTTTCGTTGCGCACAATCTTATGGGGCAAAAGACTCGCGGCCTTTTGCACCATCGGGTCATCGCTGCGGCGGCCGATCAAACGCTTAACGGCGGAAATAGTATTCTCCGGGTTGGTGATGGCTTGTCTTCTGGCGATTTGCCCCACGAGCCGCTCGCCGCTGTCGGTGAAGGCAACCACTGACGGAGTCGTGCGACTGCCTTCAGCATTAGCAAGGACATTGGGGTCACCCGCCTCCATAATGGCGACACAGGAGTTGGTTGTCCCTAAATCGATCCCGATCACTTTTGCCATTTCAATTACTCCTCAACCGTCGATTCACACAAGATCAGCGGTTATTTAATCATCGTCCGAACCCTTTTCAACCTCGGCCCCACCGTTTTTATTCTCCTTAGTATCTGGCGCCTTAGCTATGCTCACGAGGGCGGGACGAAGAAGCCGATCATGGAGTAGGTATCCTTTATGATGCTCCACCATCACGGTGTTGGGCATGTGCTTGTCACTTTCCATCTGGGCCATTGCCTCATGCTTCACCGGATCAAACGGTTGCCCCACGGCGCTCACTTGGACGACTCCATGCCTGGCCAGCACGTCAAAAAAACCTTTGAGAACCATCTCCACGCCTTCCACAAGCGGCTTGACGCCATCTCCTCCTTTGGCATGGACAATGGCTCTCTCCAGATTATCGATGACAGGAAGTAAGTCTTTAATGAGGCATTCGTTGGCGAAGCGAATCGCCTCGTCGCGCTCTCGCACGGTTCTTTTCTTGAAATTTTCAAGTTCGGCGGCTTGGCGGAGATACCGGTCGTAATTACTTTTCGCCTCTTGTTCTTTTAGTTCCAACTGCTGTCGCAGTCGTAACAGCTCAGCTTCCACTTGGGCGGGTTCCTCAGCCGGACCGGACTCGACAACACCTGGCTCGGTTGGTTCTCCGACAATTTCACCGTTAATTTTTTTGGGGTTACTGTCCATGGTTTCGGATCGGCCCACCAGGTCGCGAAAATGTAATCATGGTAGCCACCGATGTCAAGTTTTCGGCCAATAAAAAGCTCTGATTTTTTAGATAGTTGTCGAGGTTGGCAAAAAGTGTTAAACTCGGGTGGTAAATACGAGTAAACTATATATGAGAACTTGCCTAATCACACCCGCGATCGTCTTGAGAGCCAAACCATACGGAGAATCTGATAGAATTGTTTCTTTTCTGACCGAAATGCATGGCAAGATCACCGGCATTGCAAAGGGGGCCAAGCGGTCGCGAAAGCGTTTTGTAAACTCCCTGGAGCCTTTTTCGCTCGTCAACCTGCGCTTTTACGAGCGTCCCCAAGGCAACTTGGTTTTTATTCTCTCTTCGGATCTGCTCTTTAGCTTTCCGAAGTTAGCCACCAGCCTGGACACAATCTCTTTTGCGTCTTATCTAGTTGAGATCACCGACGGGCTAGTCGGTGAAGGGCAAGAGGACCGTTTGGTGTTTCAACACCTGAAAAACGGTCTCCGTTACCTAAATGAAAGCGACGCCTCGCTAAGGTTTCTAACTTCGTTCGAGCTGAAGCTACTCAACCTGGTCGGCTATCAACCCGTGTTGGACCGTTGCAAACGTTGCGCTAAAGATCGCCGGGATCATCCTTCATCTCGATGGCATTTCAGTCCGAGGGACGGAGGAATACTATGTGAGCCATGTTCGCGATTGCGAAAAGAAACCCTGCCGCTTGGCGCTGCGGCGGTTGAAGTCTTGACCGATCTTCAGGCGAAATACTCTTCGACCCTGGCGCGCCGTTCTTTGCCGTCGTCGGTGGTGAGCGAAATACGTTCGGTTGTCATGCGGTTCATTCAGTATCACATGGAGAGGGAAATCAAGTCGGCGCCTTTTTTGTGTCGGTTCGCTTCGATTTAAACGGGCACCCTCAAAGTTTTTGGTTTTGCCAAATACAAAATAGCGATCGGAGTTTATCAGCGATGCCAAAGCAGCAAAAATTCATCTTTTCTTTTGGCGGCGGTAAAGCCGAGGGTAACGCAAAAATGCGCGATCTCCTTGGCGGCAAGGGCGCCGGTTTGCACGAAATGACTCGAATCGGGGCGCCGGTGCCGCCTGGATTTACTATCACCACCGATGTTTGCACCTACTATTACGCCCACCGGCGCCAGTACCCTAAGGGATTGGAATCTGAAGTTCGAGGTGCCCTTACCCGCGTGGAAAAAATCCTCGACCGCCGTTTCGGAGATAGCGAGAGGCCTTTGTTGGTCTCGGTCCGCTCAGGCGCTAGAGAATCGATGCCCGGCATGATGGATACGGTTTTGAACCTTGGCCTCAATGACCGAACCGTCCAGGGACTGATCCGACGGACGCAAAATCCCCGTTTCGCCTACGACTCATACCGCCGTTTCGTGCAGATGTACGCCGACGTCGTCCTGGGTCTGAGGCCCAAGGAGAAAACGGAACGGGATCCCTTTGAAACGATTCTGGAGCGAAAGAAGCAGAGCCGCGGGGTTCGGTTGGATACCGAGCTTAGCGCTGAAGATCTGAGAGAAGTGGTCGCAGCCTTCAAAGCGGAGGTCAAGAACCGATCGGGGAAAGCGTTTCCGGACGATCCCCACGAGCAACTCTGGGGCGCCATCGGCGCGGTATTCGGATCGTGGAACAATGATCGTGCGGTCGCTTACCGCGAACTCTACCATATTCCGCATGAGTGGGGCACGGCCGTTAACGTGCAAGCCATGGTCTTCGGCAACCTGGGAGAAACCTGCGCTACGGGTGTCGCTTTCACGCGCAATCCATCCACAGGCGAAAAAGAGTTCTACGGCGAGTTTCTCGTTAACGCCCAGGGTGAAGACGTAGTTGCCGGCACCCGCACGCCGCGGCCCATCGCCGAATTGAAAACCGTGATGTCAAAGCCTTACGCCGAGCTGCAGAAAGTTTGCAAGGTTCTTGAGAAGCATTACAAAGAGATGCAGGACATTGAATTCACGGTCGAGGATCGAAAGCTCTGGATGCTGCAAACTCGCTCAGGCAAGCGGACCGGATTTGCCGCCGTGCGCATCGCCGTGGATATGGTTGAAGAACGCATCATCGGCAAGAAAGAGGCGCTTTTAAGAATCGAGCCGGATCATCTCAATCAATTGTTGCGCCCGATCTTTGACGACAGCGACAAACACAGGGCCGCCGAGGAGGGCCGCATCCTGGCGAAAGGGCTGCCGGCGGGACCGGGAGCGGCCACGGGTCGAGCGGTCTTTCATGCCGAGGACGCAGTAGCGTGGAACAAGAAAGGGGAACGAGTCATACTTTGCCGGATCGAAACCAGTCCGGACGATATTCGTGGTATGGAAGCGGCGCAAGGGATCTTGACGGCCCGCGGTGGCATGACGTCCCACGCGGCGCTGGTTGCGCGACAAATGGGCAAGGTGTGTGTCGCCGGGTGCGAGGCGTTACAAATCGATTATGGCAGTCGGATGATGCACGTCGGCAAGACCACGCTGAAAGAGGGTGATTGGATCTCGCTGGACGGTAGCAGCGGCGAGGTGGTACAGGGAGAGGTTCGAACCCTGCCGTCGGAAGTTCTTCAGGTTCTATTAAATGGGACCCTCGGGCCGAGAACATCTCGGGTGTATCAGCAATTTGCCAAACTGATGAGTTGGGCAGACGAGGTGCGAAAACTCGGTGTGCGCACCAATACGGATCAACCCGATCAAGCGCGAGTGGCGATGGCGTTCGGCGCGGAAGGTATCGGTCTGTGCCGCACCGAGCATATGTTCTTCCAAGGAGATAGAATCCAAGCGGTGCGCGAGATGATTCTGGCGGAAGACGAAGCCGGGCGCAGGCGCGCCTTGACCAAGCTCCTGCCCATGCAGAAGCAGGACTTTAAAGACATCCTAGAAATTATGGGCGAGTTGCCGGTGACCATTCGAACCTTAGATCCTCCTTTGCACGAATTTCTCCCTAAAAGCCAAGAGGAGGTCAAAGAGCTGGCCGATACGATGGGTGTACCCGTTAGCGTTCTGCAAAATAAAGTAACCGTGCTGCACGAATTTAATCCGATGTTGGGCCATCGGGGCTGCCGGTTGGGAATTTCATATCCCGAGATTACCGAGATGCAGGCGCGGGCGATTTTCGAGGCGGCATGCGAGCTGCGAAAGGCAGGCAAGAACCCCTATCCCGAGGTAATGATTCCCCTAGTCGGTTCGCGTGAGGAACTCAGTGCGCAACGCCAGATTGTCGAACAAATTGCACAGGAAACCATGAAATCCTACGGTGTGAAAGTCCGCTACCTTATCGGCACGATGATCGAGCTGCCGCGCGCGTGTCTGGTGGCTGATGAAATCGCCGAGGAAGCGGAGTTTTTCTCGTTTGGCACCAACGATTTGACGCAGACCTGTTTGGGATTGTCGCGCGATGACGCGGGAAAGTTTTTGCCGAGCTACGTGCTGGAAGGACTCTTGCCGGAAGATCCGTTTGTTACCATTGACCGCGACGGCGTGGGGGCGCTCATGCGCATCGCGGTTACGAAGGGTAGGAAGACACGCAAACATCTCGAGATGGGCATTTGCGGTGAGCATGGTGGGGATCCGAAGTCGGTGGAGTTCTGCCACAAGATTGGTCTCGATTACGTAAGCTGCTCGCCGTATCGGGTTCCCATCGCCAAATTGGCGGCCGCGCAGGCTGCCCTACGT
>Ga0326597_10007544_pt1 | contig 14797 bp, 16 predicted proteins | sample RVTome_12_FD_203789 | JGI IMG/M metagenome (GOLD analysis project Ga0326597, IMG submission 203789) | Soil microbial communities from uranium-contaminated site in the Upper Colorado River Basin, Wyoming, United States - RVT100D185 | ecosystem: Environmental > Terrestrial > Soil > Contaminated >... | reverse complement strand
GGGGTGGATGATCTTCCTCAAGGTCGAGCCGATGCTGGAGGGCCTGCACGGTGATCCACGGTTCGAGGACTTGATGGCTCGGGTGGGCCATCGCTCCCGCACGAGCCCGCCGAGCGCCTCAACGCTCGACTGAACTCTTCGCGGCGCGGCGGTGTCGACGTGCTGCCGAACGCCGTCGGAGTGGCCGAGATCGTCGGCGAGGATCACGACGATGTTCGCGCGTGAGCGGTTCACCCCGGGTCGCCAGCACTGCGGGCCCGAGGGAGCGGGGCACCCGAAGAGCGAGCAGGGTATCCTGTTCCCTTCGGAGGCAACGATGAGCGCGCAAGACTCCATGAAGGATGCGGTCCGCACCCTGCTCTCGGGGGTGGGAGAGGACCCCGACCGCGAGGGGCTGGAGAAGACGCCCGAGCGTGTCGCGAAGGCCCTCGAGTACCTCACGAAGGGATATCGGCAGGACCCCGAGACGCTCATCGGCGAGGCGCTCTTCTCCGTCAAGTACGACGAGATGGTCCTGATCAAGGACATCGACGTCTTCAGCCTGTGCGAGCACCACCTGCTGCCGTTCTTCGGCAAGGCGCACGTGGCCTACATCCCCAACGGAAAGGTGGTGGGGCTCTCCAAGATTCCGCGCCTCGTCGACATGTTCGCGCGGCGACTTCAGGTTCAGGAGCGGCTCACCGTGCAGATCGCGCAGACGATCGAGGACCGGATCCAGCCTCGCGGAGTCGGAGTCGTCATCGAAGCCATGCACTTCTGCATGATCATGCGCGGGGTCGAAAAGCAGAACTCGGTGGCCGCGACCTCGTGTATGCTCGGGGATTTCCGGGAGCGCCAGGCCACGCGCGAGGAGTTCTTGACCCTCATCCGCAGCCGCACTCGCCCCGGGATCTGAGGCCGCTCAGCGGGTGGGGTTGGTCTTGCGGAGCCGCCGCGCCATCACCTGCATCACCTCGAGGGCGAGCCCGGGGACGCGGCGGACGAGCTCGCTGAAGACGTCCCGGTCGATGCGGGCGAGGCTGCAGTCGACGCCGGCGACCGCGGTGGCCGAGCGGGGCGCGGGGTCGACGAGGGCGAGCTCGCCCAGGATCCCTCCGGGTTCGACGGTCTCGAGAACGGTGTCGCCGATCCGGAGGTCCACGCTCCCCGTCCGAACCACGAACATCTCGTGGCCCGGGTCGCCGGTGGCGAAGATGACCTGCCCCTCCTCGCACTCCAGGGGCGCCTCGTCGAGCGCCGTCAGCGCTTCCAGCAAGCTCTTGACCTTCGTCATGCGCTCTCCTCCGGAGCGGCAATGGTATCCCGGACCGGCCATGGCCGGCGCAGCTCAGCCGGGGTGTCGAGCGAGCGCGGAGTCGATCGCGCGGACGAGCTCGGGATCGAAGGCCAGCCGCCGCCGCAGCTTCGGCCACTCGGCGCGGAGATCGGCGGCGGTGTCGATGTCGCGCAGGGACGGCAGCTCGTGGACGCGCAGGCCGAGTGCCGCCGCGCGCTCGAGCGTCTCTTCCCTCACCGCCGGCGTGCCCCAGGCGACGCCCGCGAACAGCTCGGGGCGCGGCCGGGACAGCGCCAGCAGGTAGTACCCCCCGTCCTCGGCCGGCCCGAGCACCAGGTCGGCCGCTTCGAGCGCGGCCAGCGCCTCGCTCACCCGCTTGCGATCGACCTCGGGGGTGTCGGTGCCGATCACCGCCGCGCGACGAGCGCCCCGGTGCAGGGCGTGGGCGAGAGCGTGGCACATTCGCGCCCCCAGGTCCGAACCCGACTGCGGAATGAGTCGCAGACCGGGAAGCCAGCTCCGCAGCTCACCGGCGGCGCCCGGCGGGTCGAAGAACACGAGACGCTCGTACTCCGCGGGCCGCGGTGTCGTGGCGGCGAGGACGATCCCCGCCATACCGCGATACAGTGCCGCCGCTCCCTCGGGCCCGAGGATGGGGATGAGCCGGGTCTTGGCGGCGCCGGGTTGCGGCGCCTTCACGAAGACGACGAGGGCTCGGTCGGACACCGTCGCAGTCTACTCTTCCGGGTCCGGGGCGTGAGGCGGGCCGCGGGAGCCTACGAGACAGGCGGACCGGGGCTGGCGCGCACCACGCGGTTCCTTCCCGCCGCCTTCGCGGCGTAGAGGGCGCGGTCCGCGCTGACGACCAGGTCGGCGACCGAGCCGCCGGGGACGGAGTCGCCTCCGGCCACGCCGGCGCTGATCGTGACGCGAATCGGCTCCTCCGAGCCGGCGATCTCGAGCGGCAGGCGCTCCACCAGGAGCCGCAGCCGCTCGGCCAGTCCGACCGCTGCCTCGACCGGTGCCGACGCCGGGAACGCGAGGAACTCCTCACCTCCGTAGCGAGCAAGGAAGTCGTCGGGACGCCGGAGCGTGCCGCGCATCTCGTTCGCCACCCGGACCAGGCAGCGGTCGCCTTCGACGTGGCCGAAGCGGTCGTTGAAGGCCTTGAAGTGGTCGATGTCGATCAGGATGAGCGACAGCGGCGTCCGGTGGCGCATGGCGCGTCGCCCAGCGTTCTCCAGCATCTCGTCCATCGTGCGACGGTTGGGAACGCCGGTGAGCCCGTCGAGCGTCGCCACTTTGCTCAACGAGCGGTTGACCGCCTCGAGGTCCGCCTTGGCCTGCAAGAGCTCCGCGTAGAGGCGCCCCTTCTCGACCACGAGGGAGAGCTGCCCCGCGATCAACATGAACAGGTCGACGTGTCGCGCGGAGTAGGTGCCGGGCCGGTGGCTGCTGAAGAAGACGAAGCCGACGCGCTTGCCCAGGGCCACGAGGGGACAGGTGAGGCTCGAGCGCACCCCCTCGGAGAGCACGAGCCGCGTCGACTCGGATCCGGGATGCTCGCGAAGGTACTGCTCGAGGTCGTTGATCACACGCGGGCGGCCCGTTTCGATGATCCGGGCGAGGCTGCTGCCGGCGAGGGGTGCCGTTGGCGTTTCATGATCTCGTCGTCCCGCGCGTCCTCCGGAAGTGCGTCTCGCGAGGTCGCCGAGCTGGACGCATTCTAGCCTCGGCGCGGGCGCCACGGGGCGGTCCGAGCTCCCGATCCGGTCCGCACGCGAGGGAGTGGACCCTCTCGTCGCGCGGTCGCGGGGTGGCGGAGAGCTCGCGCGCTCGGGCGGTCTGCCGCAGCACCGCCATCACCTTGCCGAGCCTTGGCGCGTCCCCCGCACGGAGCCACACGCCGTCGGTGCCCTCGGGCCCCGAGCGCGTCCCTGGTGTATTAGACTGGCTCGCCTCTCTCCTTCGGCAGGATGGTGAGACCACTCGATGACACGCAGCCAAATCAGCGCTCTCATGCGGGATGCCGAGGCGTTCTTCGCACAGCACCTCTTCCTGCTGCCCCTCTTTGCCCGGTGGACACCGGGCTTTCACTGGTCCAAGTCCGAAGACATCATCAACCGGGGGGGCGAGAACCTGGTGATCGAGTTGGCCCGGGCGACGGACGACGACGCCCTGTCCGATCGGGAGCTCCTCGTCTCGTGCGACGGCGTCGCGCGGACCGTCCCGTCACGGGGCCGCATCGTCCGGGAGCCCGGCGAGAGCGTCACCCTCTTCCGGGAACACACACCCTGACCCTCGGCATCGACGAGGCGGGGCGGGGGCCGGTGCTGGGTCCGCTCGTGGTCGCCGCCGTGGCCTTGCGCCCCGCGCGAGCTGCCGCCCTCACCCGGCGCGGGGTCCGCGACTCGAAGCTCTTCGGAGCCGGACCCGACGCCCGGGCCCGACGGAGCGAGCTCGCCGGTGAGATCCGGCGGCTCGCGGACGGCGTCGGCATCGAGGTCTTCGACCACGGGGAGGTCGATCGCTACACGTTCGAGGGCCGGCTCAACGAGCTGGAGCGATGCGCGGCCCGACGCCTCATCGCGAGCGCTCTGCCGGCGCGACGCATCGTCGCCGACGGCGTCCAGGTCTTCGGCCCGCTCCGGCAGGAGTTCCCGCGCCTCGAGGTCTTCGACAGGGGGGAGTCGTCTCACGTGGCCGTCGCCGCCGCCTCGATCGTGGCGAAGGACCACCGCGACCGCCTCTTCTCCGCGATCGCGGAGCGGTACCGGCAGGAGTTCGGGGAGCTGCGTGGGGGTGGGTACGTCAACGCCGCGACCGCGAGCTTCCTTCGCCGTCACCATCGGCGCTACGGCTGTCTCCCTCTCGAGACCCGACGGAGCTGGGCGTGGGCCGTGCTGCTCGAGCTCGGCTCGTCCCCGGGACGACGAGGGTCGGCGGCGCCGGGTGACGGACTCGACGGAGAAGAAGTCGCCAATCGTCGGTCGTCTGCCGGAGGCCGAGGAACGTAGGCCTCACTCGAACCGGACGCCGATGTCCTTCCCGACCTCGAGGACGTGGTCGCGCGCGGCGTCGTACTCGGCCTGGTCGGGCAGGTGCTCGAGCATGAGCGGTGCATCCGGGGTGTGCTTCGCGTGCTCGGCGAGGAGCACGGAGTAGTCGATGCTGCCCTGGCCGGGGCGCACCTCGCGGAAGTGGCCATCATCTCGTAGCAGAACGTCGTGCGCTTCGGCCTCACCGCGTCGATGATGGCGCGGGCGTTCTCGACGGCGGCGTCGAAGAACCGCTCGGACAGGTTCTCGGGATGGGGACCGAACCAGCTGTCCGGGTTGAACGATCCCGCGATGTCCACGCAGCACCGCGCGCCCACCGCCTCCGCGAGGGCGAGGCCGTCGGTGACGATCTGGACGTTCTGGCGGCGCTCTTCGGGCTCCGGGGCGAGGAGGTTCACCCAGCGCCCGACCTCGGCGATGACGACGTCGCGCCGCGCGAAGGCTCTCGACGTGGCCTCGACCCGGTCCGAGTCGTCGAGAGAGATGGCGGGGCAGTAGCCCGCCCGGTAGCCCTTCTCGCGGTGCGCCCGGGCCAACTCCTCCGGGTCGTCACCCTCGACCCGGACCGGCGCGCCCAGGCGGATGCGCCCCCCCGGGGACGTCGACGCCGCTCGCTTCGCCGGGGCGGAAGTGAAAGGCGCGCCACTCGCCGAAGCCGAAGCGGCAGGGGCCAGCGAGCCGGCGGTGCCAGCGAGGAAGGAGCGATGGTCGAGGGGAGCATCGCACATGGGATTCGCCTCCTTGGCGCGAGCAGCGGGTCCGCTACTTGCCCATGCTGTCGGGCTGGCCCTCGTAGTAGCGGAAGCCCTCGACGGTCTTGCCGTCGCGGATCGTGAGCCGGCCGCGAATCCTCTCCTCCATGGCCTTCGACTCCTCGGGAGAGAGGTCGGGGCCCTTGTAGTCGGACCATCCGGGGCCCCACTGGCTGACGTACTTCATCCCCGCGTTGACCCTCTTCTCGGCGAACGCGGTGATGTCCACCCACAGGTTGTCCGCCCCCTCGGGGCTGTCGAAGAACAGGAACTCGGGGATCCGATGCGCTTGCAGGCCCTCCTGGATGATCTGTCCCTCGAAGAGCAGCCGCCACATGGCGGCCCGGGTGGCGTCGGCGGCGAGGTAGGACGCGGCCCGGTGGTCGGTCTTGTGCCAGCGCCGATAGGTGGGCCCGGGATCGAACGCGAACAGCACGTCCGGGCGGATCTTCCGGATGAGGCGGACGAGCTGTCCCACGACCTCCATCTCGTCCTGGAACTCGAGGAGGCCGTCGTCGTAGCCCAGGTTGATGTAGTGGCTTTCGGGGATGCCGAGCTCGGCCAGGGCCGCCAGCTCCTCCTGGCGCCGGACCGTCGCCAGCTCGAACCGGGACATGTCGGGATCCTGGGTCCCGACGTTGCCGGTCGTCAGGAGGACGACCCAGACGTCGTTTCCGTGGGCCTTGAGCATGGCGAGGGTCCCGTGGGCAAAGGTGTCGTCGTCGGGATGGGCGCCGATCAGCATCGCCGTCTTCCCGGTCCACTCCTCGATCGGGGTCTCGGGCGCAGCGCCCGCCACCCCGGGGAGCAGCATCACGACTGCGGCGAGTATCCCGAAACGCAGCTTCTTCTCCATGTCGTTTCCTCTCTGATCGCCACGCGCCCAGCGCGAGCGCCGCGGTGATCGCCGTGCGGATGCTCTCCCCGGCGGTGTCTCCGGCTCGAGTGCGAGGCTGACGCTATCGCCGCGATGCCGCGACGTCAACACGTTCGGAAACGCGCTTGCCATTTGCCGTGTTCGGAACTAAACATCGCTCGTCCGCGACTTCGATCGAGGAGATGAGCCATGGGCGACCTGAACGTGGGGATCGTGGGACTGGGCTGGGTGGCCGGCGCGCACGTCGAGACCTTCAAGAAGGTCGAGGGAGCGGGCGTCACCGCGGTCTGCTCCCGACGCCGGCTCGACCCCGCCGCTCTCGAACGGCAGTACGGGGTGCCCCTCAAGCCCTGGACGGACTACGCGGAGATGCTCGCGAGCGAAGACATCCACGTCGTCGACATCTGCACCCCCCACCCCTTCCACGCCGACCAGGCGGTGGCGGCGGCGAAGGCGGGCAAGCACATCATCATCGAGAAGCCGATCGCCCTGACTTTCGAGGACGCCCGGCGGGTCAAGGCGGCGGTCGACGAGGCCGGGGTCAAGGTCTGCGTCTGCTTCGAGCTGCGGTTCGGCGCCCACCTCTCGATGATCCGGGCGGTGCTCGAGCAAGGCCTCCTCGGTGAGATCCACTACGGCGAGGTCGACTACTACCACGGCATCGGCCCCTGGTACGGGCAGTTCGGGTGGAACGTGAAGAAGGACATGGGGGGAAGCAGCCTGCTGACCGCGGGGTGCCACGCCCTCGACGCCCTCCTCATGTTCATGCCCGACCCGGTGGAGGAGGTCACCTCCTACGCCACCACATCGCGGAGCCCGGTCTTCGCGCCCTACGAGTACCCCACGACCACCACCACGATCCTCAAGTTCGCGACAGGCAAGGCCGGCAAGTGCGCCTCGGTGATCGACTGCTTCCAGCCCTACTACTTCCACACCCACCTCGTGGGCAGCGAGGGGAGCCTGCTCGACAACAGGTTCTTCTCGCAGAAGCTGCCGGGCATGACCAAGCAGCGCTGGAGCACGCTGGAGACAGCGCTCGTCGATTCCGGCGACGTCTCCGACCACCCCTACCAGCCCCAGTTCCAGGCGCTGGTCGACGCCATCCGGGGCGACACCCCGATGCCGCACACCGACTTCGACACCGCCTACGAGACCCACCGGGTCGCGTTCGCGGCGGACCGCTCGGCCGCCGAGGGACGTCCGGTGAGGCTGTCCGAGCTCGGGTAGGGGCGAGAGGCGATGCCCAAGGTGCTGGCCCTCATGGCCCACCCGGACGACATCGAGATCACGTGTGCGGGAACCCTCGCCCTCCTGAAGCGTGAGGGCTGGGACGTCCACCTGGCCACCATGACCGCCGGCGACCTGGGCTCCTCCACCCTGGGGCCCAGGGAGATCGCCGATGTCCGGCGCGCCGAAGCGGCGGCCTCCGCTGCCCTCCTCGATGCGCCGTACACCTGCCTCGAGTACTCGGATCTCACCATCACCAGCGACGCCGAGACCAAGCGCCGCGTCACCGCCCTCCTGCGACTGGTGCGGCCCGACCTCCTCCTGACGCACCATCCCCGGGACTACATGGAAGACCACATCCAAAGTGGCATCCTCGCCCGCGAGGCGGCGTTCGTCTCCACGATGCCGAACTGGAAGGCGTCGCTCGACGGACGCGAGCCGCCTCCCTGCGAGAGGCTCCCGGCGACCCTCTGTGCGGATCCGGTGGACAACTCCGACCAGCTCGGGAACCGCGTGGGGGCCGGCTTCGTGGTCGACATCACCGACGTCATCGACCTGAAGGAGCGCATGCTGGCTGCCCACGACTCCCAGAGGTCGTGGCTGCGCGAGCAGCATGGCGAGGACGAGTACCTGCTCTGGATGCGCCGGTGCGCCCGGGACCGGGCGCGCGACTTCGGGAAGAAGCGGGTGGAGTACGCCGAGGGCTTCACCTTGCACCGGGCCCACGGCTTCCCCACCGACGATCCCCTGACCCCGGTGCTCGGGAACAGACGCGTGAAGACGATCCGCTCGCGCTGAGGAGGACGCCAATGGCATTCACGTACCCGCTCGCCCAGTTCATTCCCTTCCGCGACGAGGCCGCGTGCGCCCGGGCCCGGTCGATCACGCGGGACGACCTCTGCGCCCACGCCAACCGGCAGTTCAGGATCTCGATCGTCGACGACAGGGTGGAGTTCTACAGCCGCTTCGCCATCGACATCGTGACCCGCATCGCCGACGCCACGAAGGCCGGCCGGAAGTGCGTGCTCATTCTGCCGGTGGGGCCCGTTCCCCAGTACGCGATCGCCGCCGAGATGATCAACCGCCTCGGGATCAGCTGTCGGCACCTGGTGACCTACAACATGGATGAGTACGCCGACGCCTCCGGCGAAACCGCCCCCGCCGACTGGGAGGGATCCTTCGCCACCTCGATGCGCCAGTCCTTCTTCGCCCGGATCCGAGAAGACCTCCGGCCCCCGGAGGAGAGCATCCACTTCCCCACCCACCGCAACATCGGCGACTACCACCGGATGATCGAAGACGACGGCGGCGCCGACTGCTGCTACGGCGGCATCGGCTGGTGCGGTCACATCGCTTTCTGGGAGTCCCACCTCGGGCTGGAGTTCGGGGACGACCTCGCCGCCTACAAGAAGGCCCACGGCCGGGTCGTCGAGCTCAACCCCATGACGATCATGCAGAACGCGCTCCACTCCTTCGGCGGCGACTGGTCGTGGGTTCCCCCGAAGGCGGCCTCCATCGGCCCGCGGGAGATCCTCGGGGCCCGCGACCGCAGCTTCTGGCTCGACGGCGACCTCGGCGGAGGCGTGTCCTGGCAGCGCTTCATCGCCCGCCTCGTGGCCCACGGCCCCGTCAACACCCTGGTCCCCGGCTCGATCCTCCAGGAGACGAACTGCACCTACACGCTTCTCGGCGGCGTGGCCGACGACGTCGAGATCGACATGTCCTGATCGGTCGGCTCACCAGAGCGTGTAGCCGCCGTCGATGACGATGCCGGCGCCGGTCATGAAGCCCGACGCCGGGCTCGCGAGGTAGACCGCGAGGGGACCCAGCTCATCGGGCTCGCCGGCCCGTCCCACCGGGATTCCCTCGACCAGCTTCTGGATCACCTCCGGCCTCTTCTCGTTCCACTCCCGGTTCACGTCGGTCATGAACAGCCCGGGGCATATGGCGTTCACGGTGATGCCGTGGGGCGCCCAGTCCGCGGCCGCGGCGCGGGTGAACTGCAGGACGGCGGCCTTGCTCGTCTCGTAGGAGCGGCCCCCGATGCCACGGTTGGAGATGAACGCGTTCATCGAGGAGATGTTGATGATGCGGCCGCCCTCCCCGCGCTCGATCATCGACGCGCCGACGATGCGCGTGCCGAGGTAGCAGCTGGTCAGGTTGAGGTCCATCGCCGCCTGCCAGCGGGCCAACGACTCCTCCTGGATCGGCTCGGCGTTCTCCCGGTTGCCGACGTTGTTGACGAGAATGTCGATGGGCCCGTGCTCTTCCAGGAGGCGGTGGAAGGCCGCCTCGCACGTCTCCGGCACACCCATGTCGGTCTCGAGGGTGCCGGCCTTGCGGCCGTGTGCCTGGATCTCGTCGGCGGTCTTGTCCAGGGTGTCCTGGTGGCGCCCGGTGATGACCACGTCGGCGCCGGCCTCGGCCAGGGCCAGCGCGACCGAGCGGCCCAGCCCCCGGCTGCCACCGGTCACGATCGCGGTTTTTCCGTCGAGACGGAACCGATCGAACAATCCCATCTGCCAAGACCTCCCCTGCGGGCGTCGGCGGCCGAAATGCCTCCCGGCCGCCTCAGCCCAGCAGCTCGTCCATCCTCACGGGGCGACGCTCCCGAAGTGACTTCAGGGTCGCCTCGATCATGGCGGTGACGACCAGTCCGTCACGGCCGCCGGCCTCCGGAGTGACGTCTTTGGCGACGCAATCGACGAAGTATCGAATCGACTCGTACTGAAAGCCCCAGGCCTTGCCGTAGCGCGTGACCGACTCGGACGAGAAGGGTGTGTGAAAGCGCTCGGTGAATGCCCACAGCGAGGGCTCGTTCTTGATCTCGAGCCCGCCCTTGCTCCCTACCAGGGACAGGCGATTGTCCACCACGTTCGTGTAGCTGTTGGGCAGGATCCAGGAGGTCTCGAAGGTGCAGATGGCCCCGTTCTCGAACTCGACCAGGGCCTGGATCGCGTCCCAGCAGTCCAGGCCGCGCTTCTCCAGCACGCCCCGGTGGCCCCGGGCGAAGACCTCGACCGGCTCGGCGTCGACGATCCAGCGCACGACGTCCATCACGTGCGGAAACAGGAACCACTCGGGGCCGGAATCGCCGCTCCAGCGCAGCATCTCCGTGGGAACGTACAGGGTGTTGCTCAGGCGGGCGTAGGCCATGACCGGGTCGCCCAGCTGACCGCTCTCCGCGTAGCCCTTGGCCCCCATGAACAGCGGGTGCCAGCGGGCGTGAAAGTCGACCATGAACTTGACGCCGGCGGCCTCGGCCGCCTCCACCATCTCCCGGGCATCGGTCACGGTCGTGGCCAGCGGCTTCTCGACCAGGACGTGCTTGCCCGCGGTCAGCATCCTGAGCGTGGGCCCCGCGTGGAGATGGTCGGGGGTCGCGACGGTGACGGCCTGGACGTCGCTTTCGGCGAGCTCGTCGAGGCTGGTGGTCCAGGCGCAGCCGTGCTTCTCCGCGAGCTGCCGCGCCCGCGCTTCGTCCGTGTCGCAGATGATCGCCAGCTCGGCGGGGGGGTGGGTCGACAGCGCGAGGGCGTGGTTGCGGCCCCAGATGCCGGCGCCCACGATGCCGATCTTCACTCGGGGAGAGCTCATTGCGCGCGTCCTACCGGTGGCCGTCGGGGAGAGTGCGCGCCTGCGCCATGCTCTGACCCTGACTGGAGTGGGGCCGAGGCTAACACGAGGCGCGAAACGGCGGCAACGTAGACGGGCTCGAGGACGTCACTTCGCCCGGCGGCCGGGACGTCTCCGCGGCCGAGGCCGGGGAGTGAGGGTTGTGACCCCCGCCACACCGCGAGCCGTCCGGCTGGGACACCATGCCCCCCCGTCGGCCTCGTCGGGGCCGAGCTTCGGAACGCCGGGTGCACGTCGGCACCGACGACCAGCCGGCTTGGCCTAGAATGAACCCGGCCGCGGCGGCGAGACTCAGGCGCCACGCCGCCCTGGGAAACGGAGGCCTGCGAGGGATGAGAACGGAGTCGCGTGTGATCGCGACGGTCATCGCCGGGTTCCTGCCCCTGTCGGCTCTGGCCGGCGACGCCAGGGCGGAAGCCGGAGCCGGGGCGCGGCCACGGGTGCCGGTCATCCTCGACACCGACATCGGGGACGACATCGACGACACCTGGGCGCTCGCCCTGCTCCTGCGATCGCCGCAGCTCGACGTGCGTCTGATCAACACCGACTACGGGAACACGGTGTATCGCGCGAAGATCGTGGCGAAGCTCCTCGAGGTCGCGGGGCGGTCCGACATCCCGATCGGCATCGGCCTGAAGGAGAACGACCGGGAGGGCGGGCAGGCGGAGTGGGTGAAGGACTACGACCTCTCTCGTTATCCCGGCACCGTCCACGAGGACGGCGTGAAGGCCCTCATCGACACCGTGATGTCGTCGAAAGAGGAGATCACCCTGATCGCCATCGGACCCCCGCCGAGCCTCGCCGCGGCCCTGGGCCGCGAGCCGCGGCTCGCGGCCCGCCTCCGGCTCGCCGGAATGTACGGAAGCCTCCACCGCGGCTACGGCGGCAAACCGAAGCCCGAAGCGGAGTGGAACGTCCGGGCCGACGTGGCGGCGGCGCGGGTGCTGCTGGCCGCACCGTGGAAGGAGGCCATACTCACTCCTCTCGACACCTGCGGCCTGGTCCAGCTCGACGGCGATCTTTACGCCCGCATCCGTGACTCGAGGGACCCGCTCCTGCAAGCCGTCGTGGAGAACTACCGCGTGTGGTGCCCACACCACGAGTGGTGCGCGAAGGACTCCGAGCACGTGAGCGCCAAGAGCTCGACCCTGTTCGACACCGTCGCCGTCTATCTCGCCGCTTCTCGCGACCTCGTCGAGACCGAGACGATGGGGGTGCGGGTGACCAGCGACGGGATGACCGTGCCCGACCCCGCCGAGCGGCCGTGGCAGTGGGCTACCCGCTGGAAGAGCCTCGAGGCCTTCGAGACCCTCCTCGTCGATCGCCTCACCCGCCAGCCCGCCCCCTGAGCGCCTCCCGGCGGCCAACTCCCGCCGGCCGCCACCTTGGAGGTGGCCCCGAGCAGCGCGCCCGCGATCGCGACCGGCTGGATGAAGGCCAGGTTGCGGTCCGGACGCTCCCCATCGGCGGAGACCCGATCGACGCTCGCCTCGCCGTTCTCACCCGCGCGGGATCCTCGCACCGACCGGGTGGCGAACGATCTCCAGCAGGTCCGACAGCAACGCGTAGGCTGTCTGATCCACGCTCGCGCCGCGCTCGAAGACGCCGATCTCGCCCATCAAGTCGGTCTCGAGAACGAGCGCGGCGTCGGGACCCGATCCTGACAGCGGATCACCCAGCGGGACCCGCTCCGGCCCGACCCGAACCCGCACCCGGCCGCGCTCGCGCGCTCCTCGCACGACGAGCCGGAGCCGGGCCCCGGCCCGCAGCGCGCGGCGCGCGTCGAGCGACGTCAGCCGCCCGATCCCACGCCTCGTGACGCGGGCGGGCCGCACCGAGGCTCCCATCAGGGCGTTGGCGAGCGCGCAGCCTTTGACTGCCGCGTCCCACCCGTCGAGGTCGTTGCGCGGGTCCGCCTCGGCAATCCCGAGGGCCTGGGCCTCCTTCACCGCGGCACTCTGGCCGAGGCCGAGCTCCATCCGAGACAGGACGATGTTGGTGGTGCTGTTCAAGGTGCCGCGAAACCCGGTCACACGGGCGCCGGGAAGGCAACGGGCCACGAGATTGAACACCGGCGTCCCGTCCATCACCGCTCCCTCGTGGAGGAAGCGGCGGCCCTTGCGCGCGGCGAGGGTCGTGAGCGACCGCAGCGCGAACGCGACGGGGCCTTTGTTGGCGGTCACCACGTGGAGGCCGCGCGTGAGCGCCTGCCGCACGTGACGCGTGGCCGGCTGGCCGGTGCGGGGGTCGAGCGTCGTGATCTCGACGAGCACGTCGGCGGGCACGCGCGCGATGAACTCCCGCACATCGTGGAGGTCGGGGCCGCGATGAAGCGACCCGAGCTCGCGGCCCCGCGAGCACAGCTGCCGGGCCTGGGCCAGGTCCATCCCGCGCGAGTCGATCGCCAGGCCATGGTTCGCGGTCGCGATGCCCGTCACTCGGACTCGGACCCCGGCCGCCCGCAGGGGTCGCCCGTAGGGGCCGCGAAGCTGCCGTGCGAACTCCCGGCCGACGTTCCCGAAGCCGACGAGCGCGAGGCGGACGTCCCGGGTCATGCTGGCCCTGATTCTACGGCCCACCGAACGTCAGCCGGTGAGCCGGATCTTGATCGGGTTCTCGGGGTGCCGGAGGACACCGCGGCCCGGTTGAGGAGAAGGAGGGCCGGAGGTAAGCTCCGCGGCGGAGCGCAGATCGTGAGCTCACGTCACGTCCTCGTCACCGGCGGCGCCGGCTACATCGGCTCGATGCTCGCCGGAGTGCTGCTCGAGCGGGGGCTCGAGGTCACCGTGGTCGACAAGCTGCTCTTCGGCGGCGAGTCTCTCCTCGCTCACCGCCACCATCCCCGCTTCCGCTTCACTCCCGCCGACGTCACCGATCCCGCCGCCCTCGAAGCGACGGCGAAGGGACTGCGGATCGGGCGCCTCGCCCCGGCCCGCGTCGACGCCGTCGTCCACCTCGCGGCCATCGTGGGCTTCCCCGCCTGCCAGGCGGTGGGACCGAAGGTGGCCTGGCTCTACAACACCGACGCCGTGCGCATGGTCTTCGACGCGGCGGAGGCCGCGGGTGCGCAGCGCTTCGTCTTCGCCTCGACCTACAGCAACTACGGCCTCTCCAGCGACGGGCGTCCGGTCGACGAGACGTCCCCCCTCAATCCCCAGTCCCTGTACGCCGAGACGAAGATCGCCTCCGAGCGCCTCCTCCTCGAGAGGGCGTCGAGCTCGCCCTGCGCGCCCGTCGTCCTCCGGTTCGCGACCCTGTTCGGCATCTCCCCCCGCACCCGCTTCGACCTCATCGTGAACCAGTTCGTCCACGAGGCCCTGACGCGGCGCCGGCTCGTGATCTACCAGCGGGGCTACGCGCGTTCGTTCGTCCACGTGCGCGACGTCTGCCGCGCGGTCGAGCGGGCCCTCGACGCGCCCGTCGAGGCCGTCCGGGGGGAGATCTTCAACGTCGGCCACGACGAGATGAACCACACCAAGGACGAGATCGTGGCCCTCGTGCAGCGGCACGTGCCGGGCACCGAGGTCGAGGTCAAGGACCTCACCTTCGGCGGCGACATGCGCGACATCCGGGTCTCCTTCGCCAAGGTCCGGCGAGTGCTTGATTTCGAGCCGGAGATCGACGTCGAGGCGGGCGTGCGCGAGGTGCGCGACGCCCTCCAGGACGGCCTCATCCGGGACCCGGGCGACGCGCGCTACCGCAACGCCCAGTTCATCGTGCAGTGAACGACCCGCGGCCGGTCCCGGCGAGGGTGATCAACAGCGTCGCCCCCATCCGCGTCTGCGACAACGGAGGCTGGACCGACACGTGGTTCGCCGGCCACGGGGCGATCTTCAACATCGGCGTCTATCCGTGGGCGGAGGTGCAGGTCCAGGTCTTCGACGGCGGGCCCCCGGGGGTCGTCCTCCACGCCGAGAACTACGGCGAGCGCTACGCGGTCGTCCCCCCGCCGTCGCCGTGGGGCAAGCAC
>Ga0326597_10007543_pt1 | contig 14797 bp, 15 predicted proteins | sample RVTome_12_FD_203789 | JGI IMG/M metagenome (GOLD analysis project Ga0326597, IMG submission 203789) | Soil microbial communities from uranium-contaminated site in the Upper Colorado River Basin, Wyoming, United States - RVT100D185 | ecosystem: Environmental > Terrestrial > Soil > Contaminated >... | reverse complement strand
GCGGCGACCATGGACCGCTCCAGGCGCCGCTTGGGCGTGAAGATGCCGGGCGTATCGACAAAGACAATCTGGCAATCGCCGTCCACCACGACGCCGCGTACCCGGCTGCGCGTGGTCTGCACCTTATGGGTGACGATGGAAATCTTGGCACCGACCAGCCGGTTCACCAGCGTCGACTTGCCGGCATTGGGCGCCCCCACTAGGGCAACGAAGCCGCAGCGGGTCGATGGGGCCGCGTGTTCGGTCATGGCCGCCTCACCCTTGGCCGCCCAGGCGGCGCAGCAAACGCTCGGCCGCGGCCTGCTCCGCCAGGCGCTTGGAGCGCCCCTCGCCCCGTTCGGCGGGCTGGCCTTCGATCCGGACCTCGACCGTGAAGGTGGGCTCGTGCGCCAAGCCGGTGCGGCCGACCTCCTCATAGTCCGGTAAGGGCAGTGCCCGGGCCTGGGCCCACTCCTGCAGGGCCGTCTTGGCATCCTGCGGCGGATGCCCCGCCGCGGCCAGCATGGGACCCCAGTGCGCGCCTATGACCGCGCTGGCCGCCGCCAGGCCGCCATCCAGGTAAAGGGCGCCAATGACCGCCTCGCAGGCATCCGCCAGCAGGGCCGGGTTGTCGCGCTCGCCGGCCGCCTCCTCGCCCTTGGCCAGACGCAGATACCGGCCCAGATCCAGGCTGCGGCCAATCTCGGCCAGGGTCTCCCGGCGGACCAAGTCCACATGGCGCAGGGCCAGCGGCCCCTCGGCCTCGTCGGGGAAGCGCCGCAGCAGCAAATCGGCAATGACCAGGCCGAGCACCCGGTCGCCAAGGAATTCAAGCCGCTGGTAGCTGTCGTCGCCGCCGTCCGGGCGGCGGTTCGCGGCGCTGGGATGGGTCAACGCCTGGCGCAAAAGCTCCGGCTTGGCAAAGCCATGGCCCAGGCGTTGCGCCAGACCATCGAGATCTTGATCCGGGGCCGCGGCGGGTTGTGCCGCCTTATTCGATCCCATCGCCGATGCGGCCATAGCGGATGGCGAACGGCCACTTCCAGATTTCCCAAAGCCGGGCGCTGTCATTGTGGGAGAAGAACAGGAATTCGGCGCGGCCGACCAGATTTTCGAAGGGAACAAACCCCACTTCCGACATGACCCGGCTATCCTGGCTGTTGTCCCGGTTGTCGCCCATGGCGAAAAAATGGCCCGCGGGCACCGTAAAGACCGGCGTGTTGTCGAGCATGTTGCCGTCGCCGCGTTCCCAGATGCGATGGGTCCGGCCGTTCGGCAGGGTCTCGATGTACTCGGTCACGTCGGTGGGAAAGCCGTTGTTCTCGGGATCGCTCAGATCCGTCACCTTTTCCCGCCCGACGGCCGCGCCATTGATGTGCAGGATGCCGTTGATCACCTGAATCCGGTCGCCCGGTAGACCGATCATGCGTTTGATGTAGTCGGTCTTGTTGTCGCTGGGCAGCTTGAATACCGCCACGTCGCCCCGTTCCGGCTGGTCCGCGAACACACGACCGCTGAATAGCGGCAGACCCCAAGGCATCGAATAGCGGCTGTAACCATAGGAGAATTTGGAAACAAACAAATAATCGCCCACCAGCAGCGTCGGCTCCATGGAGCGAGACGGGATGTTGAACGGCTCGTAGGCGAATACCCGGATCAACAGCGCGATCGCCACCGCGTAGAGGACGGTGCGAACGGTCTCTCCAAAGGCGCTGGATTTCTTCTTTGTCATTAAGGATTCCATGCAATGCCTTATATTCTATCCATTTCCCAGGGCGCACGTTGCCGGAATATACCCTGGTACAAATCCGGACGGCCAAAAACCCTTCATCTCGTGCGCTGAGCCGGCCACGTCACTCGGCCGCACCTTTCACGACCGAGATGATGACGATCGCCTGGGCCAAGGGATAGTCGTCGGTTAGCGTCACGTCAATGCGCGCGGTCATGCCCGCCGGGGTGATTTCCGCCAAGCGCCGGGCGGCGCCGCCGGTCAAGGCCATGGTCGGCTGGCCGCTTGGCCGGTTGACCACGCCCAGATCGCGCCAATGGACCCCGCGCCGGGGCACCCCCGTCCCCAGGGCCTTGGCACAGGCTTCCTTGGCGGCGAAGCGCTTGGCATAGCTGGCCGCCCGGTTGGCCCGGCGGTCGGATTTCGCCTGTTCCACGTCGGTGAAGACCCGATCGGTGAAACGGCTGCCGAAGCGCGCCAGCGTCTTCTCGATGCGGCGGATATCGATCAGGTCGTTGCCTAAGCCGAGGATCATCGGACGCCGCGGGCTTTAGCCGGGCTCATGCGCTGCGCGCGCCGCTGCCCTGGGCGCGCGCCTGATCCATCAGGGCGCGCATGCGCTTGATGGCGCTGTCCAGGCCGCAGAAGATGGCCTCGCCGATGAGGAAATGGCCGATGTTCAGTTCGACGATGCTGCCGATGGCCGCCACAGTACCGACCGTATCGAAGGTCAGACCATGGCCGGCATGGCACTCGATGCCCCGCGCCGCGGCATGGGCCGCCGCCGTCTCGATGCGCCGCAGTTCGGCCTTGGCCCGCGCCCCCTCCCGGTCGTCCAGATATGCCCCGCAGAAGGCGCCGGTGTGCAGCTCCACCACCGGCACGGCCAGCGCCTTGGCGGCGTCGATCTGCCGCGCATCGGGATCGATGAACAGGGAAACGCGGATGCCCTTGGCCCCCAACGCATCGCAATAGGGCCGCAGCGCATCCGAGGCACCGGCCGCGTCCAGGCCGCCTTCGGTGGTCACCTCCTCGCGCTTTTCCGGGACGAGGCAGGCCGCATGCGGCCTGTGCCGCAGGGCGATGGCCAGCATTTCCTCGGTCGCCGCGATCTCCAGGTTCAGCGGCAGATCGATCGTATGGACCAGGCGGTCGATGTCGTTGTCCGAGATGTGCCGCCGGTCCTCGCGCAGGTGCGCGGTGATGCCGTCGGCACCGGCCGCCGCCGCCATGCGCGCCGCACGCACCGGATCCGGATGGCCGCCGCCCCGGGCGTTGCGGATGGTCGCCACGTGATCGATGTTCACGCCCAAACGCAGGTGTCCCAAGTTCATTTATCCTCCTTGGCCTGTTCTTCCTTGGCCATTTTGTCCCTGGCAAGTTCTTCCAGGCCAATACGGGTCGGGTGCCCCCGCCGTCTTTTCGCCCGCCGCCGTATGCGCCAACGCCGCGCCCGCTGGTATTCGACCACCGCGCCATGGATCGGCAGATAGAAGGCGAACCAGGCCACAATCGCCGTGGGTATGCCACCGACGGTCATGGGCCATAAGACGTTCAGCGGATGCTCGAATATGTAGGCCAAACTCAACACCCTGGGAAGATCAGTGAGCGCCTTTTCGCCGGTGAGCCACGTGCCCAGGCCATAAATCCAGGCCCAGATAAAGGGAAACGTCCAAGGATTGCCCACCACCGTGCCGATGGCCGAGGCGACCACATTGGCCCGTATCAAGAGCGCTATCAGAGCGGCCCCGGCGAAGTGGAAGCCGATGAACGGGGTGAACGACATGGCCGCGCCGCAGGCGAACCCGGCGGCGATCCGGTAGGGCGTCTCCGGCAAGCGCCGCACCCGGTGCGCCAGGTATGTGGTGGACCGCCGCCAGCCGCCTTTCGGCCACAGGCTGCTGGCAATGCGGCCAAGCAAGGGAAGCGGTGTACGGCGGCGGAACATGGGCGGTGCCTAGACCGTGGCGGGGTGACGCCGCATCAGCCGCGCGCCCGCTCAACCGAAGTGATGACCGGCGCGGCTCGCAGCGCCGCGATGATGTTGCTCAGATGCTTCACATCCTGGACCTCCACATCGACCAGCATTTCGAAGAAGTCGATGGATCGATTGATGATCTTGAGGTTGGAAATATTGCCGTTGTTTTTACCGATGATGGTGGAGAGATTGCCCAGGCTGCCTGGCTCATTGGCGATCACAATGCGCAGGCGGCCGGTATGCGGCTCGGTTCCATCGCCGGCTTCCCATGCCACATCGATCCAGCGCTCCGGCGCATCCTGGAATGTGGCCAGGGTCTCGCAATCGATGGTGTGCACGGTCACGCCCTTGCCGGTCGTGACGATGCCGACAATGCGCTCGCCCGGCAGCGGATGGCAGCAGTGGGCGAAATGCACCGCCATGCCGGGGATCAGGCCCTTGATCGGAACGCCGGGTTGCTTGTTCTTGTCGGCGGCCGGCCGGGTCCGCCCGAAGGGCCACATGCGGCGCGGCTTGACCGTGTCCTTGACCCCGGGGAACACCGCCACCAGCACATCGCGGGCCGTATGAGTGCCCTTGCCAATGCTGGCGCATAGATCGGCGATGCTGTCGGTACGGAATTTCTTGAGCACCCCCTCCAGGGACTTGTCGGTCAGATCGTAGCCTTCCTCGCGAAACGCCTTTTGCAGCATCTGCCGGCCCAATTCGCTGTATTGCTCCCGCTCCTTCAAATGGACGAAACGGCGGATGCGGGCCTTGGCCTTGCCGGTGACGACGAATTTTTCCCAGTCCGGCGACGGCGTTTGCGCCTTGGACGTCAGGATCTCGACCTGATCGCCATTCTTCAACTCGGCCCGCAACGGGATGATGCGGCCATTGACCTTGGAGCCGACGCAGGTATCGCCCACCTCGGAATGGACGGCATAGGCGAAATCCACCGGCGTGGCACCACGCGGCAAGGCGATCAGATCGCCTTTGGGGGAAAAGCAGAAGACCTGATCCTGGAACATCTCCAGCTTGGTATGTTCGAGGAACTCTTCCGGATTCGTCGCGTGCTCGAGGATATCGAGCAGCTCGCGCAGCCAGCGGTACTGCCGGCCGTCGACCTTGCGGTCGCTCTGCTTGTATTTCCAATGGGCGGCAACGCCGAACTCCGCCACGTCGTGCATTTCTCGGGTGCGGATCTGCACCTCGATGCGCTGCCGTTCCGGACCGATCAACCCGGTGTGCAGGGATCGGTAGCCGTTCGGTTTCGGCGTCGAGAGGTAATCCTTGAAACGGCCCGGCACCACCGGATACTTGCTGTGGAATACGCCCAAGGCCCGGTAGCATTCGCCGATATCGTTGACCACCACGCGAAAGGCCATGATGTCGGCCAACTGCTCGAGGGCGACGTTCTTGCGTTGCATCTTGTTCCAGATCGAGAACGGCGACTTCATGCGCCCCGACACCCAGGCGTCGATCCCTTCGCTGGCCAGGGCCCGGCTCAATTGATCGATGATCAACGGCGGCAACTCATCGCCGCGTCCCTTGAGGAATTCAAGACGCGCCAGAATGGATGCCCGGCCATCCGGGTTCAGCTCGGCGAAAGCCAAATCCTGCAGATCGTCCTTGAAGCGGTGCATGCCGATGCGCTCGGCCAGGGGCGCGTAGATGTCCATGGTTTCGCGGGCGATGCGCCGCCGCCGGTCGGGGGACTTGATGTAATGCAGGGTCTGCATGTTGTGCAGCCGGTCCGCCAGCTTGACCAACAGGACGCGAATATCCTCCGACATGGCGAGGAGGAGCTTGCGGAAATTCTCGGCGTGCTGGGTATGCTCGGACTGCAGCTCCAGGCGGGAGAGCTTGGTGACGCCATCGACCAGACGGGCAATCTCCTTGCCGAACAGCTTTTCGATGTCTTCCAGCGAGGTGTCCGTGTCCTCGACCAGATCGTGCAGCAGGGCGGTGATGATCGAATTGTCGTCGAGCTTGAGGTCGGTGAGGATGCCCGCCACCTCGATCGGGTGCGAGAAATACGGATCGCCGGACTCGCGCGTCTGCGATCCGTGCAGCTTCATGGCATAGACGTAGGCGCGGTTGAGTGCGTCCTCGTCCGCATTGGGGTCGTAGGACTTGACCCGTTCGACCAGTTCGAATTGGCGCATCATGGCGCGATTGCGCGGCAAACGCTTGCCGCCCTCACCCATTCAGGCGCCCGTGCGGGGCGCCGTTTCGGGGGGAACTGGTTCAAGAATGAAGGAGCCGGGCCCATGGCCCGATGCCGCCGCGCGGCCGAGGCGCGACCGTAAACCGCGCCGGTACCCCTGGCGCTAGGCCTTGCCTTCGCCGTCGCCTTCAGAATCGGCCTCGCCGGAGCTAAGGTCGTCCCCGAGGCCATCCTCGGCCCCATCGTCATCCTCGTCATCGGCCAAGGCTCCGATGCCCGCAGGCTGTCCGGCGCCAACCGCCATTTCCAGCCCGGCAATGTCGAATTCGGACTGCTCTTCCTCCGGCTCATCAATTTCTACATGGCGCTGCAGACCCTGAATTACACTCGCCATCAGGGCGTCCACATCGACCGTTTCCTCGGCGATCTCTCGCAGGGCGACCACCGGGTTCTTGTCATCGTCGCGGTCCACCGTCAGCGGCGCCCCCGCCGAGACGTCCCGTGCCCGCTGAGCGGCCACCATGACGAGATCAAAGCGGTTCGGAACCTTCAGTACGCAGTCTTCAACCGTTACACGCGCCATCTATATCAAATCTCCGGAAATACTTGGGGGAATCGCATTTCCCCCACAAGTTGGGAGGAATATATGGAGGGCTCCCCGGGAAGGCAAGCAATTCCCAGCCCAAAAGAGAGCCGATACTGGGCTATTCCAGCGGTTTCGCCACCTGCCCGGGCGGCAGGCGGGCCGCCATCTCCGCCGGACTCAGGCCGGATACCGGATGGCGCCAGGCGGGTGCCACGTCCGCCAGGGGCAGCACCACAAAGGCCCGGTCCGCCAGGCGGGGATGGGGTAGCTCGGGCACCTCGCCGGGGGCGCTGATCCGGCCGCCATAGGCAAGCAGGTCCAGATCGAGCACCCGCGCTTCGTTGCGTTCCCGTCGCACACGGCCCAATTCGGCCTCGATCCGGTGCAAAAGGGACAAAAGATCGCCCGGCGGCAGGTCGGTCGCGACCTCGGCCACGCCGTTGACGAACGGCGGCTGGCCCGACGGCGGCACAGGCGCGCTCCGGTACCAGCGGGAGCGGCGCACGATCCGTACCCCATTCGCCTGCAACGCCGCCAGCGCCGCCTCGCAGGTTTCCTGGGGGGTGCCATGGCGCGAGCTGGACAGATTGGCGCCCAGGGCAATCAGGATCATTAAATCGCCAGCCCGGTGCCACCGGCCCTTGCGGGCGCCCGTTGAAACCTTAAATGAATGAACATAGCCAAGATCGGATGACCGGCCCGATTTGCCGCACCGGCCGGTCTAGTGTGCCTATTTCGAGGATGTATTGGAGTTTTCATGCATTTCTTCCCGCAGGAACGTGTCGCCCTTTTCATCGACGGAGCCAATCTGTATTCCGCCGCCCGCGCCTTGGGCTTCGATATCGACTACAAACGGCTGCTGCAGCATTTCACCGGTGATTGCCACCTGATCCGCGCCTTTTACTATACGGCACTGGTCGACGACCAGGAGTACTCGCCCATCCGGCCCCTGGTCGATTGGCTCGACTACAACGGCTATACCATGGTCACCAAGCCGACCAAGGAATTCACCGACGCCACGGGCCGGCGCAAGATCAAGGGCAACATGGACATCGAGTTGGCCATCGATGTTCTGGAAATGGCGCCGCACCTCGATCATGTGGTGCTGTTTTCCGGCGATGGCGATTTCCGCCGCATGGTCGAAGCGGTGCAGCGCAAGGGCGTGCGCGTCACCGTGGTCTCGACCGTGCGCTCGCAGCCGGCCATGATCGCCGACGAATTGCGCCGTCAGTCGGATGTATTCCTCGACATATCCGACCTGCAACCGTATATCGAACGGTCCCATCCGACCGACCACCCGCGATCGCGCCCCCGTCCACCGACGGCCGATTCCTATGACGATGACCAGGACTACTACGAGGACGAGGACGCAAACGAGGGCGCCAACGGATCGGCGTAAGCCCGCAACGGCCTCCGCAACGGTAATCGACCGGGGCCGTTGATCGTGACCGGTATATCCTACGAAATGGCCATCGCTGAGGGTGTGGAGCCGGCGGCCGATTGTGCGCTGTGCCCCCGCCTCGCCGACTTTCGCTCCGCCAACGCCAGCGCCTATCCGGCGTTTCACAACGCCCCGGTTCCGGCGTTCGGCGGCCGCGATGCGCGGCTGTTGATCGTTGGGCTGGCGCCGGGCCTGAAAGGGGCTAACCGCACGGGCCGGCCGTTCACCGGCGACTATGCCGGAGATCTGTTGTATCCGACGCTGATACGCTTCGGCTTCGCGCAGGGGCAGTACGGGCGGGAGCCGGATGACGGCCTCGCCCTGCTCGATTGCCGGATCACCAATGCGGTCCGCTGCGTGCCGCCGGAGAACAAGCCGATCGGCGCGGAAATCCGCAGTTGTGGCGGTTTTCTGGTCAACGAGATTCGCTCCATGCCGAATCTGGCGGTGATCCTGGCCCTGGGCGGCTTGGCGCATGCTTCGATTTTGACCGCCTTGGGCTGCAAGAAGTCGCGGTATGCATTCGCGCACTGCGCCATGCATGAGATTCCCAGTGGGCCGTTGCTCGCCGACAGCTATCACTGCTCCCGCTACAATACCAACACCGGGCGCCTGACCGAAGCCATGTTCGCGGACGTCTTCACCGCCTTGCGCAACCGGTTGCCTTAGGCCCTACCCCCGCTCGCGCATGACGCGCGCCTTTTGCCGTTGCCAATCGCGCTTCTTCTCGGTCTCGCGCTTGTCCGCCTTGCGCTTGCCGCGCGCCAAGCCGAGTTCCACCTTGGCGATACCGCGCGGATTGAAATAGATGGACAACGGCACGATCGTATAGCCCTCGCGATGAATCTGGCCGAGCAAACGCGACAATTCCCGCCGGTGCACCAGGAGCTTGCGCGGCCTCAGGGGATCATGATTGAACTGCGCGGCGGCGTCATACGACGCGATGTGAGCCGAGCGCAGGTACAGCTCGCCGTCCTCCTCGTAGGCGTAAGATTCGCCAATGGAACAACGCCCTTGGCGCAGCGACTTAACCTCGCTGCCGGTGAGAACCAGGCCCGCCTCGAGGGTATCCTCGATGAAGTATTCATGGCGTGCCTTGCGGTTCTGCGCGATGACCCGCCGCGCGCCTTCTGCCATGTGAGTAGGTGCTGCCCCGTCAGTTGATCAAGCCGGCGTGGGTCATGGCCTTGCGCACCACCGTCTCTGTTTCCGGTTGCACGCAAACCATCGGCAATCGCACCCGGTTCTCGCACAGACCCAGCAGACTGGCAGCGAATTTCACCGGCGCCGGACTCGATTCGACAAACAGCGCCTGGTGCAACGGCATCAAACGCTCAGTGATGCGCGATGCGGTTTCCAGATCGCCCCGCTGCCAAGCCTCGTGCACATCGGCGCATTGCCGTGGCGCCACGTTGGAAGTCACCGAGATGCTGCCATGCCCGCCTTGAGCGAGGAAGGGCAGCGTGGTGGCATCCTCGCCGCTCAGCTGAGCGAACGCCTGGCCGATCGCGGCACGCGTCTTGGCCGGCCGCGTCAGATCGTTGGTCGCGTCCTTGACCCCGATGATATTCGGCAGCTTGGCCAGGCGCGCCATGGTCTCGACGCTCATATCGACAATGCAGCGGCCCGGAATATTGTAAATGAGGATCGGGATCTCGACCGCATCGTGGATCGCCTTGTAGTGCTGGAAGAGCCCTTCCTGCGTCGGCTTGTTGTAATAGGGCGTCACCACCAGCGCCGCGGTGGCCCCGGCTTTCTTGGCATGCTTGGTCAATGCCACGGCCTCGGCAGTGGAGTTGGAGCCGGTACCGGCAACGACCGGCACGCGGCCGCGCGCCGCCTCGACACAAAGCTCGACCACCCGCATGTGCTCGTCATGCGATAGGGTGGGCGATTCGCCGGTGGTGCCGCAGGGCACTACACCGTGGCTGCCCTGTTCGATCTGCCACTCGACCAGGCTCTGAAACGCGGCCTCGTCCACATGGCCATTGGCGAAGGGCGTGATGAGGGCCGTGAAGGACCCTCGGAACATGGGGCCGGACATGGCTTGTTCCTTGGTTATAGTGGTTCAGACGGTGGCGGACTCGAGCCCGCCTGCGCAGACCTTAACGGCTGCGCCAAGGGGCGGCAAGCACGCCGCCCACGTTTTCCGCCATTCTTCTTGCTGTTGAATTCGTAAATTCTTGCTAAAGATTCGCCTGTTACGGTCAGGCAACCATACCGCCCGGCCCGTATACTGGAGAAATCGCCGAAGTGGCAAAAGCCCTGCACATAGCCGTTATCATGGCCATCCTGGCGCTGGCGCCGGCGTGGTCGGCCGCCGCCTGGGCGACGGCCGTTCCAGGCGTGGCGACGGCGGAGGTGCCGATTCTCTCGGCGGCCGACCTGAAAGCCGGCCGGGCGGCCATGGCGGCGGCCAAGGGCGGGAAGTACACCCATGCCCTGGACCTGGCTAGCAAGGCGCAAAACCCGTTGCTGGCGAAAATCGTCCGCTGGCTGGAATTGACCGAGCCGGGCCGCCGCGGCAACTTCGCCGCCGCGAGCGCCTTCATCGCCGAGAACCTGGATTGGCCGGGACAAATCGCCTTGCAGCAGCGAGCCGAGGCTTCATTGCCCAGCGAGTTGCCGCATGAGGCGGTCCTGGAGTGGTTCAAGGCCCGGCCGCCAATCACCGTCGCCGGCACTTTCCGGTACGCCGCGGCGCTGATCGCCACCGGCCACACCGATGCCGCGACGGCACTGTTGCGCGATACCTGGGTTCAGCAGGACTTCCCGAAAGGCGACGAGGTGCTGTTCCGCCGCCGGTTCGGCAAGGTCCTGAGTCCCGAGGACGATCTGGCGCGGCTGGACCGTCTGCTTTGGGACCGGCAGGCGTCCGCGGCCAGGCGGCAGGCCAAACGCCTTGGCGACGGCTATGTCGCCTTGGCCGAAGCGCGGCTGGCCTTGGCGGCCATGAGCGGGGGCGTGGACTCCGCCGTGCAACGGGTGCCGAAAGAGTTGGCCAACGATCCGGGCCTGATTTTCGAGCGTGCCCGTTGGCGCCAGAGGAAAGACCGCTATCAGGGTGTCCTCGAGCTGCTCGACCCGCCGAACCCGGATGCCCCCCGGCCGGATCTGTGGTGGAACGTGCGCCATTGGACCGTCCGCCAGGCCCTGGTGAAGGGCGATATTTCCGCCGCCTATCGCATCGCCGCCAAGCATGGCTTGTCGACCGGCGTGGCCTTCGCCGAGGGCGAATGGCTGGCTGGTTGGATCTCCTTGCGTTTCCTGGACCAGCCCGAACAAGCCTATGCCCATTTCACCCGCTTGCACGATGGGGTCAATACGCCCATCAGCCGCGCCCGCGCCGCCTTCTGGGCCGGCGAAGCCGCCGTCGCCCTAGCCGCGCGCGACCAGGCGGAGTCATGGCAGACCACGGCAAAGACGTGGTATGCGGCGGCAGCCCGCCTCAACACGACCTTCTACGGCCAGCTTGCCAGCCGTCAGTTGGGCATGGCCGCGACCGTTTCCCTTGGCCGCACCCAGGCCCCGGACGACGCGGCGCGCGCCGCCTTCACCCAACGCGATCTGGTGCAGGCCATCCGGGTGCTGGGCGAATTGGGCGATAGCAATGTGCAGGAGAAATTCCTCAACCGCTTGTCGACCATATCCCTGAGCGAATCGGACTACATCCTGACCGCCGAGCTGGCGCAGCAGCAGCGCCGGCCGGATCTGGCGGTCAAGGCCGCCAAGGCGGCGGCAGCGGACGGTATCTTGCTGGTCGACCACCTCTATCCATTCCCCACCCTGCCCCAGGGCGAATCGCCGGAGCCGGCGCTGGTCATGGCCGTGGTGCGCCAGGAAAGCGCGTTTTACACGGATGCGGTCAGCGGGGCCGGCGCCCATGGCCTGATGCAAATCCTGCCCAAGACGGCCAAGGGCCTGGCGCGCGATATGAACATGCGTTTCAGCAAGAGCAAGCTGCTGACCGATCCGGAATACAACATGCGTCTCGGCCGCGCCTATCTCTCCGAACTCACCCGGCGGTACGGCGGCTCCTACATACTCGCTTTGGCGGCATACAATGCCGGGCCCAGCCGGGCCAACAGTTGGATCCGCGCCTTCGGCGATCCACGCGACCCGGACGTCGATGCCATCGATTGGATCGAGAGCATCCCATTCGACGAAACCCGCAACTATGTGCAGCGTATCCTTGAGGGCCTGGTGGTGTATCGCCAGCAATTGGGCGCCGATGGCACCAGCGCCCTGGTCGATCCGTTCGCCAACCGGCCCACGCCAGCAGCATCCTGGGCTGCGCGGGACGACGATTTCGATCCGAACTGCTGTCTTTAGAACAGCATTCAGGCGCCAAGCCGTTCTTTCTTGTTGCCATCGCTGCCGCCGGACGTTTGAGTCGTCCTGCACAACAAGGAGGCGACCATGGCACATCCCGACTTTGCCGACATCGGCGCCTGCGTCTTCGATGCGTATGGCACGCTCTTCGACGTGCACTCGGCCGTGCGCCGGGGCGGTGCGCCGCTGGGCGACAAGGCCGACAAGGTCTCGGCCCTGTGGCGGCAGAAGCAGCTCGAATACACCTGGCTGCGCAGCCTGATGGGAGCGCATGTGGATTTCTGGCAAGTCACCGCCGAGGGCCTTGACTATGCCCTCGCCGCCAATGGAGTGGTGGATACCTCCCTGCACGCAAAGCTGATGGATCTGTACCTCAGCCTAGATGCCTACCCGGACGTCACGGCGGCATTGACCCGCCTACGCGCCGGCGGCCAGAAGACGGCGATTCTCTCCAACGGCGCCCCGAAGATGCTGGCGGCGGCCGTCGCCTCGGCCGGCCTGACCGACCTGCTGGATGCCGCGCTGTCCATCGAGGATGTGGGCATCTACAAGCCGGACCGGCGCGTCTATGGCCTGGCGGTCGAGAGCCTGAACGTTCCGGCGGCGCGCATATGCTTCGTCTCCTCCAACGCCTGGGATGCCAGCGGTGCTGCGCATTTCGGCTTTCACGTCGCCTGGCTGAACCGATTCAAACAAACCCCGGAGCGGCTGCCCGGCAAACCCATGGCGGTCATGGAATCTCTAAGCGAGCTGCCCGCCTTGCTTGGCTTGTAAGGCGGTGGCGGGGGCGGACTACCGGGAGCGGCGCATCGGCGCGCGTAGCGGCCTGAGTCTGTACGTGCGCGACTATGGCCCGCCGCATGGAGGCGGCACTCCGCTTCTGTGCCTGGCCGGTCTGACGCGCAATTCCAAGGATTTCCACACCCTGGCCAGCCGGGCGGCGGCGCATCGGCGGGTCGTATGTCCCGATTACCGCGGGCGCGGCCAATCGGCGTATGATGCGGATTGGCGCAACTATCGGCCGGAAGTGATCCTCGATGATATGTTTCAAATCGTCACCGCCTGCAACATCCACCCGGTGATTATCTGCGGTGTCTCCTACGGCGGCCTCCTGGCCATGGCTCTAGCCGCCATGACGCCCAGCCTGCTGGCCGGGGTGATCCTCCACGACGTGGGACCGGAAGTGGACCCGGCGGGCTCGCGGCGCATCATGGCCTATATCAGCCGCGACCGGCCCCAGCCGGACTGGCCGGCGGCCATCGCCCAGATGAAACAATCACTGCCGGATCTGGCGCTGGCCGACGACGATGCGTGGCGCCGCTTCACCGAGGCCACCTACCGCCTAGGAGAAGATGGGCGCCTGCATTTCGACTGGGACCTGTCCCTGGCCAAGGTGCTGGCGCAAGCCGATGCGAACCGGGATTTGTGGCCGCTCTATCGCGCCTTGCGGCGGGTGCCGGTGCTGGCCGTGCGCGGTGGCATTTCCGACGTGCTCAGCGAGGCCACCTTCGCCCGCATGGCGGCGGAGAAGCCCGATCTGTTATCCTTGACGGTGCCTGGCGTCGGCCATGTCCCATCCTTCGAACACCCCGCAGTGGAGCGCGCTATCTATGACTTCCTCGCCCAAATCGATGCCTGAAGATTTGCAGACATCCATGCCATCCTTCCGCGATGTGGCGGCGGCGGCCAAACGCATTCACGGCCTGGCGGTACGCACCCCGCTGCTCGAATCGCCGGCGCTCAACGAGCGCGTTGGCGGCCGTGTGCTGCTGAAGGCGGAAACCCTGCAACGCACCGGTTCGTTCAAGTTTCGCGGCGCCTATAACCGGATCAGCCAGATCCCGGAGTCGGCGCGGCCGGCCGGTGTGGTTGCCTGTTCATCGGGGAACCATGCGCAAGGAGTGGCCGCGGCGGCGGCAATTCTGGGCCTGCCGGCGACCATCATCATGCCGGAGGATGCCCCGGCCATGAAGCTGGCCAACACCCGCGCCTATGGTGCCGAAGTCATCACCTATCCGCGGGACGGCGGCGACCGCGAGGCCATGGCCGCCGAAATCGCCACCCGCCGGGGGGCGACCATCGTGCCACCCTTCGACGACGCCGGGGTCATCGCCGGGCAAGGAACCTGCGGGCTGGAGATCGCCGAGCAGGCGGCGGCCGTGGATGCCAAGCTGGATGCTCTGTTGGTGTGTTGCGGCGGCGGCGGCCTGACCGCCGGCTGTGCCATCGCCATGGCCGAGCGCAGCCCGGAGACGGCCGTCTATACGGTGGAGCCGGAGGATTTCGACGACACCCGCCGGTCCCTGGCCAGCGGGGAACGGTTGACGATTGCCGCCGGTGGCCGATCCATTTGCGATGCCTTGCTATCGCCCATGCCCGGCCGCCTGACCTTCGCCGTCAACCGGGCGCTTTTGGCCGGCGGCCTGGCCGTCAGCGACGCACAGGTCGCCGATGCCATGGTCTATGCCTTCCGGACCCTGAAGCTGGTCATTGAGCCGGGCGGGGCCGTCGCCCTGGCGGCCGTCCTGTCGCAACGCTTCGACGCGCGCGGCAAGACCGTGGCCGTGGTGCTTTCCGGCGGCAATGTTGATCCGCAGATGTAT
>Ga0326597_10007542_pt1 | contig 14798 bp, 18 predicted proteins | sample RVTome_12_FD_203789 | JGI IMG/M metagenome (GOLD analysis project Ga0326597, IMG submission 203789) | Soil microbial communities from uranium-contaminated site in the Upper Colorado River Basin, Wyoming, United States - RVT100D185 | ecosystem: Environmental > Terrestrial > Soil > Contaminated >... | reverse complement strand
CTCGCCCGGGTCCCGGCCGACAACATCGACTTCGACCTGTTGGCTGCTCGATCTGCTGGTTTCAGTGGAGCCGACGTCGTGGCGGCGGTCATCCATGCCTCATCACGACTTGCTCGCAAGGGAGGAAAGCTCTCCACCGAGAACTTGCTGTCAGCCATCGAAGACACGACACCTTCTCTTGGTTCGATCTCGCTTGGTGAGATGCCGAGTTACGGGTTTGAAAAGGTTGCCAACCTCGATGAGGTCAAGCAGCGGCTAATCGAGTCGGTGGTGTGGCCGGTCACCGACCCGGAGAGGTTCAAGGCGATGGGCATCGATCCCCCGCGGGGCATCCTCCTCTATGGGCCGCCCGGTACCGGCAAAACTTTCGTGATCCGGGCGCTCGCCCACGAGGCGGGGGCGGCTTTCTTCCCTGTGAAGGGAGCCGAGTTGCTGGACAAGTACGTCGGTGAGTCCGAGCGCGGAGTGCGAGAAATCTTCGCCCGGGCTCGGGCGGCGGCGCCCGCCATCATCTTCTTTGACGAGATCGACGCGCTAGCTCCCATCCGCGGACGTTCAACCAACAATGTCACCGACTCGGTGGTGGCTGCCCTCCTCACCGAAATGGACGGGGTCACTACTCGGGGGGACGTGTCGGTGATTGGGGCCACCAATCGCCGCGACCTTATCGACCCTGCGCTCTTGAGAGCCGGCAGGTTCGAGATCCAGATCGAACTCGGCCTTCCCGACGTCAGCGCCCGCCAGGCGCTACTCGACCTCTCCGACGTGCCCTTCGCCCCTGACGTCGACACCTCCCGCATCGCCGAAGTGACCCAAGGCATGTCCATGGCCGACCTGGCCGGGACGTTGCGGGAGGCGGCTCTGGCAGCACTCCGTGAGGACACCCAGGCCCGTGAGGTTCGCTGGGAACATGTGCTGGGTGCCATCGAGCGATGGCAGAAAGCCAATCTGAATTGAACTCTTCGCAGGCTGCGGGTCGTCGCAGTCTGCAACATGAGACTCAAAACACTGGTGGTCTGCGTGCTCTTGCTGGTGCTTGCCGCATGCGACAAGCCGTTCTCACCGGTCAATGACGACTGGGTCGAGTTAATCGACGAAGAGGAAGGTTTGTCGATCAGCTATCCAACCGATTGGGTCCGGGCTGAGGAGACGCTGACCCCGAACCTCGGCAGTCCGCGTGAAGTGCTTTCGATCGGCACGTTCCCGCTGGAACCAGGTGGACCCAACTGCGCGCAGGTTCCGACCAACGCCCTGATCGACCTCCGGCCCGAGGACGTATTCCTGACCCTCCAAGGTGACCTGTCGAGACCCGATTCAGAAGACCGGCCCGTCTTCGGTCCTGGAGTCGGACTCGGAATGGACCATCTCGAGATTCCTTACTGCCTGCCCGAGGACGAGCGCCTCGACATCGGAGAGATGCAATGGGTCCACTTCTCTGATGCCGGCCGCGGGTTCTACCTGTTGGTCGCCATCGGCAGTGATGCGAGTGCCGCGACCGTCGACCAGGTTTGGATGGTCGCTAACAGCCTTGCGATCGCACCTGCCGCGGTCCCCTAGATCGGCCGTTTGCTCGACCTCTTGATCAGTCGGAGCATCTCTCGACGGATCAGGGCGCTAAAAGGACCTACCAGTAGCCAGTAACGACGAAGTGACCTGTGCGCCGAGGCATCGGTAGCCAGAACTCGGGTTTCGGTGGACACTTTGGAGCCGGCCTCGGTTTCCTCGACTCGAAAGTTCCACGCAGCTTTCACAAACCCAGGATCAGCGAATGAAAGGAAGTCATCTGCGCTGACCTTTCGGACTCCTCCTTTTGCTCGCCAGAACCTACCGATAAGGCCGAGCACGACCTCGGTCGGTGGATCCTCTTCGAGGACGACGAAGCCAGCCGATGTAAGGGCTTCGAGTGTCATGGTTGTCTTGCGCGGCATCCCCCGGACGGCAAAGAGAACTCGGATCAGGCGTGATCTGCCGAAGTCCAGGGCTTTGACTGCTCGGTACGCCTCCTCCGGCAACAGCTGGATGGTGACTTCGTGGTGCTCGCGGACATCCCATTGCGGGAGGTATTTGTCGATCAACACGGAGTCACCCTAGAAATTCTTCGTTGTTTGGTGATCAGGGGGGTTGTTTTGTCGTGGGTGGGATGTATCGTAGAACGTATGTTCGGTGGAGTGGGAACCCGAATCGACAGCCTCGAAACCGAGTTGTCTGCGGTGGAGACCGAGATCGGCCGGCTCCGAGCCCGCCAGGTCGAAATCCTCACCGAATTGGACACCCATCAGGTCTATGTGACCGATGGGGATCGGGGGATGGAGGACTGGGTGGCCTCCCGCCTGGATGTGTCCCCTCAGACCGCCCACCGGCTCATGACCGTGGCCCACGCCTCGGACCCTTGGCATCTGGCACAGATGCAGACGGGCCGGTGGGGGTTGGATCGGGCTTCCCATCTGGTGAAACTGGCCGCCACCAGCTGCCCCACCGACCTGTTGTTGGAAGCAGCCGACCACTATTCGCTGGGACGGTTGTGGGGTCTGGTCGAACAACGGCGGGAGGTCAGCGCCACCCACGAACAGGGCAGCTTCGAGGCTCGTTATCTGGTGATCCAACCGTCGTTGGACGAGTCGATGTTCAGACTGTGGGGACAGCTGTATGGGATCGACGGCCAGCTGGTCGATAAGGCGTTACGGCAGAAAGCCGACCAACTCCCCCATCTTCCCGACCAGACCCAAAGCCAAGTGTTGGCCGATGCGCTCACCTCGGTCTGTGCTGACTCGCTCACCGGCGGATCAGAAGACAACCCGGGCCGGGTGGTCACCGTGGCCGAAATCTTCGTCGACGCGGCCCTCGCCGCCCCCACCTTCGGGGAGGCCGGAGTCACCACCAGCACCGGTCTGCGGGTGGGACCCGCCACCCTGGCCGAGATCCTCTGCGAAGGCCGCATCCGGGTCGTCTACACCGACGGGGACCGGGGTCCCATCGCCGTGTCGCATCTCACCGAAGCCATTCCCCCGGCGATCCGAACCTGGGTCTTTCATCGGGACCAAGGGCGATGCTCCATCGAAGGCTGCCGCAGCCGTCATCGGCTCCAAATCCACCACATCCACGAACAACACTTGGGCGGCGACCACGACCCCTCGAACCTGACCACCCTCTGTTGGTATCACCATCACGTCGCCATCCACATGCTCGGCATGACGATCGACCCCCGATCGCCAGTCCACCGTCGACGGCTAGTGGGCTGGCGACCAACCACCGGACCACCGTTGCATCTAATTTCGATCCATGCGCGCCGATCTCCGGCGAGTTCGCCAACAACTCAATGACCTGCTGGGAGTGGGACTTTCTTGGCATACGAGACCACCGTTCCTTCACGGAGTGGCAATACGAGTGCTGCCGTGGCCTCTCCACGGCATCCTCACTCGCGGCGGAACAACCCACGACATCAAGTCCTACCTCGAATCCGAGTTGACGGCCCAATTCGGTGTTCCCGCAACAGAATCGACCTCAGCGTTCGCGGATGATCTCATGGCCTGGTATCAGGCTCGCCCGACCTAGAAACACGGCAAGACCACGAAATTGCTTTTCATTGACGCTCATTGCGTGACAGAATCACATCACCCTCGAAATCCAAGGAGGATCCCGTGGCGAACAAGGACAAGGGCGGCAAGAACAACAAGAAGGCCCCCACCAAAGACCTGAAGCAGAAACGTCAGGCCAAGAAGGAAAAGAAGGGCGCCGGCGCCCGCAAGTCCGGCTGATCGACGATTTCGGCAGTGAAGGCGACGTAGACATCACCTTCGGGTCCAATACCGAAGAGCTCGGCTTCAAACAAACCGCCGTGGCTGTCCGGTTCGAATGCCCAGACATTGTTGCCTAGGTCAACCACCTCTACCTCGACGCGGGTGTCTTCATCGCGATGGACCGGGTCGATAAGGACCCCCGAGAAGTTCCAATTGTCGAGCGGCCACCCCACATCGATCTGGCCTTCGACCCTTCCCAAATGGGGCAGCGGATCGGGCAGGTCTTGATCGATGCAGAAGCCGGCTCGTCCTGTGTTCCAACAGAACGACACGGGCTCGAGCCGCAGGGTGATCTCGTTGCCCACAATCACCACGTCCAGGGGTTCATCGAGACTCGACCCTGCCAGACACGCGGTCAGGATTAGCAATGGGAGCAAGCGACCCTGCCAGACACGCAGCCAAGTTACGGTTATGTGAGTGAGCGTCCACAATGAGGTCCAATGCGCCGTATGGCCGTTGTCGTTTCGCTGCTCGCGGTTGTCGCAGCCTGTAGCTCGTCAAACGCAGAGCCACAGACTCCGCCGCTCCCCGAGATCGACCTCGCGAGCTTCCAACAACTCCTAGGCGATCTCGACCGGCCAGCGGTGGTGAACGTGTGGGCCTCGTGGTGTCTCCCCTGCCGGGCCGAGGCGCCACTGCTACAAGCTGCCCACGCCGAGTACGGCGACCGCATCGAGTTCATTGGTCTCGACTACAACGACAGCCAGCGGGGGGCGCGGTTGTTTCTCGACGAATTCGATCTCCCCTTCACCCACTATTTCGATCAGCCCGGCGAGGTGATCGCCGATCTCGGTGGCTTCGGGGTGCCACGGACCTACTTCTTTGCGGCGGACGGCGAACTCATCAAGACCCACAATGGAGTCATCGACGAGCAAACCCTCGCACTCCAGATCGACGAACTGCTCAATCGATAGATGGAGCTCACGCTTCTCTGGGCTGCACTCACGGCTTTTGTCGCCGCCTACCTAACCCTTCGACTTCGCCCCCCTGACGTTCCCAATCGCCCCCTCGACCGACTCATCGGAGCCGCCGTCGTCGGCATGTTCACGGGACGACTCGCCGCCGTTCTCGCGGCCGGTATCAACCCGATAACAAATCCTGGACAGTTGCTCCTGATCCGAGGTGGAGTGGATACGACGTGGGCATCGATGGCTGGCTTCGCCACCCTTGCCTGGCCGCTGCGAAGGAACCCCCGGGCCGTTGACAACCTCGCTCCAGCGGCGCTCGCAGCCCTTGGAGGCTGGCATACCGGGTGCGTGTGGCGATCGACCTGTCTGGGGACTGCCGCCGACCTGCCATGGGCGTGGGCACTCCCCGGCTCTGATGTCACCCGCCATCCCGTTGAGCTCTACGCAGCGATCGGCTTTGTAGCCGGGGCGTTCTTTCTCGCCAGGCTTTCCTTGCCAAAGGGCGCGCTCACGGGTCTGGCCATCACCTGGGCGGCTCTCACCCGCCTCCTCACCGAGCCGATGCGACCCTCCATCGGTGGTGGGCCGATCGCTTTCTACATCACCGCCACAGTCGTCGGTGTCGTGGTAGCGGCATGGTCCCGTAACCTGCCGTCGTGGATCAAACCGTCGAACAGCCGCTGACGCTTTACGACCTTCAGTCCCGCGAGGACGCCAAAGTTGATCTGCGCCGGCTCCCCGACCTAGTCCGCAGGGCACTCAACTTGGTGACGAGAGCCGGCAAACGCGAGTTCATCCTTTCGACCACGCTGCAGGTCCTCTCGGCGGCCACCATCGCGGTGCAACTGGTTGTCGGTCAGCGGGCCTTGCAGGCCCTGCTCGATGCCGACCGCACCGGAGGCGGCCTCGACACCGTGGCACCGTGGGCGATCTCCCTGGCCGCTTTAACCGTGGTATCGCTGTTCTCCTCGGCCGTGCAGCGAGAGCAGCAGCAGATCCTCGGCGAGTTGGTGAGCCGTCACATGCTGGGAGAAGCTCTGGCGGTCGCCTCCAAGGTCGAGCTGGCGGCCTTCGAGCGTCCCGAGTTCCACAACCGGCTGCAGCGGGTCCAAAGCGGCCTCCAACAGCCGCTCAACATGGTGTACGGAGTCAGCGGCCTGGTCTCGGCTCTCGTCGGCGTGATGGGAGTCTCGATCGCGCTCATCGCTATCGAACCTCTGTTGATCCCCCTCGTGCTGACGGTGCTGCTCCCAGCCTGGATGGCCGCTTCCCGACGCAGCTCCGCCTTCTGGCGCTTCTTCTGGCGGATGACACCAACCGACCGGGAACGGCGCTACGTCGGAGAGCTGTTGGGTGGCCGCGACGAGGCCAAGGAAGTTCGGGCTTTTGGCCTGGGGGCCTTCCTCATTGAACGTTGGAACCGGCTCTACGACCATCGTCTCCGAGAGCTGCGGGCGGTGGCCCGGCGCCAGCTTCTCTTCACACTGGCGTCCACCTTTGTGGTCGGATTGTTGCTCGGAGGGATCGTGCTGCTGGTGGCCTATCTCGCCTCTTCGGGACGGGTTTCACTGGCAGAAGCCGGAGTCGCCATCGCCGGCATCGCCGTGGTCGGCGCCCGTTTGGCAGGGGCGGGATACAGCATCAGCTCCTTGTCCGAGGCCGGCTTTTACCTCGACGACTTCAGCAAGTTCCTCGAGTTGGCAGTCGAGCCTCTGCCTTCCTCGATCACCATCCCGAGGCAGTTCCGGCGGATCGACGTCGAGAACATCAGCTTCACATACCCGAGTTCGATGGAGCCAGCTCTGACCGATGTGTCGTTGCACGTCGAGGCGGGCGAAGTGGTGGCGCTGGTTGGCGAGAACGGCTCCGGGAAATCAACCTTGGCCAAGCTGCTGGCCGGGCTCTATCGCCCTTCTCATGGCCTGATCACGTGGGACGGCATCAATATCGGCGAAATGGATCAAATCGGGTTCAGTCACCAGGTTGCGGTGATCTTTCAGGACTTCCTCCGATATCACCTGTCCGCCTCGGACAACATCGGTCTGGGCAGATTCGAAGCGGCAGGCGACCATGACCAGATCGTCGAGGCAGCCGATCAGGCCGGGGCGCACGAGATGGTGAGCAAGCTCCCTGCTGGATATGAGACCTTGCTCGGCCCTGAATTCCTGGGGGGTGTAGATCTCTCCACGGGCCAATGGCAACGAATGGCCCTTGCTAGGGCATTCTTCCGCAATGCCCCGTTCGTGATCCTCGATGAGCCCACCTCGTCTTTGGACGCCAGGGCCGAACACGATCTCTTCGAACGCATCCGCAGTCTCTTGAAGGGCAGAACCGTTCTCTTGATCTCCCATCGGTTCTCCTCGGTACGAACAGCCGATCGGATCTATGTCCTGCATGAGGGCGAGGTCGTCGAGGACGGCACTCATCACGAGTTGATGGGAGCAGGCGGCCGTTACTCCGAAATGTTCAGCTTGCAGGCCGAGGCCTACCAGCTCTGAATCTCATCCAGCGACTCGACCACCTGATCGGCGTGTTCGAGCGACTCGCGAGGGAAGTGGCCCCGGTCGACGGCGATCACACTCATTCCTGCCTTCCGGGCCGCCGCAATCCCGGTAGGGCTGTCTTCGATGACCAAGCAGTCGGCAGGGTCGATGGCGAGCAACTCCGCCGCTCGTAGGTACACGTCGGGAGCAGGTTTGGGCTGACTCACCTCGTCGGCCCCAACCGACACCTTGAAGCGCCCGCTCAAACCTGCCGCGGCCAGGACCGCATCGAGCCGCCACCGATCGCTGTTCGAGGCAACCGCCACCATGACGTCGAGCCGACCAAGAAGACCAACTGCATCGTCAAAGGCCCCCAGGCCACCTGCGAGAAGAGCCCGCAGCTGATCGTTGGCATTGCTGAGCATGACCTCGGGGTCGATCCCGAGACGAGGGCCGAAGGTTTCTGCCAGGTCACGGTCGGTGGTTCCGATGAATCTGGCAAATTCCTCCGTCGAGAGCAGGAAACAGTATCCCTCCAGAGCCCGCTGCCAGGCCGCGGCCGAGGCCCACTCCGAGTCAGCCAGCACCCCGTCGCAGTCGAAGATGACCGCCCCGACTGTCACGTAATGCGCTGGCGCAGCAGGGCGTTGACGAGTTTGGGGTCCGCCTTGCCACCGGTTGCCCGCATCACCTGGCCCACCAGGAAGCCGAGCACCTTTTCCTCTCCTCCCCGGAAACGTTCGATAGCCTCGACGTTGGCCGCCAACACCTGGTCGATGGCCTCCCCGATCAACCCCTCGTCCGATACCTGCATCAGGTCGCGAGCCTCCGCCACCACCCGCGGGGAACCCTCGCCCGCCATCACTCCCGACAGTGCTTCCTTGGCTGCCGAGGAGGACAAGATCCCCTCTTTCACCATCATCACGAGCTCAGCCAGGTCGCTTCCCTTGATGCGGACCTCGGCGGTCGCCGTCTCGGCTCTGCGGAAAGCAGCAGTGACCTCTCCGGTGATCCAGTTGGCGCTCATGACCGGGTCGGCACCGAGGGCCACCGCCTCGTCGAAGACACGCCGCAGGTCGGGGCCGCTGCCCGATAGCACGCTGGCCAGCGGGCTGTCCAGGCCCAGATCACCGAACCGCTGTCTCCGATCAGCCGGGAGCTCGGGCAGGTCAGCCCGAACCTTGTCGACCGTCGAGGCGAGCATCTCCAGCGGAACCAGATCGGGCTCGGTGAAGTATCGATAGTCCGAGCTGCCCTCTTTCGTGCGCATCCCCTTGGTAGCCCCGGCCTCTTCATCCCAATGCCGGGTTTCCTGAATGACGACTCCACCCTCCTCGAGCACGCCGACCTGACGATCGATCTCTGATGCGATGGCTCGCTCCAGCGAACGAAACGAGTTCATGTTCTTGATCTCAACCTTGGTGCCCAACTCGGTGTCGCCGACGGGCCTCACCGACACGTTGGCATCGAAGCGAATGGAGCCCTCCTCCATCCGGGCATCCGACACGCCGAGTTCGGCCACCACTGCCCGCAAGTCCTGGGCGTAGGCACGGGCCTGCGCCGCCGAGCGCAGGTCAGGTCGCGAGACGATCTCCACCAGGGGAACCCCGCTCCGGTTGAAGTCGAGCAGAGTCGAGGTGGCCGCGTGGATGCGGCCCCCCGAACCCTGATGCAGGCTCTTGCCGGTGTCCTCTTCCATGTGGGCACGTTCGATGCCCACCCGGATCTCCTCGCCGTCGACCGTTACGTCGAGCCATCCGTCGACGCAGAGGGGAAGGTCGAACTGGCTGATCTGATAGTTCTTGGGGACGTCCGCGTAGAAGTAGTTCTTGCGATGGAAGACCGAGAAGGGTGCGATCTGGCAGTGGAGGGCTAGGCCGATCCGAGCCAGCCACTCGATGGCGGTGCCGTTGGTGACCGGCAGGGCCCCCGGCAAGCCGAGACACGTCGGGCAGACGGCAGTGTTGGGCTGGTCTCCAAACACAACGGGGCACCCGCAGAACATCTTGCTGGCTGTCCCCAACTCGACGTGGACTTCGATGCCGATGACCGACTCCCAGGTGGTCATGTTGGGAGGCCTGCCAGGGCCGGTCGGGCGGTAAAGCCTGCCCTCTCCTCCACCGCTTTCGCCGTACGGAACATCACGGCTTCGCCCAGGGCCGGGGCCATCACCTGAAGGCCGATCGGCAGACCCTGATGGTCGAGTCCGACCGGTACCGATATCGCCGGTGTTCCGGCCAGGTCAGCCGGGATGGTGCACACATCGGAGAGATACATTGCAAGAGGGTCCTGGGTCTTGGCCCCCAGCTCGAAGGCGACCGTGGGGCTGGTGGGCGATACCAGCACGTCAACCTGTTCATGAATCGCGGCGATTTCCCGGATCAGCTTGGTCCGGAGTCGGTTGGCCTGACCGTAGAAGGCGTCGTAGTACCCCGCAGACAACGAGTAAGTGCCGAGCAGGATCCGGCGCGTGACCTCGGGCCCGAATCCTTCCGCGCGCGTTCGAGCCATCATCTCCTCCACCGTCTCGCCGTCGACGCGGAGCCCGTACCGAACCCCATCAAACCGCGCCAGATTGGCGGAGGCCTCCGCCGGGGCGATCAGGTAATAGCAAGAGAGGGCCAGCTCGAAGGTTGGTAACGAGACCTCGACCAGCTCCGCCCCGTCATCGGCCAGCTGGTTCAACATCTTCGACATGGCGGTCGACACCTCGGGCTCATAACCATCCCCTGACAGTTCGGAAACGACTCCGACCCGGATGCCCTTGGGTCCCGCTTCCAGGTCGGATCGCATCTCGGGCACGGGCCCGGGGTACGACGTCGAATCCAAGGGGTCGTGACCGGCGACGGCCTCGAACAACGTGAGGGCATCCCCTACGTTCCGGGCCAGTGGACCTATCTGGTCGAGTGACGAAGCGAAGGCCACCAAGCCATATCTGCTCACGAGCCCATAGGTCGGTTTGAAACCCACGACTCCGCACAGGGAGGCGGGTTGGCGGATCGAGCCTCCAGTGTCCGAGCCAAAACCTCCCAACGCCGAACCGACCGCCACCGCGGCGGCGGAGCCACCTGAGCTTCCGCCGGGTACCCGCTCCGGATCCCAAGGGTTGCGGGTAGGGCCGAAAGCCGAGTTCTCGGTTGAAGATCCCATGGCGAATTCATCAAGGTTGGTCTTGCCCACGATGACCGCTCCACCTGACCGCAGCCGACTCACCACGGTGGCGTCATAGGGCGGCACGTACCCGGCCAGGATCTGACTCGAGCATGTGGTGGTCAGGCCTCGTGTGCAGAAGTTGTCCTTGAGAGCCAAAGGGATACCGTGCAGAGGGCCTCGATCGGTCCCCGCCGCCAGCTCCCAATCCGCCGACTCGGCAGCCTTGCGGGCTCCCTCGTGATCGATGGTGAGATAACAATGAAGTTGAGCTTCGGTGAACGAAGCCCGTTCGATGACGGCCTCGAGCAAATCAACCGAAGTTGCATCACCGGAACGGAGTTGCGTTCCCGCCTCGGCAATGGTCAGGTCGGCCAGGCTCATACACCCTCGAGCGCAGGGGGCACCTCGAAATATCCATCCCGCGCCGACGGAGCCTGCGACAAGACCTCGTCAACATCGAGGGGCGGACGCACCTCGTCAGGGCGGAAGACGTTGGTCAGCCCCAGCGGATGGGCGGTGGGTGCCAGACCGGTGGTGTTGATCGCCTGCACTCGGGCTGCATGGTCGAGGATCAACGCCAGTTGTGAACGGTATCGATCGAGTTCGTCGGGAGTAAGGGCGAGGCGGGCCAGACGGGCCACGTGGGTGATATCGATCTCGATCGGCATAAGGCCGGGGAGTGTAGGTGGAGTGATACTCCGCCAATTGGCCCGATCAATCAGACAGTAAGAACTCGATCAACAACTCGATTTCGTTGGAAGACAAAGTCAAAGTCGGCATCTCTTCGGAATAACCCTCGACGAGAAAAGCCTGAGGCTCAAGCAACGACTGGCGGACGTACTCCTCGGCCTCCAAACCCGGAATCCGGCCTGCGGCCCGGGCGGCCAGATCGGTGAGATCAGGTCCCACGGCCGCCTCTCCGGGTTCGCCGTCCCGGCTGTGACATCCGGTGCAGCCTTTGGTGAGAAACACGGTCCGCCCGTCGAGGGTAGAACCGATCACCGTCGGGTCGGTGACCGGTGGACCCGGTTGACTCTGGAAGACTGCCCAGGTCGCCCCGGCCAGTCCCAGAGTCACCAGGCCTGTAACAAACAGCGGGCGCAGATCAGTCCGCAAGACCCGGCTTTGCTGAACGCCGCCGAATCACCGCCACCAGTTGGGTCGCAAAGACGCCTAGGGCGATTGCAGTGGCTGCGGCCAGCACCAGTCCCCAGACCGGAAGGCCGGCGGTGGCTGTAGCGGCCACTGCCGCGGCTTGGGCGTCTGCAACCGACAGCTCACCCAGTTCGTGGACGGCGAAGTCACCTTGCGTGACCGACCAAGTCCAGGATCCACCCGCAGGGAAAGTCACCTCGGCCACATAGTGGCCGGGCTTGCCGTCGGCTTGGCCAACAAACCGAAGCGTCTCCCCGGTTGCCGGGTTGCGAACGGTGATCTCGGTCGCCGCTCCGTCAACCGGCGTCTTCCCGTGTTGGAGAATCGTGTAACCAAGCTGATAGGTTTCTCCGGCCCGGAACTCTCCGGGAAGCTCATCCATGCTGGTGATCGCCCAACCTCCCGCCATGGCGGCCGGAGCCGCCAGTATCAGGAGACCGGCGGTGAGCATCCAGATGACAGTCAGTCTCTTCAACTCGCACCTCCTAGGTGTTTGCCGTCTCTACACCGATCGAGCCGCCCAGGTTCCGAGTCGAATGGGAACCAATTCGGGAATCACGGTGTAAACAAGCAGACATGTCGGTGGAGGGCCGTCCACTGGACGAGGCAGCCCTGGTGGCAGGGGCGAAGAACGGAGACATCAATGCTTACGCCGAGTTGGTCCGGCGACATCAGAAGCTTGCCCTACGGGTCGCATATCTGGTGTCCGGCAGCGAGGCCGACGCCGAGGACATCACCCAGGATGCCTTTGTGAAGGCGTACGCATCCCTGGCCCGATTTGACCCAGCGCGGCCCTGGACGCCCTGGCTGTTGCGGATCGTTCGCAACGAGGCTCTCAACCGGCGCCGACGCAGCGGTCGACAGGCTCGCCTCGCATTGCGAGTCGCGACCGATCCCGTTTCGGGGGATGCGGCCCCATCCCCCGAAGCGGCGATCGTCACCCGGGACCAGCATGCGCGGCTGCTCGCGGTTGTCGACTCATTGCCGACATCGCAACGCGATGTCATCGTCTGCCGCTACTTCCTGGAACTCTCAGAAGTCGAAACCAGTCGAGCGCTTGGTCTGGCGGTCGGAACCGTGAAGTCGAGGACCTCGCGGGCAATGGTGGCTATCCGGGCGGCTCTCGACATGCCTGGTGATCACGATGAGTGAGTTGGAGTTCAACCTTCGTTCCCTTGGCAGCGAGGTTGAGTGGCCACCGACCACCGACCTCGTTTCCCGGGTTCAGCATCGCCTGGCCACGCCGCTCCCGGAGCGGGGGACTCTCTGGTGGCGGCCGGTCCTGGTGGTGGGACTGGCCATCGTGGCCTTGACCCTGGGCTTGTCCCCGGGTGCTCGTGAGGCCGTTGCCCGCCTGCTCGGAGCCGTGGGCATTCGCATCGAATCCGAGGTGGAGACGACGGTGCCACCGACCTTCAACCTCGGACTTGGAACCCAGGTGAGTGCAGCCGAGACCGCGAGCCTGGTCGTCTTCGCCGTGCTGTCGCCCGGGTCGTCGGACTTCGGCGCCCCCGACGCCATCTATTACAACGACGAGCGTTTAGGTGGGCAGATCACTCTCGTGTGGGTTCCCCAACCGAAGCTGCCGGAAGCTGCCGATTCGGGAGTCGGAATGCTGATCAGCAGCTTCCGAGGCAACCTCGACTCGAGTACATACGCCAAGGAACTGAACGCCTCCCGCAACCTTCTCCTGGATGTTGAGGTGCGCGGTCGGCCCGGTTTTTGGATCGAAGGAGAACCACATGTTTTCCTCTTCGAGAACCCCAATGGTGTCATCGAGTTCGAGTCGATCCGGCTAGCCGGAAACGTCCTGCTCTGGGAAGAAAACGGTGTAACCATGCGGATTGAGTCGGCCTTGCCCAGGACCGATGTCCTTCGCATCGCCGAGTCCCTTGGTCCGCTGACCTACCCTGGAGAGGGTGAATAACCCGACCAACCGTCGGATCATCGGAGCCGCCGCTCTCGCCGTCGTAGTCGGAGGCGCCCTCCTCTACTGGAATGGTGAGGCTCCCACCGGTGGTGTTCTGCTCCGGTCCGGTGTCGTCTTATCAGCCATCTGGTTTGCCTGGCCGGCGCTCGCCCGGGTCGACACGAGGTGGCTCCTCCCCGCTCTTCTTGCTCTGATTCTCGTCGTGACCCGGCCTTTGCTGCTGTTGTGGCTGCTCCCGCTGCTCGTGGTTCTCGGGTTCCTGCGCCGCAGTCCGTCATCCAGCAGGCGACGGGGATGAGCCTGCTGCCGGTGTGGCAGCCGGCGACAGTGGAGGAGGTGGAGACGGCGCTGGCGGAACGATCCGAGCAGCGCCTGGCAGTCCGCCTCCGACAAGAACTCCTGGTGGCGCTGCCTGACGACGCCAAGGCAGCGCTCGGACGCACCGCTTGGACGTTCCTCGTGGGCGGGTGGTCCGACCCTATCCTCGCTTCGCTGCCCGATGCTTCCCGCGACCTGCAAATAGGACGGGAACTCGAAGAGCTGACGTCATTGGGACTCACCGACCTGGTTGGTTACGTTCCGTTTGGATGGGAGCCGCAGCTGGCGGCACTCTTTTCCTCCAACGGCCTCGGGGTCGTAGCGGTTGGATCCGGGACAACGACGCCGCAGACCGCCACGGTCACCGACCATCTCGGTCAGGTGGTGCAGGTCTGGCCTTTGCATGACCCTCCGCCTGCCCTGGTGACCGCCGATGGTCGGCCCGCCCGGACTCAGGTCCCGGTTGACCGGGAATGGGCACGCACCATTGATGCCAATCCCGAAGCCAGCCTGCTCTATCGCAAGATGTTGAGACTGGCCACACGTTGGCCCGACCGGCCGCCCGCCGAGGCTGTGGATCTGCTCCTCGAAGCCCAGGCCTCCACCTGGTACTTGACCGCGACAGATCGAACCCGGGCCCACACGGCGCTCACTCTGGCGAGGCGTCGTCTGGACCAGGAGCGCCGCCTGGGAGCCGATTGGACCAAAGTGTCCCAGCTCGACTGGGACGCCGATGGGGTGGGCGAAGTACATGTCGAGAACCGGGATCTCTCGATCGTGATCGACCCCGTCGAGGGCCTAATAAAGACAGTCGATTTGAAGACGACCGGACGGCCCATCTCCTACTTACCCGGCGAGCCGCCGTGGCGGATCGGTCGGGTGTTGAGCGATGGCACTCCCACCCGGCTTCCGTTCGAACTGGAGGCCGTCGAGGAGGCGCGCGACCAGATCACGCTTCGCATGAGCCACCCGGAGCTGGCGGTCGACCTTGGTATCCGAGACACCGATTTGACCTTCGACTATCGCCCTGAACCTGGACTGGCCTATGGCCGGC
>Ga0326597_10007541_pt1 | contig 14798 bp, 12 predicted proteins | sample RVTome_12_FD_203789 | JGI IMG/M metagenome (GOLD analysis project Ga0326597, IMG submission 203789) | Soil microbial communities from uranium-contaminated site in the Upper Colorado River Basin, Wyoming, United States - RVT100D185 | ecosystem: Environmental > Terrestrial > Soil > Contaminated >... | reverse complement strand
GCGCTACCCAGCCTTGCGGTCATGGTACGAGCTGAACGCGAGGGGACGCCGCCTGATCCGGTATGACAGCCGGGGCTCAGGGCTCTCCGACCGCCACGTGGCCCGGATGGACCGTGAGTCATTTGATCTGGACATCCTCGCCGTCGCCGACCGGCTGGAGCTGGAGACTTTCGCGCTCATAGGATTGTCTCCCGGCGCACCGGTGGCGATCAGCCTGGCCGCGCGAAACCCCGCGCGCGTGTCTCACCTGGTCCTCTGGTGCCCGTCCTGGCGAGCCGGAGACCGGGCAACACCGCAGTCTGTGGCGATGACGAGTTTGTTATCGACCGACTGGACGCTTTTCACGGAAACCATGTCGCACGCGATCGTGGCGGGCTGGGGTTCGGGTGAGGACGCGCGATATTTCGCGGCCCTGATGCGCGATTCAATAGAGCCGTTGACCGTTGAGACGGCCGGCGTTTTCGCCTGGGAATTCGACCTGGCCGATCTGCTGCCCGCGATTCGCTGCCCAACTCTCGTGCTGCAGCGCAGGGAGGCAGCGACGCCGACGCTGGATTCGGTGCGGCAACTGGTGTCGGCTATCCCAGGCTGCGAGCTGTTGGTTCTGGAGGGTGGTGCGCTTCTTCCCTGGGTGGGGGATGGCAACGCGGCTGCCCGGGCCATCTCCGAATTCCTCGGGATCAGCGACGACCGCCGGGCGGTCCTTGCGGGTGTCGTGCCGTCCTCCGGTACCTTCCGCACCGTCCTCTTCACCGACCTCGTCGGCCACACCGAAATGATGCAGCGCCTCGGCGACGAGCGCGGGCGGGATGTGCTGCGCGAGCACGAGCGCATCACTCGCGAAGTGCTGAATGCGAACGGCGGCACCGAGGTGAAAACAATGGGCGACGGCTTCATGGCCTCGTTCGGCTCCGTCACCAAGGCCGTCGAGTGCGCTATCGCCCTGCAACGCGCCTTCACCGGGGGCGAGGGCGAGCCCCTCAACGTCCGCGTCGGCCTGAACGCCGGCGAGCCGATCGAAGAAGACGGCGACTTGTTCGGCGCGACGGTGATCCTGGCGTCGCGCATCGCGGCGAAGGCGGAGGGTGGGGAGATACTGGTGGCGGACACGGTACGCGGGTTGTGCAGCGGCAAGGGCTTCCTCTTCGCAGACCGCGGCGAGTTTGTGGCGAAGGGGATCGAGGAGCCGGTCCGTATTTCTGAGGTGAACTGGCGCACCTGATCAGTCAGATGGCTTGACGAACGGGCCAGCCGGAATCCAGCCTTCAATCAGATGCTCAGCACGACCTGAGTCAGATGCCCGAAACGGCGAATTTCGGAGCGGAAATTGCCTCGTCGAACGCGGGTCGCGAGTTCGAGCCCGTCTCCGGCTCCAGATACGAGTTCAGTCTTCGCGACCGACGAAAGAGTCGTGATTTTCGCGAGGTCATCTGACCTCGCACCGCTTTCAGGTGTGCTCAGGTCACGGCTTTCTTTACGAGTTCGGCGATCTTCGCCTCATCGGCGCCGGCCAACTCCTTCAAAGCGAATGACGTAGGCCACATCGTGCCCTCGTCGAGGCTCGCCGTGTCGCTGAAGCCGAGGGTCGCGTACCTGGCGTTGAACTTGTGCGCGCTCTGGAAGAAGCAGACGACTTTGCCGTCCCTGGCGTACGCGGGCATCCCGTACCAGGTCCTCGGCGACAGGGCTGGTGCGGTGGCCTTGACGATCGCATGGATCCGCTCGGCCATGACGCGATCGGGTTCCGGCATCTCGGCGATCTTTGCGAGCACGTCGCCTTCGCCGTCCGCCTTGCCGCGGCGCCCGGCTTTCAACTCCTGGGCGCGCTCTTTCATCGCGGCTCGCTCCTCGGCCGTGAATCCGTCATTCGTCTTGTTGGTGGTGCTCCCCGTGGTCTTTTGTGTAGCTTTCTTCGCGCTCATCGTTCCCTCCTGAACCGGCCTGTACAGGGCGAGAGTCGTTCCCGGACCGTCCACGAAGTGCCGTCAACCTGATTTTCGCGCTTGGCGACGTTTCTGTCACATGAGTCTGTTATCTTCCGCCGGCAGTCGAACCCATGGCTTACATACATCAAGCAAGCTTGACGTACCAATATGGATTGATGTATTCTCGCTGCGTGGTTACCATCGAAGCGACCGTTTCACCCTTCCGGTTCCTCCATCTGCTGGCCGATGAGCAACGCTGGCGGCTGCTCCAAGAGTTAGCGCTAAGCGACCGTAAGGTCAGCGAGCTAACCGACCTCGTCGGTAAGCCGCAAAATCTTGTGTCCTACCATCTCGCCACCCTCCGTGACGCAGGGATCGTCTCGGCTAGGCGCAGCTCAGCGGACCGCCGCGATACCTACTACCGCATCGACATGCGACTCTGCGCCGACTCTCTGTGCGGGGTCGGCCCCGCTCTCCAGCCCGGCCTGCGCCTCGACGTGGTCGATCCGTGGACCCCGGATGGGCGTCCATCTCGCCGTCGGCCAGGCGTGCTCTTCCTCTGCACAGGGAACAGCGCCCGCTCTCAAATTGCCGAAGCGCTGCTCGAGCATCACTCCCGCGGGAGGATCCGGGCTCGCAGCGCGGGCAGCCACCCGAAGCCGTTGCATCCCAACGCGGTGCGCGTGATGGCCGAAGTCGGGCTCGACATCTCTACTCGCAGAAGCAAGCACCTGGATCGTTTTAGGGAGACGCGATTCGACCGGGTCATCACTCTCTGCGACAGGGTTCGAGAGATATGCCCGCAGTTCCCCGGAGCGGCTGCGACCGCTCACTGGAGCATGCCCGATCCGGCGTCCGAGGGTGAAGCAGACGAAACAAGCTACCCAGCGTTCAAGCGCACGGCTGAGGAGATCGAATCGCGGATTCCGTTCTTGTTCCGCGAGTTGGCGCTACCCAAAGAGAGGAAGACATCCAATGGATCCCAATGACACCGTAAGTGTCCGCTACATAGTCAACGACGTAGCTGCCGCCGTCGACTTCTACACGCGCCATTTCGGCTTCGTGGTCAACACGAATTACCCGCCCGCCTTCGCCGACGTCGTGCGTGGGAACCTCCGCCTCCTGCTGAGCGGACCCCAGAGTTCCGCGGGACGTCCGATGCCTGACGGCGAACGTCCACAGCCCGGAGGCTGGAATCGCATCCATCTCATCACCCACGAACTCGAAGGCGAAGTCACTCGGCTCAAGGCGGAAGGAGTGCCCTTCCGCAACGACGTCGTCACCGGACCCGGTGGTCGGCAGATTCTCGCCCAGGACCCTGCCGGCAATCTCATCGAACTCTTCCAGCCCGCGAATCCCACCCCTTAATGACCGGGCGGCCCAAACCGCAGACCGTCCGACGGTCTGTCTGAGTCGTGGAGCGATGGCCACGTCGTATCTGCTTTGCTGTTGAGGTCCGCGATGTCAGATACTTAGCTATGGCCATCAGGTTCATTTAGTATTCCTGAAAGCGCCACAATCTCACCTGTATACAGACCAAAGCGGAGGAGACGGAATGGCCGACACTCAGTCCAACACGAAGCTAGACATCGAGGCCCTGCGGGCAGAACTGAAGTGCGACCTGCTGACGGAGGAGTCCACCGGGTACGACGAGGGCAGGCAGATGCATGACCCCACTATCGAGTTCCGGCCTGGAGCCATCGTCCGCGCCGCGACCACCGAAGATGTCGCGACTGTCGTCGGCTTCGCGGCGCGGTCAGGCCTACCCGTGGCGGTACGCAGCGGCGGCCATGGACTCTCCGACGACATGTTGGTGGACGGAGTGCTCCTGGTCGACCTCTCTTTGCTGAAAGGCATCAGCATCAATGCCGAGGCGGGTACCGCTCGCGTGCAGGCCGGCGCCACTTCCGGAGACCTGGCCGGCCCGGCCCACGCTCACGGCCTCGCTCTCACCACCGGGGATACCTCCTCGGTCGGCCTCGGCGGGCTGACGACCGGCGGCGGTATCGGTTTCATGGTCCGCAAGTTCGGTCTGACCATCGACAACCTCATTTCCGCGCAGGTGGTCACAGCGGATGGCAACGTCCTTAATGCCAGTGAGACCGAGAACGCCGACCTCTTCTGGGGCATCCGCGGAGGTGGTGGAAACTTCGGCATCGTGACGGAGTTCGAGTACCGCTTGGCGCGAGTGGAACAGATCCTGGGCGGGGCGATCGTCTTGCCCGCAACCCGCGAAGTCATCCGCGGCTACGTGGACTACACGCCCGACGCGCCGGAAAACCTCACGACGATTGGCCAGCTGATGATGGCCCCGCCGGCGCCGTTCATCCCGCCGGAATGGGTCGGTAAGCCCGTGTTCATGGTGTTGGTCTGCTGGACCGGCGATGTGGAAGCCGGACAGAAGGCGCTGGAGCCGTTGCGCAACCTTGCCCAACCGGTCGTCGAGATGGTCGCCCCCATGCCTTACCCTGCGATCTACGAACTTACCGCGGAAGCGGCCGTGCGGCACGGCAATGCGATTCGCTCCATGGTCCAGCGACAGATCAGCGATGACTGTATCGACAGCATGATCGCGGCGATGCCGGACGGTAAGGCCATGATGAACATGGTCCAGATCCGCGGGTTGGGAGGCGCCATGGCAGCGGTTTCGTCTGACGCGACGGCGTTCAGTGACCGCGACGCCCGCTACCTCACGTCTGTGATCGCCGTCTGGGCGGACGAGAATGAGGACGCGACGCCGCACCGGCAATGGATCAGGTCGCTGTACGACAAGATCAGCCACCTCCGCACTGGTTACTACATCAACTTCCTGGAGACCGAGGGCGAGGGGCCTATCCGTGAGTGCTACGGCGATAACTTCGCGCGACTGGTAGAGCTGAAGCGCAAGTACGACCCGGCGAACACGTTCCGCTTTAACCAGAACCTCAAGCCATAGAAGCGCCTGACAACTCAGGCTGAGCAGTTTGGTTCTCGGCTTGGCCGATTGGTGGGGCAGCCCCGACGATCGCAGACTAGCCGTCGCCGACTGGCTTCGGAGGAACGATCGCCGCCGCCGGTGCGCCTGGTGTGATTGCCGCCTGGGCTCCATGCCGCACCCCCCTGACCCAGCCGCGAACAGCCTCGGGAGCTCGAAGTAGCAGGCTACCCCGTTGCTCGACTAGGCGCCAGGAAAGCTCCGCCGCCACGAAGGAGAGAACGACCGCCATAACGAACTCAGGCAGAGGAGCGAACCACCGGACCCAGAATTCGATCGCATGGTGCCACAGATAGAGGGCATAGGAGCGCCTACCCACGTAGCGAATCACGCTGTTGGTCAGGATCAGGGGCGGCTTGTAGAGCGCCCAGCAGATGATCACCGCTCCGGATATCGCCGTCACGGCGTACAGGCCGGCGAACATAAATGCGTGGCGGTTCTGCAGGCTAACCAGGAACAGCGAGAAGAAAACAACCGAAAATGCCACCGACGCCCGGAACGGAATGCGATCGGCGATAGACGGTGTCACGAGGCCACTGAACCGAAGCTGCGCAAGGATAGCGCCAGCCATCAGTTCTTGCGCTCGGTATTCCGTTCCCGTGTACAGCTCCCAGAAACTTCGGCCTGACCAGGCGGGCAGCGATGCAGAGATGGCGAAGAGCGCAATGCTGACCCAGAAGAGAGATCGCGGACCGCCCCTGAAGGCGACAAGCAGCACAGCGGGCCACAGCAGATAGAACTGCTCCTCGACGGACAGAGACCAGAGATGCCCGGTACCCTGCGTCAGCAGCCCACCGAAGTCATCAACCCAGTTGAGGACATAAAGCTGGCTGGCAATGACTGTCACCGGCAGCCGGTCCACCCCGGGCTGTGCGGCGACGATCGTGATCACAGAGAAAAGCGCCAGGAAGATAATCAGCGCTGGCAGCAGGCGCCTGGCGCGGCGCTGGTAGAACCCGGCGAGGGAGATCTTCCCCGTTGCCGCTCTCTCCTCAAGCAGCAGGTTAGTGATCAGAAAGCCGCTGAGGACGAAGAAGAGGTCAACCCCGAGCGAACCACCCGGGATCCACTGCCGGCTCAACGGGAAATGGAAGAACATCACCGCAAGCAAAGCAACGCCGCGGAGGCCTTCTAGGCCCGGTCGCCAGCCCAAACGCTCGAATTTCACACGCGCCTCTTTCACCTTCAGACGCGTGTCCGCAGGGGCCGTTACAGTAAATTACCTTTTGTGATCTCGCCGAAGGGTTGGCCACGCCGTACCTGGGCATACCGGTCCGTTCAGTCCCTCACCGCCTGAGCACTGAAACCACCTTCGGGCGATATCTGCCCTCGAAGAAGCCCCGTGTAGGGAAAAACCGGATTGACCGGGACGTCCAGCCGCGATAAACACAACCCGTGGCTCAAGTCACGGAGAATTCCACCGGCACCCACGTCTCGGAAGAAACACAGCGCGAGTCGATTCTCGACGCGGCGATAGCCTGTTTCTCAGAGCTTGGTTACGACCGGACTTCACTCGACCATATCGCAGCGAGGTGTGGCCTGCCCGTGAGCACGGTCTCCGGGCATTTCGCCACTACCGCGGACATCCAGGATGCACTGATCGCCACGTGGGCGGAGCGGCTTTCCGCGTGGATCACAAACGCCTAACGTAAGTCGTCGCCGCTAGTATCACGCGCTGTACGTGACGGGGACTGGCTCCTGCGCCGCGCCGACGCCAACCCGTCTTACGATTTCTGAAGGAGTCTTGCACTCCCAACTAATTGACGCCTGCCCGTCGCGTGCGCCAAAGTGACTGCAACCAGCCGCTGGCGCGCGGACGGACGAGATGAACGAGCAGCAAATCCAGTACGCAACCGCATCAGACGGCGTGCGCATCGCCTATTGGGCGGTGGGTGAAGGCCCGCCGCTGATCCACATGTCTCCGATGCCGTTCAGCCACATCCAGAAGGAGTGGACGCTCCCCTCGCTCAGCGCCTACTACGAGGACCTGGCGTCGAGCGTCCGCCTTGTGCGCTACGATTGCCGCGGCGCCGGCCTGTCTGATCGCGAGGTCACCGACTTCTCCCCCGAGGCGCACGCCCGCGACATCTTCGCCATCGCCGATCGTGAGGGCTTCGATCGCTTTGCCCTCCTCGGCTTCGGCCATTCCGGCACAATAGCCGTCCATTTCGCGGCCCATCACCCCTCGCGCGTCTCGCATCTCGCTCTCTGGTGCTCCTATCCGCGGGCCGCCGACTATGGCCGTGCGCCGAGGGTCAGGGCGATCCACGCCATCATGGATGAAGATTGGGACTTCTGGACGAGAGCGGAAGCCTTCCGCCTGTCCGAATATGAAGCCGGACCAACGGCCAACTGGTTCCTGGAGTACGTCCGAGAGTCGGTTACAGAGCAGGGCAGCAAAGCCGCCGTCATCGAACTTCGCAAGATGGACGTCACGTCCCTACTGCCCCTCGTTCAGGCCCCCACGCTGGTCCTTCATCGCACTGGCATCGCTCAGATCACGATAGAGATGGCCCGCGAGATCGCCGCCACCATACCTGACGCTCGCCTGATGCTGTTCGACGGGACCTGGATCGTCCCCTTCATCGGCGGCGGCGGTCAGGAGATCATAACCGCCATCCGCAGCTTCGTCCAGGAGACTCCCGAGACCCGCGCTCCCGCTGCCGCGCGGCTCGGTACCGCCTCCCCTTCCCTCACCCCTCGCGAAACCGAGGTCCTCCGGCTAATTGCGGCCGGCCTCACCAGTGGCGAGATCTCCGATGAGTTATCCCTCAGCGTCCGCACCGTCGGTCGCCACATCACCAACATTTACGCCAAGATCGGCGCCCGCACCCGTGCCGATGCCACCGCCTACGCGTTCCGCCGCCGCCTCGCCTGATCGGCCTGCGCAGTCACTGCCACTCGTAGCCCTCAACGCCGCACTTTTCGCCCGCCGATCTGCGTACTTTCTCCGATGCCCGGCTGGCGTAACTTGCGGCATGCTCGCCTGAGCCGGGGATCGTCGGGCGGCGTGCCTGCCACGTTGGTCTGGCGGCCCCCGGTATATCGGCAAACGGAAAGAGAGGGACGGACCATGATCAGGATTCGAGGCGTGGCACTCGCCATCTGCATGCTCGTCTTCAGCGCCATAGCCCTGACAGCGTGCGGTGGCGATGACGACGACACCAACGGTGGCGACAGCGGTGACGAGGCGGCCGCCGTCACCACAGACGATCAGTCGGCAAGCGATGACGAGGCGACTGAGCCTGTGGATGTGGAACCGACGGAGGCCGCGGATGCCAGTGATGACGGCAACGACGACCAGTCGGGCGGCGAAGGCGTTTCCGACCCCTGTAGCCTCGTGACTCAGGCAGAGGTTGAAGCCGCACTGGGCGAGCCCGTGCAGGACCCGGTGGTGACTTACACGGGCACCGCCAACATCTCGGGCACCGTGCCGGCGACCGTTAGCACCTGCGCGTATATTTCGCCAACTGGTGCCAGTTCCGTCAACCTCACCTCTTGGTCCGCGCCGGGCGAATCCGAAGCTGTTGCTGGGATGATCGAGCTTGCCTGCACCGACAAAGAGACTATATCGGGTCTGGGTGACCTCGCCTGCTACTACGACGACACCCATGCCGAGGTTCAACTGGGGAGCGGCGGCTTCTTCCTCGACATCTACGTCACTATGAACGGCGATGCTTCCGACGCGCTCGTGGACCTGTCGGAGAAGGCTGTCGACCGTCTTCCCTGACCCTTGAAGACGGCGCTCTTGATCGCCTCGCGGGTACCCATCATCGTTCGGTGGGTGCCCGCGAGCGGCGGGTCTAGCGCTGAGTTGCGACGGCCGGCCGGACCGCTATCGATTCCGAATCGGGCCGCGTGAATCGTTGGCGGAGCGCCCCCGCCACCTTCCACAGGAGGCTATCTCGGCCCTCCACAAGCCACCACGAAACCTCGGCCGCCGCGAACGAGAGGACGACCGATAACGCCAGCTGCGGCAGGTCAGCAAGATCCCGCAACCAGAAGTCGAAGACATGGTGCCACAGGTACAGCGCGTACGATCGCGTGCCGACGTAGCGCAACACCCCATTCGTCAGGATGCGCGGCGGAGCGTAAAGCGCGGCGCAAACCAGGACCCCGCCGAGCACTGCTGCGGCCGTGTACATCCCGGTGAACAGGAACGCCGGCCGGTTCTCCATTGTGAGAATGAAAGCCGTGAAGAACAGCACCGCCAGCACGTGCGCCGCGCGAAACGGGACCCGGTTGACGAACGCCGGTGTGATCACGCCGGCGAACCTCAGCTGCGCGAGGATCGCGCCGGCCATCAGCTGCTGCGCCCGGAAGTCCGTCCCCGTGTACAGGTCCCCGTACTCACGGCCTGACCACGCGGGCAGCGATGCCGAGATCGCGAACGCCGCAAGGCTAAACCAGATAAGCGCCACCGCCCGGCTCCTCAACGCGATAATTAGGACGAGCGGCCACAGCAGGTAAAACTGCTCCTCAACCGAGAGCGACCAGAGATGTCCCGCCCCCGGCACGCCGGACCCGCCGAAATCGTCGAGCCAGTTGAACACGTACAGGAGGGTCATGCCGATCGTTCCCGGTAGCCGTTCCGCGCCGGGCTGCGCGCTAACGATGGTTATCACCGCGAAGATCGCGAGAAACAGGACAAGCGCGGGCAAAAGCCGCCTTGCTCGGCGACGGTAAAACCCGAGAAGGGAATTAGCTCCGTGGCGCGACCTCTCCTCAAGCAGCAACGACGTGATCAGAAAGCCGCTCAGCACAAAGAAGATATCAACTCCCAGCGAACCGCCGGGAAACCAGCGGTGCGTCGCATCGAAGTGATAGAGCATCACAACGAGCACGGCGATACCACGTAGCCCGTCCAGGCCGGGCCGCCAACCCAGGGGTTCCGGTTTCAAGCGCCCTCCATTCACAACTCAGACGCGCACCCCCCTCGGTTTCGTTACGCCATCGGACCCAGCCGCTATGCAAGGCTTCCACCGTTTTTCACCCCGCGCAGGCCCTTCATCGCTCCGCCGGCCTGAGAGCAATTGACACATGCAGTGCCATAACCAATCATGATGGCATGTCAGACGCCGCCGCGCCCGCTACCCCCGAGGTCCTCGATGGACGCCGCGCTTCCCGCGAACGTAACCGCGATGCCGTCGTCGACGCCCTCCTCGATCTCTACCAGGAGGGCATCGTCCGTCCCAGCGCCGATGAGATCGCCGATCGCTCGGGGGTCTCGCGCCGCTCGCTCTTCCGCTACTTCGAAGACATGGACGAACTCTGCCGGGTCGCCATCGACCGCCAGTACAGCCGCGTCCGGCACCTCTTCCCCATCGAGAACTTCGGCGTCGGAAGCTTGGCCCAGCGCCTCGAGGCACTCGTGGCCCAGCGCCTTCGCCTCTTTCAGGCCATAGCACCGGTCGCCAGCATCGCCCGCGGCCGCGCCGTCCTGCAGCCGATCCTCCAGGAGCAACTCCGCACCGACGGAGCCCTCCTCCGCTCTCAAGTCGAACGTCAGATCGCACCCGAACTCGATCGCCTCGACGCGAAGTCGCGCGCTCAAACGCTCGCCGCAGCCGACGTTCTGACCTGTTTCGAGGCCTTCGATGTCATGACCACCCGTCAGGGCCTCTCGGTCGAAGACACCTCAGGGGCGATGCGATCCGCTCTTGCGGCGCTGTTATCGCCCAGCTAGTGTGGGCGCTTCCTGTCCAGCGTTAGTTTCTAACACGGCGGCAAGAAAACGGGGAGTACAGAGGGGCGGAGCCCCTTTGACGGGGGTCTGGGGGTGTCCCCCAGAATTCTATTTTCCCTCTGGGGTGGGGTGGGGATGGGTTGCGAGTGCTTCTCAGCACCCTGCCTCGCGGGTGCCGGTCGGAGTAACGAAACGTTACAAGCACTACACTAGCTACTGCGTTCCCATCTCCGTGCGTTCGGCAACCGCCGCGTCTTCCGGATCACGCCGCCTGCCAGCTCGGAACACGATCCGCTTCAGCTCTCCCGTGAACGGAAACGGCCCTTCGTAATCATCCACGACCGGGCTCAACCCATCGCGTCCCACATCCACGCCGGTCGAACCAAGCATCCGCACCACCGTACCGATCTCCGCCGTCCCGACGTCATTGCCATCCACCGTCAGCGTCAGCTTTCCAGTTGGACCCTCGCGTCTGAATTTCGCCTCGATCGTGTGCTCACCCGCCCCCAGCGAGACATTCCCCGTCGCGCGGTAGTGCTTGCCCAGCGCGTTGTAGTCGAAATGCAGCTTGCCGTTCCTGATGAAGAACGTGTGCCCAACGTTGTGGCTGCCCCGTGCGTACAGGACCCCCTCGCAGCCGCCGTCGCCCACCACCACATCGCAGTGGACCGACCACGCTCGTCCTCCCATCGGTGGTGCGGCATCGGCCGGGATGTGTGAGATCGGCGGGTAGTATTCGTACGCCTCGCGGGCGTGCGGGGAACCCGGCCGCGCGGGCCCGCCAAACAGCTCGATCGTCCGGTCATCCAGCGGTAACACGCCGTTCGCCTCCGCCTCCTGCCACCACGCATCGACCAGTTCCTTCAGCTTCTCTGGCCGCTCGCTGGCCAGGTCGTGGCACTCCGAGAAATCCTCATCCAGGTTGAATAGGGCCCACTCGTCCTGGTCGAACGGCACCCCCTTCAGGTGGTAGGTCACTGCCTTCCAGCCGTCCTTCCAGATGCCGCGATGCCCCACCTGCTCGAAGTACTGAGGCCGCGTCTTCGTCCGGGTCCCCGCCTCCACCCACCCCCGCAGCAAGCTCTCGCCGTGGACGGGAAGTTGCGCGCGGCCCTGGAACTCTCCGGGCGCGTCGATGCCCGTGATCTGCAGCACCGTCGGCACGATGTCCACGATGTGGCAGAACTCACGCCGCTTCGACCCCGCGTCCGCTATCCCTTTCGGCCAGTGCATGATCAGGGGATCGCGAACGCCGCCGCCGTACGTGTTCTGCTTGTACCAGCGCAGCGGCGTGTTTCCCGCCTGCGCCCAGCCCCATGGGATGTTGCTGTGCGAGTGAGCGCTGCCGATGTCGTCAAGCTTGTTCGCGACGATGTCGTCGATGTCCTCGCTCATCAGGTTGAAGAAGCTGAACTCATCCATTACGCCCGTCGGGCCGCCCTCCTGGCTCGCCCCGTTGTCCGAGAGCAGCACCAGCAGCGTGTTCTCCATCAGCCCGCGCTCTTCCAGGAACGCCACCAGCCGCCCCACCTGGACATCCGTATGCTCAAGGAACCCGGCGAACACCTCCTGTAGCCGCGCGGCGAACTTGCGCTGGGTCTCCGGCAGGTCGCCCCAGGGCAGGACGCCGGGGTTGCGGCCCGCCAGCGTCGTCTCTGGCGGAATGACGCCCATCTCGACTTGGCGCTCGAACCAGCGTTCCCGCGCCACGTCCCATCCTTCGTCGAACGCGCCCCGGTACTTCTCGATGTAATCGCGCGGCGCCTGGTGCGGTGCATGCATCGCCCCGAACGCTAGGTAGAGGAAGAACGGGCGCTCGGGCCGCACAGATACGAGGTCGCGTATCCAGCCGATCGATTGGTCGACGAGGTCCTCGCTCAGGTGATAGCCGTCCTCCGGGCGACGTGGCGGGTCGATGTGGTGGTTGTCCTCTGTTAGCTCGGGATAGAACTGGTCCGTCTCGCCTTGCAGGAACCCGTAGAACCGGTCGAACCCCTTCTGCAGCGGCCAGTTCGTGTGCGGGCCCGCCGCGGAGCACTCCTGCATCGGCGCCAGGTGCCACTTTCCGGAGCAGTAGGTGGCATACCCGTACTCCCGAAGGATCTCTGGCAGCAGCGCTGCACCCTGCGTAATAGCGCCCGTCATGTGCGGGAATCCGCTGTCCCAGTTCGACACGCCCCGCATGCCGACGGCGTGGTGGTTCCGGCCGGTCAGGAGGCACGCCCTCGATGGTGAGCACAGGGCTGTCGTGTGAAAGTTCGTGTACTGCAGCCCGCCCGCCGCCAGGCGGTCGATATTCGGCGTTCGGATCGTCGAGCCGTAGCACCCCAGGTGCGCGAAGCCCGTGTCATCGAGCACGATCATGACGATGTTGGGCGCGGCCTTCGGTGGCGCCGGCGGCTGTGGCCACCACGGCTCCGAATCCGCGACCGTCTTTCCGATTCGCCCCTGGAATTCGCTGTCCATCGTTGCCCTCCCGGTGGCTCTGAGACTATTGACACTGTGAGTGCCATGAGTATACTGGCCCCGTGGCCTCATGGCTACAGCAGAGGATAGACCATCGCAGCCGCGGCTGTGGCAGGAGGCAAAATGGAGGCGACCCAGAACATCGTCCGATACGGCCAGGTCAACACCGCGTTGATCAAGTCGTGGTATAGGATTGACCCGGCGGAGGACGGGCCCTTCTGGGCCGTGAACCTGATGAAGTACCGCGAAGTGGCGGACTATTCGGACGGCCGCGCCACCACTCGCAGTGGCCGCGACGCTGACGATGAGTACACTCCCTTCGGATCTCTGGCCGCCATCGGCGCCGAGATCGTCTTCGTGGCAGATGTCGAGGCCCAACTGCTCGGCGATTCGACCGTCTGGGACCGCATCGGTGTCGTGAAGTACCCGTCCCGCAGGGCGTTCATAGAGATGCAGTCCCGTCCCGACTTTGTCGAAAAGCACGTCCACAAGGACGCCGGCATGGAAAAGACGTTCGTCATCGCCTGCCAGCCGATGGCGTGGCCGTCCGTCCCGCCCGATGCCCCCGACCCAGACGCGGTGCCGCTTGCCGCGACGGAAGAGGACGGGCCAGTCGTTGTGCTGCACGTAATTCGCTTCAAGGAAGATGTCGGCAGCATCGACTCGATGACGGCGTACACCGACCACGCTGCCGGAGTTGCCCTCGCGAACGGCGTCCGCATCTCCGGGTGGTTCACCGCCGAAGGCACGATCGTCGGCGATGGCCGCGAGTGGGATCAGGTGCGCTTCAACCGCTTCCCGAGCAAACGCGCGTTCATGGCGGTGGTCGCCGACCCTGCGCGCCTCAAGGCCCAGAAGGCTCATCGCGAGACCGCCATGGCCGACACCTACACCATGATCCTCCGCCCGCGCATGGACCACCTCGCGGAATCGGTGCAGGCGGGTTGATGCAAGCCCGAACACTGACCGCCGACGACATCCCGGTAGCGCACACCCCTGAAGGCGGCTGGAAGGGCGAAATGCCCCCACCGGTCCTCGAAGGTTGCACCGAACCGCTTGCTCCCGGCGCACCCGACTTGCGCGGTCTCTGGCAGGCGATCCTCGTCGAGCAGGACGGCCAGGTGCTCAGCGCTCATCGCCTGAACCGCCATATCGAGCGCGTGGAGCAGTGCGGCAATCGCATAGTCGTCACATCAGAAGGCGTCATCCACGACATGCGCGCCGATGGCACCCTCGAGAACGGCGTGAATGACATCGCAGCGGCTAACACCGGCCAGCAGATCCGCGTGGCCGCGCTGTTCAACGCTGGCCGCCTTGACCTCCATCCGCTTGGGGTCGACCCCGCCCGCCCTCCGCTGGTCACACGCGAGATCGTCGATCGGCATATGATCTGGAACTACGGCCCCTACAAAGTCACAATGCGCAGGATCGACCAATGAAAGGTATCGCCATGAAAGCACTACGCACACCCGACGAGCGGTTCGCCGGCCTCCCCGGCTGGACGTTCGAGCCACACTACCTCGATGTCCCCAACGGAGAAGGTGGCACGCTCCGCATGCACTACGTCGATGAAGGCCCCCGTGAGGCCGCACCGGTGCTCCTCCTGCACGGCGAGCCATCTTGGGCGTACCTCTATCGCAAGATGATCCCGGGGCTTGTCGCTGCCGGGCATCGTGTCGTCGCGCCGGACCTCATCGGCTTTGGCCGCTCCGACAAACCGTCCGAGAAGTCCGACTACACCTTCCAG
>Ga0326597_10007540_pt1 | contig 14798 bp, 11 predicted proteins | sample RVTome_12_FD_203789 | JGI IMG/M metagenome (GOLD analysis project Ga0326597, IMG submission 203789) | Soil microbial communities from uranium-contaminated site in the Upper Colorado River Basin, Wyoming, United States - RVT100D185 | ecosystem: Environmental > Terrestrial > Soil > Contaminated >... | reverse complement strand
CGGGTATTGCGAACCGAAACCGCGGCGGTCGCGGCGCTCGCCGCGATGCAGACGCTGTGGGGCGATTTCTGAAGGCAGAAGGCAGAAGGCACAAGGCAGAAGGCACAAGGCAGAAGGCAAACCAGCCACCGGTCACCGGTCACCGGTCACGGGTCACCGTAATGGAGTGCGATCCCCGACCCACGACCCATGCTTTATTTAAAACGTGGGTACTCGCATAATATGTCGTTGATATCCCGACGAAATGCGCGATCGGGCCGGCTCCATGGCGGCGCGCATGCGCGATGCGGGAAGGGAGAAAACGATTAGCAGCAAGCCCTCAAACGAGAACGGTCCGGCGGCGCCCGCCGCCGAGCCCGTCCAGCGGGCCTTGCGACGGCAACGGCTTTCCGCGCAGGACCGCTTCATCGACTGGTTTCAGTCGGTCGCGCCCTACATCCACGCCTTCCGCGGCAAGACCTTCGTCATCGCGTTCGGCGGCGACGTGGTGGCCGACGGGCGGTTCCTGGACCTGACCCACGACCTCAATCTGCTCGCCGCGCTGGGCGTGCGCCTGGTGCTGGTGCACGGCGCGAGGCCGCAGATCGAGGCCAAGGTGAAGGCCCTGCGCCGCCGCAGCCGCTTTCACCGCGGGCTGCGGATCACGGACGACGTCGCGCTGGTGGCCGCGAAGGAGGCGAGCGGCCGGCTGCGCGTGGAGATCGAGGCGGCGCTGTCGATGGGCTTGCCGAATTCGCCGATGGCGGGCGCGGATATCCGGGTCGCGAGCGGCAACTTCATTACCGCCAAGCCGATCGGCGTGGTGGACGGCGTGGACTTCATGCACACGGGCGAAGTGCGCCGAGTCGACACCGTGGCGATCCAGAAGCGCCTCGAGGACGGCGAGCTGGTGCTGGTGTCGCCGCTCGGCTATTCGCCCACGGGGGAAGTCTTCAACGTCGCGCTGGAGGACGTCGCCACCGCGACCGCCATCGCGCTGAAGGCCGAGAAGCTCATCTTCCTGATGGACGCGGCGGGCGTGACGGGCCGGCGCGGCGAACTCCTGCGCGACCTCACGGTGCGCCAGGCACAGGCGCTCATCGCGCGCGCCGCGCCGGCGGATGGCGACGTGCAGCTGTACCTGCCCTGCGCGCTGCGCGCGTGCGAGCACGGCGTGCGGCGCGCGCATCTCGTTTCCGGGCACGTCGACGACGGGCTGCTGCTCGAGCTCTTCACCCACAAGGGCGTCGGCACGATGATCACGCCGGACCCCATCGAGACGCTGCGGCCGGCGCGCATCGAGGACATCGGCGGCGTCCTGCGGCTGATCGAGCCGCTCGAGCACGAGGGCATCCTCGTGAAGCGCGGCCGCGACCGCCTGGAGCGCGAAATCGGGCGCTTCGTCGTGCTCGAGCACGACAAGGTGGTCGTCGGCGCCGCGGCGCTCTACCCGTTTCCCGACGAGCGGGCGGGCGAGCTCGCCTGCCTCGTCGTGCATCCGGATTTCCGCAACCTCGGCGCCGGCGAGCGGCTGCTGACGGAGATCGAGGCGCGGGCGCGCCGCGCCAAGCTGAAGCGCGTATTCGTGCTGACCACTCGCGCCGAGCACTGGTTCGTCGAGCGCGGCTTCGCCGAGACGGAACTGGATGCGCTGCCGCGCCAGAAGCGCGCCCTCTACAACTATCAGCGTCGGTCGGTGGTGCTGGTGAAGCGTCTCTAGCGTCATGACACTCGTCCCGCTCACACTTTCGCTGCGCACGCGCATGCTGATCGGCGGCGTGCTGGTGAACGTGACCATGCTCGCGCTGCTGATCTTCAATGGCATCAGCATCATGGACGAGAAGCTCGCCGAGCGCACGCGGATCCATCTCGACGAGCAGAAGCAGCTGCTCGGCGCCGCCCTGTCGGTCCCGCTCGCGGCGGGCGATCGCGAGACGCTGACGGAAATCCTGGAGCACGTCCGCCGCGACAACGGGATCGTCTACCTGATGCTGGTTGACCGTGACGACCAGGTCGTGGCGAGCGCGGGTTGGGACGGGGCCCGGTCTTCGAGCCGGGCGGCGGGCGGGCAGCGGATCGGGCAGGACGAGCACGCCTACCATTCGGTGGACATCGAGGCCGGCGGGCGCAAGGTCGGCAAGCTTCATTTCGGGCTCGCCACGGCGTTCATGCGCACCGCGCGCGCCGAGCTGATACGCGAAAACCTCGTCATCGGCGGCGTCGCGCTGGCGCTCTCCATCCTGTCGATGATCGTGCTTTCGTACTGGCTCACGCGCAATCTCGCGGAGCTGACCCGGGCGAGCGAGCGCCTGGCGGCGGGCGACCTCGGGGTGCGGCTGCCGGTGGAGAGCCGCGACGAGGTCGGCAAGCTCACCCACGCCTTCAACGCCATGGCGACCGCGCTCGCGAGCCGCATCCAGGCGCTTGCCGAGAGCGAGGCCAAGTTCACCGCGATCGCCGACTACAGCTACGACTGCGAGTGCTGGATCACCCCCGACGGCAAGCTCATCTGGATCAATCCGCGCGTGCTCGACATGTTCGGCTACACGCCCGAGGAATGCCTCGCCATGGCGAGCTTTCCCGCGCCGTGCGTTGCCGAGGTCGACGCGGCCCGCACGGTGCGGCAGATCCACCGCGCGCTGCGCGGCGGCACCGGGCAGGACTACGAGTTCCGCGGCCGGCGCAAGGACGGCTCCGAGTTCTGGGCGGCGGCCGACTGGCGCCCCATCTACGACAGCCGCGGCGCGCAGCTTGGCATCCGCATCAGTATCCGCGACATCACGCAGCGCAAGGAGGCCGAGCAGCGGCTGGAGGCGACTGTCGTCGAGCTGCGGGACGCGCAGGTGGTGCAGCAGGAATACCTCACGCGCGCGCAGGACGAGCACGCGCGGCTCACCGCGCTGCTGGCGGCGATGGACACCGGCATCCTGTTCGTGACGCACGACAACCACGTCGTCTACGCGAATCCCGCGTTCACCCGCATCTGGATGATCGCGCCCGGCACGCGCCTGATCGGCCGGAGCCCGCAGGAGGCGCTGTCGTCCTCGGCTGCCGCGCTGGCGCGTCCGGAGGAGCAAGGGCGCCACGTGCTGCGCCTGCCGAAAGAGGGCGAGATACTCGGCGTGCTGGAGATTCAAATGGCCGACGGGCGGCTGGTGACGCAGCAGGTGCACGCGGTGGAGGATGTTTACGGGCGGCCGGTCGGCTTCCTGTTGCTGTTCCAGGACGTCACCCGCGAGCGCCAGACCGCCGACCAGCTGATCTACCTCGCGGAGCGCGACGCGCTGACCGGCCTCTACAACCGCCACCGCTTCAACGAGGAGCTGTCGCGGATGATGGCGGACGCGCAGCGCCACGATTCGCGCCTGGCGCTGCTGTTCTTCGACCTCGACGAGTTCAAGTACATCAACGACACGTTCGGCCACCGCGCCGGCGACGCCATGCTGATCCGCGTCGCGGGCGAGGTCGCCGGGCAGGTGCGCCGCAACGAGATCTTCGCTCGCCTCGGCGGAGACGAATTCGCCATCCTGGTGCCCGAGATATCCGACGAGATGCTGCGGGTGCTCGCCGACCGCATCACGCGCGCCATCGCGCAGGTCCGGTTTCAGTTCGAGGGGCAGAGCCTGCGCCTCACGAATTCGCTCGGCATCGCCGTGTATCCGGACCACGCCGACAACGAGGAGGACCTCATCGCCCGCGCGGACACCGCGATGTACCAGGCGAAAGAGGCGGGCAAGAACGCCTGGCGCATCTATCGCAGCGACATCGACACCAGCTTCCAGATGGTGAAGCGCCTGTCGTGGAACGACCGCATCCTGCACGCGCTGGAGAACGACCTGATGGTCCTGAGGTTCCAGGGGGTGTATTCGACCGCGGACCGCTCGCTTTCGCACTTCGAGGTGCTGGTGCGCATGCGCGACAAGGACGACCCGTCTTTGCTGCTGATGCCGGGCCAGTTCATCCCGGTCGCCGAGAAGTCGGGCAAGATCCTGGAAATCGACCGCTGGGTGCTGCGGGAATCCGTGCGGATGCTCGCGGAGCGAAAGTCGATCCCGGCGCTCGCCGTCAACATTTCCGGCCGTTCCTTCGACGAGCCGACGCTGCCGCAGTACATCGCGGATCTTTTGCGGCGCCATGGCGTCGCGCCGCGGCGGCTCATCGTGGAGCTGACGGAAACGTCGGCGGTCACGGACCTGCACGACGCGCAGCGCTTTATCGAGGCGCTACACCATACCGGCTGCGGGGTAAGCCTGGACGACTTCGGCACCGGCTTTTCGTCGTTTGCCTACCTCAAGCACCTGCAGGTGGACTCGGTGAAAATCGACGGCCTGTTCATCCGCAATCTGCCGAACGAGAACGACAACCAGCTGTTCGTGAAGGCGATCGTGACGGTGGCCCGCGGGCTGCACAAGGTCACCATCGCGGAGTGCGTCGAGGACGAAGCAACGCTCTCGATGCTGCGGCAGTTCGGCGTGGACTGCGTGCAGGGGTATCATCTGGAGAAGCCCCGCGCCGACCACCCCCTGATGCAGCCCGCTTCCCGCGGGCAGGACGCCAACATGGAGCTGCGTTTTTGACGGCGCGCGCGCGAGTGTAACGATTTGGTAACATTGATGAAACAATCTCATGCTGGCCCGGAGCCCGTTCCATGCCTAGAATGGTGAATTGCGTCAAGCTCGGGCGCGAGGCGGAGGGCCTGGAGTTCCCGCCCTATCCGGGCGAACTCGGAAAACGGATCTTCGAGCGCGTGTCGAAGGAAGCGTGGAGCCAGTGGCTCGAGCACCAGAAGATGCTGGTCAATGAAAACCGCCTCAACCTCGCCGACCGCAAAGCGCGCGAGTACCTCGCGCAGCAGACGGAAAAATATTTCTTCGGCGCCGGCGCCGACTCGGCGTCCGGCTACGTCCCGCCCGCCGGGAAGTAGGCGCGAGTCCGCATGTCTCGTGACCGCCGCGGGTCCGGGGCCCATTCGATCGAGCGGCACGGGGAGGCGCCAGCAACATGCGGACTTAACTTGCGATTTTCCCGGCGCCGATTTTGGCGGAGGCGCATGACAGCGCCGCGCTCGATAACTTCCTAGGCACCATCCGATTTATTTTTTTCGGCGGGCGGGTTTGACCAAGGAGCCTGTCGGGCCTTGGCCCGACAGGCTCCTCGCGATCCGATGAACAAGCCGCGCGACATCCCGGAGCTGTACCTCAACCGCGAGATCGGTCAGCTCGCGTTCAACCGCCGCGTGCTGGCGCAGGCGGAAAACCGCGCGACGCCGCTGCTCGAGCGGCTGCGCTTCCTGTGCATCGTGTCCTCCAACCTCGACGAGTTCTTCGAGATCCGCGTGGCCGGGCTGCACGCGGAGATCGAGGCCGGCACGGCGGCGATCGGCCCCGACCGGATGGACGCCCGCCAGGTGTTCGAGCAGGTGGCCAAGGAGGCGCACGAGCTGGTGACCCGGCAGTACCAGCTCCTCAACGAAGAGGTGCTGCCCGGGCTCGCGGCCGAGGGCGTCCGCTTCCTGCGCCGGAGCGATCTCACGCCCGCGCAGGCCGAGTGGAGCAAGGCCTATTTTTTGCGCGAGGTGATGCCGGTGCTGACGCCGATCGGGCTCGATCCCGCGCATCCCTTCCCGCGCGTGCTCAACAAGAGCCTGAACTTCGCCGTCGAGCTCGAGGGCAAGGACGCGTTTGGCCGCAACTCGGGCATCGCTATCGTGCAGGCGCCGCGCGTGCTGCCGCGCGTGATCCGGCTGCCCCGGGAGATCGCGGGCGCGGAGTACGATTTCCTGTTTCTCTCCTCGATTCTCCACGAGCACGTCTCGGAGCTGTTCGCGGGCATGAAGGTGGTGGACTGCTACCAGTTCCGCGTGACCCGCAACAGCGATCTCTTCGTCGACGAGGAGGAGATCAAGGACCTGCGCACGGCTCTGCGCGGGGAGCTCCCGCACCGCCAGTTCGGCGACGAGGTGCGGCTGGAGGTCGCGGCCAACTGCCCGGCCCAGATCACCGGCTACCTGCTTGCGCAATTCAATCTCGGCGAGGAGGACCTGTACCGCGTCGACGGCCCGGTCAACCTGGTGCGCGTGATCACGGCGCCCGACCAGGTGGACCGTCCCAGCCTCAAGTTTCCGACCTTCCGTCCCGCGCTGCCGCCGCGGCTCGCGCACGCCGAGGACCTATTCAGCGTGATCCGGTCGGGCGACATCCTGCTGCACCATCCCTTTCATTCGTTCCAGCCGGTGATCGCGTTCCTCGAGCAGTCGGCGCGCGACCCGGCCGTGGTCGCGATCAAGATGACCATCTACCGCACCGGCGCGGAGTCCGAGCTGATGGAGATCCTGATCGGGGCGGCGCGAAGCGGCAAGGAAGTGACGGTGGTGCTGGAGCTGCTGGCGCGCTTCGACGAGGAGGCCAACATCAACTGGGCGCAGCGGCTGGAGGAGGTCGGCGCGCACGTGGTCTACGGCGTCGTGGGACACAAGACCCACGCCAAGATGCTGATGGTGGTGCGGCGCGAGGAAGACCGCCTGCGGCGCTACGTGCACCTGGCCACCGGCAACTACCACCCGCGCACGGCGAGGCTCTACACCGATTTCGGGCTTTTTACCGCGAACGAGGAATTCGGCGTCGACGTGAGCGACGTCTTCACCCAGCTGACCGGGCTCGGCCGCGCCATCCGGCTGAAGCACCTGTGGCAGGCGCCGTTCACGCTGCACAAGCAGATCGTGCGCGCGATACAGAACGAGGCCCAGCAGGCCCAGAACGGCGGCAAGGGCCGCATCATCGCCAAGATGAACGCGCTGCTCGAGCCGGAGGTCATCGCGGCGCTCTACGAGGCCTCGAAGGCGGGAGTCGAGACCGAGCTCATCGTGCGGGGCGTCTGCGCGCTGCGTCCGGGCGTGCCGGGCGTGTCCGAGAATATCCGGGTGCGCTCCGTGGTGGGCCGTTTCCTGGAGCATTCGCGCGTGTTCTATTTCTACAATGGCGGCAAGGAGGACGTCTACCTGTCCAGCGCGGACTGGATGGACCGCAATTTCTTCCGGCGCGTGGAAATCTGCTTCCCGGTGCTCGATCCCGAGCTGAAGAAGCGCGTGATCGCCGACGGGCTCAAGCCTTACCTTGACGACAACTGCCAGGCCTGGGAGATGAGCCCCGAGGGCCAGTACCGGCCGCTTTCGCCGCGGGGAAAGCCGCGGTCGGCGCAGGAGCTGCTGCTCGAGTCCATCGCGCGCGCGCCGCTGCCGGGCGCCTAGCGCGGGGCTAACGATGCGCTTCTCCGCGATAACCGACGCGGGGCTGCCATGAGTTCTTCCGAAACGGGCCTGGAAATCGAGCTCAAGCTGCGGGTGCCGGCGCGGTGGGTGCGCCGCCTGACCGCGCATCCGCTGCTGAGGGGCGCGGGCCCGGCCGTGCGGCGCAAACTGCACAGCGTCTATTTCGACACGCGGGCGCTCGACCTGTGGCGCGGCGGGATCGCGCTGCGGGTGCGCCGCGAGGGCCAGCGCTGGATCCAGGCCGTCAAGGGCGGCGGCAGCGTGCGCGCCGGGTTGCACCAGCGCCTGGAGGAGGAAACGGAGGTGCGCGGGCCGCGGCCCGATCTCGCCCGCATTCGCGATCCCGGCCTGGCCAAGACATTGGGACGCGCGCGCCTGCGGGCGCGGCTCGCGCCCGTGTTTACCACGGAAGTGAATCGCGCCCGGCGGCTGCTGGCGCTCGAGTCGGGCGCCCGGGTCGAAGCGAGCGTCGACCGCGGCGTCATCCGCAGCGGAAACCGCAGCGTGCCGGTTGCGGAACTCGAGCTCGAGCTGAAGTCGGGCGACCCAGGCCAGCTCTACGCGCTGGCCCAGCAGCTCGCGCGCGACGTGCCCCTTTCGCTGGAAGACCGCTCCAAGGCGGAGCGCGGCATCGCGCTCTTCCGCGGCCACGGCGCGAAGCCGGTGAAGGCGCGCCCCGCCACGCTCACGCGCGACCTGACCGTCGGCGAGGCGTTCGTGCGGGTGATGCAGGCGAGCCTCGCGCATCTGCTCGCGAACGAGCGCGGCATGCTCGAGCGCGCCGACCCGGAGTACCTGCACCAGATGCGCGTCGCGCTGCGCCGGCTGCGCTCCGCGATGGGCGTGTTTGCGCCGTCACTGCCCCCGGAGGTGATCGCGCCGACGGCGGCGCAACTCAAGTGGCTCGCGGCGATTCTCGGCCCGGCGCGCGACTGGGACGTGTTCCTGACCGAGACGCTTCCGCCGATCGAGAAGGAATTCGGCGCGCACGGCGAGCTCCAGGCATTCATCGGGCGGGCCCGCGCGCTGCGGCGCCAGGCCAGCGCGCGGGCCCGCCGCGCGTTGCGCACGCGGCGGTATCAGCGCCTGGTCCTGTTGCTGGCGGGCTGGCTGGCGTCCCGGAACTCGCTGTCCGGCCTCGAGCCGGCGTATCGCGCCGCCCTCGAGACACCGATTGTCGACTTCGCGGCGGAAGTGCTCGACGAGCGTTATGAGCAGGTGCGCAAGCGGGGACGGAAGGTAGGCAGCCTCTCGGTCACCGAGCTTCACCGCCTGCGCATCGCGATCAAGAAATTCCGCTATGCGACGGATTTTTTCGCCGGCCTGTACGAGGGCAAACCGGTGCGCGAGTCGCTGAAACGCCTCGCGCGCCTGCAGGATATACTGGGCGCGATGAACGATGCCGCGACGGTGGCGAACCTGATGGCGCACGGCTTCGGCCGCGCGTCGGGCAGGCGCGTGCTGGAAGCGAAGGGCATCCTGCTCGGTTGGAGCCGCGGCCGGGCGGAGACGCTCAAGCGCGAGCTGAAGCACGCCTGGAAAGCCTTCCGCACCGCCAAAACATTCTGGTAGCGCCGCTCACCAGTCACCAGTCACGAGTCACGAGTCACGAGCCGCGAGTCACGCCTCATGGAGCTGATACTGTGGCGTCACGCCGACGCCGAGGACGCCGTTCCTGGCAAGCCGGACGACGCGCGCCGGCTGACCGCGAAGGGCAAGAAGCAGGCGCGCCGCGTGGCTGCGTGGCTGCGCAAGCGGTTGCCCGAAGACGCGCGCGTGATGGTGAGTCCGGCGCAGCGCGCGCAGCAGACGGCGCGGGCGCTCACCGGCCGCTTCGAAACCGTGCGCGACCTCGGAACGGCTTCCGGGCCGCAGGCGATATTGAAGGTTGCCGGCTGGCGGGGCGGCGACGGCACCGTGGTCGTGGTGGGACACCAGCCGACGCTCGGCGCGGCGGCGGCGCTCGCGATCACCGGCAAGGCGGAGGACTGGGGCGTCAAGAAGGGCGGCCTGTGGTGGCTGGAAAGCCGCGGCCGGGGCGACGTCGTCGTGCGCGCCGTCATCGCGCCCGACATGCTCTGAGCGGTCGGATTCAATTTGAGGCCGTTTCGAGTCGACTGTAACGGCGCCTGATGCGGAGGAGCGCGAGGGGAGTATCCCCTCGTTCCCGAGGAGGCGCGATGTTCGAGTCGGCGGAGCTCAATCACGACATCAGCAAGAAGGTCTATCGCCGTGAGGAGCCGAAGCTGCGCCAGGCGCTGCTCGAGGCGCAGAACGAACGGCGGCGGGACGGGCGCTTCGCGGTGCTCGTCCTGATCGCGGGCGTGGAAGGCGCGGGCAAGGGCGAGACGGTCAACCTGCTCAACGAGTGGATGGACCCGCGCTACATCGAGTCGCGGATCAAGGTCCTGGCGACGCTGTGCGGCGCGATCGAGGGCGCGCTGAAACGCGCCGGGAAGAAGGGGGAAGAAAAAGAAGGACTAGCTCGCCAGCGCGAGCGCGCCGCCCGCCTCCGGCTCCTCGAGGCCCGGCACCTTGATCTCGAAGCCGATCTCGTCCCACTCGCGGATTTCGTCGTGCAGCGCCGTGATCGTGAGCGGATTGCGCGCGAGCCAGTCGGGCTCGAGTGAGAGGCGGAAGCGCTTGCCCTGCCGGCGTGCGTGCAGCGAGGGGAGCGCGAGGTCGGCGCGGCTGCGGTACAGGAGCGCGGCAAGGCGCAGGGAAAAGACCATGTTCCAGTCCACGCCGCTCTCCTCGATCTTCCTGGCGACCTTGCGGAGCGAGCGGCGGTGTGCCTGGACCAGCACCGCGAGCCGGTTCTGCTCGTCGCGGGAGAACCCCGGCATGTCCGCGTTCGCGATGATGTATGCGGAGTGCTTGTGGTAGCCGCTGAACGCCACCGAAATCCCGATTTCGTGGAGCTTCGCGGCCCATGCCATGCTGGTCGCGACGGCGTCGTCGGGCTCGCCCGAATCGGCATGGACCCTGCGGAAGATGCTGAACGCAAGCGAGCCGACCCGGCGCGCCTGCAATGCGTCGACGTGGTAGCGTTGCATGAACTGCGCGACGGTAACGTCGCGCATGTCCCGGTGATGGAATCGCCCGAGCAGGTCGTAGAGGACGCCCTGCCGCATCGCGGCCCCGGACACCGCCATCGAGTCGATGTCGAGCTCCGAGAACACGGCGTTCAGGATGGCGAGCCCGCCCGAAAAGACCGGGACCCGGTCCGGCTTCAGGCCTGCCAGCTCGACCTTGTCCATGTCCCCGGCCTTGATGAGATAGGCCCTCAGCCGGTCCAGTCCCGCCGGCGTGATGCCGTTCTCGCCGAACCCGTTCTGCTCGATGACGTCGGCGAGCGCCCGCACCGTGCCCGACGAGCCGACCACCTGCTGCCAGTTGCCGCGCCGGAACCGGGCGACGATCGGCTGCAGCTCGTTGCGGGCCGCGAGCTCGGCCTCTTTCATGGCGCTCTTGCTTACCTTGCCGTCCTCGAAGAAGCGCAGGCTGTAGGACACGCAGCCCATGAACAGGCTTTCGAGCTTCTGCGGGCGGTAGCCCGAGCCGATCACGATCTCCGTCGAGCCGCCGCCGATGTCCACCACCAGCCGCTTCTCGCGCGACGCCGGCAGCTCGTGCGCGACCCCGAGATAGATGAGGCGCGCTTCCTCGCGGCCGGCCACCACCTCGATGGGGAAGCCCAGCGCCGCCTCGGCTTTCCGCAGGAACGCGGCGGCGTTCTTCGCCACCCGCAGGGTATTGGTGCCGATGGCGCGCACCGCGTGCCGGTCGAAGCCGCGCAGCCGCTCGCCGAAGCGCTTGAGGCAGGCAAGCGCGCGCTCCTGGGTGTCCTCCTCGATGCGCTTGTCCCGGTTGAGCCCGGCGCCGAGCCGCACCGGCTCGCGCAGGGCGTCGAGCGGGTAGACCTGGTCTCCGACGACGCGCCCAACCTGACAGTGGAAGCTATTTGAACCTAGGTCAACGGCGGCGACCGTGGAGAACTCGGGCACGGGTGCTACCAGGGGGTAAGGCGGCGGTCGCGCGGATGGCGCGGCGCGCGGAAGGGAAGCGGGGCCATCGCGGGCAAAGGCCCGTGGCGGAGAAACAGGGACTTGCGGGTCTGGTGCGACAGCGTGGCGCGTCCTCTCGCGGTGTCGCCGCCAGTATAAGGAATCCGGCGGCGCGCCGCCACCCGCGCGGCGGCGGTTCCGCGCGTCAGTGCTGGGCCAGCGCCTCGCGCTCGACGCCCTCCGGGCCGGTGTGCCGCACGTCCTTGCCCTTGACCATGTAGACGACGTACTCGGACATGTTCTTCGCATGATCGCCGATGCGCTCGATCGCCTTGGCGATGAAGAGTATCTCGATCGCGTTCGAGATGGTCCGCGGGTCTTCCATCATGAAGGTGATGAGCTGGCGCAGGACGCCGCGAAACGCGTCGTCCACGCGGTCGTCCTGGCGCACCACCCGGGCCGAAACGGCGAGGTCGAGCCGCGCGAACGCGTCGAGCGCGTTGCGCAGCATGCCGAGCGCGATGTCCGCCATGTGCCGGATGTCGTTGGTCCGCGGCACGAACGGCCGGTCGCTGTCGTAAATCAGCTGCGTCATGCGGGCGATCTTGGCGGCCTCGTCGCCGATGCGCTCGAGGTCGGTGATGGTCTTCACCACCATCATCAGCATCCGCAGGTCCACCGCCGCCGGCTGGCGCCGCGCGATGATGGTGCTGCATTCCTCGTCGATCGCCACCTCGAGCCCGTTGACGCGATGATCGTCGTCCACCACGCGGGCCGCGATCTCGGTGTTGCCGCTCGACAGCGCCTCCATCGCGCGGACGATCTGCTCCTCGACCAGTCCGCCCATCTGGAGCACGCTCGCGCGCACCGCCTCCAGCTCGGCGTCGAATTGCTTCAAGGTATGTTCGGGCATGGTTCTGCCTCCTGCCGCGGAAACGGCTCAAACTATCAATGAATTATGACAGTTTTGCGTGTCGCCGACATCCGGGGCGAGTCCCGGGTGACGGGGGATGAGCACGACCGGATTCCGGGCGGTCCGCCCATTGCCCCTTAGCGCTTGACGGTTTCCACGCCGCGCGGGGTGCCGAGCAGGAGCACGTCGGCGCCCCGGCGGGCAAACAGCCCGTTCGTCACGACGCCCGCGATCTGGTTGAGCGTGCCTTCGAGCGCCGCCGGGTCGAGGATGGTGAGCCCGTGCACGTCGAGGATCACGTTGCCGTTGTCGGTCACGAAGTCCCGGCGCCATTCGGGCTGGCCGCCGAGCCGGACCAGCTCCCGGGCGACGTAGGACCGCGCCAGCGGAATCACTTCGACCGGCAGCGGGAATTTTCCAAGCACGTCCACGCGCTTCGACTCGTCGGCGATGCAGACGAACTTCCTCGCGACGGCGGCCACGATTTTCTCCCGCGTCAGCGCCCCGCCGCCGCCCTTGATCATGGCGAGATGGCGGGTGACCTCGTCCGCGCCGTCGACGTACACCGGGAGCTCGTTCACGCTGTTGAGATCCACCACCCGGATGCCGAGGCCCTTCAGCCGCTTTGCCGTCGCCTCCGAGCTCGCCACCGCCGCCTCGATCCGGTTCCGGATCTTTGCCAGCTCGTCGATGAAGCAGTTGGCGGTGGAACCGGTGCCGACGCCCACCACGCCATCGTCGGGAACGTGCGCGATCGCGGCCCGGGCCGCGGCCTGCTTCATTTCGTCCTGCTTCATTTGTCGTGAAGCGTGGCTCGTGACTCGTGACTGGAACGCTGCGCTGACTATACACCAAACCCCCTCGCAAAATGGCTGGATACCCCTATTCCTGCTACGCTTAGCACCCTCTGCGTTTTCCGCCATGAAGCATCCCGATTACCTTGAGCGCATCCTCGGCGCGCGCGTCTACGACGTCGCGGTGGAAACGCCGCTCGAGCTCGCGCCGGCGCTATCCGCGCGCACCGGCAGCCGCCTGCTGCTCAAGCGCGAGGACATGCAGCTCATCTTTTCCTTCAAGCTGCGGGGCGCCTACAACAAGATGGCGCAGCTCGCGCCGCGCGCGCTCCGGCGCGGCGTGATCGCCGCGTCCGCCGGCAACCATGCCCAGGGCGTCGCGCTCGCGGCGCAGCGCCTCCGCTGCCGCGCCACGATCGTGATGCCGGTCACGACGCCGCAGATCAAGGTCGTGGCCGTGCGCTCGCGCGGCGCGCGCGTCGTCCTGCACGGCGATTCCTACGACGACGCCTACGCGCACGCCCGCCGGCTCGAGCGGCGGCTCGGGCTCGCGTTCGTGCATCCCTACGACGATCCTGACGTGATCGCGGGACAGGGCACGATCGGCATGGAGATCCTGAGACAGCATCCCGGGCCGATCAGCGCGATCTTCGTGCCGGTGGGCGGCGGCGGCCTGATCGCCGGCATCGCGGCGTACGTGAAGCGCTTGCGTCCCGGGATCCGGGTGATCGGCGTCGAGCCCGAGGACGCGGCCGCGATGCATCACTCGCTGAAGGCCGGGCGGCGCGTGACGCTGGATCACGCAGGGCTCTTCGCCGATGGCGTCGCGGTAAAGTCCGTCGGGCGGGAGACGTTCCGGCTGTGCCGATCGCTGGTGGACGACATGGTGCTCGTCAATACCGACGCGATTTGCGCCGCGATCAAGGACGTGTTCGAGGACACGCGCGCGGTTCTCGAGCCGGCGGGCGCGCTGTCCGTCGCCGGCGCCAAGGCCTACCTGGCGCGCACGGGCACGCACGGCAAAACGATGATCGCGGTCGCGAGCGGCGCCAACATGAACTTCGACCGCCTGCGCTTCGTCGCGGAAGAGGCCGAGCTGGGCGAGAAGCGCGAGGCGATACTCGCCGTCACCATTCCCGAGCGGCCTGGCAGTTTCCGCGCCTTCTGCTCGCTCATCGGCGCGCGCAGCATCACCGAGTTCAACTATCGCTACGCGGACCCCGAGCGCGCCCACGTGTTCGTGGGCGTGCAGGTGCGCGACCGGCATGAAACCGACCGGCTCATCCGGGGGCTGCGCGGACGCGGGCTCAGGACCGTCGACCTGACCGACAACGAGCTGGCGAAACTCCATGTCCGGCACACCGTCGGCGGTCACGCGCCGTCGGTGAACGACGAAATCCTTTATCGCTTCGAGTTTCCGGAGCGGCCGGGCGCGCTGATGCGGTTTTTGACCGCGATGAGCCGGGGCTGGAACATCAGCCTGTTCCATTACCGCAATCACGGCGCCGATTACGGGCGCGTGCTGGTCGGCATGCAGGTGCCGCCGCGCGACAAGCGCAAGTTCCGCGCCTTCCTCGACCGCGTCGGCTATCCGTTTCACGACGAGAGCCGCAACCCCGCCTACAAACTGTTTCTGGGGTAGCCCTTCGGTTCGGCCGGGGCGCCCACAGGGGGGCCCGGAGTCGAGCCGCCGTTGATCTAGCAGCCTGTCGGACTTGACGGTCCGCACAGGCTGCTAATAGCAAAACCGCCCGTGGGTCTTGAATGAACCCGAGTCCATGACCCCGTTTGGTCTCGGAAGGGTGCGAAAACAGGCCCGAGATCGGGTTTCCACCGCC
>Ga0326597_10007539_pt1 | contig 14799 bp, 15 predicted proteins | sample RVTome_12_FD_203789 | JGI IMG/M metagenome (GOLD analysis project Ga0326597, IMG submission 203789) | Soil microbial communities from uranium-contaminated site in the Upper Colorado River Basin, Wyoming, United States - RVT100D185 | ecosystem: Environmental > Terrestrial > Soil > Contaminated >... | reverse complement strand
CGAGGCCGAGGCCTACCTCGACGAGCACGGCCTCGTCACCGTCCCTCCTCTCGCCAAAGAAGTGTGGCGCATGCGGATGATGACCCCGGAGCGCCAGAGGGTGAACCCATTCTTCACCGGGGGCGAGGTCATCAGCGTGTCGTACCCGACGGACACCATGGAACATGAGGACAAGCTCATGAGCCTCCGCGGGAACAACATCCATTTCGCGCGGGCGACGGTCTTCCACGAGCTCATTCCCGGCCACCATCTGCAGGCGTTCATGAACCAGCGGTACAACGCCCATCGGCGAGCGTTTCGAACTCCATTCTGGGGGGAGGGGTGGGCGCTCTACTGGGAGATGCTACTCTGGGATCGCGGATTCCAGCGAAGCCCCGAGGACCGCGTGGGAATGCTCTTCTGGAGGATGCACCGCGCGGCCCGGATCCAGTTCTCCCTCGGCTTCCACCTGGGCCAGATGACTCCCGAAGAGTGCATCGAGCTTCTGGTGGAGCGCGGGGGCCACGAGCTCGCGAACGCGGCCGCCGAAGTGCGGCGATCGTTCAACGGCTCCTACCCGCCCCTCTATCAGCTCGCGTATATGATGGGGGGCCTTCAGTTTCGCGCCCTTCACGAGGAGATTGTTCGTTCGGGGACGATGACGGATCGCCAGTTTCACGACGCCGTTCTCGAGGGCGGGTCCATGCAGGTCGAGATGGTGCGGGTGCGCGTTCGGAAAGAAGCCATTCCCAGGGACTACACAGCTCGGTGGAAGTTCCTGGGCGAGGAGGTGACCCCATGATCCTTGCTTTCATCACCGCATTCCTGCTCCTGGGCCAGCAGCACCACATGCCCGGACATTCCTTCGAGGACATCGACCGCTGGGTCGCGGAGTTCGAGAGTCCGGAGCGGGATCGCCTTCAGAAACCCGATGAGGTGGTCGCCGCTTTGAAGCTCCGGAGCGCGGACCGCATCGCCGACATCGGCGCGGGAACCGGGTACTTCACTCGACGTTTCGCAAAAGCGTCTGGCGAAGGCACCGTCTTCGCCGTCGATCTCGAGCCGAACATGCTGCGCTACATCGCGCGAAGGGCCCGGACCGAGGGACAGAAGAACATCGTCCCGGTGCTCGCCCTTCCCGACAGCCCCATGCTGCCCCCGGGATCCGTCGATGTGATCTTCATCTGCAACACCATCCATCACATCGAGCACCGCGCGGCCTACAACCAGATCCTGCGAGAGAGTCTCGCGCCCGACGGCCGCCTGGTCATCGTGGACTTCCGAAAAGACGCGGCGCTCACTGAGGGGCCTCCTCCCGAGATGCGCCTCGACCGAAAGGAGCTGGAGAGAGAGCTTGCGCAGGCGGGATTCCGGCTGGCCGAAGAGCACGACTTTCTCCCCGATCAGTACTTCGTCGTCTATTCGGCTGCCGAGCGACCTTAGCCGATGAACGGCTAAAGCCCCAGCACCCTCTTCACGCCCAACCCTACCTCGGTGAGGTCGCGAGGGTTGACCGATCCGATTCTCTTCTTCAACCGCGATTTGTGTACTGGGCCGACGGACTCGCATTTGGCAAAGCTCTTCTCTTTGAGACCGGTAATCGCGGAGTCTTCGGTCAGGCCCACTCGAAGCGGTCCTTCCTTCGTCGTGATCGGTACCAGCAGCACGTCCGGGCGCAGGTCGTTGAGCGCATTGATGCTGAGCACCAACGCCGGGCGCGGTTTAGGAAATCCGATGGGCTCGACGAGCCAGATCTCCCCCCGGCTTATTCGTTCCACATCGCCTCGTCGAACGTCCGTTCCCAGGCTTCCTGTTCGCGCCGCTCGTTTTCTTCCTCTCGGTATCCAGCGAGCTGCTCCCGCAGGCGTTGGTCGTCCACCCAACGCTTGAAACGTCCCAGGACGCGCTCGAGCTTGTCGGACCTCGATTTTCCGGGGAGCGAATCGAGAAAGGCCAGGAGGGGCTCTTCCACAGTTGCGGAAAGCTTGCCTTTCATTAGAACATCCTCCATCCTATCTTATAGAGGATACTATGTCGCCTATCGCTCCGGTTGTCAAGCGTTGATCGCGGACTTCCACCGCGGCGCCTCCTCAGCGGGACGCGAGAAAGGAACGCCCGCAGGGCGCGGTACAGATGGTGGACGTCGACCTTGGAGCTCACCGAGTACGGCGAATGGATCGATAGCACCGGAACCCCGACGTCGATCGCCTCCATGTTGTCGTCCGAGAGATCGCCCCGATCGTGCCCTCGCCGGCACGGCCCACCTTGTAAGGTCAATTGACGAAACAGTTGGACAGGCTGGGGGCTCGTCGCCGGCGCCGACCAGGGTTCATTCCCGCCCTTACCGATTACTTCGGTTCGAAGGGCGGGCGCGGGCGTCCGGCCTTCTGAAGTTGGCCTTCTCTCGGGGAAGGCCGTGGGGCTTTGGGATTCGAACTCTTCCCTCTCCGCACCCGCCGGTCGCGCTCAGAACCCCTCCGGCCTCTCGGACCAGGCTCCGAATTCGCGCTCCAGCGCCATGCCCACCTGCGCGATGGTGCCCTCGTCGAAGAGCCGGCCGAGGAGCGTCACTCCGTGCGGCACGCGCCGGGGAGTCGAGAATTCGGGCAGCGGATTCGCCGCGTCCGGCGCCCAGTCGCTTCGCGCCTTCGTCACCTCGACAAACCCGGCGCGCAGTGTCAGCGACGGATGCCCCGTGAAATTCCCGATCGTGAGCATCTCGTCGCGCATGGACGGTACGAGGAGGACGTCCACTTCGGAGAAGATGCGCGCCATTTCGAGGCTGACCAGGCGGCGCATTCGGTCGGCCTGCACGAAGTCGACGGCCGACAGGAAACGCGATTCTCGGAAGAGGTTGGGCCACGCGTCCGGCACCTGCGCCGTCAACGTGTCGTCGGCGCCGCTCTGCGTCAGATCCTCGAACGAGGCCGCCGCCTCGGCGAAAAGGATCAGCAGGAGAGAGCCGTAGGGCCAGTCGGGCAGCTCGACCGGGACGGGCGTCATGCCTAGCCGACCCACGGCATCGAGCGCCGCGCGATCCACGTCGACCGCCGGGGCCTCCTGCATCCACTTCGGGAAGTAGCCCACCCGCAGCCCCTCTACGGAGGCGCCGGAGTCGAACGCGAGCGCGGAGGGCACGCTCGCGACATCCCCCGCATCGGGTCCGGAAATCGCGTGAAGGACGAGCATGGCATCCTCGACGGTGCGCGTCATCGGCCCGAGCTTGTCGAGCGACCAGCAGAGGGTCATGGCGCCGGAGCGCGGAACTCGGCCGAAGGTCGGACGCAGCCCCGTTACACCGCAGCGCATCGCGGGACTGATGATCGAGCCGCCGGTCTCGCTGCCGAGCGAAAAGGCGACGAGCGCGGCGGCCGTGGCCGCGCCGGGTCCGGCGCTCGAGCCGGAAGCGCCCTCTTCGAGCAGCCAGGGATTCATGGTCTGTCCGCCGAACCAGATGTCGTTCAGCGCGAGGGCGCCGAGACTGAGCTTCGCGATCAGGATCGCGCCGGCTTCCCGCAGCCGGGCGACCACCGCCGAGTCGATGTCGGGTACTCGATTGCGGAAAGGCTCCGCCCCGTACGTCGTCGCGACGCCCGCGGTGTCGACGAGGTCCTTCGCGCCCCATGGAATGCCGTGCAGCGGTCCACGGTACTTTCCGGCCGCGATCTCGGCGTCGGCCTCTTTCGCCAGCGCCAGGCCCTGGTCGCGCAACAGCGTGATTACGCTGCGAAGCTCCCCGTCGAAGCGGTCGATCCGGTCGAGATAGATCCGCGTGAGGCGTTCGGCCGTCAGCTTGCGGGTCTCGATCCAGCGCGAGAGCTCGGTGACGGGTGCGTAGGCGATGTCGCCATCATTCGTCGGAAGCGGCCCGGGGTCGACGCGCGAGCGCACGAAACGGTCGCGCAGGGCCGGCACCGTCACCCCCGGCAGCGCGGGATTCCAGACGAATCCGGGCGCCACTTCGGGCGTGATCGTGACCGTGCGCGGACCCGTCCGCCTCTCGAGCATCGCCGCCATGGATTTTCGCCACGATGCCGCCATTAGCTCGCGCTCGCTGTCGGTCATCGTGACCTGGACGAGCTTTTCGGCCTCGGCGAAGGTCCGAGGCGAGACCTCGGGCCCCGCTGGCGTCATGGTTCCGAAGGTGGGGGGCGCGCCCGGCGTCGACAGATCCTGCGCGGTTCCGGCGCCTCTATTCTGCTCCGGGGCGCGGCACGCGGCCGCGGCTCCGAGGAGCGCGAGCGGGACCCGGGTCACGAACTGTCTGCGGGTGTTCATGGGGATCTCCTGTCACGTTGGACGCGTTCGTCGGCAGGTGAATGACACGGGTTTCGAAGGATATCCGTTCGTCTTCCCAGTTGCCAGACGTAGTTACTTCGTCGTTTTCAGTCCCTCGTAGACCGGACGGCCTGGTAGATCACCCTTCCATCCCGAATCGCATAGCGCACGGCCGCGAACGCCCGTACGTCCCGCGACGGATCCCCGTTCAAGACCACGAGATCCGCGACGAGACCCGGAGCAACGCGCCCGAGCCGGACCGATTCTCCGAATTTCTCGGCCGGCGCCGTGGTGAGCGCGGCGAGGATCTGGCGAAACGTCATCCCTGCCTCGGCCATGAGCTCATACTCGTCGCTGGGGTCGTAGTCGTCCATCCCTCCGACATCGGTGCCAACCAGGATCACTCCGCCAGAGCCGAGCCATGCTCGCAATTGGCCCGTGCTCGTTCGGGTCTGCGCGTCCCCCAGGGAAGCGCGGTCGTGACGCAGCAGATATTTCCAGAGCTTCAACGTCGGTATGAGGGCGACTTCCGCCTTTTGCATCGCGGTCAATACCACTTCGTCCCAGGGGCCGGACTGAGGCGTGGTGTGCGCGACGACGTCCACGCCGCCTGCCACGGCCGCGAGCAAACCTTCGCGGCTGGTCGGATGGACGAAGACCGGCTTCTGACGGCGATGGGCCTCGTCGACGGCGGCTCGAATCGCATCGCCTGGCAGCGCGGCGAACGGCGGAAATTGGGCGGCCGCGAAAAGCTTCAGGCCATCCGCCCCGCCTTCCAGGATCTTCTTCGAGGCGGCGCGGGCGTCCGCGGCATCCGTCACCTCCGGCAGCGGGAACAGCATGACCCCGAGAGTTCTCAGAACCGCCTCGGGTGGCAGCCAGCCCTTACCGATGAGACCTTCCCCCGTGGAGCGGATTCTCGGACCCGGGATCTCTCCGGACTCGATGCGCTCGCGGATCCGCCGCGTGTTCTCCCAGGGCGAGCCGGTGTCGAACACGCTGGTGAAGCCGTATCGGGTGAGCATGTCTTGAAGCTGGAGGGTGAGCTCGGGCGCCGGCGTATTCGCCGCGTCCGCCCATTTTCGCTCCATAAAATGAACGTGGCTGTTCCAGAACCCGGCGGCGACCGTGAGTCCGGTGCAGTCCAGGGTTATGGCGCCGTCGGGAACGCGAACAGAGCCCTCGGGGCCGACCGCCGCGATCTTGCCGTCGCGGATGACCACGACACCGTTCGCGATCGGATCTTCCGTGGGACTGACGTAGATCGTGCCGCCCGTCAGAAGGAGTGGAGCGTCCGGCGCGAGGCGTATTTGACCGGTCATCGGGCGGCTCGAGCTCGATAGAAGAATCGCGAATCCAAGAACGCTGCGGATCACTTTGTCGCGCGCTAATCGGCCGGGGAGCCCTCGAGAAGGGGCTCGAGAGGCTCTTCGCGCGGGCCGTTCTCGTCGCAGACGGCGAAAATCGTCTCCTCCGCCGCGTACATGGTGACCCCCGCGTGCTCGCCCTTGGCGTTCAGGGCGAAGAAGCGAATGTTGAAGTTCGGCAGGCCTCGGCGGTTGAGCAGTCTCTTCTCGACGGTATTCGCCTGAATCCGTTTCAACCCTTCCAGAGCGGCATCCTTGGGATGCGCACCCCGGCGCATGTTCTCCACGATGAGAAAGGACGTGAGGTTGTAGAGATTCGCCTCTCCTCGTCCGGTCGAGCCGCAGGCTCCCACCTCGTTGTCTACGTAGATCCCGGCCCCCAGAATCGGCGAGTCGCCCGTCCTTCCCGGAATCTTGAAGCTCAGGCCACTGGTGCTGGTGACACCGGCGATCTCACCGCGCGGGTTGATCCCGTTGCAGTGGATGGTTCCCCAGAAATGGCTCTCGTGAACGAGCCCTTCCCGAAGCATCTGAAGGGCCGCCTCATACCCTGCTGGGGTCCGTTTCTTCGGGTCGAGGTAGTGCTCGGGGTCGATTCGCCGCTTCCACTCGAGCCAAAGCTTGCGGGACTTCCCGGTGGTGATGTCCTCTTCGATCTCGAACCCCATGTTTCTCGCGAACTCCTGAGCCCCCTTGCCCACCAGGAGGTGATGGTCCGTGAAGTCCATCACCGCCTTCGCCACCAGAGAAGGAGTGCGCACGCCTTCGATCGCGGCCACCCCACCCGCTCGCTTCCTGGGGCCGTGCATGCAGGAAGCGTCGAGCTGAACCACTCCGTCCGCGTTCGGCACCGCGCCGTAGCCCACCCCCGGTTCCTCGGGATCGTTCTCCACGATGTTGACTCCGGCAATGAGAGCATCGAGGACGTCTTCTCCCCGCACGATCTTCTCGAACGCGGTCTCGACGCAGCTCTTCGGTCCGCCGTTCTTGAACGCGATTCCACTGCGGTCGGAGAGGACCACCGGGCGGACGCTCTGGGGGGCGATCATCGCGGGGGCCGCGGCCGCCGCTAGTCCGCCCCAGGCCGTCGCCCGAACGAACTCGCGCCGATTCATGGTTCTCATCGCGTGGCCTCCCTCCAGACCCGGACGAAATTCTCGCCCATGACCTTCTCGATGTCGCCGGGCGAATAACCCCTCCCGTGGAGCGCCTCGGCGATGGCGTCGAAGCGCGCCTCTTCCCCGAACCCCTCGGTGTACTTCGACATTCCCCGCAGGTCGCTTCCGATCCCGACGTGATCGACGCCCACGAGCTTCTTCACGTAGTCGATGTGGTCGACCATGTCGCGGAGCTCGGGTAGAGCGTCGCCGTTCGGCCAGATCCCGATGACCCCGCCTTTTGCGGCGATGGCGCGGATCTCCTCGTCGGCAAGATGGCGGTCGAGCTTCTTCAGCGTGAGCGCCCCCGTGTGGCTGAAGATCACCGGACGGCTCGATACCGCGAGGACGTCGCGAATGGTCTCGGCGTTCGCATGGGCGAGATCGATCACCATTCCCAGGCGGTTCGCCTCCGAGGCCACCTGCCGGCCGAAGTCGGTCAATCCTCCCGGACTATAGGGCCACGTCTGGATGTGACCGATCTCGTTGGCCCGGAAATGGACGAGCTGCACGAGGGAAACACCCCGACGGTGGAGCTCGCGCAGGTGCTCGACGTCGCCTTCGAGCCCATCGGCGCCCTCGAGGGCAGCGATCAGAGCGAGCTTCCCCTGGAGCTTGGCATCGAGCGCTTCTCCGGGAGTCCGCACGAGGAGAGCCTCGCCGCTCGCGGCCGTCGCCAGGATCCGGTCGAGCCGATCGAGAGTGAAGGTCCAGCTCTCGCCGGGCTCGGCGCGAAGCATGCCGGTGTCGATGGACTGCCCCTCGCGGGTCACGTACCCGCCCCGGTAGAGGGTGTCGGTCGAGATGTTGCAGACCACCACGTCGATGCCGCTTCTGCGGTAGCGCGCGATCTCTTCCGCCTCGATGCGGGAGACGTTTGCCCGATGAAACCGGCTCGGGTGCGCGTGGATGTCGACCGAGAGGCTCTGCGCCAGAAGAACTAGAAACACGAGCATGACCGCAGATGCTACCGCCTGTCGAGCGTCCTGTAAAAGAGCGCTCCGAGCGCAACCACCGCGACTCCCGAGAGCGCGGGAACTGGCCGGCCCAGGAGGAGCACGACGAGAAGAACGCCCGCGAGCGCGACGAAGACCCCGCCCCCGAGCCGCGCGAAAGGGACCCGAAGGTCCTGGCGGGGAAGGATCCATAGGGCGGCGACGCTCAGAAGGATGAACGCGACGGTCGCGAAGATGAAGTACGCCACGATCTCTCCGAACGTGCCCAGGGTTACCAGCAGACTCGCGAGCCCGGCCTGGAGCGCGATCGCGCGAACCGGAGTTCCGAGGGAGGGGTGTCGCCGGGCGAGGCTCCGGGGGAAGAGCCCGTCCTCCGCGAGAGCGAGATAGAGCCTGGGAGCCGCGAGCATGAAGGCGGCGAGGGTCCCCACACCGGACACGAGCACGATCCCAGTGAGGACGGTTGCGCCCGCGGGACCGAAGAGCCGCTCGCCCAGGATCGACGCGAACGCGGAGGCCGACGCCGCTTCCTCGAACGGCACCACGAGGAGGAACACCCCCGATACCGCTACATAGAGAAGAGTCACGAGGGTCACTCCCCCGGCGAACGAAAGCGGCAGGTTCCGCGAAGGATTCCGGACCTCTCCGGCGATCTTGGAAGCCTCCCACCAGCCTCCGAAAGAAAAGAAGGCGGAGACAAAACCTCCGGCGAGCGCGCCCACGAGGGGCTCGGAGCCGGGCGCGCGGCGAAACATTGGAAAGAGCTGAGCGGGATCGCCGGCGCCGGAGAGGAGCCCCCAGGCGACGAGCGCCAGGAGCACCAGGAGCTTGAGCGCCGTCAGGAGAACGAGAGTCCCGGCGGCGAGGCGGGTCCCGAGCGCCGTGAGCCCGGCGAGCAGCAGGATGGCGCCGACGGCGAGAGCTCTCTCTCCTCCCGAAGACAGGGAAACGAGATAGGAAAAGTAATCCGCGAGGCCGGTCGCGATCGCGGCGGTGAGCCCCGGGTCCATCACCAGGAGGCACTCCCAGCCGTACAGGAAGGCGACCCTCCGGCCATAGGCCTCCCGCAGATACACGTAAGGCCCGCCCGCCGCGGGAAAGCGCGACGCGAGCTCCCCATAAGCCAGGGCCCCCGCGAAGGCCATGAGCCCAGTCACGAGCCACATGAAGAGGACGAGCCCGGGGGAGCCGAGCGAGCGCACGAGCTCTGCGGGAGTGAGGAAGATCCCGATCCCGACCACAATCCCGACGACCACGGACGCCGCCGAGGCAAGGCCGAGGGGGCGCGACTCCTCTGCCGATTCAGGAGGCAAAGGGGGCAAAAGCCTTCTCGCTCGGCTTCGTCGTCACCAGGCTCACGGCGACGAAGAGCGCGAAAGAAGCCAGAAGCCCGGGAAGAACCGGATCGATATGGCTCGCTCCGAAGAGCTTCCAGGCGAAGCACGTGACGACGCCACTCGCCATCGACGCGAGGGCGCCCGCCTTGGTGGCGCGAGACCAGTACACTCCGAGTACGACGGGCACGAAGAAGCTCGAGGCCATGACGGCGGTATAAAGAAGGACGATGAACTGCACCAGTTCGCCTTTTCCCACACCGCTCAGGATGAGAACCAGAGGGGCGGTCCCCACCACGAGGATCCCGACGCGTCCCACGAGGATCCGTTCGCGATCCGTGGACGCGGGCCGAAACGTCCCGTAGAGGTCGCGCGCGAGCGCGGAGCCGGCGACGAGCATGAGGGCGCTCACCGTGGACATGATGGCGGAGGCGATGGCCGCGAGGAGAAGAGCACCCAGGAGAGGCGGCAGCACCGCTCGGGCCACGAGAGGCATCGCCAGATCGCCGGTGGGGAGTCCCGGAAAGAAAACGATGGCCGCGAGAGCGATGACGAAGATCGTGAGGTTCAGCCCGGTGGCGGCGACGATCGCAAGGAGCACACCCCGCCGGAGATGGCGCATGTCCTTCATGGAATAGAGGCGAACGAGCTTCTCCGGGGTCGCGACCGTGCCCAGAGTGAACGCGATCCCCATGGTGAAGAGATGCATCGGCGGAAAGGTCCCCCAGGTGAAGGTCTCGGGCTTGACTGCTTTCACGTAGGTGAAGAGCGCGTCGAAGCCACCGAGCTGGTGGACGGCGATGGGAAGCGCGAGAAGCACGCCCGCGACCATGATCACCAGCTGAAAGAAGTCGGTGTAGACCACGGCGAAGAGTCCGCCCATCGCGGTATAGGCGAGAAGCACGACGGTGAAGGCCACCATCGCCCACTCGCGGGAGATGCCGAAAACGATGTTCCCCACGAGCCCCGAGGCGACGATCTGCGCCTGCACGTAGACCACGATGGCGATGAGGATCACGACCGCCGAGAGCCTCCGAAGCGCGAGACTTTCGTAGCGGGACTCGAGAAAGGCGCTGACCGTGAGCTCCCGCGTCCTGGTGAAACGCGGCGCCAAAACCGCCGCCATGAACCAGTACGCGAGCGGAATGGAGAGAACGATCCAGGCGAAAGACCACCCCGCAGTGTAGATGACGCCAATGGTGCCGATGAAAGAGCCGGCGCTCACGTGGGTCGCGGCGATGGTGGCTCCGCCCAGGAGCCATCCGAGCTTTCCTCCCGCGATCCAGTAGTCGGACTCGCTGCGGGTGAGCCTCATCGACCAGACGCCGATGGCGAAAACCACGACGAAGTAGAGGAGGAAGAACGCCACCGTCATTCGCCGTCTCCACGCTCGACCCACCACATCCAGAGGACGTAGAGAACGGTGACCGCGGCGAACGCCACGAAGGGCCCCCAGAAGATGAACCCCTCCCCGGTCATGCTCCCGACGCTCGCGCCCGGCGCACGCCAACAAAGCCCACGGCCACGAAGAGCACGACGACCGCGGTCGTCACCACACGAGGCGGAGTCAGAAGCACCGTTCCCGAGGACGCCCGGAAGGCGACGAACGTGGGAACGAGAGGAAGCTCCCAACGATAGACTCCGTCAGCCCCGGCCAGCGGATGAGAGGGAAAGCCATCGACTACCGAGAGACCGTCTGGAAGCTGAACCATCGAAGAAAAGAGCCCGGTTCTCGTATCCTGAATCTTCAGATCGAGAACCACGCACGGGAGACGGACCCGAAGACCGTCCTCGGTCGGCTCGGCTCCGCCCCGAACGATGTAGCGAATCTCGATGGCGCTCGTGTCTTTGGGGACGGCGATGGATCCCTCGCGCATCGGCCCCGATCGCGGCTCGATCGCGACTCGCAGCGGCGTCTCCGAGGCGAAAGCGGAAATTTCCTCGATAGCGACTCCGTCGATCTCGAGAGCAGAAAAGGCGACCCGCTCCGCGCCGCGAGCCTCGATGCGATACGTGAGGCGAACGGCGACGTCCGCTCCCTCGTCGGCCTTCGCCTCGAGACGCGCCTCGAGGATCTCTCCCCCGGACACGTACTGTTGCGCCAGAAGGAGAAGGAACGGAAGCACCCGCTTACGCCCAGACTTCCTTCAGGAGCCGGAGCGAGTTTCCGCCGACGACTTTCGCAATCTGCTCGTCGGAGTAAGCGTGGGCGACGAGCCAGCGGACGATGTTATAGGAGGCCTCCGTCGGGTTCTCGACCCCCTCGACGTACTCGACCTCGTCGTAGGGCGGGGGACCGCCCAGAGACGTCTTCCGCGACTCCTGGATCGAGAGGCTCACTTTGTAGACGTGGTGGAGACCCACGTGATCGCCGTACAGGGTGTCGGGGCCGAAGGAGACATGATCGATGCCCACGAGATCCTTCACGTACTCGAAGTGCTCCATGTAGGACTCGAGGTTGTGGCGGGGATGAGCGGCGGTGAGCGTGGTGTGGGGCGCGGCCTCGATGCCGATGATGCCCCCCTTGTCGGCGCAGGCTTTGAGGACGTCGTCGGGGGCCATGCGGCTCGTGTTCCAGAGAGCGCGGGCGCCGATGTGGCTCAGCACGATCGGCTTTTGGCTCGCTTCGACGACGTCGAGCGTGGTCTGGTCGCCGCAGTGAGAGCAATCGATGAGCATCCCCACCTGGTTCATGCGCTCGACCGCGCGTTTTCCGAACGCCGTGAGGCCGCCATCCCGCGCCTCCTTCAAGCCCGAGCCCAGGGAGTTCGACTCGCTGTAGGTGACCCCCAGGAGCCGCACCCCAAAGCCGTAGAGGATCTCGATGCGGTCGAGCTCGTTCTCGATCGGGGCCGCTCCCTCGATCGAAGCGACCCAGGCGATCCTCCCCTCCCGGTGGGCCCGGAGGATGTCGTCGACCGTCGTCGCGTGGAAGACCGCTTCCTGGTGGGCGATGTCGCAGAGCCGCATGCCGAGGTCATGTAAGACTTCCGTCCACTTCCAGCCGCGCTTGGACTCGATCTGGCAGATGCCGTCCATCATGTTGTCGAAGACGCAGTCCCAGTGCGATTGCGCGAGCCCCTCGAACGCGGTGCCCATGCGGCCCTCGCGGATGTAGGCCGGGGTGTCGGTGACCGGGTCGGGGAAGGTTCCCAGGTGATCGTGGAGCGAGATCATGACCGACTCGCGGGCGAGCCTCTCCGCCCGCTTCTCCTGCTCGGCCGAGAGCCTCACCAGGAACGGCGGAACTCTGTCGGTCTCGGTCGCCACCGGAAACGACCGGTAGTCGACTCCCTGGCGCAGGTATTGAAAGGAGCGGTAACCCGAGTTCTGTTTTCCGATACCCATGGATCACTTCCCGCGGATGGTGGTTTGGGCCATGTCCTCGATGAAACGGGCGATGGCCGAATGGTCGAGGTCTCCGTTTCCGTTCACGACGAGAGCCGTGACGATCTGCTGCAGAAGCGCCGTCACCGGAAGGGGGACTTCCGCTTCCTTCGCCGCGGTGAGCGCGTTCGCCAGGTCCTTCTGATGCAAGCGCAGCCGGAACCCGGGCTCCCAGTTTCCTCCGATCATCATCGGCGCCTTGGCCTCGAGGACCTTGCTTCCCGCGAGCCCGCCGCGGATGGCTTCGAAGGCCACCTGGGGATCGACGCCCGACTTCCGCGCGAATACCAGGGCTTCCGAGACCGCCTCGATATTCGCCGCAACCACGATCTGGTTCGCGAGCTTCACGGTGTTCCCGGCTCCGTGGCCGCCGCAGAGAACGTAGCTCTTCCCAAGGGCCTGGAAGATCGGCTCGGCGCGGGCGAAGACATCTTTCTTCCCACCCACCATGATCGCGAGCTGCCCTGAGATCGCCCCAGGCTCGCCTCCGCTCACGGGAGCGTCGAGGAAATCGACGCCCTTCGCTTCGCAGGCGCCGCCAATTTTCCGCGAGACAGCGGGAGCGATGGAGCTCATGTCGATGACCACCGCCCCCTTGGAAGCACCTTCGAGAACGCCGTTCTCCCCGAGAATGACCTTTTCGGAATCGGGCGAATCCGGAAGCACGGTGATGACGGCGTCCCGCCCTTCGGCGCAGTCGCCGGGCGACTCCCTGGGCGCGGCGCCTTCGGCCGCAAGCTCGTCGACGGGCGCGCGCGCGCGGCTCGCGACCGTGAGAGAGAAGCCCGCTTTGAGAAGGTTCCGGGCCATGGGCTTTCCCATGATCCCCAAGCCCACGAAACCCACGCTCCGGATCGGTGTCACCTCGAGCCTCCTTCGCCGTTGGGCGAGGGGCGATTATATGGAAGGAGGGGAAGCTCGGCTACGTCTTGACGGTAGAGATGAGGCCGGCGAGGAACCCTACGAGCCCGGCGTTCACGACGAGAACCGAAACCGCGCCCGGGATGGCGAGACCGCCTCCGTCGGAGACGTAGCAGATCAATGCCGTCAAACCGGCGGTAATGCCCCCCACGACAAGCGCGAACAATAGCGGAGATTTCATAGGATTCCGAATTGGCGCGCCCGGTAGGGCTCGAACCTACGGCCTACAGATTCGAAGTCTGGCGCTCTATCCAACTGAGCTACGGGCGCGCACTTCTCGGACTATACTGAGCGTCATTACCGAAGGCAATCTTTCTGTTTTCGAGATGGGGTGGGTGATGGGGCTCGAACCCACAACCACTGGAGCCACAGTCCAGTGCTCTACCATTGAGCTACACCCACCGCAATCCTCAACGTGGTACGCCAGGAGGGATTCGAACCCCCGACATGCGGCTTAGAAGGCCGCCGCTCTATCCATCTGAGCTACTGGCGCACGAGGCTTTTCCAGCCCTCGTCATTTTGGTCGGGGCGAGAGGATTCGAACCTCCGACTTCCTGCTCCCAAAGCAGGCGCGCTACCAAACTGCGCCACGCCCCGCTAAACGACCAATTATAGGGCTGCTCTCGCCGACGGTCAACGTGAGAGCCCAACGCTCGGCCCGGAGAAGTGGCGGCGCAGCGCCGCCATCGCCTTGCCCCGATGGCTCACCGCGTTTTTCTCCCGCGGTGCTAGCTCGGCCATCGTCTTTCCAAGCGGCGGGTAATAAAAGACGGGGTCGTAACCGAAGCCGCCCGCTCCTCGGGGCTCGAGCGCGATTCGACCCTCGCAGGCGGCCTCGCATTCGAAGACGATCTGGCTCTGGTCGGCGAGCGCCACGGCGCTGACGTAACGGGCCGTCCGCTCCGCCTCAGAGACGCCGAGGAGAAGCGCAAGGAGTCGCTCGTTCTTCACTCGATAGGGGGTCTCGTTTCCGAGCCACCGCGCCGACTGCACCCCGGGAAGGCCTCCGAGGGCATCGACCTCGAGCCCGGCGTCTTCCGCGACCGTGGGCAAGCCGAGCCGGCGGTGGTAGTAGAGCGCCTTGAGCCGCGCGTTCTCGAGAAACGTTCCGCCGGTTTCGTCCGGAGGCTCTGCCGTCGGGAGTTCGCGAAGGGAGACGATTTCCAGACCGAGACCTTCGAGTGCTTCTCTCTGCTCGAGGAGCTTTCCTCGGCTCGTGGTCGCGAGGAGGAGCTTCACGTCAGTCCTGGTCCAGCACCTCTCGCTGGATGGCGATGAGCTGGGTAATGCCGCTTCCGGCGAGCTCCAACATCTCCAGGAGGGTCGTCTTCGCGAACGGCCGCGACTCCGCGGTGCCCTGCACTTCCACGAGCTCCCCCGCTCCCGTCATGACCACGTTCATGTCGACTTCGGCCTTGGA
>Ga0326597_10007538_pt1 | contig 14799 bp, 17 predicted proteins | sample RVTome_12_FD_203789 | JGI IMG/M metagenome (GOLD analysis project Ga0326597, IMG submission 203789) | Soil microbial communities from uranium-contaminated site in the Upper Colorado River Basin, Wyoming, United States - RVT100D185 | ecosystem: Environmental > Terrestrial > Soil > Contaminated >... | reverse complement strand
TCTACGATAGGATTTTGCGGGTGACAGGACAAGAGGGGATATAGTATAAGGGTCCTGACGGAGGTGTGGCTCGTGGGTGACCGATTTCACGGAACGTACCCACCCAATTTCCACGAAGGGACCCACCTGATTTCACTGAACGGGACCCACCCCATTTCAGGTGGTCCCCGATTTTTTCCTCAGAGCGATGTGAGGAACGATGTTAAGTTGGCCAACCAGAAGAGGATCTGGGTATGGCCAATCTGGGGGGCGCCTCCATGGTTTCTTATCACCGCCGTCATCCTCTGGTTTTCTCAACCACACCCGAATGAGAGATTGTTGACATTTCCGTATAATTAAGTATTCTGTATTCGCGAATCGCGAATAGGAAATACCCATGACCCTTAAAGCTCAAGATGTGCTAGTTTTACTAAAACTGGTAGCCAGTTCGCCACTAAGGTGGTCATATAATGTTTTGGCTGTCGAGCTTGGAATGAGTCCGTCAGAAGTCCATGGAGCAGTACGACGGGCCGTGGCAGCTCGCCTTGCTGTTCGAGAAAACAACGAATTATCTATTAATATTCACAACTTAGAAGAATTTCTACTCTTTGGGGTCAAGTATGTGTTTCTCCCGGATCGGGGTGGAATAACCAGGGGCATGCTAACCGGACATGCCGCACCTCCCTTAGTGGATAGATTTGCACCGTCTCTTGCCGAGCCGCCGCCGGTGTGGCCCGATCCACAGGGAGAGGCGCGTGGGACTGCTTTTTCCCCAATTTATAAAGCGGCGCCCACGGCAGCTCGCCGGGATGCTCAACTCTACGAGCTCTTGGTTTTGCTCGATGCCATTCGGGATGGGCGAGCCCGAGAGCGGCAAATCGCTGTTACCGAGTTACGAATCCGGCTAAAGCACTATGGCAAACGAAATCAATCCAAATATTGAAATTCTCACGCTGGCCGTTGAAAAGCTCGGCACTCTAAAGGATGAAATGGTATTCCTCGGCGGGTGCGCCACGGGACTATTGGTTACTGATCCTGGAGCTCCCGCGGTCCGGCCCACAATCGACGTCGACGTTATCACCGAAGCGACCTCATTGGGAGACTACTATAAGCTATCAGCAAAGCTGCGTGAGAGAGGTTTTGCGGAGGACAAGAGCGAAGGGGCTCCGGTTTGCCGCTGGAGAATAGGAAAAATAATCCTCGACGTCATGCCCACGGATCCATCAATCTTGGGCTTTGCAAACAAATGGTATGAGCCAGCAATGGCCACCGCAAAAGCCATCGACTTGCCTTCGGGTATGAGTATTCGAATGGTCCTGGCGCCGTACTTTCTGGCAACCAAGCTGGAGGCCTTTGATGGCCGAGGGAAAGGCGATTATCTCTCTAGCCCCGATATCGAAGATCTTGTCGCAGTACTGGATGGAAGGCCAGAACTTTCAGATGAAATCAGAGGGGCAACCAAAGACTTACAGTCCTACCTCGCTCGCCGGTTTTCTTCCCTGGTGAGAAGTCGGGAGTTTCTCGAAGCGCTTGCCGGACATTTGCCGGGAGATCCGGCCAGCCAAGCGAGAGTACCATTGATAAAGCAACGAATCGAAGCCATTGCTGAACAAACACCATAAGGGCAGGGGGTCTTGTGATGTTTTGATTTTTACCGGATCTCGGAATATCCTCCGGGCAGTGGCCCGCTAACCCCGAATCCATTACCCCGGCGCCGTATACCACGCGATGCTGCGCGGCAATGGCGACGCCGGCATTTTCTTTGACAACGACCATCGCCAGTACTTCCTCGATCTCGTTGAGGAAGGAATCCGCCGCTTCAGACATCGAATCCATGCCTTTTGTCTGATGGCATGCCCCTGAATCCAGAACAGGCAGACACGAGTTCCGCCGCGTACCGTTGGCTAATACCCCATCGGCGTTGAAAACAGGGTCAGATCTTTCTCTTTGATAATTCTATTAATCCGCTCCATTCGAGCCGCTTATTCCGAGGCAAACGGCCACTCATGGCTGGATTCGACCCCGGGCGGCGCGCGGAGCACGCCGGAAAAAAATCTATACCTGCGTTTCCCGGAGGTCGAGATCCCGGTTGACCTGGATCCTCCGTAGGCGATTGTCGACGGCAGGCGGGCGAAACGCATGGCTGATTATTCAACCGGGTTGAAGTATAAGCGGTGCTGTCTGGGCAAGGAGAAGCGGCGGGAATGACGGAACAGGACGCCAATGGGAACCAGGAGGGAGGGCCCGGAAGCGCCATTAGCAATCGGACCGTGGCGCTTGACGCGAGGGGGCGGGGGAGATAATGTAGTTACATAACTACCTTGAGAGGGAGGGGCGAGCATGCGCATGGGATTGCGGGAGGCCAACCAACGGTTTTCAAAGGCCATGAAAGCGGTGAAGGCAGGGAAGGAGGTCATCCTGACCGAGAGGGGAAAGCCGATCGCGGTTATCAAGCCGTTGCCTGAGCCGAAGACCGTCGAAGCCGCCATTCGGCGGTTGGAAGCCGAGGGGCTACTGCGGTGCGGACCGAAGAGTGCAAAGCCGATGCCTGTCTGGCGCTCCCCGGTGCATATAAAAGGGAAACCGATCTCGGAAACTATTTCGGAAGAGCGGGACGAACGGTGACATTGGCTTATTTCGATACGAGCGTTCTGGTCAAGAATTACGTCCAGGAGGCAGGGTCGGCACGTGCCCGTGATCTGTTGCGCAGCCATTTGTTTCTTTCATCTTCTATCGCTCCCGTCGAGCTGATATCGGCGTTAATGAGACGGAGATCCAGGAGAGAACTGGAGGCGCAAGACCTGCCGAGAATCCTAGCTCGGGTCCGGGAAGACCGCTTGCATTGGAAATTGGTAGATATCGGTCCCTCCGTGCTGAGCCAAGGGGAAGAACTCATCCAAAAGAACCCAATGAGAGCCCTGGACGCTATTCACGTAGCATCCCTGCTCACATTTCAAGCGACTTCGGGAATTCGGATCCCGTTTATCACAAGCGATAACAGGCAACGCGACGCCGCAGGGCAGATGAACTTGGATGTAGTGTGGATCGGGTAGGGAACTGCGCGTGGATTTCTCTCTCCAGCATTTCCGCTTTCATCTGGAGCCCAAGGGCCTGCTGCGGATGCCCGCGTACAACAAGGGTTCGACCCAAGGGCTCACCCCGAAGGGCAACGTGATCCGGGACGGGTTCGGGAGCACCTTCCGGCGGATCGTGTGCTGTGGGAGCTGCCGGGAGCCAGCGAACTGCCGAACGTCTGTCCATACAGTACCAGAGATCTTCCCGATGAGGAGGGAACTGGGTTGCAGGAAAAAGGGGTCGAGGAAAAAGGCGTCGGGAGTCAATTCGACGCTGAAAGTCAGGACACCGCGCGAACAGACGAAAAAAGCGTTTCGGAATCAGCGTGGCCGATTATTCAAATTGTTCGTTGGACGAGTTGCTCGATGCGATTACGACCTGGCCGGTCGGGATGCCGGTGCGCGCGATGGAGCAGGTCCTTGCGCGAGGAGAAGTCGCGGTTCCCGGTCTCAGGGACGCGCTGGCGGTGCTTGCCGAACAGGAAAAGGGCCTGGATGGTAAGAAGCGCCCTTATGACTTGATTTCGCATCTGATCGGCTGCGTGGACAGCGGCGGGGCGGATCTCTCGGAAAGAACGGGAGAAAACTTCGGCAGGCTTTTACGAGAAAACGCAGATGCGCCCCCTCACGTTGACGCCGGGACGCTGATGGCCCGCCTGAGGCGGAGAGGGGTTGCAATTACCGGCGCGGTCTTGCTTCTCTTGGAATTATGATGGGGAACAAATCAATGAGTAAACCTCGCGTTGGGGCAAAATCGAAGGGACGAGCCCACAAGCGTGTCCCCATCTGGCTTCGACGGCTACATCGGGTGAGGGCGGAGCTCAGGGGCACGAAGTTCCCCGCTTCAGCGCAGGAAGGATTCCGCGAGTGCGCGATGCTCTCCGCGGAGGCGTGCCGTTGGCTGGAGCAATCCATAAGAGAGGCAATGCCGGGGGCCGGGGAGGCTCGGGTGGGGATGGAGAGGCGCAGCCTGTTGGCGCGGCTCTGCTGCTTGCGGCGAACGGAGCGGCGGTTGACTGGAATGGCCGGCGGGGCTATAGGGTTCGTACCATTTTCCCGTCGTCGGCTCGGGGTTGGGGACGCTGCAAGCGGCCGGCGGCATGGGTCGAGGAGGAAACGCTTTGAAAGTCGTTGTCACCGGAGGATCGGGAAGAATCGGACAGTTCGTGGTTCGCGAGTTGTTGGCCAGGTCGCATGAGGTAACCGTCTTTGATCGCTTGGCGCCGCAAGCCGCCGCGGATTGTCGTTGGGTGAGGGGGGATATCGAAGATTTCGGCGAGGTCATGAGCGCCCTGATGGGAGCCGAGGCGGTGGTTCACCTGGCCGCCTTCGCCATGCCTTACCGGGAGGTTCCCAATCACGTGCTATTCCGAACGAATACGCTGGGGACTTACAACATTCATGAAGCTGCGGCATGTCTCGGTATCAGACGGGTCGTGTCCACGAGCAGCGGGGCCATTATCGGTTGGACCTACCGTAGCCGCGAGATCAGGCCTCAGTATCTCCCCGTAGACGAGGAGCACCCGGTTTCACCCCAGGATCCCTACGGCCTCTCAAAGCTCTGCGGGGAGGAGGTGGCACGCGGCTATACCTCAAAGTGCGGCATGGAAACCATCGCGCTCCGTCCCGCGTGGGTGATGACTCCCGACGTCAGCGACCAACTGCAAGCTCAGGGCGGTCGCAAGCCCCAGCGGTTCGACGTCTTCGCTTATATCGATATTCGGGATCTGGCGAACGCCTATGGCCAGGCGGTGGAGGTTCCGGGGCTGAGCCATGAGGTCCTTTATGTCGTGGCCGACGACAGCGTGGCCAGCGAGCCCCTGTGCGACCTGCTGCCCCGTTTGATGCCGGGGCTGGGCGATATGGCGAAAGATCTCACGGGGACAAAATCCGGAGTCTCCAACCAGAAAGCAAAGCGAGTGCTGCGGTGGCAACCCCGCTACTCCTGGAGGCGGTCCCCATAGGCGCGGTTGCCGTTCAGGGGAGCTTATTGGACCCGCATGGCGGCCTGATAATAGCCGTCGTAGCTCACCCACTGGCGGGCGCCCGACCTTTCCTGATGAAGCCACATCTCCATCTGCGCTTCCCGGGTGGTGGCGCGGTTGAGAACGATCCGCTTGCCGATTTCGCTGTGGTCTTCGTCCGCCTCCTCATGGGAGGTAAAGAATGAGACGCCTTCCTTGGAAACGTTGTATTTTGTTCTCAAGACCTCGGCCCAGATGGGGTAAACGATGGACGTGACGCGCTCTCCGAGTCGCAGGTTTGCGGGGAGGCCTCCGACCTTCTGGGTCATGGACCGGGCGTGCTCGGCGGTGATCACGATCTCGGTGATTGCCGTGGGCTTCGAGTTCATGATTTCGTCCCGCGACAGGCCCAGGGCCTCGCCGAATTGGAGCCAGAGCTCCGGGTGGCTGGGCTCCCCGGAATGTTCAATCCCTACCTCGCAGGCAAGGACGCTGGCCTGTTTTTTCATCTCGTCCAGGGTAGGGGCCGTGGCCACGATCATGGCGTCGTTACGGATGGTTTGAACCTTGTCGTGGTAGCCCTCCTTGGCCCATTCCTGGATCTGTTTAAAGCTCCATTCGCCCTTGACCAGTTTGACGACAAAGGGGTGCTGGACTTTGGGGGAGTTGACAAACACGGCTTCGGCCAGCTCGACCAGGAATTCCTCGGGAGAGAGGAACTTGCTCGGCGGTGGCGGAAAATAGGGGGTATGTCTGGGCGAAGCGTTCTGCTCGTATATCTCTTTGGCCCGTTTTCTCAGGGCGATGAAATCTTCCATTAACGTGGATCCTTTCTCGATGCGTGCTTTAGGCGGTAAAGAACAATGAATACACCAGACTATGTGGGCCATGTCAAGAATCCGGGAGCGATCGTGTGCTGGGCCAGCTTTGATGGGTAGCGTTGGAGCGGGTCCTGGAATCGGGATTAGCTTTGCTACCTAAAGCGTTTGCGCTATCTTGACTCCTCGATGGGCCGCGTGATATCCGGAAGGTGGCCTTTTTGTAGGCAATTTCGCTTTCTTGGAAAGTCCGGGCAGGCAACTGGAGCGGGAAAGGAGAAACGGGTATGGAGAGGGAAAGGGTACGGGAGAGAGAACCTGAACTGAAGGACCAGGGCGCCCATTACGAGTCCACATTGCGGCTCAACGCGGAGGCCAGGGAGCGCGCCAGAACCGGCAAGATCGTCATTAAAGCCAAAGAACGTCCTATGAACCAGACGAGGATGGGGTGTTCGAAACAGTTCCTTTCCTGGCACGGGAGAGACGATACGGCGGCGACGGACTGGACCGTTTTCATCAAGGACCTCCGGGTCCACTCGGGGAAACACCGCCACCAGGGAGGAATTCAGCTGTTCATCCTGGAAGGCGAGGGTTCGACGGAAGTGGATGGGAAGAAGGTGGACTGGGAAAAATGGGATTTGATTGTCTTGCCGGTCAAGCCCAACGGCTGCGAACACCAGCACTTCAGCAAGAACCAGGGCGCGCCATGCCGCTGGATGGCCTTCCGTTACGCTCCTTACGGCAGGGTTTTAGGCAACATGTTCGATCATCTGGAAGATTCCACCGATTGGGAAAACCGGGAAAAGGTAACCGCGACGTTGGGTTTGGGGCGCTGAACGGGACACCGATACATGGCAAGCGCAAACGGCATCGATTTCGTCCACACCGGTCCGGGTACCGTCGCGGGACGATACCTCAGGAGATTCTGGCAACCCGTGTATCGCGCGGAAGACCTCGCACCCGGCAAGATGGTGCCCATACAGATCATGAGCAAGCGGTTCACGCTTTTCCGGGGCGAAGGAGGGACGGCCCACCTGGTGGATTTTCGCTGCGCCCATCGGGGGACCCAGCTATCGACGGGTTGGGTGGAAGGAGACTCGGTGCGCTGCCGCTATCACGGATGGAGGTATGAGGGTTCCGGTCTGTGCGTGGAGCAGCCGGGAGAGGAAGAGGGGTACGCGGGGAAGATCAAGATCCGCAGCTACCCGACCGAGGAGTACCTGGGGCTCATCTTTGCCTATCTCGGCGAGGACGAGGCGCCGCCGCTGCGCCGTTATTCGGAACTCGAAGGGGAGGGCGTTCTTGAGGTATATACGCCGGAGTACTGGCCGTGCAACTACTTCAACCGCATCGACAATGCCTGCGACGTCGGCCATGTACGGTTCGCTCACCGGGAATCCCGGGAAGCCGTGGGGCAAGCCCTGGAAACCCCCGTCCTGTCCGCTGAGGAAACGGGTTACGGGGTGAGAACCAGCGTTGTGCAGGGCGGGAAACTCGTTGCTACGCTACACTTCCACATGCCCAACACCAATCACTTCAGGACGTACCTGGCCATTCGGGATCCCATGAGTGGGTTCTCCAGCGATTACCTGGACCGGCTCCTCATTCGCGTGCCGGTGGATGACGAGCACTGCGTCAGCTTTCCTCTGGACTTCGCCCATTTGAGCGGAGAAGCGGCACGGAAATATCAGGAACGCCGCCAACGGGCCCGCCAGGCCACGAAGGATTCCCACACGGATCTTGGGGAAGAGATCCTGGCCGGTAAGTTGCGCATGTGCGAAGTCACGGAGCAGGCGAATTTGAAGAACCTGACCAGCCTGGAAGACTATATCGTTCAGGTAGGGCAAGGGGGCATACCGGATCGGGACGAGGAGCGGCTGGGCCGCATGGACGTCGGCGTGATCCTGCTCAGAAAACTTTGGGAGCGGGAGCTTGAGGCCCTCGTGGAGGGGAAACCCCTCAAGGAGTGGAAGGTCCCGGAGAATCTGGGAGATACCGGCCAGGTTTGAGGGGTTGGGGGAGCCGGATGACGGAAGGGAAACCGCAGATGATAAGGAGAACCGGTTATATCGGCATCGGCAACATCGGCGGGCCCATCGCCGCCAACGTGGTGCGGGCGGGGTTCGATCTCATGGTTTGCGATCTGCGAGAGGGGCCCATGAAGGAGCTGGCGGCGCTCGGGGCCAAAACGTCCCGTTCACCCATGGAGGTAGGGAAGCATGCGGAGCTGGTCGAGATCTCCGTTGTAGATGACCATCAGGTGGAAGCGGTGGTCGCGGGGGAAGACGGTGTTCTCCGAGGGGCCGAGCCCGGCGCCATTATCGCCATCCACAGCACCGTGCATCCGAGAACGGTCAAGCAAATGGGCCGGCTGGCAAAAGAGAGGGGCGTCCGCGTGGTTGATGCCGCGGTGAGCGGAGGGGAAAGAGGGGCCAGGGCGAAGACCCTGTGCTACATGGTGGGCGGTGAAAGGGAAGACTTCGAGAAGTGCCGGCCGGTATTTGCTACTTCGGGTAAGGAGATCTTTCACGTGGGACCGCTGGGCATGGGAGTTGTGGCCAAGGCGGCCCAGCAGGCCATCGTCATGATGAACCGGCTTTCGGCTTACGAGGGGATGACGCTGGGGGAGAAGGCCGGCCTCGATCCCAAGGTCCTCCAGGCCGTGGTCCACGCGAGCAGCGGGCGGAGCAACGTGGCCAGCGGTTGGGACGTTTACCGGCATATCGGCACTTCGGACCCCGTGCTAGCCAGAGAACGGCTGGACGCTTTCTACAAAGGCCTCATGCCCGCGCTGGAGCTGGGCCATGAGTTGGGCGTTCCCCTGCCCGGGCTGGCCTTAACACAGCAGCTACTGGAGCGTATCCTGGGATTGCCGCTGGATTGAGCGGGAGTTCTTGAGCCCATTAACCCGCCGGGACGCAAACCCGGCGGCTCTGAGCGTTGGGGAGGAAGAGATGACAACGGTTCACGACTACGAAGATTTCGTCCATACGGGGCCGGGCACGTTGGCCGGGCGTTACCTCCGCATGTTCTGGCACCCCGTTTCCCGTATGAAGGACCTGAAGCCGGGACAGGCAAAACCCGTCCAGCTCATGAGCGAAAAATTCACCCTTTACCGGGGGGAAAGCGGGAAACCCTATCTCGTGGATTTTAGCTGCGCCCACCGGGGGACCCAGCTGTCCACGGGCTGGGTGGAAGGGGAATGCATCCGCTGCCGCTACCATGGCTGGAAATACGAGGGCAGCGGGCAATGCGTGGAGCAACCCGGAGAGGACGGGGCCTATGCGGACAAGGTCAGGCTCAAGAGCTACCCGACCCAGGAATACCTCGGTTTGATCTTCGTGTACATCGGGGAAGGCGAGCCGCCGCTCATGCGGCGCCACCCGGATTTCGAAGAGCCGGGGGTGCTGGAGGCCGGCGTCCCCGAAATATGGCCGTGCAACTACTTCAACAGGGTGGACAACGCGTGCGATGCGGGCCATGTGGCCTTCACCCATCGTGAGGCCGTCTCCCGGGTGGAAAACATGCAGAGGCAGCTCGCCATTCGCTCGCTGACCTCGGAGGAAACCGAATACGGGATCCGGACGACCAACAGCGTTCCAGGCCGGGATCCCTTTTACCTCCATTTTCACATGCCCATCACCAACCAGAGCCGCTCCCAGGCGAGAGTGGAAGGGACGCTGGAAGACGCCGCCAGGCTGTGGGTGGACCGGCTCTTCTGGCGGGTTCCCCTGGACGACGACAACTGCATCAGTTTCGTGGTGGATCGGGTGCCCTTGACGGGCGAGGCCGGGGAGGCTTACAGGGAGCGGCGCCGCAAAGCCGAGGAAACCCAGACGGCACCGCTTAACCAGATTGCAGAAGACATTCTCGCCGGCAAGATGACATTGGCGGAAGTTGACCGGAGCCTGTCCACCTACAAACTCTTCTGGATCGAGGATTACGTCGTCCAGGTGGGGCAGGGCAGGGGGGAGGATCGTCCCGAGGAGCACCTCGGCCGCATGGACATCGGGGTGTTCCTGCTCCGAAAGATCTGGCAGCGCGAGCTCAAGGCCCTTGCCGATGGCCGGCCGCTCAAACAGTGGCGGACCCCTCCGGGGCTCGCCGATATGAGCAAACTGGCGGTGCCCAAGGCGTCCTAAAGAGGATTCAAACTAGAATAACTAACGAAACGTATTTGTTTTAGTTGAATTACGGATTACGGTATCGGGAAAAAGAAGACTCGCGCAAAGACGCAAAGGACGCCAAGTTCGGAGAAAATAAGAAAAGTTTTTTCTTTGCGAGCTTGGAGTCTTGGCGCGAAAAATCTTTGTTTTAGTCATTCTGTTGAGCATTCACTCGGGTAGACCCTAGCGTATCAGTTACGGGAGAAAATGCGTTGGTAAAGAGAGTCGGCTTCATCGGTCTCGGCACCATGGGAAAAGCCATGGCGACCAACGTGGTCAGGGCCGGATTCGATCTGATGGTTTACGACCTTCGCGAGGAGCCCCTCAAGGAACTGGCAGGGTTGGGCGCCAGGGTGGCGGGCTCGCCCGGAGAGGTTGGCCGGCATGCCGAGGTCGTTGAAATTGCGGTGGTCGATGACGCCCAGGTCGAAGAGGTGGTCCTTGCGGAAGAGACGGGGGTGCTAACCGGCGCCCAACGGGACAGCGTCATCGCCATTCACAGTACAATCCACCCGGATACCCCGCGGAAAATAGCCCCCGTGGCCGCGGCCAGGGGGGTGGAGGTGGTGGACGCACAAATGAGCGGTGGAAACCGGGGCGCCACGGCCGCGACCCTGTGCTTCATGGTGGGGGGGAGCCGAGCGGCCTTCGAAAGATGCCGGCCCGTGCTTGAGGCGTCGGGACCCCATGTCTTTCACATGGGCGGCTTGGGTACCGGGTCCGCGACCAAGCTGGCGCAACAGACCATGGTGCTGATCAACATGCTCTCCGCCCACGAAGGGATGCTGCTCGCCGGGAAAGCGGGGATTCGTCTCGAAACGTTCCAGGAGCTCGTCCGGGTGAGCGCGGGCCAGAGCTCCATGGCCGATCGCTGGCTCGAGTTCCAGGAAGAGCAGAGGGCCGGCGGAGAGCATCGCAAGGAGCTTTTTTACAAGGGCGTCGGTCCGGCCATGGACCTCGCCCACGAGCTGGGGACCCCTCTCCCGGGGCTTGCCCTTGCGCGGCAGCTCCTGGGCCGAATCCTGGGTATGGAGAAATAAACGGGTCCGCGAAATCAGGACCCCTCCTCCTCAAAGTAGGGGCGGCGCCGCTCGTCGATCCGAAACATTCCCGCCGTAGCCACGGCGGCGATGGCCGTTGCCGCGGCAAATACCGGATAGTAGCTGCCGAACCCGTCGTAAACGACCCCGGCGAGATAAGCGCCTGCGGCCATGCCCAGTTGGTGTGTCACCTGCAGACTGCCGTACAGAATTCCCACCGAACGGTGCCCGTACATCCGCACCACCAGGATGCTGGTGGGCGGAAACCCCATGATCACGGTGGCGCCGTAGCACACAATGAATGGGAAGAGCCACACCACGCTACCGGTCAGCCCGAACAGGATCAGCATGGGAAAGGCGATGACCCTGAGGCCGTGCATGACGCAAAGGGCCGACTTCCGGTTGAAGCGGTCGCACAGCCAGCCGCCGAAGAGACTTCCGGCAACGGCGATGAGGTTGGTGGCGCCGAGGAGCAGCGCCGCGAATACCTCCGTCTGGCCCTTATCGGACACGTACGCAATGAAGTGAACTCCCACCGAATGGTCGAGAAGACCGCAGCTAATCTGGCTTAGAAGCAGCAACCGGTAAAGCGGCGTCTTTAACGCGCCGCGAAGGGTCATGGCGGCCGGAGAGGGGAAGGACGGTCTGATTTCAGAGGGCGCTGTTCGGAGCTCGTGCGGACGCTCTTCTTGGGGCACTTCGCCGGAACGGGGTACATCGCGCAAGTAGACGACCACGCAAGGAAGAATGGCGACCAGGCAGATGCTGATGGCGATATAGGAAAGGCGCCATCCTAGGAGCGGAATCAGCACAGCGGCCAGCGGTGAGAAGAGCGCCCAACCCAGCGGGATCGCGGAAGAGGCGATGCCCGAGGCGATGCCGGCGTTGCGGTAAAACCACCGGTTGATCAGGTGGGCAGCCGGGATCGTGGTCGTCCCCGAAGAGGCCACTCCCGGCAAAATCCCGTAGAACAGGTAAAGGGCCCAGAGCGATTGAACCCAGAAGATGGGAACCACGGACACGATCATGAGGGCCACGCTCGCCACCATGACCCACTTGGCGCCGTGGCGGTCCACCAGGCGGCCGGCCAGGGGAATGGAGAGCGCCCAGGCGGCCGTGCTGACGGCCGAGGCGCCTGCGGTGGTTGCGCGGTCCCAGTTCAGGTCGCGCTGCATGGCCTTGAAAAATGCTCCAAAGGAGCCCCGGGTGCCGGTGGTGACGAAGATCACCGCCGTGCATATGGCAAGAATGGTCCAGCCATAGAACCAGCGGTGGGGGCCCGGGGCGGTGGGGTCGGCGGCTAAGTCTCCATGGGATTCCATAACGAGTGCTGCAGAATAGCCAATGGAAATCCGGTGTGTCAAAGAAAATAGGCCGGAGGGTGCGGTTTGGGGCTTTACACGATGTCGGTTAATGGTTTACAGATGTTTAACGGGTCCGCGGTAAGCACCATGGCCGTTATCATCGGAGGGATACGCCAAAACGTTCCAGTGAAAGGAGCTAGGGATGCGCCTCAAAGATAAAGTCGCGATTATTACCGGAGGGGGAGGAAAGATCGGCAAGGTCTACGCACTGACGTTGGCCCGGGAAGGGGCAAAGGTTTGCCTACCGGACGTTGCCGGCGCCGACGCGGCCGTGGACGCCGTTCGCTCCGCCGGGGGGGAAGCTATGAGCGTCGTCTGCGACGTCTCCAACGAGTCGAGCGTGCAGAGTATGGTCAAAGCCACCGTCGAACGCTTCGGTCGGGTGGATATCCTGATCAACAATGCCGCCCATTTTATGGCCGTGAAGAAAAGCCCATTCTGGGAGATGGAGGTAGAAGAGTTCGACAAGGCCATGGCGGTGAACGTGCGGGGCGTCTGGCTGTGCGCCAAGGCCGTGTTCCCCTATATGAAACAGCAGCCCAAGGGCAAAATCATCAACATCGCTTCTGGTGTGGCGCTAAACGGCAACCCCAACTATATTCACTATGTCTCGTCCAAAGGCGCCGTCATCGCCATGACCCGCGCCATGGCCCGGGAACTCGGGGACTACGGGATCTGCGTCAACACGGTGGCGCCGGGTTTCGTGGTGACGGAAGGGCGCCGGGTGGCCGAAGCGCAGGTGCAGAAGACCAACGAGCAGCGCTGTTTCAAGAGGACGCAGGTGGAGTCGGACCTGGCGGGAACGGTGTTGTTCCTGGCCTCGCCGGATAGCGACTTCATGACGGGACAGCTTCTGCTGGTGGACGGCGGGAGCCATTTTCTCTAGCAGGCTGCTGAAAAAGCCTCATATGCTTCGTTGCGCTCGATCGTCTCGCTCCAACGTACCACGTAAGTACGCCTCCGCTCGCCGATTCTTCGCGCGCCTCGCCTCTGAGATCTTTTTGAGCAGCCTGCCGATAGAGTTTTTCAGCAACCTAGGCAATAGACCGCGGGCGGCCCTATCCCCGGAAAGAGCCACCCGCCCGCAGGAGGAACGGTCGTGAACGATCCAGTCGTCGACTTTGTTCACACGGGTCCCGGCACCCTGGCGGGGCGGTACCTGCGCCGGTTCTGGCAGCCGGTCTACCGGTCCCAGGATCTGGCGGCGGGAAGGATCGTCCCCATCCAGATCATGAGCGAGTGGTTCACCCTCTACCGGGGGGATATGGGAACACCCCATCTCACGGCCTTCCGCTGCGCCCACAGAGGAACCCAGCTGTCAACGGGCTGGGTGGAGGGGGACTCGGTGCGATGCCGTTACCATGGGTGGAAATACGACGGCTCCGGTCGATGCGTGGAGCAGCCGGGAGAGGACCAGGCTCTCGCCGCCAAGGTCCGGATTCGCAGTTACCCGACGAAGGAGTATCTTGGGCTGATCTTTGCCTACCTGGGCGAGGGCGCTCCGCCGCCCCTCAGGCGGTTTTCGGATTTTGAAAGACCGGGCCTGGTGGAAGCGGGGGTCCCTGAGATTTGGCCGTGCAATTACTTCAACCGCATTGAAAACGACCCGGGCCATGTGCCCTTCGTCCATCGGGAGTCTTTGCTGCGCGCGGGTCGGAAGGATCGCCTGGCCATACGCGAAGTCTCGGCGGAGGAGACCGAATACGGCGTGAGAATGGGCTCCAATGTCCCGGGAAGGCCGCCCGAGTATATCCACTTCCATATGCCGAATATCATTCAGAGCAGATCCAGAGCCCGGGTCGAGGGCTCCCGGCAGGACGTGCAAAACCTGTGGGCGGACCGCTACCTGATGCATGTCCCCATTGACGACGAGCATAATGTAACCTTCATCATCGACTGGATCCCCGTGACGGGGGAGGAGGCCGAAAAGTATCAGGCACGCCGCCTCCAGGCCCGGGTGGTGATGGACGTCTCGCCCAACGAAATCGGTGAGGCCGTCGTGGCCGGTAAAATGCGCATCGAGGACCTGGATCAGGAGACTCCCACGTATTACTCTTTTTGGGTTGAGGACTATTCGACCCTGGTGGGCCAAGGGGCCATTCCCGATCGCGTCCATGAACGCTTGGGTAGAGTCGATATCGGCCTGGTCTTTATACGAAAGATATGGGAACGGGAGCTACGGGCGTTGGATGGGGGGCTGCCCCTCAAGCAGTGGACGACGCCTGAGGGGCTGGCGGATCAAAGCGTGGTGTCGGCTCCGGCGCCCGGTTCGCGATAGGTCGGTGCGGCATGTCATGCCATCGGCCGGTATCACCGGCCGCTTGCCTGGCCAAGCGGCGGCGCCTTGCGACGCGCCCGGCCTTGGTGCCATTACCCGCAGAGGGGGAAGGACGG
>Ga0326597_10007537_pt1 | contig 14800 bp, 20 predicted proteins | sample RVTome_12_FD_203789 | JGI IMG/M metagenome (GOLD analysis project Ga0326597, IMG submission 203789) | Soil microbial communities from uranium-contaminated site in the Upper Colorado River Basin, Wyoming, United States - RVT100D185 | ecosystem: Environmental > Terrestrial > Soil > Contaminated >... | reverse complement strand
CAGCACCTGAAATACGCACCATAGCAACTGCTCAAACACTGTCGACAGCATTGTGATATACCTTTGGCTGTGCTCGGGAAGAATCCCAATGCCCCAGCAGCAGCTGCCAACGTGCTCAACCCAATCTTCTTTAGGAACGATCTTCGATCAACGACCTCAATTGGCCGCGATTGTTTTGGCATGATCCCTCCTTTCAGAACTTGACTCTTGAATTCGTTTGTTGAGACCCAGCCTCCATGCAACCCAGTTAATACTATTTTGCTTGCAACAACTCCGATTGAAGAGCTCTTGCTTGCGTGGTGGCAATGTCGTTTCTCAGAAGCCATTGAAGCACTGTTAGTGTAAGATCCACGTGACCGCTCTGAGCAGATCGTTCTAGCGTCTCAAACATTTGGTCTATGGCGACATCTTGAGGGAAGCGCCACGCCTGCTCCAGATTCCACGTTCCGACTTGAATGCCTGGAAAATCGACTCCGCCGAATATCGCAGAGGAAGGTGCCAGGATATTGATCCGTTTTACAAAGCTGCCCACAAAAGGAGAGTACCACAGCTCAGCGAAGGATTGATCATCTTCTTTATACTGGATGCGGTACGCTTGGAAAGTACCCGCGTTGACATTCACCATTTCAAGGGCCAGCACGCTGGCTGAGAGTGTCAGCGTTCTGTCGTCTAGTACGACCTGCCTGGCCCACGTTTGTCCAACTTCCAAAGGAAATCCAACTTCGACGGCAGGGGTAAGGTCGCCATCCCATACTTCATTCCCTGAGGTTGTGTAGAGTTGGGGAATTGGTCCTTGAGGAGTTTCAATGGTGGTGAACAGCACGGATTCCTCGTTGTTTAATCCAATGCTGCCCACTACCAAGTAGGAGATCGACTGGGTGATCCTTTCCAACGTGGTTGCGAATTCCACAGATGGGGTATAAGCGTATTGCCAGTAATTACCAACAGCCCACACTGGAGCGCCTGTTGAATGGGCGACACTTGCAATGCTGGTACCCCCAAAAATGGTCAAGCTTAAGAATGTCCAAACCAAGAACCGCTTTGCTGCTTTCATGGGCCCTCCTCCTTCTTTTACTCATCCAGGCTGAGGAGCCATCGGGCATTCCTCACCACACTGCCAACCGCAGCCGTAGTTACATTGATAATACTCTTGCGCACACGCCCAAGGGCAGCCCCATCCGCTTCCGCCTGCTTGTTCACATTGGGAAAAAACCATTCCGCACCCGATTGTGCAGCATCGAAAATAGGCGCTATAACAGTTGACCAGACATAGCCTACAGCATTGCGAAATCCCCTTGACTGTGCTAGGGAAGAATCCCAGTGCCCCAGCAGCAGCAGCCAACGTGCTCAACCCAATCTTCTTCAGGAATGATCTTCGATCAATGGCCTCAATTGGTTGCGATTGTTTTGACATGGTCCCTCCTTTCGGAACTTGACTCTTGACTCACTCGCTTTCGTTTTCTGAGCTCCAGCTTCCAGACTACCCAGTTCTGATAAGGCAAATAACCCCAGAACCACACCCGCCATGCCGTGTAAAGTACGCCTCCTCCAAGCACTATTCGTGCGAAGTTCGAAATGGCTGACGTGTCCTGAACCCCTAGTGCACTCAGAAAAGGTGTTGAACCGAGAGCTGCTCCAGTCGTTACCATCAGACCAAGGACTAGGGCGACACTACTACACAGCCAACAACGGTTCTCACCTACTCTACGATATAGATATTGTGCGGGCATGGTTTTGCAGGCACCGCATTCCTTCGAGTGCTTGTCTATCTCAGCGTTCTTGTCTGCAAACTGAGAGACTTCTCCAGCCGGGCTAACAGAAACGCCATTGAATGCAACGATGCTATCCTCGGTAATGTTGAGAGTATCGGTATCTGATGGCACGGAAAGCCGCAAGAAGAATCGCAGCCATTCGCCATTAGCACGGAAGATCTCCCCGTGAACATCTCTAATAGTAGTGCTTTTGCGTTGCTTGTAAGGTTCCATGACATGGAGCAAAAGCGTCGAGTCTTGTTGTTGCCCTTTCACGCGGATCACACATTCTTTATTGCCAAGCGGAGTGATTTGATATTCCGGTGCAGGAGAACCATCTTGTGATGGTGTTAGGCGTTGATAGATTTCCTGAATGGATTGGAACATTTCCTTGGTGGCAAAGGGCGACTCTGCCTTCTTAACATCATTCATGATGCGCACCTCCTAGAGCTAAAGCCCCAATTTCTCACGAACAATCCCAGCGGCTAGAGCAAGCATAATAAGGGCGCAACCCAAAGCCAATGTCTTACGTCATCTGAATTCCTGAGCGAAGTAACAAATAGGATATGGTTTACAGCAGGAAACCACTGCACGAGTACTCCTGTTTGCAGCGTGCTATGTTGAAGAGGCGGCTGGAATTGTCCTCTAGTTTTACAGGGGTCACAGGCAACTTACACCCCGTGACGGAACGTCCGGGGCGCTAACTATTGGGTATAGGGTTAGTTTATATTGCTCAGAAAAAGAGCCACGTCTGACAATGCCTCTCGAATAGACGCTTCTCCTTTAGCCATTCCGATTAAGAATACTACATACCACAAAATCAGTGATAACACGACGCCCATCAATGCCTTGCCTTCACCCATTGAATTGGAAAGAAACAAGTAGGATACCCCATAAGCAATACAAGAGGCGATGCCTATTAAGGAGCCCAATAGCCCTGATTCAGCTCCAAAGAAATATCCACTGGCTCCAACACCAACCATTCCTATCAAGATTACAATTGAGAGAACAGCGTTAAGAATGTACGTCTTATTATTGATTCTCATAAGAACCTCCTTTATTACGCTATTATCCGATATGAGTCTAGCACGTTTCCAAATCATTCACCAGCCTACACGTAGCGTTGCAGGTGCCCCAGTGCTGCTTCACGGCCCTATGAAGGGTACGCCTACTTCTTCATGCAACCGAGCCCAAGGAGGGATGATAGCATCTGGGAATACGGATCTTGCCCTTTGCATTGTCGTGTAGATATTATGAGCGCGTCATGCGCAGAAATTTCATGGCAACAGCAAGGCCTCCGATCCAATGTACTACTACGGCACGCGCACCTCGGACTTCATGATGGACCACCTGCGCACCTTTTACGAAATCACGGGGGATGGCGCGTGGAACTCCGTGCTGGAGAAGTCCTACGAGCTGGCGGACCTCATGCAAACCCGCTACAGCCCCGCCACGGGGTTGCTGCCCGACTTCATTCAGGAGATCAACACCGCGCCCCGACCTGCCCGCCCGGGTTTTTTGGAGGGGCCGTTCGACGGGCAGTACGGTTACAACGCCTGCCGTACGCCCTGGCGCATCGCCACGGATTATCTGTTGAACGGGGAACCCCGCGCGCTGGAGGCGATGGAGCGCATCAATGCCTGGTTTCGCGCCAAGGCCGGCGGGGACCCCGGCCGGATTTTCGACGGCTACACGTTGAGTGGGGTCAAAACTGCGGATTATGACTACAACGCGCTTGCGTTTGTGGCTCCACTGGGGGTGGGTGCAATGGTGGACGAAATCCATCAAACGTGGCTCAACAACATCTGGGACTTGGTCGTCAATCGCCCTCTGGAGGATGAGGACTATTACGGCAACACGCTGAAGATGCTGAGCATGATCGCCATGTCCGGCAACTGGTGGAACCCATGAAGCTTTACGACATCAGCCGGCCGATCACGCCGGCGCTGGCGGTCTGGCCCGGGGATACCTCGTATTCCGCTCGACCCGTGCTCCAGATTACTAAAGGAGATTCGGTCAATTTGACCACGCTCACCCTGAGCGCGCACACCGGCACGCATGCGGATGCGGCGTATCACTTCTTGGAAAAAGGAAGCAAGATCAATCAGGTTCGCTTGGAAGCCTATCTGGGCTTCGCGCACGTGGTGGATTTCACCGACGTCACGGGACCGCTGACGCCGGCGCACCTTGCGCGCGTGCGCATGGCCGAGGTGGAGCGCCTGTTGATCCGCACCCGTTGCAGCGAGCTGGCCGACGACCAATGGCCTGAAGAAATAGTCTACCCCACCGTGGAAACGGCCCAGTTGCTCGCAAGCCACGGTGTGAAATTATTCGGCACGGACTGCCCCTCGGTGGACCCGCTAGACAGCAAGACGCTCGATGCGCACAAGGCGCTGCACGCGGGCGGGATTGCCATCCTGGAGGGGTTGCTGCTGAAGGACGTGCCGCCGGGGCGCTACGAGCTGATCGCCCTTCCGCTCAGACTGGACGGGGACGGTTCCCCCGTGCGCGCGCTGCTGCGGGTGATTTAAGACCAGTTTGTCCTATTGACGGCTATGGCAAATACGAGCAATCCATATTCGATATATATCCGTGTGGGTCTCTGCATAGGCCATACAGGCTTTTCTCCGCTTCCCACCGGCAAGACGCGCGCTTCCCCACCGACGCGCCCGCATGGCACACGCTTTCCCACGAGCATTACACTGTGGAGGCGAACTGACGAGGAGGTTGACGTGAGCGAGGAACTGAGAGTGGTGCTTCAGGAAATGGACAAGGGCGCGCAGTTGTTGGTGCGTCTGGGCGGATTGAACTACATGAATCTTCCGACGGGCGGCATCGTGCGCATCTCGAGGAGCGCGATGGTCAACCTCAAACATCATGGCTGGATCGCGCCTGACTCGACCCATGCAACCCCGTTTCATCGCACCTACCACTTGACCGACCAAGGCCGGCAGGAAGTCCAACACTATGAGGCCCCAAGCATGCCGCGCGCTGCCGAGACCGCCGTATCTTGACGGACGCCAGTTCGTCGTCGAGTCCCGCCTTTTGTAGCCCACCCTGTTAGGTCGTTTGACATCCGCAGCTTCATCAGCCACCCTGAATGTAAAATTCCTTTGAAGGAGCGCCATGGAATACCGCCGACTTGGCCGAACCGGGTTGAAAGTCTCCCCCCTGTGCATGGGCACGATGAACTTCGGTTGGACCGCCAATGAAAAGGCCGCGTATCAAGTGTTCTCCGCTGCTGCGGACGCGGGCATCAACTTCTTCGACACGGCCGACGTCTATTCGCGCTGGGCGCCGGGAAACCCCGGCGGCGTGTCGGAAACGTATCTGGGTAAGTGGCTGAAAAAGCAGCCCCGTTCGAAGTTCGTGATCGCCACCAAGGTGCGCGCCCCGATGGGCGACGGCCCCAACGACGTGGGGCTGTCGCGCGCCCACATCCTGGACGCCGTGGACGCGAGCCTCAGGCGCCTGCAGACGGACTACATTGACCTGTACCAAGTCCACTCCCCCGATGAGGACACCCCACTGGAAGAGACCATGCAAGTGCTCAATGACTTGGTCCGCTGGGGGAAAGTGCGTTATCTCGGGTGCTCCAACTTCGAGGCATGGCGCTTGTGCAAGAGCTTGTGGATCAGCGACGTGCGCGGCTTTGCGCGCTTCGACTGCCTGCAGCCGCACTACAACCTGATCCACCGCGCCCACTTCGAGCGCGAGCTGATGCGGCTTTGCAAGGAAGACGGCATCGGCGTCATCCCCTGGAGTCCGCTTTCCGGCGGCTTTCTCACGGGAAAGTACCGGCGCAAGGGTAAGCTGCCCAAGGAATCGAGGGCCCAGCAGAGCGAGCGGGTGCAAAGCTACCTCACGGAAGCGAACTTCAAGGTCATTGACCAACTGGGAAAAATCGCCAGGCCGCGCAAGAAGACGATCGCCCAGGTGGCGCTTGCCTGGGTGCTATGCAACCCGCAGGTCACCAGCCCCATCATCGGGGCCAACACGGTCGAGCAGCTGCAGGACAACGTGGGTTGCCTGAGCGTGCAGTTGAAGCCCGAGGAAAAGCAGGCGCTGGACGCGCTCACGGCCTGGGAATAAGCCGTTCCGGTGCGCGGCGCAGAGCGACTCTGGAGAAGGGAAATGCATGTCTGAATCACTCGCGATCGAGCGCGGAACGTTGCTGCTCTATTACAGCTTCGACGTGGGGGAAGAGATCTATCTGGACCGCATCGAAGAGATCTTTGGCGAGGCCCCGGTTGCTTCACGCCTTGTCTACGAGCGGCTCACGCCCGCCTACGTGCAGTACCGCAAAGCGCCCCTGCTGGTCAAGATGGGCTCGATCGAGCTGGAGGCGGGAGGAGAGAGCCACACCGCCGCCTGCCAGGCCAAGCTCTATGACTTCGGCGTCGTCACCGTCGTGTTCAAGATTCCGCTTCATCATTCTTTTCAGAGCTTGATCAACCTCTCCGTCTCTGTCATTGGAAACCCGGCGTTCCAACAAACGGCCCGCAGCTTGCTGGACAGGCTCCTGCACGAGATTTTGGATGAGGTCGTGCAGACTCCCGATCAGCATGGCGGCGGAGATGAACCCGAGTGGGAGGATTATGCCATCTTCTCCATTGAGCGTTTCAATCGCCTCACCTCCGCTCAAGAGCTGCTCGCATCGCACGCAAAGGACATCGCCAGAGTGCTGCGCAGCGAGTCGGAGCCCTTGAGCCAGTGGGAGCTAGCGGATGCCACAAAACAATCCCTGTCCCATTACGAAAACGACCTGACCGTTGTGGACTGGAACGCGGCCCTGATCTTCGACCCGCGCCAGAGCTACGACGTGCCCGACGTGCTTGAGTACGTCGTTGCCATGCTGCTGGAGCTGCGCACGTATGACGCCCTGCTTGACCACGCGCTGGACAAAGCCTATGACGATTTGGAAAAAAGGCCTCAGCTGTTGAGCCTGCGGCCCTTTGCAAAAACCATCAACTACCTCTTGGAAGTCAAGCTCGACGTCTCTCAGGTGATCGAGCGCGCCAAGAACTCGTTGAAGCTGATCGGCGATCTCTATCTGGCCCGCATCTACAGCGCGGCGGCGACTCGGTTTTCTCTGCCGACGTGGGAGGCCAGCGTGCAGGAGAAGCTCGACACGGTCCAAAGCCTCTACATGTGATGCTCCACGACCGCACGCAGGACCGGCTGCTGTTGGTGTTGGAGCTCCTGATCGTGATTTTGTTCGTGGTGGATATCGCACTGCTGTTCGTGGGGCTTTAGCGTAACAGGGCGGATTCCCCCTCTTGCGTAGTTAGTGAAACCCATTGATGTCTCAGTGGCGAAGAATGTGATATCAGCAGGACTACTAAATCTGGATCAAACAGTTGGGTCAGGTCAGCCAATCGCCTGTAGCGCCCGCAGCATGGTGCAACCGGATGCTGTTCGTTCATGATGTTTTGCATCCGGGTTTCACGACCTTTTCACTCCGCTTCGACCCCTTTTCCATGGCGCAACCGTTATAAAGAGACATCAACGAACCCCGCAGATCGCCCTTACAGGCGAGTAAGACGTCGATCCGATCTCTTGGAGGAGGCATTGATGTTTCCCCTGCTTTCCTTTGGCAAAGCTCGGCAAGAACAGCTGTTGCAGTTAGTAGAATCCTCATCCGATGCCTTGAAGCGAGAGACTCATTGGTTTGAGCGCACGGACTGGAAGCAGACTCCCCCGTTGGTTGTAGTTCGGGGGCGCTTTCCCCGTGTTATCACGCCCCAGGTGGATCTTCCGCCTGGCAAATTCAGACCCCAGTAACCCAAACGAAGGGCCCCTGTTGCTTCGCCGCGCAGGTGCTCTTATTAGTCCCTACGAGTCCAGCCGGAAAGGGGGATACTCGTCCGTCATCCGTGAATGCAATATCGACCCCGATCAGCGTTCCGCCAACGAACAGAATCTCGATGCCGACGAGGAGAAGCAGACTCCCGACGATCACTGCTACCATCTTGCCAGCGCCCATTTCTTAACCCCCTCGGTGCGATTTGACTGCCATCGCCGTCGCGTTGTGGACCAGTTTGTCGTAATTCCTCGGGCAATGTTGACCTTCCTCTCCGCGTTCTTGCCTAAACGAAAACATCCACCTGAGGGAGCCTGCTTAGCTGCAAGCTCCCTCAGGCTCCTGTCTCACTGACAAGTGATGGCTTATTGATTCTGTAGCGCCGCGATCTTCTCGTTCAGAACGTCACTCAACAGATTCAATCCCTTTAACAAGGCGATCTCCCTGGACACATCAGGCCCGCGCTTTGCTGGCTGGCCAGTCTTTGCTCTGTCCACCTCCGCCTGACGTGCCGGAGCAGGCGCTCCCATGATTGGCGTTAGTACGGGAGCCAGCGCCCCAAACTGGTTGGCGCTCAGCATGTCCTTGATAGCATCGGCATTGGATTTCCACAACCCGTGCAGGGTGGTCAGGATATCCTTCAGCTTTTGCTGTTCCTGTTCCAAAGCCGCTTGGAAGTCCTCCGCGGAGCCGGTCCAATTCACCAGAAAATCCTGGAACGCCTGCTGAGCGGCCATGAGGGTATCCCGTATCTCGATAGTCGCTTGAACCATGGTCTGTAACGCTTGCAGCTGTTCCAGCGACAGATCAGCCCGATTAAAGGCGATGAGAATGTGATTCTCGCTCAACTCCTGACGGAGCGGGGGACTGTCGGTGCTGGGTTGGGCCAGACTAAAAGAGGAAAACCCGACCACCGCGAGCAGCGACAGGAGAACAGAGGTGTGGATGATGCGTGACATGTGAGACCTCCTTAGCCCTTACGGGCATATCGATTGGCTTACCTTAGGCCAGGGAGGCATAAAAGGTCGGTAGAGAGCGGGTCAAATTCCCATTGAACGCTGGTGACGTGAATGTGACCTGCCTTCTGGAAACAGTCCAGAACCAGTCGCTCGTAGGAGCGTTTAAGCTTGCGATCTCTAAGAGGCTGGATCACTCGCCAAATGAGGGGGACGCCGTTTGTCTAACAGGGGAAGCTGGGCGTGGACATCGAGTTGCCGCTCACGCGGCTCTGGCGTACAAGGCTGCGTTCCCTCGTTTGCCTACCTGCCGGATTTCATCCATCTGGCGCAGGCAGTAGGCTATCTTCCGCGCCAGCCAGCGAGGTTTGCCCAGGGCGTGTGCGAGGTCGGCCGTGCTAAAGGGCTCGGGCAGGTCCGAGGGCAACAGCGCGCTTAAGTCCTTCGGGGTTTGAAACAACCTCTGATCCACCACCTCGATGAGGCGGCGTTCATGCGTGACCCAGCCTTTGCGGCGTCGGCCGTCGAAGCGGCGCACCTCTTCCGATCGGATGAGAAGAACCTCGATGGAGAAGCGGGGATGGATCAGCAGCTGGGGAATACCAACCAGTTCTTGAAACACGTGTTCCAGCGCGCCCCGCTTCGGGGATTTGCGGCGCTCCCTTTTCCCCCTGCCGGCCTTGGGCGCCTTGATGATCCACTTCTCCTGCTCGACAGGGTACACCAGCCGCACCGCGTGATCCTCCAACAGGGTGTTGAGCTTGCGCCGGATGGATGAGAAATTTCCGGTCTGTATCTCGACCAGCAGATCGCCGCGCACGATATCGACGATGAAGCCATCCACGGCGACTTCGACTCGATCTCCCGCTCGCGCGTACCAGCGCTTGAGCGCCGCGTGCAGCGACGTCTCGTTCAGCGTGCTGATCTTGGTAGATCTCACATCGGCAGCAGGTAGCGCCACATCATCCAGAAGTGGCTGAAGCTGCCGGCAAGCACCATCAGGTGGAAGACCTCGTGCATGCCGTTCCAACGATGCGTGGGCAGTATCTTCTCCAGCGCGTAGAAGACCACGCCCACCGTGTAAAAGACGCCGCCCCAAAACAGCCAGGCAAGCGCCGGCCCCGGCAGCGCGTTCCACATCAAGGGCAACAGCAGCACGCCAAGCCAGCCCATCCCCACGTAGGTCGCCGCCGACAGCCAGCCGGGGATCTTGAGCCAGAACGACTTGAGCAACACCCCCGCAATCGCCAAGGTCCAGACGCCGGCAAGCACGCTCCAGCCCCAGACGCCGCGCAACACGATCAGGCAGATCGGCGTGTACGTGCCCGCGATCAGCACGTAGATCATGGCGTGGTCCAGCCGCCGCAGCAGGTGCTTGCCTCGCTGGCGAGCCACGGGCGACAAGTGATAAATCGTGCTCGCGCCGTAGAGCAGGATCAAGCTGCCGCCGAACACCGAGAACGCGGCCACGTGCCAGGGCTGCTGTTGCGTTGCGGAAATATAGATCAACAACACCGAGCCCACGATGGACAGCACCCCGCCCGCCAAGTGGGTCAGTCCGCACAACAACTCGTTTCGGGTTTTCACGTGATGGCTCATGGCCTCAGCTTACTTCAAAGACCCATTTCAAGTCCACCCGCAGGATTTCAAGAATCCGTCTCTATTGGGCAACCCGCATTGGCGCGCACAAACGCCTTGTCCAGCGTGACCAGAAATTCGGCGTAGAAGATCTTGGCCAGCACGAACCCCGCCTCCTCGATGAGCTCCACTTTCGCCGGGTGGGCGCCGATGGTGAAGCCCAGCATGTCCACCTTGAACTCGTCGAAGACGAAGTCCTCGTGGCGTTTGTCGTAAACGCGCAGCTCATACAGCGAGTCGAAGGGCTGGGCGATGTCCTCCACCCCGTGCAGGATTTCATCGGCCGGGTACTCCGTGCCCTCGGCGATGAGGTTGAGCAGGCGGCGGATGAGCTCCTTGGCGGCCACGCGGCGCAGGTCCGAGGTGGAGCCGCTGAGCGTGAGTTGCTCCAATTCTTTCTGGGTCTTGATCACGAGGTTCACGCCCTGCACGGGTGCGGGGGCGTCCTGGTATTCGATGCACACGTCCGTGATCGTGCTGGCCTTGGCCTCGTCAATGGCCAGGGCGAGCTCGCCGGTGTAGAACTTCGTCTTGCGCTGCTCCTGCAGCAGGCGGTCCAGATCGGCCATCGTCTTGCCGGTCACCAGCTCGGCGGACACCAGCGCGCGGGCGTTGGCCAGCCGGAAGGAAGGGAAGAGGTCTTCGGTGGCATCTTTGATGAGCTCGGGGAACGTTTTATTGTCCGCAAACGCCATCACCCCGATGCCGATCACCAGACCGCACAAGATCCACCCTCGAAGACGTCGCTGCATGCGCATTCCCCCTTTGCCGGATGCCCAATTATAGCTGCCGGGTTCCAGGCGCTACAAGGGCCGATCAGGTGAAAATTCAGTGCCAGATTAACGGTTTTTAGATCCTCGCACCCACTCGAACGTCTTCTGGAGGCCGTCGCGCAGCGACCAGCGCGGGGCAAAGCCCAGCAGGCGCTTGGCCTTGTCCACCTCCAGCGCGATGCGGCGCAGCTCGCCCAACCGCGCGGGCGCGGTCTGCGCGGGATGAGGGTGCTTGGCAAGCTTGGCCAGCGCCTGGTACAGCGCGTTGACCGAGGTCTCCTTGCCCGTGCCGATGTTAAAGCCCAGCGCGTCCAGCTCCGGCCCGGCGCTTGCGTTGAGGGTTTCCAGCTTTTCGCTCGCAAGCACGTTGGCCTGCGCCACGTCCTCGATGAAGACGTAGTCTCGCGTCTGCTGCCCGTCGCCGAAGATCGTGGGCGTCTTTCCGTCCAACAGCAGGTTTGAGAAGATGGCGACCACGCCGGCCTCGCCGTGCGGGTCCTGGCGCGGGCCGTAGACGTTGCCGTAGCGCATGGCCGCGTACTGGAAGCCGTGCGCGTGGCGGTAGCAGTGCAAGTAGTGCTCGCCGATCAGCTTGGTGACGCCGTAGGGGCTCAAGGGGGATTTGGGCGCGCTCTCGGGCACAGGCAGTTTCTGGGGCTCCCCGTAGATGACGCCGCCGGAAGAGACGAAGATGAATTTCAAGGCCCCATACGCCCGGCAACTCTCCAGCAGGTTGAGCAGCCCCAAGGCGTTGCACTCGGCGTCGTGCCGGGGATCGGCCACGGACTTGCGCACGTCGATCTGTGCGGCGTGGTGGTTGACCATATCGAAGCGTTCTAGGGCGAACAGCGCGTCAATCCCGGCCCGATCACGGATGTCCAGCTGTACGAAGCGCGCGCCCGCAGGCACGTTCTCGCGCTTGCCGCTGGAGAGGTTGTCCACGATGACGACCTGGTGGTCACGCGCCAGGTAGGCCGCCGCCACCTGCGAGCCGATGAAGCCCGCCCCGCCCGTGACCAGCAGCTTCACAAGCGCCTCCTGGCCGACTGGATCACGTTCTGCATCACGAGGGTGGACGTCATCGGCCCCACGCCGCCGGGCACGGGCGTGATCCACTGTGCTTTTGGCTGGACCTCGTCAAAGGCCACGTCGCCCACCAGCCCCTGCGGGGTGACGTTGACACCGATGTCGATGACGATGGCGCCCTCGCGCACCATGTCCGCGCGGATGAAGCCGGGCTTGCCCACCGCCACGCACAGGATCTCGGCGCCCAGCGTTTTGGCCACCAGGTTCTGCGTCTTGGAATGGCAGACGGTCACCGTGGCGTTTTCGCGCATCAGCAGCAGCGCCAAGGGGGTGCCGACCACCTCGCTGCGGCCCACGATCACGGCGTCCTTGCCCTCGAAGCGGATGTCCTTGGCGCGCATCAGCTCGATGACGGCCATGGGCGTGGCAGGCGGCAGGGCGGTCTGTCCCACGATGAGCCGGCCCAGGCTGGTGGGGTTGATGCCGTCCACGTCCTTGTCCGGCGTCACGGCGCGCCGCACGCGCTGTGCGTCCAGCGCGGGGGGCAGCGGCAGTTCGATGCAGATGCCGTCTATCTCGCAGTTTTCGTTGCAGTTTTCGATCTGGCGAATCAGGAGTTCTTCCTCGATGCGCTCGAAGCGGCGCGCATAGGCCAGGATGCCCAAATCTGCCGCCAGCTTGCGCTTGGCGTTGAAATACAGGTCCGCCGATGCGTCTTCGCCGATGTAGTAGATCACTACGGATGGCGTAACCCCTCTCTTGGACAGCTCGGCGACCTGTGCTTTCAGTTGCCTGCGGTATTGGGATGCGATGACCTTGCCATCGAGAAGGTTATGCATGGGGTTGGGCGGCTTTGAGGGACTTCCAGGCGCGGTCGAGCAGCCCGTTGACGAAGGCGGCCGAGTGCTCCGCGCCGAAGCGCTTGGCCAGCTCCACCGCCTCGTTGATGACGACCTCGGCCGGGGTCTGGGTATGGAGCAGCTCGTACAGCGCCAAGCGTAGGATGTTGCGGTCCACCGTCTGCAGGCGCTCGAGCGCCCAGCCTCGCGTGTAGCTGGCGATCAGCTCGTCCAGTTGTTGGCGGTGTTGTGCAATGCCGCACAGCGTCTCCAGCAAGAACGGATCCTGGTCCCGCTCTTCCAGGGTCGCCTGGGGATCCATCGCGCGAAACTCCTGCTGGAACAGCAACTCCAGCAGCCGTTGTCGCGCCTTACGACGCTGCATGGGCGCAGGAGGAGGTCAACGCGAGACCACCCGCAGGATCTCTTTGAGCTTCTCCCCCAGGTGCCTGCGGTGCTCGACCATCCATCCCAGCACGGCACCGACCAGGATAGGCAGCAGGATCCAAAGGAAGCGCCAATCCCAGATCAACCAGAAAACTCCGAGAAAGGCTCCGGCCAAAGCGCCCCAGCTTGAGGGCTTTACGTTCATGCGTCTCCCTCCGTTTCGTGAGTTTCCACGTAGTTGAGGCCGGAGCGCCGGCGGTCGACGGCTGAAGCGGCGGCGCGACCCATGCGCCGGGCGTGGATCGTGATGTGGCGCACGGGGATGCCCAACCGCTCCTCGACCTGCCGCTTGAGCAGCCGCTGCAGCCATTCACCCAACTCCACCACGGAGGCGTCGTGTTCGAAGGTGGCGGTCACGGTGATGTCCACGGCCTCGCCGGGGGCGTGGCTGAGCAGGATGCGGCTGTCCAGCAGGTGAGAGGCCTCCTGGATCAACGCCTCTTGAATGAAGTCCTCCACCGCAAACGGGGAGAGTTGAATGTATCCTTGGGAGGTCTTGCGGTTGAACCGTTGCTGCCTGGCCATGCTCGCCCACAGGCGCAGTAGAAAGTATAAAGCCAACACCATCGCCACCACGGCGGTGGCATATAGGGCCCACATCCCCGCGCTGGTCGACAACCAGCCGACGTCCAACAATGGGGGCAGGGGGCCGCTCAGCGCCAGGCGCAGCGCCAAAGCCCCCAACGACAGCAAATAGATCGCGGCAAGCGCGCAGGAGACGTAGTTGAGCAGCACTTTAAAGCGGTTCATGGGAAGTTAAAGCCTCTCGATGTAGCGCCCGTCGCGCGTGTCCACCTTGACCCGATCGCCCTTGTTGATGAACAACGGCACGCGGATCACGGCGCCCGTTTCCAGCGTGGCGGGCTTTTCCGCGCCGCTGACGGTGTCCCCGCGCGCGCCGGGCTCGGTGTGGGTCACCTCGAGTTCCATGAAGTTGGGCGGCTCCACCTTCACCAGCTGGTCTTGGTAGAAGGCGCCCGTCACCTCGGCGCCCTCCTTGAGGAACTGGGCCGCGTCGCCCAGCATCCCCTGGTCCAGGTGCATCTGCTCGTAGGATTCGTTGTCCATGAACACCCAGCCCTGCCCGTCGCGGTAGAGGAACTGGAGCGTGCGCCCCTGGAGGGAGGCGATTTTGAAGTTGTCGCCTTCGGTGAAGTTCTTCTGCAAGGTCTTGTTGGTCTTGAGGTTCTTGAGCTTGGTTTGCGCCACCGCCCCGCCGCGGCCCATCTTGCTGTGGGTGTAGTCCGTCACCAGGTACAACTCGTCCTGGAACAGGATGATCTTGCCCTTTTTCAAATCGGTCAGGCCCATAGGTCTCCCTTCGCTGACACCTTTTTACGAGTTGCTCTCCGCTTCCGCAACGGCCGCTTGGCGCGCTTTGCGCCTGCGATCTGCAAAGCGGCAGAACACCAGGCTGAGTTCAAACATCACGATCATGGGAACGCCCACCGCCGCCTGGTTGACCGGGTCGATGGTGGGCGTGATGATGGCGGCGATCACGAAGGCGAACACGTACACGTAGCGGCGCTTCTGGCTCAAGAACGCCACCGAGGTCAACCCCGTGCGC